>SMVA01020266.1_pt1 | contig 19764 bp, 16 predicted proteins | sample 2456451 | NCBI WGS metagenome assembly SMVA01 (sample SAMN11095933, study PRJNA526329) | marine sediment metagenome | biome: Marine sediment; feature: Surficial sediment; material: Deep marine sediment; isolation source: Hadal surficial sediment | place: Pacific Ocean | collected 2014-05 | depth... | reverse complement strand
GCCCTGCCTTATTGATGGCGATCGGATCGATCTCGATCCGGTTTAGTTCGCGCAGGTGATTTCCCGGAAGCCGTCGCAGAGGAACTGAGCGCAGATCCGGTTATCGCCGAGCACCACGGTCGGGAACAGCGAGCCGATGTTCTCGTCGATCTCCCAGGCGGTGGCCTTGCCGAAGCCCTCGGCCCGGCACCAGGCCTGGGCCGCCGGCTCGCCGCAGTCGCCCTTCGAGGTCAGGCAGTAATTGAGCCGGTAGACCTGGTGCACCGGGTAGGCGAAGGTCTGGCTGGCGGCTCCGGCCACCACCTGGGTCTCGGGCAGCAGGACCGGCTCCAGCTTGGGTTGGCTCTGGGGTGCCGCCGCGGCGGGCGCTGGCGGGACCGGAGCCGCCGCGGACGGGGCTGGCGGCTCCGACTTGAGCGCGGGCACTGGCCGCTGGTCCGCCGGCACCGGCTCGAGGGTCTGTTTGGCCGCCGGCTCGGGCTCGGGAACGGGCTCGGGCGCCATGACGACGACCTTGGGCTCGGGAGCGGGGTCGGGCGCCGTGGCGATTACCTTGGGTTCAGGAGCGGGCTCGGGCGTCTTGGCGATCACCTCGGGCTCGGCAGCGGGCTCGGGAGCGGGGGCGGTCGCCACGATTTCGGGCGCCGGCTCTGGCCGCGGCGCCGGCACCGGCTGCGGCGACTTGGTCATGGCGGGCGCCGCGATGGGTGTCATGTAGGCGGTCAGCGGCCCGCCCTGGTAAGCGATCTTCACCGAACGCGCCCGGTCGCGGAAATCGAAGTCGCCCAGCTTGGTGGTGCCCGGCGCCAGGGACCCGCTCTGAAAACCGACCGCCTCGCCGTCGCATTCCGGGCGATCGTACAGCGTCACCGTGAAGCGATGCGGAGGGCCGCGATAGCGCTCGCTCAGGTCCGAGGGCGTGAGCAGGACCAGGCGGTCGGACGTAACGAAGCGGAAGGTCCGCGGGGCCGAGCCTTCGACCTGGATCTCGCCAGTCAGGTTGACACAGCGCAGCCGTTCCGGCGCGGCCGCGACCGGCACGAAGATCCGGTTGTAGAAGGTTTTGTGGATCGCGCTGAGGCAATTCGTAGCCAGCGTACGCCTGCGGTTCATGAGCAACATGCCGGGCGGCGGCCCCAGGTCCTTGCGGAACAGGATCATGGAGGCGTAGCCGCCGGTTTTTTCGTCGGGCGCCGCGATCGCGTCGAGCGGCATGCCGTCGCCGCCGGGTTCGAAGCGCGCGGTCGGGCCGAGCCACGCGAGATCGGGCCGGCTGTTGCTGCCCAGGTCGCGTGCGCAGCCGCGGTCGCGCGACGCGAAGAACGGGCGCTGGAACAACGCCGCGCCGATCTCCGCACCCATGCGCAAGCGCGCGATGCCGCCGTTCAACTCGTCGCCGACGTAGGGCACGTACAGATAAGGAAGCCCCTCGGCCAGGGACCAGGCCTTGGAGGGACCGCTTTCATCCAGGTTCGAATAGCCGATCACTTCGAGCGGGCCGGGTGCCGCCGCCCGCGCCGCGCCGGCGGCGAGGATCAGTGCACAGCAAATCCCTGCCGCCATGCGGAAATTTTCTGTCATGAACCGCAACCCCGTGACACCCTCCTTCGTTCCGGCCCTCGTTCCGGCCCTCGTTCCGGAGCGTGTCACAGTAGCAGGTCGGACCGCGCCGACCCAAGCCTCCCGCGCGCGCCGCTTGGCCGCGCGCGGGAGGCTTGTCATAGTGCGGGGCCCGATATCGGATTCAGGAGCATCATGCCCGAACCAAAACCCACCCGGACCGCACCGCCTTGGCTCAAGCCCGCCGTCGATTATGGACCGCTGATGGTGTTTCTGGCGTTCTATTTCGCCACTGATTTGCTCGCCGCCACCGCCGCGCTTATCGCGGTGACCGTGTTGGCCCTGGTGTTGGCATTTTGGATCGAGCGCCGGGTGGCGTGGATGCCGCTGGTCACTGCGACCGTGGTCGGAATTTTCGGCGGCCTGACCCTGTGGTCGGGCGACGAGATTTTCATCAAGATGAAGCCGACCATCGCGCAACTCCTGTTCGCCGCGGTGCTGCTCGGCAGCCTGGCCATCGGCCGCCCGGTGCTCAAGCCGCTGCTGGGTGCGGCCTGGCCCATGGACGATCTCGGCGTGCGCCGCCTGTCGCAACGCTTCGCGGTATTCTTCCTGGTCATGGCGGCCTTGAACGAGACGGTCTGGCGAACTCAGTCGACCGATGTCTGGGTGTTGTTCAAGGTGTTCGGGCTGCTCGGCCTGACACTGCTGTTCTCGGTCTCCCAGGTGCCGCTGATGACGCGTCACAGGCTTCCCGAGGCGGCGGACGACTCATCGGAGCACGAATAACTCACCAGTCGATGCGATTGACGGATGCGGCGTCATGGCGCAGACTTTCATGGAGATCGGATTTCACGCGCGGGAAATGATGTGAAATCGTCGGGCGGAGTCCGATAATCCGCCGCAATCAACGTAAAATAAGGCCGCAAGAACGGTCCTCGAGCCTCGAAGGGAGGGAAATGTGATCCCAGCAAGCTTCGAATACCATCGGCCGGGTTCGGTCGATGAAGTGGTCTCGTTGCTCGCCGAGCACGGCGAAGACGGCCGTGTGCTCGCCGGCGGCCACAGTCTCATCCCCATGATGAAGCTGCGCATGGCGCAACCGGCGCACCTGATCGACCTGAGCGGGGTCGAGGGTCTGCGCAGCATCGCCGAGGTCGACGGCGCCACTCACATCGGCGCCATGGTCACCCAGGCGGAGATCATCGCCTCGGACGCGCTCGCCGCGCGGTGCCCGATCCTGCGTGAGACGGCGGAGCTGATCGCCGATCCCCAGGTCCGCGCCTGCGGCACCATCGGCGGCAACGTGGCCAACGGCGATCCGGGCAACGACATGCCGGCGGTGATGATGGCGCTGGATGCGACCTGCCTGTTGCGCGGGCCTGGCGGCGAGCGCAGCGTTCCGGCGCGCGCGTTCTACCAGGGACCGTTCGAGACCGCGCTCGAGGAGGGCGAGTTCGTCACCGGCGTGCGCATTCCGGCCGCCGGCCCGGGCCAGGCCTACTGCAAGCTGAAGCGCAAAGTCGGCGACTACGCAATCGCCGCGGCCGCCGTGGTGCTGGCCATGGACGGCGGAACTTGCAGCCAGGCGGCGATTGCGCTGACCAACGTCGGGATCACACCGCTCTATGCCGAGGCGGCGGCGGCGGCGCTCGCCGGGACCGGGGTCGATGCGGCCGCGATCGACGCCGCGGTCGACGCCGCGGTCGAGATCACCGATCCGGCCGCCGACCTGCGCGGCCCGGTGGAGTACCGCCGCCACGCCGCCGGGGTCATGACCCGGCGCGCCATCGAAACAGCGCTCGCCCGCGCCCAGGGAGGCTGAGAACCATGGCCAAGACCGACATCAAACTGACCGTCAATGGCCAGGAGGCCACCGGCACGGTCGAACCGCGCACCCTGCTGATCCACTTCCTGCGCGAGCAGTTGGACCTGACCGGCCCTCACATCGGCTGCGAAACCACCCACTGTGGCGCCTGCACGGTCGATCTCAACGGCAAGTCGGTGAAGTCGTGCACGATCTTCGCGGTGCAGGCCGACGGCGGCGAGATTCTGACCGTCGAAGGCATGGCCGAGGGCGGCGAACTGCATGCCTTGCAGGCCGCCTTCGCCGAACACCACGGGCTGCAGTGCGGCTTTTGCACGCCGGGCATGCTGATCCGCGCGCAGCGGCTTCTGCAAGACAACCCGGACCCGAGCGATGACGAGATTCGCTGGGGCATCTCCGGCAACCTGTGCCGCTGCACCGGCTATCAGAACATCGTCAAGGCGATCCAAAACGCCGCGCAAACCATGCGCGAAATGGAGGCAGCGCAATGAGCGAGACAAAAACCGAAACGGCGAGCGAGCGCGAAGCCGCTCTCGGCGGCATCGGCTGCGACAAGCGGCGCAAGGAAGACGCCCGCTTCATCCGCGGCCAGGGCAACTACGTGGACGACCTCAAACTGCCGAACATGGTGTTCGGCGATTTCGTGCGCTCGCCCCACGCCCACGCCCGCATCGTGTCGATCGACAAGGAGAAGGCCCTCGCGGTGCCCGGCGTGATCGCGGTGCTGACCGCCGACGACCTGAAGCCGCTGAATTTGCACTGGATGCCGACGCTCGCCGGCGACACCCAGGCGGTGCTGGCCGACGAAAAGGTTCACTTCCAGAATCAAGAGGTCGCCTTCGTGATCGCCGAGGACCGTTACGCGGCGGCCGACGGCATCCAGGAGGTCGACGTCGACTACGAGGCGCTGCCGGTCCTGATCGACCCCAAAAAGTCGCTCGACGACGACGCGCCGATCCTGCGCGAGGACGTCAAGGACAAGGACGAAGTCGGCCAGGGACCGCGCCGCCATCCGAATCACATCTTCAATTGGCAGTCCGGCGACAAGGACGTCACCGACAAGGCCTTCGACAGCGCCGCGGTCACGGTCAAGGAGGAGATGTTCTATCAGCGCGTCCATCCGGCGCCGATCGAGACTTGCGGCTGCGTCGCCTCCATGGATCCGGTGGCCGGCAAGCTGACGGTCCACGGCACCTTCCAGGCGCCCCATGTGATACGTACCGTGGTCTCGCTCATATCGGGGATTGCGGAGAGCAACATCCGCATTATTTCGCCCGACGTCGGCGGCGGTTTCGGCAACAAGGTCGGCGCCTACCCGGGTTACGTCTGCGCGATCGTGGGCTCGATCGTGCTCGGCCGGCCGGTCAAGTGGATAGAGAGCCGGATCGACAACATCTCGACCACGGCGTTCGCGCGCGACTATCACATGACCTGCGAGCTCGCGGCCGACCAGGACGGCCGGATCACCGGCCTGCGGGCCAACGTGCTGGCCGACCACGGTGCCTTCAACTCCCACGCCCAGCCCATGAAATGGCCCGCCGGCTTCTTCAATATCGTGACCGGCAGTTACGACATCCCGACCGCCCACGTCGAGGTCGACGGGGTCTACACCAACAAGGCCCCGGGCGGGGTCGCCTACCGCTGCTCGTTCCGCGTGACCGAGGCCGCCTATCTGATCGAGCGCATGCTCGACGTCCTCGCCCAGAAGGTCGGCGTCGACAAGGCCGAGATTCGCTTGCGCAACTTCATCAAGGCCGAGCAGTTCCCCTATCAGTCCTGCCTTGGCTGGGAGTACGACAGCGGCGACTACACAACCGCGCTGAACCAGGCGATGAAGGCGGTCGGCTACGAGGACCTGCGCAAGGAGCAGGCCGAAAAACGCGCGCGCGGCGAGCTCATGGGAATCGGCATCGCGACCTTCACCGAGATCGTCGGCGCCGGTCCGTCGCGCAACTGCGACATTTTGGGCATCAAGATGTTCGAAAGCTGCGAGATTCGGGTTCACCCGACGGGCAGCGCCACCGCCCGCCTCGGCACCAAGAGCACCGGCCAGGGTCACGAGACTACCTACGCCCAAATCATTGCGTCCGAGATCGGCATCCCCTCGGACCTGATCACCGTCGAGGAAGGAGATACCGACACGGCGCCCTACGGCCTGGGCACCTACGGCTCGCGCACGACACCGGTCGGCGGCGCCGCCGCGGCCCGCGCCGGCCGCAAGATCCGCGACAAGGCACGCAAGATCGCGGCCCACATGCTCGAGGTCAGCGAGAGCGACCTGGAGTGGGACGTGGATCGCTTCACGGTCAAGGGCGTGCCCGACCTCTCGGCGACCATGAAGGATATCGCCATGGCCGCCTATTCCAACCTGCCCGAGGGGCTGGAGCCGGGTCTCGAAGTGGTCGACTACTACGACCCGCCGAACATGACCTACCCCTTCGGCGCCTACATCTGCGTGGTCGACATCGACCGCCACACCGGCGAAGTCGCGATACGCAGTTTCTATGCACTCGACGACTGCGGCACGCGGATCAACCCGATGATCATCGAAGGGCAAGTCCATGGCGGCCTCGCCGAGGCCTTCGCCATCTCCATGGGCCAAGAAATCGTATTCGACGAATTGGGCAACGTGCTTGGCGCCAGCCTGCTGGACTACTTCCTGCCGACCGCGGTGGAGACGCCCCATTGGGAGACCGACTTTACCGTCACGCCGTCGCCGCACCATCCGCTCGGCGCCAAGGGCGTCGGCGAATCGCCCAACGTGGGCGGTGTCCCGGCCTTCTCGAACGCGGTCGTGGATGCGTTCGCGCACCTGGACGTGACCCACATGCCGATGCCGCACACCGCCTGGCGGGTCTGGCAGACTTGCCACGAACTGGGCATCGACAAGTAGGAGCCGATACCGAAGGTCCGTAGCAATGACCGTGGACAGCGAGGACGTGATCGACTGCATGGCGCGCATGAAGGGCGACGCGCAGCCCTTCGCGCTCGCCACCGTGGTCCGCACCAAGGCCGCGACTTCGGCCAAGGTCGGCGCCAAGGCGGTCATCCGCGCCGACGGCTCCATGGTCGGTTGGGTCGGCGGCGGCTGCACGCTCGGCGCGGTGCGCAAGGCGGCGCGGGAGGCGCTCGGCGACGGGCGCGCGCGCATGATCCGGGTGCGCCCCGACGCGGAGGCCGGTCCGGCCGAGGACGGCACCGAAGATTACCGCAACGCCTGCGCCAGCGGCGGCACGGTCGAACTTTTCGTCGAGCCGATCCTGCCGCGGCCCTCGCTGATCGTGGCCGGAGCCTCGGGGACGGCGCGGGCGCTCCGCGCGCTCGGTCGCAACGCCGGATTCACGGTCACCGCGGCGGCCTTGGCGGAGGATCTGGAGGGCATCGCGGAGGCGGACGAGACGCTGACCGGATTCGAGCTGTCGCGCAGCCCGCGCGCCGCGGCCAGCTTCATCGTGGTCGCAACCCAAGGCAAGCGCGACCGCGAGGCACTCGAGGCGGCGCTACGCTGCGGCGCGCCCTACGTCGCCTTCATCGGTAGCCGCAAGAAAGCGGCGGACTTGAAAGCGCAGCTCGCCGGGCGCGGCATCGCGGCGGAACGCCTAGAGGCGCTGCACGCGCCGGCCGGTCTCGACATCGGCGCGGTCACGCCCGAGGAGATCGCACTCTCGATACTTTCGGAAATCGTTCGGGAGCGGCGCAAGATCGCGCCGGTCGGGCTGGTCGAGGCGCCGGTCGCCGAAGCGGAAGGCCTGGAAGGCGGCTCGGTGGAGACCCGGGTCGTCCCACCGGCCGCGAGCGGCTGCTGCGGCGACGGCGGCAAACACTGATTCCTGGCGCGGGCGGGCGCCGAATAAACCGAAACAAAACCCGGTTTTCCGCGGCCGTTCAGTGGGTCGCGGGGGCGGCTCCCTTGGGCAACCGCGATGCGGCGTTCTTCTTCTCGGCCGGCGCGAACAGCCCGGCAAGGGCCATGCCCAGGCCGACGAGTCCGGCAAAGGTGTCGGTCGGGTAGGTTTTTTCGAAGTTCTTTTGCATGGTCAAATTCCATTCTCGAAATCGGTTCGTGCCGCCAATATTGTGCGTTGCACAATGAATATATAACGGTCTTATCAATAAGTTAAACGTGATCGTTCCGCGACGCAGCTATGCGGACGCCGCATGGCTTTCCGGCTCCGATTCCGTGGCTTTATGGGTCAGGGCGCCGGATGGGCGCCGGATGGGCGCCGGATCGGCAGGCTCAGCGTAGCGCGCGGCGCATGGTGGTGCCGATCTCGGCGGCGGTCTCGGCGATTTGGGCGCCGGCGGCCCGGAGCGCGGCAATCTTGTCGTCGGCCCCCCCCTTGCCCCCACCTGGGCCGAAGACGTTGACCGTGCCGGCGTGGCCCATGCGTCGCCCGGTGGGTGCATTCCGGCCGGCGACGTAGGCAACCACCGGCTTGTTCAGCTCGCCGGCCGCCCTGCGCGCCGACAGGAATTGGGCGGCTTCCTCCTCGGCGCCGCCGCCGATCTCGCCGATCAACAGGATGCCCTCGGTCTCGGGGTCGTCGAGGAACAGCTCCAGGCAGTCGACGAAACCGACGCCGTGGACCGGGTCGCCGCCGATGCCGACACAGGTCGACTGACCGAGCCGGTTGGCGGTGGTCTGGGCCACGGCCTCGTAGGTCAGCGAGGCCGAACGCGACGCGATGCCGATGCGCCCGGGAAAATGGATGTGGCCGGGCATGACGCCGATCTTGCAGACTTCCGGCGTGATCACGCCTGGCGAGTTGGGCCCGATCAGGCGCGAGGCCGAGTCTTCGAGCCGGCGCTTGACCCGGACCATGTCGAGCACCGGAACCCGCTCGGTGACGCAGACGATGAGCGGCACCCCGGCATCGATCGCCTCTATGATCGCGGCCGCGGCCGCGTGCGGGGGCACGAACACCAGGCTGGCCTCGGCACCGGTTTCCGCCACCGCCACGGCGACCTCGTCGTAAACCGGCAGATAGAGGTGCTTGCCGCCGCCCTTGCCCGGGGTCACGCCGGCCACCAGCTTGGTGCCGTAGGCGATCGCCTGCTCGCAGTGGAATGTGGCCTGGGCGCCGGTCATGCCCTGGCAGATGACCTTGGTCTCGCGGTTCACCAGAATTGCCATCAGCCCGACCCCGCTGCGCCAGACCGCGTGGCCCCCGACTTCACCGCCCGGACCACCATCTCGGCCGCCTCGGCCATGTCGTCGGCGAAGGTCACCGGAATGCCTTGGCCGACCAGCACCTTTTTGGCGATCTCCATATTGGTACCGGCCGCGCGTACGATCAGCGGAACCTCGAGGCCGTGGGCGCGCACCGCCGCGGCGATACCCTCGGCCATGGTGTCGCAGCGCAAGATGCCACCTCCAAAGACATTGACCAGGATCGCCTTGACCTTCGGATTGTTCAGCACCAGGCGGAAGCCGGTGGCGATTTGCTCGCGCGTGGCGACCGGGCGTACGTCCATGAAATCGGCGGCGGCGCCACCGGCCCGGCCGATCGCGTCCAGGGTGGCCAGCGCCAGGCCGGCACCGTTGACCATGCAACCGATATCGCCGCCAAGCTTGACGTAGTTGATCTCGTAACGCGCCGCTTCCATCTCGGTCGGATCGAGATCGTCGGGGTCGCGCAGGGCTTCGAGCTCCGGATGGCGGAACAAGGCGTTGTCGTCCAGGTTGAGCTTGACGTCGACGGCCCGCAGGTCGCCGGTCTCGGTGAGCGCCAGCGGGTTGATCTCGATCAGGCTGGCGTCGAGTTCGAGGAATGCCTTGTAGAGCCCGGCCATCAGAGCGACGGCGGCCTCGGCGGCGGCGCCGTCCAGGCCGAGTCCCGCGGCGGCCTTGCGCAGGTCCGCGTCGTCCGGGCCGGTAGCTGGATCGACGACCAGCTTGTCGATGCACGCCGGATCGCCGGCCACCGCCTCTTCGATGTCCTCGCCGCCCTCGGCCGAAGTCAGGAAGGCGACCCGTCCGCTGGCGCGGTCGACCAGGGTCGCGAGGTAGAGTTCGCGTGCGGTCGCGACCCGCTCCTCGACGTAGACGCTGGCGATTTTACGCCCGGCCGCGCCGGTCTGTTCGGTGACCAGAGTCGTACCCAACAACTCACGGCTCGCCGCCGCGACCGCCTCGAGGGATTCGGCGATTTTGATGCCCCCGGCCTTGCCGCGGCCGCCGGCCAAGATCTGCGCCTTAACCGCCCAAGCGTCGCCGCCGATTTCCTGGGCCGCGTCCCGGGCTGCCTCGGGGTTACGCGCGAGGGCGCCGCGCGGCACCAGCACGCCGTATCCGCTCAGCAGTTGCTTGGCCTGAAATTCGTGAACGTACATGCCTCGGCCTCCCGGAGCGCCGCGCCCCCCGCCGCCACAAACGCCCCCGGCTCGCCCCTGACCCTGGCTCGCCCCTGGCCCTGGCTCGCCCGCACCATGTCGTTTCCGGTATGCAAGAAGCGGCGGTTGCGCGAAGTATGTTTCGTGGTATACCTTATACCAACACCGCTGTCTGGCGCAACAGATTTAATCACCTTGGCCCGGCGAAGAGGCTGTACATCTGGGCGGAGCCTACCTATACTGCGACTGGTATACCACATCCCACGGCCTCTGGACTGTAGGCCGTGAAAGAACTGTGGTAAATTTCGACTTGCGGGAATGCCCCGCAGTCCGTCCATAATGGACCATGAATGATGGGGCCCACCCATCGCAAACGAAGAAAAAAATGTCCGACCAAGCGATCCCCGCAGAAGGGTTCAATTCATCGACCACTCAAGGGAGGTTAAAGTGAAATCTTATTCAGCCAAACTTCTAAGCGCGGCCATCGCCCTCGGCGTTGGCCTGGGCGCGACCGCCGCGGTGATGAAAGACGCCGCGGCCTGGGAGCCGAAGAAACCCATCGAGTTCGTGATCATGGCCGGCAAGGGCGGCGGGGCCGACCGGCTGGCTCGATTCATCCAAGGCATCATCGAGAAAAACAATCTGGCATCGAAGCCGTTCGTGCCGATCAATAAAGGTGGCGGTTCGGGCGCCGAGGCCCTGCGCTATCTGAAGGACCACGCGGGCGATCCCCACGTGATCATGGCGACGCTCAACAGCTATTACACGACGCCGCTGCGCAATCCTGGCCTCGGGGTGGATATCGCCGAGTTCACGCCGATTACGCGTTTGGCCGAAGACACGTTCCAGCTTTGGGTGACCACGGATTCCGGCATCACGACCGTCGATGAGTATGTCGCGGCGGTTAAGGCGGCCGGCCCGGAGAACTGGAAAATGGGTGGCACCGGCAAGGGCCAGGAAGATTCCCTGGTCACCGCCATGCTTGAGAAGAAGTTCGATTTCAAAGTCACCTATGTGCCCTACAAGGGCGGCGGCACGGTTGCCAAGGAGCTGATCGGCAAGCACATCAACTCCACCGTCAACAACCCGTCCGAGCAGGCCGGTTTCTGGGAAGCCGGCAAGTCGCGTCCCCTCGCCAGCTTCACGCCGAAAGGTAAGCTGACGGGACGTTTTGGCGATATCCCCACCTTCGAAGAGCTCGGTTACGGGTCGGACATGGTCTACTACATGCAGCGCAGCGTGATCGCGCCAGCGGGCATCGACAAGGACGTTCAGGACTACTACGTGAGCGTCTTCGATAAGGTGTACCAGTCCACCGAGTGGCAGGAGTATTTGGACAAGAAAGGCCTGATTCCCGGCTGGTTGACGGGAGACGCGCTTACCGAATACTTCATTGCCGAGCGCGAGGCGCACCGCCAGATGTTGAAGGCCGCGGGCGAGATTGAATAGCCTGACGCCGACCTGACACATCGGACCAGGGGGCAGGGCTTCCGCGATGCGCGTCGCCGAGTTCGTAATGGCGCTCTTCATGGCGCTGTTCTCGCTGTACTTGATGTGGAAGAGTACGGAACTCCCCATCGGCTGGATCCCCAACGAGGGTCCGGGCGGTGGGGCGTTTCCGTTCTGGCTGTCTTTGGCGATGTTGTTGTGCTGTATCTGGATACTCGTGCGCTGGGCTAGAAGGATAAGCCCCCCGTCTCGATCGACCGAAGTGTATATGACGCCGCAGACGCTCAAGATGTTTCTGCTTGTGGCCGGTTCGCTGACGGTCATGATCGGCCTGATCCATGTGATCGGCGTCTATGGCGCAATGCCTCTTTTCCTCATTTTCTACATTCGGTTTTTGGGCCGGCACGGTTGGCTGATCACCGGCTCGCTGGCCTTCTGTACGCCGATTGCGGCGTTCTTCTTTTTCGAGATCGCCCTGAAGAAAACCCTTCCCAAGGGCTTCACCGAACCGCTGTTCTACCCGCTTTACGATATTTTTCTTTAGGAGCTCCCGGGGTCGCCAAGCGCAGCCCTTAAACCGGGTCGGAGAACCGAAAGGTGCGTTGCGCGTTCTCCCTCCCCCACCGGCACCGGAAGGTTGACGACGGATGGAAGTTCTTGGGCTCCTCTTCAACGGTTTCGTAATCGCTTTCGAGCCGCTCAACCTGGGGCTGGTCATCGCCGGCGTGGTGGTTGGCCTGTTCATCGGCGCGATGCCGGGACTGGGTTCGGTAAACGGAGTGGCGATTCTGTTGCCGATGACCTTCCTGGTGCCGCCGACTTCGGCGATCATCTTCCTGGCGGCAATTTATTACGGCGCCATGTATGGCGGCGCCATCTCGTCGATCATGCTGGGGATTCCCGGCGCATCGACCGCGGTGGCGACGACCTTCGATGGCCGCCCGCTGGCGCTCAAGGGCCAGGCCGACAAGGCGCTGGTGGCGGCGGCGGTGGCGTCGTTCGTGGGCGGCACCATTTCGGTGGTTCTGTTCACCCTGTTCGCGCTGCCGCTCGCCGAAGTGGCCTTGGCCTTCGGCCCGCCCGAGACCTTCGCGTTGATGGTTTTGGCTTTCTCCACTTTTGTCGGGCTCGGCGGCGACGACATTCCGAAGACCTTGTTTTCGATCTCGATCGGCATGGTGTTCAGTACCGTCGGGCTGGATATCATCAGTGGCGAGCCGAGATTGATCTTCGGCGATCTCACCGGCTTTTACCACGGCATCAACTTCCTGGTGCTCGCCATCGGCATCTACGGCATCGGCGAGATGCTGTGGACCATCGAGGTCAGCCAGGGCGAAGTATTGATGTCGAAGGCCACCGTCTCGTTCCGGCGCATCTGGAGCAACCTGAAGGAACTCAAGGGCAGCATCAAGACCATGGTCATGGGCTCGTTCCTGGGCTACTTCGTGGGCATCCTGCCGGCGGCCGGCGCCACGCCCGGATCGCTGATGGCCTACGGCATCGCCAAGACCTTGTCGAAGGAACCCGAGACCTACGGCAAAGGCAACGTCGACGGCGTGGTCGCGCCGGAAGCGGCCAACAATGCCGCCAGCACCGGCTCGATGCTGCCGATGCTGACCCTGGGTATACCGGGCTCGCCCACGACCGCCATTCTCTTGGGCGGCATGGTCATCTGGGGCCTGGAGCCCGGTCCCTTGGTGTTTACCGACCATCCCGATTTCGTGTGGGGCCTGATCGCGAGCTTGTATGCCGCCAATCTGTTCGCGCTGTTGATCAACATCGGCTTCATCCCCGCCTTCATCTGGGTGCTGAAGATGCCGTTCACGATTCTCGCGCCGATCATTTTCGTGCTCTGCGTGGTCGGCGGCTATGTCCCGACCCAGGACATGCACGACGTGTGGCTGATGCTGATCTTCGGCGTTGTCGGTTATCTCATGCGCAAACTCGATTACCCCTTGGCGCCGGCGGTGCTCGCCATCGTGTTGGGGCCCTTGGCCGAGCCGGCGCTCCGCCAATCGCTGATCGGTTCCCACGGCGACATGACGATTTTCTTCACGCGCCCGATATCGGGCACGATCATGGTCATCGCGCTTCTGCTCATCCTGGTGCCGCTTATCAAGAATCTGATCGACCGGATCAGGCGCGCCTAGTTTCCGCCGCTCCGGCAGCCGCGACAAGGCTTGCGGAACCTTGGGTCTTGGCATATCGTATACCAAGAGCAGGCCGGATTCCTGCAGTTCCTGGGAGTTTAGGCGTCGGCTATGCGAAATTCAGCGCCCCCGCCGGCCCGGAGTCCAAACCTCCAGCCGGCGTTACGACTAGGCCGTAAGCAACGGAAACTGACGATGGCCACCGCAGATCTAAACGTGCAGCCGATCGAGGCCAATTTCAGCCTCAAGGACCGGATCTACACCACGCTCAGAAAAGCCATCACCTCCATGAATATTTACGCGGAGAACACGGAGCTGCGCCTGGACGAGCGCGAACTCTCCGACAAGCTGGCGATCAGCCGCACGCCGATTCGCGAGGCGCTGGCCCGGCTCGAGCAGGAAGGCCTGGTCCGGATCGTGCCGCGCAAGGGCGTGTTCATCGTACGCAAGACCAAGGCCGAGATCATGGAGATGATCACGGTCTGGGCGGCGCTCGAGGGCATGGCCGCGCGGCTGATCACCGAGCATGCCAGCGACAAGGAGATCGCCAGCCTGCGCCGCCTGTTCACGACCTTCGAGGGCGAAGAGGTCGCCGCCCACATCGACGAGTACTCCGAGCGCAACATCGATTTCCACTCGCGCCTGCTGCAGCTTTCCAAATGCGGCCTGTTGAACGAGATGGCGAGCAATCTGTTCATTCACATGCGCTCGATTCGCGCGCGCACGATCTCCGAGGACGACCGGGCCAAGCGCTCGATCATCGACCACATTCACATCATCGAAGCGCTGGAAGCGCGCGACGCCGAACTGGCCGAGCGCCTGGTACGCGAGCACACGCTGAACCTGGCGGCCCACGTGGCGGCCAACGTCGACTATTTGGACTGACAAGGGGACGGGACCGGCGCAAAAAGCCGGAACGCCAACCCCCCGACACCGGGAGAGCAGCCATGTCCGATACCGCAACCGATACGCTAGCACGGAAAGACAAGACCGGCGCCACCATCTCCGGCGGCCATCTGGTTGCCAAGGGGCTGAAGAACGAGGGCGTGGACACCATCTTCACGCTCTGCGGCGGCCACATCATCGACATCTACGACGGCTGCCTGGACGAGGGCATCCGTATCATCGACGTGCGCCACGAGCAGGTCGCCGCCCACGCCGCCGACGGCTACGCCCGCCAGACCGGCAAGCTGGGCTGCGTGGTGACCACCGCCGGGCCCGGCTGCACCAACGCGGTGACCGGCATCGCGACCGCGCTCCGCTCCGAAAGCCCAATTCTCCACATCGGCGGCCAGGGTTCGCTGTCTCAGCACAAGATGGGCTCGCTGCAGGACCTGCCCCACGTCGACATCATGGCGCCGATCACCAAATTCTCGGCCGGGGTTCGCAGCACCGAGCGCATCGCCGACATGATCTCCATGGCCGCGCGCGAGGCTTTTTCCGGCGCGCCCGGGCCGGCCTATCTGGAGATTCCGCGCGACGTGCTCGACCGCGAGATTCCGGTCGAGACGGCCCGCATTCCCGCCGCCGGCAGCTACCGCGCCTCGACCAAGTCGATCGGCGATCCGGCGGACATCGAGAAACTAGCCGAGCTGCTGGTCAAGGCGGAGCGGCCCTGCATCCTGCTGGGCTCCCAGGTCTGGATGGCGCGCGGCCACGAGGAGGCGCTGGCGCTGGTGCGCGGCCTCAACCTGCCGGCCTACTTCAACGGCGCCGGCCGCGGTCTGTTGCCGCCGGGCGACCCGCACTACTTCAACCGCACCCGGCGCTACGCCTTCGACAAAGCCGACGTGATCGTCATCGTCGGCACGCCCTTCGATTTTCGCATGGGCTACGGCCGGCGCCTGCGCGCCGAGGCCAAGGTCGTGCAGATCGACATGGACTATCGCACGGTCGGCAAGAACCGCGACATCTCGCTCGGCCTGGCCGGCGATCCGGGCGCGATCCTCAAGGCGGTCCACGACGCCACCACCGCGGCGGCGGACAACGGCGCCAAGGGCCGCGAGGCCTGGCTCGAGGAACTGCGCGCCGCCGAGATCAAGGCGACCGACAAGCTGATGCCCATGTTCCTCTCCGATTCCTCGCCGATCCATCCCTACCGGGTCGCCTGGGAGATCAACGAGTTCCTCACCGAGGACACGATCTACATCGGCGACGGCGGCGACGTGGTCACGATCAGCGCCCAGGCGGTGCAACCGCGCACGCCGGGCCATTGGATGGACCCGGGGGCGCTCGGCAGCCTGGGCGTGGGCACCGGCTTTGCCTTGGCGGCCAAGCTGGCCCATCCCAACAAGGAGGTGCTGTGCTACTACGGCGACGGCGCCTTCTCCATGACCGCTTTCGATATGGAGACCGCCAACCGCTTCGGCGCGCCTTATATCGCGGTCGTCGGCAACAACTCGTCGATGAACCAGATTCGCTATGGCCAGGTCGCTAAGTACGGCGAGCAGCGCGGCAACGTCGGCAACAAGCTGGGCGACGTGCCATACGGCATGTTCGCCCAGATGCTCGGCGGCTACGGCGAGGAGGTGCGCGATCCCAACGATATCGGCCCGGCCCTGCGCCGCGCCCGCGAGGCGGTGCGCCGCGACGGCAAGTCCGCCGTGATCAACATCTGGGTCGACCCCAACGAATACGCGCCGGGGACCAAGGCCCAGACCATGTACAAGTAAATTCCGGGGTACAAGTAGCTTCCGGGGAACAACCCGGCCCAGCTACGAAGCAAGAATCAACCTGTCTACCGGCGAGGCGAAAATGAGCAATGCGACGAACGGAGCGGCCCGGGCCTTGGACGGAGTCCGCATCCTGGATTTTACCCACGTCCAGTCGGGCCCGACCTGCACCCAGCTCTTGGCGTGGTTCGGGGCCGACGTGATCAAGGTCGAGCGCCCGGGCGTGGGCGATCCCACCCGCGGCCAGTTGCGCGACCTGCCCGACGTCGACAGCCTCTACTTCACCATGCTCAACCACAACAAACGCTCGATCACGCTCAACACCAAGAGCGAGAAGGGCAAGGCGGTTCTCGAACGCCTGGTCGAGCATTGCGACGTGCTGGTCGAGAATTTCGCGCCCGGCGCGCTCGATCGCATGGGCTTCTCCTGGGAGCGCATTCAGGAGATCAACCCGCGCATGATCTACGCCTCGGTCAAGGGCTTTGGCCCTGGTCCTTATGAGGCTCTCAAGGTTTACGAGAACGTCGCCCAGTGCACCGGCGGCTCCGCCAGCACCACCGGCTTCGACGATGGGCCGCCCATGGTGACCGGCTCCCAGATTGGCGACAGCGGTACCGGCGTGCACCTCGCGCTCGGCATCGTCACCGCGCTCTACCAGCGCGAACGATCCGGCCGCGGCCAACGCGTTATGGCGGCCATGCAGGATTCGGTGCTCAACCTCTGCCGGGTCAAGCTGCGCGATCAACAGCGCCTGGCCCACGGCCCGCTCAAGGAGTATCCGCAGTATCCCAACGGCACCTTCGGCGACGCGGCGCCGCGCGCCGGCAACGCCTCGGGTGGCGGCCAACCTGGCTGGATCGTCAAATGCAAGGGCTGGGAGACCGACCCCAACGCCTACGTCTACGTCATCGCCCAGGCCGCGATCTGGGGCAAGCTGTGCAAAGTGATCGGCAAGGACGAATGGATCGAGGATCCGGAGTATGCGACGCCGGATGCGCGCCTGCCCAAAATCCAGCAGATCTTCGACACCATCGAGACCTGGACCAAGACCAAGACCAAGTTCGAGGTCATGGACACGCTCAATCCGCTCGACGTTCCCTGCGGTCCGATCCTGTCGATGAAGGAACTGGCGGAGGAGCCCAGCCTGCGCGCGACCGGGACCGTGGTCGAGGTCGACCATCCGACGCGCGGCAAGTATCTCTCCGTCGGCAATCCGATCAAGATGTCGGACTCGCCAACCGAGGTCGAGCGCTCGCCGTTGTTGGGCGAGCACACCGACGAAATCCTGCACGAGCTCGGTTTCGGCGACAACGAAATCACCGCGGCCCGGGCGGACGGGGCGATCTGACCGGCGCGACATCCAGACGGAGGCAAAAGAATGCGGCTAATCGTGATGGGGCAACAAGCCTTCGGCAAGGCGGTGCTCGAGAGCCTGCTAACGCGCGGCGACGAGGTGGTCGCGGTTTACTGCGCGCCGGACAAGGACGGCCGGCCGGCCGATCCGATCAAGGAATGCGCGATCGAGAAAGGTCTGCCGGTTTACCAGCCGGCCTCGTTCAAGGACGAGGTGGCACTGGCGGAGATGCGCGCGCTTCAAGCCGACCTCTGCGTCATGGCCTTCGTCACCATCTTCGTGCCCGAAGCCGCGCGCGACATCCCGACCCACGGCTCGATCTGCTTCCATCCTTCGCTGCTGCCGCTGCACCGGGGTCCGAGCTCGATCAACTGGCCGATTATCGGCGGCGCGACCCAGACCGGGCTGACCATCTTCTACCCCAACGACGGCCTGGACGAGGGTGAGATCCTGCTCCAAAAGGAGATCGAGATCGGCCCCGACGACACCCTGGGCACGATCTACTTCAACAAGATTTTTCAGTTGGGCGTCGACGCCATGATCGAGGCGGTGGATCTAATCGCCGCGGGCAATGCGCCGCGTATCGTTCAGGACCACGCGAAGGCGACCTACGAATCCTGGTGCAGGCGCAAAGACGCCGAGATCGACTGGAGCAAGCCGGTCGATGATGTTTACAACCTGATCCGCGGCACCAATCCGCAGCCGGGCGCCTGGACCACCCTGGGCGGCAAGACCCTGCAGATATTCGATTCCGCCAAGCTGTCCGATGGCGCCGGCGCGCCGGGCGAGGTTATCGGGGTGAGCGAAGACGGCATCACCATCGCGGCCCAGGGCGGCGCGATCCTAGTCAAGCGGGTCCGGCCCGAGGGCGAGGGTAAGATAGCGGCGGGCGAGTTCGCCACCGGCGCCGGTCTCGCCAAGGGAGCGCGCCTCGGTTAGCGCGGCTCGATTAGCGCGGCTCGATTAGCGCGCCTGGCCAGACCTAACAATCGACACCATCCGTCAAACCAGACACCTAGGGAAAACCTAGAGGGGATTTATCCATGCCGAAAAGCGATATCGAAATTGCGCGAGAGGCCAGCATGCAACCGATCGCGGAGGTCGGGGCAAAGCTGGGCATTCCAGCCGATGCGATCATGCAGTACGGGCCGTACAAGGGGAAAATCTCCTTCGATTTCATCGACGGCCTGAAGGACCGGCCCGACGGAAAGCTGATCCTGGTGACCGCGATCACGCCGACGCCGGCGGGCGAGGGCAAGACCACGACCTCGGTCGGTTTGGGCGACGCGCTGAACCGGATCGGTAAGAAGACCGCGATCTGCCTGCGCGAGCCCTCGCTCGGACCCTGTTTCGGCATGAAGGGCGGCGCGGCCGGCGGCGGCTACGCCCAGGTCGTGCCGATGGAGGACATCAACCTGCACTTCACCGGCGACTTCCACGCCATCGGCGTCGCCAACAACCTGCTCGCCGCGCTCATCGACAACCACATCTACTGGGGCAACCAGCTCGACATCGACACCCGCCGCGTCTCGTGGCGCCGGGTCGTCGACATGAACGACCGTGCGCTGCGTTCGATCGTCGGCAGCCTGGGTGGGGTCGCCAACGGCTTCCCGCGCGAGGACGGCTTCGACATCACGGTCGCCTCCGAAGTGATGGCGATCTTCTGCCTGGCCAACGACCTCAAGGATCTGGAAACGCGCCTAGGCAAGATCGTGATCGGTCAGAACCGCAAGCGCGAGCCGGTGCACGCCAGCGACGTCAAGGCACCGGGTCCGATGGCGGTGCTGCTCAAGGACGCGATCGCGCCCAACCTGGTGCAGACGCTCGAGAACAACCCGGCCTTCATCCACGGCGGGCCGTTCGCCAACATCGCCCACGGTTGCAATTCTGTGATCGCCACCAAGACGGCGCTGAAACTGAGCGACTACGTGGTCACCGAGGCCGGCTTCGGCGCCGACCTGGGGGCCGAGAAGTTCTTCAACATCAAGTGCCGCAAGGCCGGGCTCAAGCCCGCCGCGGCGGTGATCGTGGCCACGGTGCGCGCACTCAAGATGCACGGCGGGGTTGGCAAGAACGACCTCGGCCAGGAGAACGTCGAGGCGGTCAAGGCCGGCTGCACCAACCTCAAGCGCCACGTCGAGAACGTGAAGGGCTTCGGTGTGCCGGTGGTAGTCGCGATCAACCAGTTCCTGGGCGACACCGATGCCGAACTCGAAGCGGTGCGTACGACCGCCGAACAGCAGGGCGCCAAGGCGATCCTCTGTGCGCACTGGGCCGACGGTGGCGCCGGCGCCGAGGATCTGGCGCGCCACGTCGTCGAACTGGCCGATTCCGGGGTTGCCGACTTCAAGCCGATTTACGAGGACTCGCTACCGCTCTGGGACAAGGTCGAGCGTATCGCGACCCGGCTTTACGGCG
>SMVA01328661.1_pt1 | contig 19794 bp, 15 predicted proteins | sample 2456451 | NCBI WGS metagenome assembly SMVA01 (sample SAMN11095933, study PRJNA526329) | marine sediment metagenome | biome: Marine sediment; feature: Surficial sediment; material: Deep marine sediment; isolation source: Hadal surficial sediment | place: Pacific Ocean | collected 2014-05 | depth... | reverse complement strand
CGAGAGTCGGACTCTCGAGCTGCTCGAGGGGCCGAAGGAAGAGGACGGCACGGTCTGGATTCGAGGCTCGGCCACCTATCGCGCCGAGGGCGTGCCGAATTTCGTCCTGATCCTCGAAGAAAGCATCCGATTCGAGGACGGCCGAATCGTCCACCTCGAAGACCACTATAGCGACGAAATGGCCGCGGAGACGGAGCGCTTTCTGGGCGAATATGGTGCGGCGTTGGGCATCGATCTCAGCTCGGAGTTGTCGTTCGCAGTGTCCGCAGGCGATTGATCGCGGCTGCGATCTCGAATCGCCTCGGTCGGGCGAAGGCCCCCGGATGTCGTTCCGGATGAAAAAAGGGATCGAGCCGGTCGAGTCCTTCGTGATCGAAGAACCGGTCGAGTTCGTCGAGAATCTCGCTGAGCGTCGTTTGGTCATCCATGAAGCGAGTCGCGGCAAGCTGGATGGCTGCGCCGATGGCGCGCGTCTGACTCGCGTCGAAGAGCTGGTCGATGCCGCGTAGATCGATTTCGGTCGAGCCATAGAGAATGCTGTCGCAGTCTCGACTCGAGATCTTCCTTTCCTGTCGGCCTCGTCGGGCGTCGAAACTTTCGGGATCCGGAATCCGGTCGAGCGGGCGTTCCAATTCGGCGCGCACAGGCTCGGGCGAGTCCGCGCCAGCCCCACTCGCGATCTTTTTTGCGCGCGCTGTGACATCCCGCGGTCGATAGGCCTTCATTTCGATGACGGCGTCGGCCACTCGAAAATAGTCGCCGGCGCTGCCCGTCACGAGCACGGTCGAGATTCCCAGTCGGTCGAAGAGTGCGCTTACGCGATCGACGAAGGGTGTGATGGGTTCGTCGCCGGGCCGAACCAGCGCCTGCATCTTCGCATCGCGAAACATCAGATTCGTCGCCGAAGTGTCTTCATCGATCAGAAGCCCCGTCGCGCCGGCTTCGATCGCCTCGGCGATACTCGCAGCCTGGCTCGTGCTTCCGCTCGCGGCCGTCGTCGAGAACGCCCGTGTGTCGCTTGCTCTCGAACTGCCCGGGACGCTGGGGAGATCGTTGATGAATGCACGGATGTCGACGCCGTGGACGGCGCGCCCGTCCTCTGCGCGAACTTTGACGAGCGCCGAATCGGTGACCACGGTCTCGCGTCCATCCCCAGGAATATGCGGGACGACCGAACGTTCGAGCGCACGCAGGAGTGTCGACTTTCCGTGGAACCCACCGCCGACGAGGAGGACGACGCCGCGTGGAATCCCCATGCCTTTCCAGATGCGACCCGAAAAGCCGGCATCCGCATGCGGGACTTCGAACTCGACACGAAACGCCTCGGGCGGATCGAAAGGGCATACCCGATCGGCGGGCATCGGACGTTCGCTCGCACCGCTCTCCCGTGGCAAGATCGAATTCTCACCGACGAAGGCGACGAGGTTGCGTTCGGCCAGGCTCTTTCGGACGGCCTCCTGGTTCTCGATACAGTCGACGAAAGTGCGTAGGTCTCGCTCTTCGACTTCGCCGCGCTCGATCCAGCCCGACGTGACGATTCGCGGCAGCGATTCGACGAGCAGTCGGGTCGCCTCACGGCCGAGCGCGCGTCGCCCGGCGGCGGGCAATCCGACTTCGATGCGTGCTTCGATGAACGATTCGCCGAAGACGACGGCGGTTCGTTCGAGGACCTCTGGACCGCCGGCGTCGATCTGGATCAAGCCGCTCTTGCCGCTTCCCGTTCGAGGGGGTCGCGCCTCTCGAATCGCCCGGCGAAACGCGCGCGCGAACCACGAGACCGCGGCGACTTTTCGAATTCGATTTTCGCGGGCATGGGCGGGAACCCGGGCCACGTCGAACTCGACTCGAATCCGAAGTTTCGAAGGCGCTGCGAAGGGGTCCGACTGGACGCGGTCGACGAAGAGCTGGAAGTCGGCGAATTGCCAACCCCCTTCGATTTCGCGGTAGGCCTTGTACCCGCGTCCATCGAGGGAGTCGAGCCTCAGGGCAAGTTCTGCGGAGCGACGCATCAGGAGTTCTCCAACGCGCCTCGAGGATCTCGAGAGAAGTGTCGCGCGGAGCCCATTCTAGGAAGTCAGGCGGGGTGTCGCTCGGGCGAGCGGTGGGTCTCTTCGGATCGGACTCGCCCGCGCACCCGCTCAGTCGACGTTGGAATCCAATGGCTTGAACCAGCGTTCGAAGCGCGGCCGATAGTCATGCTCGGGGTCTACGGAGAGAGCGATATAGGAAACGCGCCCGTCGATCTCATCGAGTTCGACGCTGCCGATGAAGCGGGAGTCGTGGCTTCGGTCGCGGTTGTCGCCGAGAAAGAAATATCGGCCGTCGGGCACTGTGAACTCGGGGAAGGAATCGATTCGGCCCGCCAGCGCGGGCGTCAGCGTGACGGAATGGGAGCCGTCGCCGAGGTATTCGGTTCTGAGCTGTCGAGCCTGGGGGTGGAAAGCCGGGCGAAAATCCTGGCTCGCCGCCGACAGATTTTCGTAGACGAGTTCCCGGCCGTTGATCGTCAGGCGATTCCCGTTCATCGCGATGCGGTCGCCCGGAAGGCCGACGATTCGCTTGACGAGTCGGATGCCATCGGCCGGTGAAGCGAAGGTGACAACGTCGCCGCGCCGGGGCTCTTCCCACCGGGTCAGCCAGACCTTCGTCAGCGGAACTCGGAGCCCGTAGGCCAACTTGTTCACGAAGATCCGATCCCCTTCGAGCAGGGTGGGCCGCATAGATCCACTCGGAATGTCATTCCAATCCGCAACGGCTGCGCGAAGCGGCACGATGATCGCGAGCGCCGCGAGCAATGGAATCAGCGTTTCGCGAACCAGGCCAGAGCCGCCGTCCCGTCCGTCCTCGGAAACGCGAGCCTTGCGCCGCCTGGCATGCTCGCTCTTGGCTCGATGGGTTTTGGACTGCTTGTTTCGCCGCACTCGCATTCTCCGTCATTCGAGTCCAGCTGTGGCGCTCATCCAGCTCCCTCGACATCGCCGGATTCGACACCGCGAGAATTGAAATCGTTCGAGGGAGGCTTCGGGCCGGATCGGGCGACGGGTTTCAAGTCCGGCCCGACTCTCGGTCCAGGCCAAGCGCCAGCTGAACGCCGCCGGGCCGTCTGAAGCTCGCCGTCGAGAGCGTTGGCGCGCCACGAGCGAGATCCTGCTTCCGCGCCCAGAGGCCGAAGAGGTCTGCGATCTGCCGGGCGAACAAGCCCTCGCCGCGCATGCGGGTCCCGAAACGCGGGTCGTTGAGCCGACCGCCACGCAGCGATTCCAATCGGCCGAGGACCTTCTTGCGACGCAGCGGACGATGCGTCGCGAGCCAGTCGTCGAAGAGGTCGCGGAGGCCGTGGGGCAGGCGCAAGACAATGTATCCGGCCCAACTCGCACCGGCGTTTGCGGCGGCTTCGAGAATCGCGGGCATCTCGGAGTCGGTCAGTCCGGGCAGGATGGGCGCCACCATCACGCCCGTCGGAATTCCAGCGGCCGACAGTGTCTCGATTGCCCGGAGGCGTTCGAGCGCAGAAGAGGCGCGTGGCTCGAGAACACGCTGGAGATCCACATTCAAGGTGGTGACGCTAAGCGTGACAGAGATGGCCTGGTGGTCCGCGAGCTTCAGGAGCAGATCGAGATCCCGCACGACGAGCGCGCTCTTCGTGATGATCGCAATCGGATTTCGAAATTCCTCGAAGACTTCGATACATCGTCGGGTGAGTTGCAATCGGCGTTCCAGCGGCTGGTAGGCGTCCGTTACACCGGAAAGCGCCACAACCTGGGGCTTCCAGCGCGGCGCGGAGAGCTCGCGGCGAAGCAAGGTAGGCGCGTGATACTTGACGAGAATCTTGGTTTCGAAGTCCAGCCCCGCCGAATACCCGAGGAATTCGTGCGTGGGCCTCGCATAACAATATGCGCAGCCATGCTCGCAGCCCCGATAGGGATTGAAGCTTGCGTCGAAGGGGATGTCGGGGCTGCGGTTGAAAGTGATCGCGGTTCGCGACGGGTCTGGAATCGCCTCGGTCTGAAGCTTCCGCCGCGCGGGTTCTGGCCGGGGTCTCCCCTCGTCCCCGTCCTCGCGGCTACTCCCGTCACTCCCGTCGAAGAAGTCCTCGAAACCGTCGGGACCCTCGAAACCGTCGGGACCCTCGAAACCGTCGGGACCCTCGGAATCGTCGGGACCGTCGAAAGAGTCGGGACCCCCAAAAGAGTCGGGACCTTCAGAAAAGTCGAGATCCGGCTCGATGCGCGCCTTCTCGAAGCGGCCCGTCGGGTTGGTGCGGGCGCCACGGCCCTTGCGGGCAGGGCGAAATGCAGCCGGTTCGAGTTCGAGCAGACGATTGGGTCTGAAGCCTTCCATTTAGCGAAAGTAGAGCGAAAACATAGGTTCGGCAAGGCGATCAGCAGCTTCAGACTCCGAGATAGGTCTCGAGATCGGGGCCGGCTTTGGCTTCGAAGCGCTTCGCGATGGCCATCTGCTCGGCGATTTGACGCAGCACACGTTTTCCGGCGGCGAGCGGATGATGTCTGAAAAAGTCGTCGATCTCACTGGCGGCCGTGTGAGGAAGGGCATCCGTCGTCGCCGCGGCCAATCGGGCGAGTAGGATCGGGGGCATTTCCCTTTCGAGTCTTCGCCAGGATTTCTGCAGATGTTTCCAGGTCGCCGGCGCGGTCGTCGGTCTCGCCAACAAGTTGGCGATGAGCATCGCGCGATCGGGGATGGGCGCAAGCGAAACATCTAGACTGGCCGCGAGGCTCGAGCGGATCAGTAGAGGCGCGTCGAATTCGGCGAGGGCGAAGAGCATGCGTCGGCGTTCTTGCGGTGTTCGCGCTTTGCGAGTGGCCTGACATAACACGCTGTGCAACGACTCGTCTCCCACGCTTGCTGCGATCCGAATGATCTCACCGGCGAGGTCGGCGGAGAGCGCTTCTCCGGTCGAAAAATGCCGCGCGCATTTCGATGCGCATTCCTGGCGGATCGAATCACTCTGCGCAAAGTGGCCCACGATCGCAAAGATCCGCACCCGTCGCAGACGTCGATGCACGTCGTCCGTCGAAGCGGCGGACAACCCGAGCTCCTCAAGTTGTCCCTCGAATTGGCGCCTTACCCATTCGCGAAGCCTCTGCTCGATTTCGGGCCCACGGCGGGCGGCCAGCCGTTGGCCGAGTCGGCCGAGCACGACTTCGATCGAGAAGAGCACGTCCGGATCTTCATCGCCGCCGAGCGCCGCGATGAGGTCGAGGAGGTTCGAGATCGGGAGACGACCCGCGCGGGCGAGCGCCCATTGATGACCGACCCAGCCGATCCGCTCGATCGGCATGAGACTCGAAACGTGCGCAAGCAATGCCTTGGATTCTGACGGACCGTGCTCGACGCGGAAAAAGCCCGTCTCGGCGGCGTTCCCATAGATCCAGGCCGGTCTTGGGTTCTTCGTTGTGATTTCATCTCTGGCTTTCGCGAGCAGATGCTTCACCGTGCGCGGCTCGCCCGGGGCCTCGGTGGCGAGCTGGCCGACCCAGGGAATCGTCCACACGGGGCCCGCTTTCGCTGTCGATCGACGCTTCCGGGAGAGGGTCAGGAAGCGTTCCTGGGCGAGTTCGATGAGGTCGAGGTCCCCCCGCGTTCGTCGCTGAAGGGAGACCAGCGGATAGCCGGTCTGCAGCGTCCATGGGGAGACGATCTCTTCGATCGCAACACCCGAGACCTCGGCCAGTGCGGCCCATAGATCCGATGCGGTCGCGGTCCCCTCACGATGTCGGCGGATGTAGAGCCTAATGCCGTCGCGAAATCGATCTGGCCCGATATATTCGGCCAACATCTGAAGAACCGATGCCCCTTTCGTGTAGGTAATCGCATCGAAGTTCTCGTGCGCTTCCTCGGCACTGCGGATGACCGGCGCGATGGGATGACTGCTGGCCAGCGCATCGAGTTCGAGTGCGGCCTCGCGGCGATGTGCGAAATCGAGCCAGATCCGCCAGTCCGGCCGCCAGGATTCGATGATCTCGTAGGCCATCCAGGTCGCAAAAGACTCGTTGAGCCAGAGATCGTTCCACCAGGCCATCGTGACGAGATTCCCGAACCACATGTGGGAGAGTTCGTGCGCGATGGTTTCGCCGGCGCGTTTGAGGTCCTCGAGAGACGCTTCGTCGGCATCCAAAAGCAGGATCGAATCGCGAAAGAAGACAGCGCCCGCATTCTCCATCGCGCCAAACGCGAAGTCCGGTAGGGCGAGCAGGTCGAGCTTCGGATAGGGGTGGTCCATCCCGAACCATCGTTCGAGCCGAGTCAGGCTGGCCGCGGCGGCCTCGAGGGCGAAGGCCGCGAGCGCTTGTCGGCCGGGCAGGGTCAGGACTCGAATCACCGTGGATCCGCTCGTTCGGCTGGCCGAGGCTTCGAAGGGGCCGACGGCAACGGCGATCAGATAGCTCGAAAGCGGCGGTGTCTCGGCGAATCGGATCGTCTTGTATCCCGCTCCGGCCATTTCCTCGGATTCGACAGCTGCGTTCGAAATCACCATTTGATCGCGAGGGGCCGTCACTCGAATCCGGTAGCGAGCCTTGAAGCCGGGCTCGTCGCAACAGGGAAAGAAACGTCGCGCATCGGTCGGACAGAGTTGTGTCGCGACCCAGGGATCGCGGGCGTCGGCCGAACGATAGAGGCCGCGAAGGTCGTTTCGGACTCGGCCGCGGAATTGCAGATCGAGTCGAAGGGTTCCCGCCGGCAACAGCCGGTCGAAGTCGAAGACGACTGTTTCGGATTCGGGTCGCAGTTCGATTCGCGCTTCCAGAATCTCTGATCCAAGAAAAAGCCGAACGGCGGAGACCCGCAGATCCGCGGCGTGCAGCTCGAGCTTTCGACAGCGCCTGTCGAGTTGCAACTCGTAGCGGGCCTCGCCCCGAAACGTCTCCTGGTTCGGATCGATCTCGAAATGCAGATCGATTCGGGTGGGTCGGACGTGTCGTGACAGTCGCAAGGTCGCTCGCTTTCGCCGTTTGCATTCGGTTTTCGCCGATTCAACCAAGAGAGGAGTGCTCCCGTTTTCCGGGTGGAGGGGGTAGGCGCGCAGCATTCGAACCGGGCGAAGGGTATGCTCCGATCGGCCTCCGCGCCCGTTGGGTGCGAAGAATGTCTGGGGGGACCATGGCCGTCGAATCCCGCGAACAATGGCGAAGCCGGTCGGGTTTTCTGCTCGCTGCGGTTGGCTCGGCCGTCGGTCTCGGCAATATGTGGAGATTCTCCTACCTCGCCTCGGAGAAGGGCGGGGCCGGATTCGTCGCGCTCTACCTGCTCTTTACCCTGCTCATCGGCCTGCCCCTGATGCTCGCCGAACTCACCCTCGGCCGGGGCGCACGCAAGGGTCCCGTGCTGGCGTTGGTCCATTTCGGCGGAGCGAGCTGGCGCTGGTTGGGGATCGTTTTCGTCTCCGCCGGTTTCTTGATCCTGTCGTATTACGGTGTCATCGGGGGTTGGACGCTTCGCTATGCGTTCGAAGCGGCCGTATTAGGCTTCCCCGCGGATCCAGCGGCTCATTTTGGCGAGTTGGCTTCGGGTTTCGACAGTCTCGCCACGCAAATCCTCTTCATGGCGATGACGATTCTCGTCGTCGCGGGTGGCATCGGTGCGGGCATCGAGCGCGTCGCGCGGATCGCGATGCCGGGGCTCTTCGTCATCCTCATCGGGATCGCGCTCTACGCGTTTACGCTCGACGGGTCGGACGCGGGCTATGCGTATTACCTGAACTTCGATCTCGAAAAGGCGCTCGCCCTCGACGTGGTCGTGGCGGCCGCCGGGCAGGCATTTTTCAGTCTGAGCCTTGGGATGGGCGCGATGTTGACCTTCGCAAGCTATCTGCCACGCGAGAGCGATCTTGCCAAGGAGACGGCCGTCATCTCCTTTGCCGACTTCGGCGTCGCCTATCTGGCCGGGTTGATGGTTTTCCCCTTGATCTTCGCACTCGGAATGGAAAGCGAAATTTCGGGCAGTACGATCGGAGCACTCTTCGTCGCTTTACCGAAGGCCTTCGCGGCGATGGGATGGATCGGTCGGATCGTGGGCTTTGCCTTCTTCCTGGCCCTCGTCGTCGGGGCACTCACTTCGGCGATCTCCCTGCTCGAGGTCGTCGTGTCGGCGTCGATGGATGCCTTCGGTTGGGAACGTCGTCAGGCGGCTCTCCGCGCCGGCGTACTCATCACCGTACTGGGTGCGGGGTCGGCCTTCGATCTCGAGATCCTCGATCTGGCGGACAGCATCGCCATCAATCTTTTTCTGGTCGGCGGAGGGTTGGGGATCGCCGTCTTCGTCGGCTGGGTCATGCAGGATCCGATCGGGGAAGCGAGTGCCGGCGGCACGAAGTCGATCGTCCACGTCGTGTGGCGTTTTTTGCTTCGCTACATCGTGCCGGCCACCTTGTTGTTCATTCTCTGGCACGCGCTGCCGGAGACCTGGCAAAAGATTCAAGCGATCACCGGGCTGGGCTAGGCTGTCGGAGGCGACGCGCCCATTCGAGACTGAACCCTAGGGAGAAACATGCCGAGCATTTTTACGAAGATCATCAAGGGTGAATTGCCCGGCCATTTCGTCTGGAAGGACGATGTCTGTGTCGCCTTCCTCACGATTGCGCCACTCAAGCCCGGTCATACTCTCGTCGTGCCCCGGGCCGAGGTCGATTCGTGGACCGATCTCGAATCCGATGTGATGAAACATCTCATCGGTGTTGCCCACGCGATCGGTCGAGCCCTGGACAAGGCCTACCAGCCCGAGAAGGTGGGCCTGGTCATTCTCGGTCTCGAAGTGCACCACGTTCATCTTCACGTGTCTTGTGTCTGGAAGCCGACGGATCTCGACTTCGGAAACGCCGACTCGAACGCGTCTTCGGAGAGCGTCGCCGCCGAAGCGGAGGTCGTGCGCAAGACGCTGCGAGCCCTCGGCTACGACCACGTCGTCGACGGCTAGATCGAAGCCCTTCGTCGTTCCTCCGCCGTTCTTCCATCGGTTCGACCAGCGGTTCTACCAGGGTGCCAGGCTTGTCCGGCGCAGATCTCGAATGCTCCGATCCCCTCGGCTTTGTGCACTGGCTCAGAGATGGATGAGGGCACCGCCTTCGTGAGGGATGATATGTCCCGTCATGAGATCCGGGCCCATCAAGATCGAGAGAATTCCTTCGGCGACGGACTCCGTGGTGGCGACGCGTCTCAGCGGAGTCCGTTCGATCATGGCGTCGCGAATATTTTCGTAGGCCTCGCCAAAGCCCTCTTTCAGCCACTTGCCGTCGATGAAGCCCGGCGCGATCGCGTTGACTCGGATCTTTGGCGCGAGGGCTCGGGCCAGGGTGACCGTCAGGTTGTTGAGCCCGGCCTTCGAGGCGCAATAGGCGATCGAACTTCCCATGCCGACGAGCCCCGCCACACTCGATGTCATCACGATCTCGCCACCGTCGCCGGCCTCGAGAAGCGATCGCGCCGCGCGTGCGCAGAGAAAGGGTCCCATCAAGTTGACGTTCAGGATCTTCTGCCAGTCCTCGGGATCGAGTCCGTCGAGATTGTCGTGGGCGACGAATTTCGTATAGCCGGCGTTGTTGATGAGGACATCGAGACGATCGAAAGCCTTCTCGGCCTCGGCGACCATCGCGCGACAATCTTTGTCCTGTGAGACGTCGGCGCGCACGGCGAGGGCCTTGACGCCACGCTTTTCACATTCCGTCGCGGTCTGCTCCGCGCCCTCGCGTGAGTTCTGATAGTTGACCAGTACCGAACAACCTTGTTCGGCCAGGCGAATCGCCGTCTGCTGCCCGACGCCGGTACCCGCGCCGGTCACGATCGCCGCCTTTCCTTCGAGATTCATCGCGCTACCACTCTCCTTCGGTCGTTGAACAAGGATCCTGCCCTCTGACGATTCGCTCAGCGGAGATTTCTTCGAAGCAAGAGCGGGAGGATGATCGGCCAGGCGAAAATTAACGGATGTCGACGCTGGCGCTCGCTCAGATCGATTCGACGTCCGGTATGGCGTTCGAGTTTCCAGAGTACATAGGGCACCCAATCGCCAAAGGTATAGGCGGTCTTGGCGAGCCGAACGAGGCCCAGAAGACGCGCGAAGGGCCGCATTAGTCTCCATCGAAGTCGCCCCATGCGTTGCGCTCCTACGGAGAGCTCGATCGAAAAGGCGCGTGGATGCTCGGTGGCCGTGTCGAATTTGCCGAGTGTGACGAGATGGTGCATCGCCAACGCCGCGACCTGGTCGTAACGTTCCGAGCCGATGTGGTAGAGCCCGCGGATGCGCTCGTCGGCTTCGGGTCGACGTTCGCTGTCGTAGGTGCGACGAAAAGCTTCTTGCCAGAAGGCGGCGAGGGAAAAGCGGAGGACTCCGCCGCGAGCCGGCAGAACGCAGACGAGTCGTCCCACCATCGTCACGATCGCGTTCGCCACGCTGGCGGTGAGGAACTCCATCGCCTCTTCGTCTCGGCACACGACGGCGCGCGTCGGTTGCGCGAAGCGGGCCCAGACATAGGGATGCCAGGCGTCGAGGGATGCCCCCCGCTCGAATGCGCGGCGATCGATGACGCCGTATTTCGTGCGCAGCGTGGCGCCGGCGTATTCGCGTTCGAGATAGAAGACATTCGGCGGGGCGAGGCGATTCAGGAGGGCATGCCGGGGATTTGAATAGGCCGCACGGTAATCGTCGACGATGACCCAGAAGTCGAGCACGCCATCATCCGTTTGGTCCCGCAAACCGGAGCCGTAGAAGAGCACGCCCAAAACCGTGTCGCCATGTGTTTCGGCGAGCTGCTTGGCGAGCCAGGCGATCGCGGGTCGCACCGGTTCTCGAAGCTCCTGTTCGACCTGTACCCGCAAGGCGATCAGGACGTCTGTGGGAGAAGTCATCGACGACCCCTCGGCACGCCCGCGTGTTCGGTCGATTTCGACAGGAGATCGCGCGCCGGACCGGGTTCGTCAGGCACTCGTGGACGCGATCGAGAAGGATCGGGGCCAGGGGTCACGCGCGTACGAAATGAACGACCCGTTCGGCGGTCAGCGCGATGCTGCGCTCTGAGTCGGGCTGCCAGAGTTCGCCGTCGACCGTGAAACCGCAATTCATACGGAGCTCCGCGCGTTCGACGTTGCGGCTCGTATATCCATTTTCGGGAGTGACCCAACTGGCTGGTTTCCCGCGAAGAATGCCCAGTGTGGCTGCGCCGACGCGCTTGCTCGGTGCGGCGAAGGAAGTGAACCGAACGCCGCCCGGTCCGCGTCCCCAGAACGGTCGCATGCGAGCGAAGAGCCGACTCAGCGTCGAGGCGATGACGAGATTGAATTCGCCCTGATCGACGGGCTGGCCGTCGAGCATGATCTGGATCTTGTCGGGCGCGAGGATGCCCGACTTGTCGCCCGTGACCAATCGGCCTAACAGACCCGCCGTGACCAGGGTCGCGCCGGGAACGCCTTCGACGCTCTTTCGCTGACCCTTCTGATCGAAGAGTCGATGGTTGAGTTCGATGGCGCGCTTGATGAGGCCGGCGCCAAAGAACATGCCGTATTGGGCGGCGCGTTCATGGGCGCCATGACCGTAGGAGACGCGAAGCACGCGGCGCGGTTCGACCCGTTCGGCGATTCGCCCGTCTTCTGCACAGGCGATCAAGTCGGCCAGCCCACGAAGCGGATCGCGATTGGCGGACAGATCCATGGCGCTCATATTGGTCCGGCCGGCGCGCAAGGGCGCCAGCAGCGGCACGTGATCGCCGAAGACGTCCGTGCCCAGAATCTCCGTCAAGACGTATTGGAGGGTTCCATCGCCACCGTTGATGACGAGGAGATCGACTTCCTGGCGGGCGAGGTCCGCCAACGCCTCGGGCATGACGCCCGCATTTTCCGTTTCGACGTGAATCACGTCCGGATGGCTACCCAGGAATCTGAGCATCCGGTTCACGGGTTCCTGGCTCTTGCCTGCTCGCAGATTGTTGACGACACCGATTCGCAATTTGGTTGTGTCCTCTTCGTAACCCAAGTTCGAGACATGACCCGCTTGAGGAACCGCAAGCTTGTTAGCGGTCCTCGGATGAATTCATAAATGTGATGGATGCCACACCCGTCACACTGCGCTCTGCAGTCTCTTCTTCGGTCTCCCGTTCGGAGTTCGAATCACTCTCAGTTGCGCTGGAATCGGGGAGGGGCGGGCTCTCCAGCGCAGACAAAAGCCTAACTCCGATCTGGGCATCCGCCCAGACCTCTCTGGGTTTGGTTTTTCTTCGGATGAACCAGCGAAAGGGCTGAGGGATGACCGCCAGGGGATCGAAGCGAAGCCATTCGTTCCCGAGGGTTATTCGCCCCGAATTGGGTCCCCGGGAGAATTCGAATCGCCTGGGAATAGCGTAGGAAGCGGTCTGATCCTCTTGTCTCGTGGATTCGATCTCGACCCAACTCGCGGGGACATTGATCAGTGATTCAACCATGCTTGGCGTATTGGACTCTGCGATCAGCCAGGCCCGTGAGAAACTTTTCCCCCGGCGGACCTGAATCCCGTAGAACGATGTCCCATCTTCATATCCGTAGATTTCGACGCGCCGATCGATCAACGAGGCTTCGTTGTGGCGGGTCCAGGTATGGGCCAGCCAGGTTCGTCCGCGGACTTCGAGCGGAACGCTCATCCACGGCGCGAGAATCGTTCCCCGCGTTGCTGCAGCGACGGCGAGGACTTCCACATGGTAGTTCTTCGGAAGCCGATCCTCGGGCACTCGACCCGCCAGAGCGTCGCCAGGAAAATCGAAGAAGAGGCGAATCTCGATGTCGTCCTTCGTGATTCGGAGCTGGCCGGTGGGTCGCTGCAATACGAGATGGCTGGCCGAGATGTCGAAGTCGAGGCGATCGTCCGAGAGCGTCCAGCGCGCGCGCCGTCGGCCGTTCTCATAGCGATAGGGCACTCGACCCGGTTCGATGAGGTGTCCGATCGCGACCGCGTTGTGATTGCCCGGGCCGGTATTCGAGAGCAGAAAGCGTTGCGTGATGCGGTGGCCGCTGTCGAGTTCGACGTAGAGCGTCCAGTATTCGCTCGCGTCGTCTCCCTCGAGAAGGCGTGCAGCCGGGTCGAGGGGTGTTGCAGTGGCGGTCTGCGTGCGCTTCGTCCGATTCGAGTCCGACATCGATTCATCGCGTTGCCCCGGGAACCCGGGACGCAGTTCCATTGGCTCGGAAGGCGTGGCTTCGTCCTCGTATGGAGTGTCGATGTCTTGGTCGTCCGGTCCGGGCGCGCCCGCATGCAAAGTCGAGGGTCCCGCGATCGAGACGATGGCGAGTGCGGCGAAGCACAGGGTTCGCCGGACGCCGTTTCGGCGCCGGTCCGGCAGAACCCTTCGGTCCTGGCGGCGTGGCCGGTCGGATTGGGCGTTGGCTCGCACGCGGCTACCTTGCTTTCTCGGAAGGCGACTGAACCGATCGCCGGTTTGTCGATCGAAGCACCACCCCAACGGGTATCGCTTTCGATGCGTCTTCGGTGCATCGTGGTCGAGGCTATCACACGCGCCGGCGTCCGAGGGCCGCGTCGCCGCGTCGTCTCGACTGCGATGGGCGATGGGCGATGGGAAAATGCGGATGCGGAGACGACGAGCCTCGGAAGGAAACGGATTTGTGCGCTGACATACGCTTTGCCCATCTCTCGGACTGGCATGCGACGACGCTGGTCGGAGGCGGGCGGGCACTCCTGAATGCCAAGCGCCTCTCGGGCTGGGCCTCATGGCGACTCAGTCGCAGACATCATCACAGCGTTGCGGTCCTCGAGGCGGCGTTCAGGGACCTTCGGCAACAGCGTGTCGATCGGATCCTGGTGACGGGGGATCTGACCCATGTCTCGCTCGAACAGGAATTTCGTGCGGCGGCGATGCAACTCGAGGCACTCGGTACTCCCGAGAAGGTTTTCTTGATCCCGGGAAATCACGACTGTTATGTCGCGACGGCGCCGGCTTCCTCCTGGGATCATTGGTCGTCGTATCTCTCGGGCTCGCCGCCAGAGGAGCTGGACCCCGAACTCCGTGAAGGCCTCGCCCGACCGCGGGAAGTGGGCGTGGCACCTCGCCATCAGGACTATCCGACACTCCGCGTACAGGGAAGGCTTGCCACGATCGGTCTCTGTTCCGCGATTCCCACGCCGATCTTTCGCGCGGGGGGGCGACTGGGCGAGGTCCAGCTCGAGCGATTTGAAAAATTGTTGAATCGGCTTCGAGATCGAAATCTCTGTCGCGTCGTGATGATTCATCATCCCGTGTTGGAGCAGGGCGAGTCGGCGCGCCGGGCGCTCTGGGACGGAGAAGCCCTTCGCCAAGTCCTTAGGCGAGCGGGCGCCGAACTCGTCGTTCATGGGCACAAACATCGGCGGCGCGTGGCGAGCTTGCCGGGGCCCGACGGCGAGATTCCGGTGATCGGCGTGCCCTCCACTTCAGAGGTCGGCAGTCGCCCGGAGAAGCGCGCGCAATACCACCTCTACACCTTGCGCAGCGACGATTCGGGTTCCGGCGTGGGGAGTCGATTCCGGATCGACGCCGAGATTCGCGGATTCGACCCCGAGACCGGCGAGTTCCGACACTTCGACGAGCGATTGCTCTAGATCAAGGCTCGACATCGACGGTCGCGCCCGCCCGGTCCCTCGCGGACTCGGTTCGGGATCGCCGTTCCGCCAGGATCTTTCGCACGAGCTCGAGATCTTCGATCTTGTCCACGTCGACCGCGGCTTCCGCGATATTCAAGCGGATGGCCCGGACTCGGGCACCGATGACATCGGAGGCCCGCAAAAGCGCCGCATCGAGATCCAAACGACGGGTCACGAACAGGCAGAGCGTTCCAAGTCCGAACGCTCGGGCGATGCGCCAGGGATGCTTCCTTTCGCTCTCGACCCGACGCCAGAAGGCGGCGGCTCGTTTGGCCTTCGGTGTCTGGAAGAGAAACAGGTTTGCGCCCGAGAACGCGCCGTCGCGAAATCGCAGGTAGGTTCGTTTCGATTCGGGAAAGCGCGCGCGAATCGTCTCTCGCGGAACGAGTCCAAAGGTCAGGTCGGCCTCGCGCTCGGCACTCGCCCGAAAAAATGCATCGAGCATGTCGTCGTCGAGCAGCGCGTGATCCGCGGTCGTGACCAACACCGGGCCCTGTTCGAGGGCGGCCCATTCGAGACTCTCGAGCACGCTCTGGCTCGGCGAATCGGTGCTCTGCATGATCTCGACGACGCCGGAATCGCGCAGCGCGGTCAGGCTCGCAAAATCGGAGAGCAGCGCCGGGGCGTCGATGTTGATCAGGATGCGTTCGATACTCGGCCAGGCGTTCAATCGTTCGACGACGCGCAGTAGCATCGGTTGGCCTTCGATGTCGAGTAGCGCGCGATGGGGGGCGCCGGCGGCTTTGGCGAGTGGGTCGTCCGCGTTGCGTCGACCTGCGAGCACGATCGCACTGCGAGGCCCGCAAACCCGGCCCTTTGCGGGGCGCGGGGGATCTTCGGGAGTCGTCGTCGGCGTGATCAAGGGGTCGGGGGGCGCCGCGTGCGTCTACGGAGCGTCCGCGACTTTTCGCAGCGCGCTGTCGATCGCGTGGACCTCCGCCAGGAGCTGGTCCAACTCTTCGAAGCTGATCTGACTGGGGCCGTCGCAGGGCGCCGACGAGATGTCGGGATGGGTCTCGACGAAGAGCGCATCGATTCCGGCGCCGGCGGCGGCGCGCGCCAGCGGCGCAACGAAACGTCGATCGCCACCCGAGGTGCCATCGTTGGCACCCGGATATTGGACCGCGTGCGTCGCATCGAAACAGACCGGCGCGAAACTGCGCATCTGGACCAACCCCTGCATGTCGGTGACGAGATTGTTGTAACCGAAACAGGTTCCGCGATCCGTGACGAGGATGTCCTCACAACCGAAATGCTTCAGTTTGTCGACGGCGTGCTGCATGTCGTGCGGCGCGATGAATTGTCCCTTCTTCAGGTTCACCGCAACACCGGCGGCCGCGCAAGCCGCGATCAGATCCGTTTGTCTCATCAAGAATGCGGGAACCTGGATGATGTCCGCGACCTGGGCCGCGATCTTGGGCTGACTCGGATCGTGTACATCCGTCAGGATAGGCAATCCCGTTTCGGTCTTCACGGCCGCGAGCGTACGCAGGCCCTCGTCGATGCCGGGTCCTCGGAACGAATCGTGACGCGAGCGATTGGCTTTGTCGAAAGACGCCTTGAAGACGAGCGGGAAGCCATGCTTCTCAGCCAGTTGCTGAATCGTTCGAGCGACCTCGATCGTGTCCGCTTCATTTTCGATCACGTTGAGACCGCTGATCAACAGCATCGGGGCCCCATCGCCGACAGCAATATCGCCAATCTGCATTCGTGTCCTCTCTCGTACATGAACCGAGGCCGTCATGATTGACGTCTTCGGTCTCCTCGATCGCCCGCTGCGGTCGGGGGAGTTTTTTACGGATGCGATGATACGCCCGATCGCGATTGCGCTCATCGGATCCGCCCGGGCCGGATCATGATCTGAATGGGTGTGCGTTTTCCTGGCCGGCTTCCTCAACGAAACCGGCCCGTGATTCGTCACACCCCCATGACGTCATCTGTCTTCCTGCACGCGGCCTAAGAGCCTATCCCAATACCCCTTCGGTCGTGATGCACGCGCCTTCGGCCCGATCTCTGCGTTGCAAAATCTTGCCGCAGCATGGCTACGCCAGCGATTTCACGCCTTGATCCCGAACCGAGATCACGCCCCTCACGCGGTCAAGGGTTGTGGGACTGGCTCTAAGTATGCCTGGATCGGGCGCAGAGTCGAGGTTTCTCGTGTGTCCCGCAGGCAGTCCCCGCGATCCGCGTCGATGCGTAGCCAAAAACACCCATCTAGTGACTCTAGAGGAGTAGAGAGGTCTGGCGGTGGGAGCGAGCGTCCCTGTTGTACACTCGGGTGCCCCTTTGAAGCCTTGGCCCGATGAATTCGAGCCCGGTGTGCGCCGTCGTTTCGGACCACCGGCCAATTGAGGGCCCTTCGATGAACGAGTCGACGATCGAATTGTCCCGCACTGCTGCCGCATCGAAGAGCCCGTCGCACGCGCTGCGCGATTCGATGGAATGTGTCGTGCTTCCCGCGCGCGAAGGGGCACCGCCCTCCAGCCGTCCGCCGGTCGAGATTTTCCTCGGGACCGAACCGGCGCAATACCGAGCGAATCGCGTGTTCGGGTGGTCGATCGAGAAGGTGCGCGATCCCGGTCGCGAGCTTCGAATCTATTTGATGTCGGAACTCGATGGCTTCGACCGTCGCGGCTGGACGACCGGCTTCACGAATTTTCGCTTCGCGATTCCGGCCTATCAAGCCGGCCGCGGTCGCGCGATCTACAACGACGAAGACCAGATCTATCTCACCGATCCCGGCGAGCTCTTCGACCTCGACCTGGGTGAGGCCGCCTATCTCGCGATTTCGGATACGGAATCCTCGGTGATGTTGATCGACGCCGCCAAGATGGCCTCGGTCTGGACCCTGGCGGATGCACAACATCGTTGGAAACGCGCGCTGCTTCGCAAGGCTTCGAAGCAGACGGGATTGCGCGGCGATCTCGATTCCGGTTGGAACGCCCGGGACGAAGAGTTCGAACCCGGCAAGAGCCATCTACTCCATTATACGACGCTGCATACCCAGCCCTGGCGTCCCTTCCCCGAACGATTCGTCTATCAGAGGGGTTCTCATACCGAAATCTGGCACGAGCTCGAACGGGAGGCGATTGCGAACGGGTTCGAGTTCTTTCGTCGCGATGCGCCGAGTCGAGGATTCGAGCGGCGTCTCGAGCGCCAACGCGCCCTGCCGCGAAGCGAGATGGGGAGCGGGATCGGGATTTCGGGGGAGATCGCCGGCGCGGTCGAAGATCTCACCCGTCGTACGAAATCCCGCAGCCTGCTCGAGCTGTCGCCGGATGTCAGGGGCGATGCGGAGCAGCGTCCGGGCCGCTTCGGTCTCGACGTCGAGCGTCGTGTTGGACTCCTCGAATGGCTGGACGAGTCGAGCGGTGTCTCCGCCTGCGACGGCATGATCTGCGTCGATGGTCTCGAGGCGCTGCCGGTTTGGGACATTCCGTGGCTGATCGATGCGATGTTCCAGAAGGCGACGCGTTTCGTTTTTGTCGCCGTTCGGTGTGCAGAGTCGAGTCCGCGGAGACGCTTCCTGTTGCCGCCCCAGGGCACGACCCATACGCCCGAGTGGTGGCGGTCGCATTTCGAAGCCGCGGCGGTGCGTCATCCATCGATCAGTTGGGAATTGATGACCGCACGCGGCGCCTCGTTTCGATCCGACCGGATTCATGTTCGGCGCGGAGGGCCTCGGCCGGATCCGACTCCGCCGCGCGTCTGGACGATGACGGATGGAGAGCCTGGCAACGAGACTCAGGTCGCGGCGCTCGTCGCGGCTCTCGGCTGGCCCAGCGAGGCGCTGAAGCCGCTGCTCGGTCCGCTCTCGACGCTTCCTTTCGCAAACCTCGGCGCTCATCTTCGTGGCATGCGTGGCGGCGTTCCGGGTCGTCCCTCCCCCGAGACGCCCTGGCCGGATCTGCTGATCGTTGCGGGACGTCGTGTCGCCGCGGTCGCACGTTGGATTCGCGAGGAGTCTCGCGGGCGAACCCGGGTCGTCGCGATCGGGGCGAAGACGGCGACACCGGCCGACGCCGTGGACCTCGCAGTGACATTGAAGGGCGCGGCGCTCTTTCCGCATCCGAATCGTTTCGAGATCGAACGACCCCTGGTCGCGTCCCGGCCCGTCGCCGAGAGCGGGTCGCGCTGGCACCAGCGCATTGCGGCGATTCGCGGACCGCGCATCGCGTTGCTGCTCGGGAGTGGGACCCGACGACTCGGACTCGATCGCGCCAGCGCCGAGGCCCTCGGTCGGCTCGTCGCGGACAGTGCGGTGGGAATGGGCGCATCGATCCTGGTATCCGCGAGTCGACATGCGGCACCCGAGGTCTTCGAGGGTTGTCTGCGGGGCATCGGGAAAGCGGCGCTGGTGCATCACGAGACGCCGGACCAGCGACCCGAGGAGCGCGCCTGGCCGGCGATCCTGGAAGGCGCGGATCTCTTCGTGCTGGTCGGTCTGGGCGAAACGACGCTTGCGGAAATCTGTGCGACGGGCCGCCCGGTCTTTCTCGCCCCGCAACTTCGTGTCACTCGAAGCCCCTGGCTCTGGATTCGTGATCGGATGGCAGCCGCAATCCTCGAACGCGCGGAGGCGCGTCCCGCCAATGATCGTGGTACGACTCGACCCCAACAGCGATTGGAATTGCTCTGCGCCCGCGCGGTTTCCGGCGGCTGGGTCCGTGCGAGGCGCGACGTCGAGACGCTTCGAGGCAGACTCGTTCGAAGTGGTCAGGCTCGACTGTTGCGCGCACCGATTCGCGCCGGCGATCTCGAGGGATTCGCGGCCGTCACGCCACCCGAGAGCGAGGCGGTCGCGAAGCGAGTGAGGGAGATGTTCGGCGTGAACGACAACGAGGAGGTTTCATCCGATGCAACGAACGATTTTTAGCGACGAGCACGACCTCTTCCGATCCGAGTTCCGCCGCTTCGCCGAAGCCGAAATCGCCCCGCATCTCGAAGCCTGGAACGAGGCCGGAATTTCGGATCGCGGCGCATGGAAGAAAATGGGGGAGGCCGGCTTCCTCGGTGCGAATCAACCCGAAGAATATGGCGGGGCCGGCGCCGATTTCCTCTTCGACGCGATCATCATCGAAGAGCTGGCCGACCTCCGCGCTCATGCGCTCCAGGCTTCGCTGCATACCGACATCTGCCTTCCCTATCTCACCGCCTTTGCGACCGAGGAACAGAAGCAGCGTT
>SMVA01315892.1_pt1 | contig 19822 bp, 13 predicted proteins | sample 2456451 | NCBI WGS metagenome assembly SMVA01 (sample SAMN11095933, study PRJNA526329) | marine sediment metagenome | biome: Marine sediment; feature: Surficial sediment; material: Deep marine sediment; isolation source: Hadal surficial sediment | place: Pacific Ocean | collected 2014-05 | depth... | reverse complement strand
TCCAACAACGGCACGATTTTCCATACCCGCCAATTTATAAACTACCATCCGAAAAACCGCTTCCGGGATGCTTCATTAATATTCAAAAAAGAGCAAAAATACCTCGCCTTATTGCCGGCTGCGATTGAACAAGAAGGCGAGTCTCAGATCTTGATTTCACATCCCGGAGTCTCGATGGCGGGGCCGGTTTTCAACGATTCCATTTCCATTAAAGATCTGTTCGGTGTGGTCGAAGCTTTAGCAGAATGGACAAACGCCAATGCTATTTCTAAAGTCATCCTGACTTTACCGCCGCAGATTTATTATTCCCGCCCAAGCAATTACCTGGATTTCGCCTTATTGGAATCGGGTTTCACTTATTTAAAAAGGGAAATTTCCAGCGTGATTCCCCTCGATTTTGCGGAAGAAGATACCTTGTTGATTTTTAGTCCGGAGTCCAGAAGAGCTGCGCGCAAAGCCGAAAAATCAGGAGTTAAGGTTTATGAAAGCGAAGATTTCTCAGCTTTTTATGCAATTTTGCAAAAGAACCTTGGCATGCGGCACAACGTTCAGCCGACCCATACACTGGATGAATTGGTTGGATTGAAAAAATTGTTTCCTGACCGGATAAAGTTATTCGGCGCTTTTCACAACGACCAAATGATTGCGGGAATCCTGATTTTTGTCTGTAATTCCAAAGTCGCGCTGGCTTTTTATATCAGTCATCTTGAAGAAATGCAGCAGGTTCGCGCCGTCAACGCGCTTTTTTGTGAAGTCGTGCGCTGGTCTATCCGCAATCATTTTAAATTTTTGGATTTCGGTATCTTTACAGTTAACATGAAACCGAATTGGGGACTGGCGAGGTTTAAAGAGAGCTTTGGCGCTCAAGGTGTGTTTCGGGATACTTTAGTAAAGAAGACTTAATATTGCAAGGCTAACTATGAATCAAAACAGAGCTTGTGGTATTGCTCTGATCTCTTATGATGGCAAGCGACCTATCGCGATATCCAGAAAACTTTAGAATCATTTGTTTGTGATACTGCATAAATTTGGAGGAGCTTTAGCATAGTTTGATCGGTAAGCAAATACATCACTATAATATATTAGAGAAATTGGGTGAGGGCGGCATGGGAGTCGTCTACAAAGCCGAGGATACCAAGCTCAAACGTACCGTCGCTTTGAAATTCTTGCCTCTGCAAACTATGGCTGGTGAGGAAGAAAAAGCACGCTTCATGCACGAGGCACAGGCTGCTGCGGCTCTCGACCATCCTAATATCTGCACGGTTCATGAGATCAACGAAGCCGATGGACAAACGTACATTGCAATGGCCTATGTGGAGGGGCTGTCGTTGCAGGATGTTGTAGCGGCGTCGCTTGTGGGCGCACAGGGAAAAGCAGGCACCAGACCTGCCGCCTCTACGCTGGATGAAATCCTGGACTACACCATTCAAATCGCTGAGGGTCTCCAGGCGGCCCATGAGAGAAAAATCGTCCATCGAGACATTAAACCCGCCAACATTCTGCTGACCAAAAAAGGCCATGTGCGCATCACTGATTTCGGATTGGCCAAATTGGCTGGCAGGACCCAACTTACCAAGGAGGGGGTGTCCATGGGGACCGTGGCTTACATGTCACCAGAGCAGACGCAAGGCACCGACGTCGATCACCGCACGGACATATGGGCATTGGGAGTGGTGCTTTATGAGATGGTCACAGGGAGGCAGCCGTTTCAGGGAGACTATGAGCAGGCGGTTCTCTACTCGATTATGAACGAAGATCCGGAACCCATCACCGGTTTGCGCACCGGCGTACCTATGGAGCTTGAGCGAATTGTCAACAAAGCTCTCAAAAAAGATCCAGCTGAACGCTACCAACGCCTGGATGAAATGCTGGTTGATTTGAAAGGGGTGAGCGCAGAGCCTAAGGTTGCAAGTGACCGTGCTCTATCGAAACAAACAAGAAAAACGCCGCTAAGGGTCGGCTTATTCTTCCTGGTTGCGCTCATGGTCGGCAGTAGCTTCTTTTATTGGCGGCAGAGCCCATCTGATAGCCCAGGTCCCTCGCAAGTTTCCGTGCAACGACTGGCCGTGCTGCCGTTCACCAATATTCGCCAGGATCCGGAAACAGATTTCCTGGGATTCGCCCTGGCTGACCAGATCATCGGCTCTTTATCCTATCTTAAGAACATTTTAGTCCGACCTTCAAGTTCGATTCGTCGCTATCAAGACCAGACTTTGGATCGCCAAACCGCCGGCGCGGACTTAAAGGTTGATATCATCCTGACTGGCAACTATTTGAAAGAGGCGAATACCATACGCCTGAACATCGAGCTTGTCGACGTCGATTCTAACGAAATGCTCTGGCGGGAAGCGATTGAAGTGGAGTATGAAAATGCCTTTGCGCTGCAGGACATCGTCTCTGAAAAGGTCATCGAGCGCCTTAAACTCCAGTTCTCACAGGATGAGCGCGCCCGCATGAAAAGTGATGTCTCACAAAATCCTCTGGCTTATGAGTACTATCTTCGCAGCATTTCTTACCCATCGACGACCGAGGGTGACTTGCTGGCAATCGAAATGTTGACCAATTCTATTCAATTGGATTCCAGTTATGCCCCGGCTTTTGCCGAGCTCGGTTTTCGACGTCAACGCTTCGGAAACTTTGGATTGGCTGGAGGGCAAGAAATCAGAAGGGCGGAGAAGGCTTATCAGCGTGCGTTATCATTGAATAATGAATTACTGGATGCTCTGTTTAACTTATCTAACTTGTACACCGAAATGGGCAGAACTGAAACGGCTGTTGAACTGGCAAGACGAATGTTGACAATCAATCCGAATAGCGCCCTGGCTCATTTTTCGTTAGGCTATGTCTACCGCTATGCGGGAATGCTGGAGGAATCCAAGAAGGAGTTCGACCGGGCTTTGGCAATTGACCCTGGAAACCGAAGATTCGGCTCTGCCGGACTAACTTATGTCTCTCTCGGAAAGTACGAAAAAGCTCTCAAGGTCTATAATCTCGATAAGGGGAGTTCCCTTGCCTTAGCGTGGACAGCCAGGATTTTTCACCTACAAGGAGAGGAGCAAAAAGCGCTTGAAACCTGGAATACGCTCCAGGCGCAAGAGCACAGCGGATCGACGTTTTCATTTTACAGTACAGTCAGACTGGCACTCGTTGCAGGCGAGACTGAAAAGGCAAGAACGGCCATCACCGAGTTGGAGCAAGCAAACCCGGCCGATGCCGAAGTTTGGTTTTTGGTAGCCGAAATGTATGGCTTACTTGGCGATGCGGTCAGCACTGCTCGCGCGTTAGAAGAGGGAGTAAATCGGGGATATTTTAATTACCCCTGGATGATTTCATACTCTTATTTCGATCGGGTACGCAGTGCGCCTGAATTTCAACGGGTATTAGAAATGGCGAAGGTGCGACATGAAGCGTTCAAACTGAAGTTTTTTTCTGAATAATTATCGAATAAGAATTATTAAAAAGCCAATTTGACAGTCCTCTCAAAGATGACTGTCAAATCTAAGTTATGCCTCTAAAAATTCTACATATCGCTCCGTTCAATACCTCCGGCGTGCCGATTACATTTGTCAAAGCTGAACGCAAGCTTGGACATGACAGCCGGCTTGTGACCCTGGGCAAGGATAAAAGAAATTATCAGGAAGATATCTGCCTGAATTTGCCCTTTTTGGACTCCAGCGGAGTCCGGTTGGCGAAGAAAGCTTTTTCCCACCCAAGCAAACTCGATATTAACAATCAGACGAAAAAACTGGAAAATATTCCTCTTTATTGGCATGCCAACGGTCTGCCCGAGAAGACTTTAATCGGGTTCCGTGAGCGCCTCTGGCAAAAGAAAATCAACCGGTTATTCAGCGAAATCGATTTCTGGAATTTCGACGTTTACCAGCTCGATGGCGGCCTGGAGTTTTTTCGGGATGGCCGCACCATTCGAAAACTGAAGTCGTTAGGCAAAAAAGTGATTTGCTGCTACACCGGCAGTGACTTGAGAACTCGCGGTGCGATTCCGCAGATTGACTCACTGAGTGATTTGAACGTGACGCTCGAATTTGATCATTTGAAACTTCATCTAAATATTCATCACATATTTTTTCCGTTTGATGTGAATCAATACCAAGCCAGGCCTGTGCCGGAATCGAAGATCCTCAAAATTGGGCACGCACCAACAAACCGGCGGGCAAAAGGCAGCGATCAAATTATTGCGGCCATAAAGGAAATTCAATCCGAACATCCGGTTGAGTTGGTTCTAATCGAAAATCTTCCGCACCAGGAGAGTTTGAGCAGGAAATCCGAATGCCATATTTTTGTCGATCAAATTGGCGATTTGGGGTACGGGTTAAATTCGCTTGAGGCTTTGGCCATGGGCATTCCCACTTGCTCGTGTTTGGCCCCCGGGTTTGCGGAAAAATATCCGGAGCATCCATTTGTAGTTCTTAACGATCGCAATATTAAAAAACGTTTAATGACCTTAATTTCCGATGATAATTTACGGCGTGAGTTAGGTGAAAAAGGTAGGGGCTGGGTTCAACAACATCACGACGCAGAAAATGTGGTCAAAAAGATTCACCAGTTAGCCGGATTAACAAAAAGTGGCCAGCCATCAGTTCAACTTAGAGGTGGTTTCTCTTCAGCTGGTTCATCGCTCAAGTGAGGAACTATCTTTAAAGTGAATCGTGGGTAAATTTACCATTTCGTCTTAATATTTTTAAAACTATCCGAAGCGAAGACACAATGAGTGTCAAGCCCAAACTCAGACAAGCACTCAAGACTTCCTGCCTCAAGTTACTCGAGAAAGCGGTGGGAAAAACAGCCGTTGACGTTTCCAGAATAACTGCAGAAGAAATCCGCCGTATTCTGATTATTCGTCAACATGATGATTTAAAAGACCTAATGTTAACAACTCCGGTCTTTCGCGCGTTGAGGCAACGCTATCCAGAGGCATATATTGCTGTTTTAGCACGTGAGGATTTTGCCCCGGTGTTGCTAAACAATGTTTATTTAGATGAGGTAGTCAGTTTTGATAAGACGTTATCCGGACTATCTTTTAAGAAATTAATAAATCTTGTAAAGCTAGTCCGTTCACATTTTGATTTGGTTATTGTCCTTAATACAGTCACTCATTCATTTTTGAGTGACTTGGTAGCTTCTTTGACGGGCGCGAAATACATATTAGGCTCTGAACACCTCGTTATGGAGGGCAGTAAAAACAACTTCTTTTATAACGTAATTGCACCCTATTCCGAGATCAACAAGCACCAAACAGAACGAAACCTGGACATTGTACGCCATATTGAAGCTGACACTCGGGATTTTTCTGAAGAAATATATTTAACCCGGGAAGAGAAAAATAACGCAGTGGCCTTCTTAAAAAAACAAAAAGTCTCGCCCCAAGAATTTCTATTGGCCATTCATATTAGTTCGGATGACGGCAAGAATCGATGGCCTGTGACTAAGTTTGTATCTCTTGCAAAATTTTTCAGTCAAAAATACAATGCAAAGATCATTGCCTCATGGGAACCCAATGACCGTGATTTAGGACAGAAATTTATCAGTGGTCTGCCATTTAAACCTATCGAAGTCAATCATCTTGATTTGAGGGGATATGCCGCCGTTATTTTTTTCTCTAATCTGATGATATGTAATGAATCGGCATTTATGCATTTGGCTGCTGGCGTTGGAATTCCGGTTGTTGCTTTATTTGGTCAAACCGATCCGCATCAATGGAAACCGGTTGGCAAACAAATAATTGCAATACGGGACGCCGACTATAAATGCTCGTCTATTAGTGAAAAGCAGGTTGTCCAAATATCGGAGGAAATAATAGGTCGGTACCCGAAGTCTTCAAGATTAAATTTTGATGACTTTGATATTTCTGATAAAGTTTTGGAAAACTATCTAAATACTTTGGACATTTAAGAAAGTATTTGTAACATTATGCGAGTCGGATTATGTGAAACTTGTATTTATGCAAAAGTAATCCGAAATCAGAGAGAAAGCCTGTTTTTCTTATGTGAATATTCTAAAATCGATCAATCTTTTCAAAAGTATCCCAATTTACCCGTTACCGTTTGTACTGCTCACAAGGAAGCAGAAAGTTCCCAGACCCCGGGAGAGTTATAAAATGAGTTTACAAATCTTTGCCATGATGAGCGAGAATATGATAATCGCTGTCTCAAGCAGTACATGTTCGGGAATTAAAGTTGTATCGCAATAAAGACCACTTCACAAATGTTAATCCTGTGTAAAAAATACTTGACAATCAGAGAATATTTCCATATTATGAGGCTTAATTTGCGTAAGTCCGACGCTCTCGATTTTGTTGCCTGCCATTTATTTCAGTCAAACAAAAGCAAGGGACGCAACAAACCAGGGTGTGGGAAGGAATCACGTTGAAAGCTTTTTCCTATAAGACAGACAAAGGCATTTTACAAATTGGCGTGGAATTTGAAGATGCTTTTTATAATTTTTCCCAAGCATGGGAGCTTTATAAGGAAATCAAAAACAACGGTCGCGGCCCGCGCCTCAATTTTTTGCAAGTAATGGTGGAGGCCGATTTTTTTAAGTTAGAAACTTTGCAGGAGGTGTTGGTTACTTTAAAAGAGGAAGGACCGTTGTCTGACTTGGAATTGAAGAATACCTTCACTTTTGAACCTCCCATAGGCCGGCCTCAAAAAGTTCTTTGTATTGGGCGAAATTACAAAGAACATGCAACGGAATTAGAGAATGACATTCCTGAAGAGCCTCTTTTTTTCTCAAAAGCGCCTTCGGCGATTATTCCTCATGACGGGGTGATCAGGATTCCTGATGAAGTGGGTCGGGTAGATCATGAAGGGGAACTTGCGGTAGTCATCGGGAAGCAAGCCCGCAATGTTTCTGAAAGTAAAGCGATGGACTTTGTAGCGGGTTTTAGTATCCTCAACGATGTCACCGCCCGGGAACTGCAGAAAAGCGATATAAAAGCAGGGAGACCCTGGTTTCGCTCGAAAAGTTTTGATACTTTTTGCCCATTTGGTTCATTTCTGGTTCCAAAAGGGGCGGTTCAAAATTACAATAATCTGGAATTGGAAGTAACTGTAAATGGCGACCGGAAGCAGCATACTTCTACCTCACAAATGATTTTCAAAATTGAAGAAATTGTTGCATATATTTCGAAATATTGTACCTTACAGCCAGGAGATTTAATCGCCACTGGAACCCCTGCAGGGGTAGGAGAGCTGCATGCCGGGGATGTCGTTGAGTGTAAGATAAGTGGAATTGGAAATTTAAAAAACAGAGTTGAGTAAATTTTAGTTCGAAAACTTAACCGATGGAGGGAGATGTTATGTTTGGTAAAACGAAAGTTGTACTTTTGTTAATGACAATAGGGATTGTTGCTGTTTTTTTGCTTGCAGTAATTCCCTATGAACATCAAAAGGAAGTTATAATCAAGTTTAATAAGGATGTAAATTCAGAACAAATCAACTCATTTACCAATGAGCTTGGTTTGGTTAAAGTTAAAACATTTGAGGAGATCGATGTCCAGGTCTTTAGTATATCTTCGGATTATTCAGTCGAAGAAGTCATTAAATTGTGCAGCAACGCATCTATTGTTAAGTATGCAGAACCGACAGCTGAATTTCGTGCGCTCTCCATTGAAACCAACCCTGAAACGAGCAGTGCAGAACCCCTGGCTACCCAGGCCCAGGTCGCGGAATTTAAGCCGGGTGAGCTGATCATTAAGTTTAAAAGCGGTGTTGCCCAGGAAGTAAAGGCGCGGACCTACTCAAATGCTCAGCTCTCAGTCCTCAAACAACACGACCAAATTGGTATTTATCTCTGCACAATCGATGGTGGAAAGGGTGTCCTCCAAACTGTGGAAGAATGTAATGCTGACGGTAATATTGAATACGCAGAACCCAATTATATTTATAGACATTTTGTTGAACCGAATGATCCGCAATTTTCACAATTATACGGCCTGACAATTACGGATTCCCCGGCCGCCTGGGATGTTCAAACAGGCAGTAAGTCTGTTATTGTTGGTGTTATTGACACCGGCGTTGATTGGGACCACCAAGATTTGGCCGACAATATGTGGACAAACCCGGGTGAGTCCGGCGCCAATGCCAACAACGGCATCGATGATGATAACAACGGTTTTATAGATGATTTTCGGGGTTGGGATTTTGCAAATAATGATAATAATCCCAATGATGATAACGACCACGGAACGCATGTTTCCGGAACCATTGGTGCAGTTGGCAACAACGGCAAAGGCGTTGTAGGGGTCAACTGGGAAGTTTCAATCATGCCGCTAAAATTTTTGGACAGCAGCGGCAGCGGCTCACTGGATGACGCGATTGGAGCTATCATTTACGGCGTCAACAATGGGGCGACAATCTTAAGCAACAGTTGGGGCGGCGGTGGCCGGGCGCAATCATTGGAAGATGCCATTCAATTTGCAAATGACAACGGCGTTTTATTTGTTGCCGCAGCCGGTAATGATTCAAGAAATAATGATAGCTTTCCATCTTATCCGGCAAACTATGAAGTGCCCAACGTTATTTCAGTTGCCGCCAGCACCAGTAGTGACAATCTGGCCAGTTTTTCAAATAGAGGCAGAAATACGGTGCATCTTGCCGCGCCAGGTGAAAACATTCGCAGCACAACCAAAGGTAACACCTATAACACTTTTAGCGGAACTTCAATGGCGACGCCCCATGTGAGTGGCGCTGCAGCTTTAATATGGGCACAATTTCCAGGTTTATCAATGTCACAAATCAAAATTCGAGTTTTAGGAGGCGTCGATCGGGCCTCAAGTTTTAGCGATGCTACATCGACCGGCGGAAGATTGAACGTAAACAATTCTTTGTCCACGAATCCGATTATTGCAAATATGACAAGACTTCAGAACACATTAGATGAAACCGGACCTTACGTCGTCAATGCGGATATTCTGGATGATGGGAGTATTCAAAGTGCAAACCTGACTTATCAGGTCAGTGGTCAGCAGGCAGCCACTGTGAACATGACGTCGACCGGCGGTGACCAATATAGCGGTAACATTCCTGGCCAGATTCTTGGCAGCACAATAACCTATTTTGTCTCGGCTGATGATAACTCAGGAAACCAGACGCGTAGCAGTAATAATACCTTCGCCATTTCTGAACCGCCTCCAACAGACCCTGCATGCGGTTGTGGCAGGCCGGCTATTGATTTTAATATTCAAAATAAAACTTTGAAAACCACCGCGAATGCTGCAGCCAATCTTTCGTTCTTTCTCCTACCAATAGCTGCTATCGGTTTTTATTCAAAACGCAAAAAGAAGTAATCGGCTTTTATAAGAATAAAAAAAACCCTCGTGGGAACTATTCCCACGAGGGTTTTTTAGCTTGAATAAGTCAAACCGCTGGGAGGTAAATGTTTGACAAATAAAGATTAATTAGTCATACAAAATTGCGTCTTTAATTATAGTTCCTTTATCTATTATTTTGCTTGCGACTCAATGTCTTCGTGGCAAAGGTTTGTAAATTCTGCAGGTTAATTAATTACGAAATAAATCTTGCGTTTAGCCCATGAAGCCATTAAGTTAAATGGTTTAAAGTAAGTTCAAACTTTTCTGAACAAGGAAAATGTGATGTTCAATAAGACTGAAATAAAACCATATTTAGCGCGCGTCAAGAACTGGAAAACCAGAAATATAGTGATGCTGTATTTGGAAGCGCGTGGGGAGTTTAAAAATTACCGCCGTTCTTCGCGCCGCGGTAATTTTCTTTCTTTTGATAAACTCAGGGAAATTTGTGAAGTCCTGTTTGAGATTAAAGAAGAGCATCACCTGGTTTATAAACGACTCATTGATCCGCAAAAGAACAAGTTTGAAAAAGGGCACAAAATTATGCCGGGTGAAATTGAAACCAAGTTCATGAATAATATCGGTCTGCTTTTTCACAAAGTGATGGCTGCAAGGGAACTAAAATATGTTATGGAACATTACGTTGAAGAAGGCGATACCTTTCAAAAGAACAAAGAAAGTCTGCGTACACAATTAGAGAAAATCGATGCGCTTTTCGAGGAGGGTATTGATGTTCTGACATCGCTCATTAAAGAAAATAGAGATAACATTTTGCTGCTTACACTTCTGTTAGAGGACCCAAAACGCACAAAAAAACACTTTGGTAAAAATGCGATGGGGATTATCGAGCAATTTGGCGACGGTGAAGGTTTGGCCGAAGTTTATTTTAATGTTGGTAAGTATTACGCTGACAGCGGTTGGTCGACAAAAGCAAAACGAATGTTTGAATCCGCTTTAAAGGAGAATAGTGATCATAAGAGTGCCCTTGCAGGTCTTGCAAATTTAAATTAACTTTTTGATATCACAGTATTCGTGAAGCGGTTGCCGCAACTCAGGTAAGGTCGGCGACCCACCCTCCGCTTCTCTCAGACACTATCCCGAATTCCAGTCTTAACCTGGTTTTAAATCTTGACTTTTGTATTTTTTACATTAAATTAATATATGAAGATCGAAAGAGGAGAAAAGGGCATGGCCAAATCTTGGGCTGTGCCTTTTTCATTTTGAGAATAAATTCATCAGTTATATATTTTTATGTCCGAGCCTGCTAAAGAAATAATCGTTATTCATTACGGAGAAATTGCTCTCAAGGGCAAGAACCGTATCTTTTTTGAAAACAGGTTAAAAGGAAATATCAAAAAAGCTCTGCACCAACTAAAAATTAGCGAAATAAAAAGGCTTCGGGGAAGACTCGTAGTTAATCTGTCAGAGCCTGGTCAGGACCAACTAGGGACCGAAGGACTGCAAAGGGTTTTTGGTATCAGTCATTTTTCTTTTGGCGTCGCGGTTGAAAAAGATATTGAAGTAATAAAAGAAACAGCATGGGCTCTCTTGGAAAATAAAGTTTTTGATTCATTCAAAATAGATACACGCCGCGCACAAAAAGATTTTCCATTAAATTCCATGGAGGTTAATAAACAGGTCGGGGCCTTTGTGCAAAAAAAATGCGGCAAGAAAGTTGATTTGAGTGCTTCTGATATTACCTGTTATATTGAAATTACCGAGAGAGAGGCTTTGCTTTACACTGAGAAGGTTCCGGGCCTGCGCGGTTTGCCGGTCGGGGTGAGCGAGAAGGCCGTCTGCCTGCTTTCCTCCGGAATAGATTCTCCGGTTGCTTCCTATTGGATGCTAAAAAGAGGAGTAAACTTAATCTATGCCCATTTTCACAGCCAGCCTTTTACCAGCAAAGCCTCCCAGGAGAATACCGTTCGCCTGGTTCGAATTCTGAACCGTTACCAATTTCATTGCAAAGCCTATTTTATACCGTTTATCGATATTCAAAAGGAGATCATGGCGAAAGCTCCGTCTAAACTGCGAGTTTTATTATACCGACGCTACATGGTTCGATTAGCGGAGCGGCTTGCTCAGTCTGAGAAAGCAGTGGCGCTGGTCACCGGTGAAAATGTTGGCCAGGTTGCTTCTCAGACATTGAGTAATATTCGAGTCATATCTGAAGTTACAGACTTGCCTATATTAAGACCCCTTGCCGGTTTTGATAAGGAGGAGATTATTCAGCAAGCAAAAAAAATCGGCACATTTGAAATTTCGATTGAGCCCTACGAAGATTGCTGCACCCTGTTTGTCCCCGAAAACCCCGAAACCCGCGCGAATCCAAAGATGCTTGCTGATGCGGAGAAGCTGCTTGATGTCAGCAAGTTAATGGAACAAGCCCTCGAGCAAGCGGAAATTGTGACGTTTGATGGAAGTGGAGGTCGCTAAGTTCTCGTGCGATCCCCCCATTTGAGGATAGAAGAACTTGCCCGTTTTCGGCCCTATGCCGAAGTGTCGCCACTTCAGCTACCCAGCTGCCAGTTTACGAATTGCATTGATCCGCTCAAGCACCGGCGGATGGGAGTAATTTAGAAAGACGTACAAAGGATGGGGCGTCAGATTGGAGAGGTTGTGTACTGAAAGTTTTTTTAGTGCTTCAATCATCGAGTTGGGATCCTGGGTTGTTTCCGCGGCATACCGGTCGGCTTCATATTCATTTTTACGTGAAAAAATTTGCATGAAAATCGACAGAATTAATTCGATGGGTGAGTAGAGCATACCAAAGAAAATAAGGCCGGCATAGATGGAAATGTTTTCCATATAAAAAGCTTGAAACAGCCCTTCGTGGCTGATAAAAACAGAGAGCAGAAAAAACATAACCCCCATTTGCAGAGTGCTGATAAGCATCCCCTGAATGATGTGCTTTTTCTTATAATGACCAATCTCATGTGCCAGGACCGCGACCAATTCTGCGACCGTGTGCTTTTCAATTAAGGTATCAAACAAGGCAATGCGCTTGTTTTTACCGAAACCGGTGAAAAAGGCGTTGGACTTGGTGGAACGCTTTGAGCCATCGATGACAAATAAATTCTGCAGAGAAAATTTCACAGATTTTGCGTATGAAAGAATGGAATCCCTCAATTCACCTTCTTCTAGAGGGGTAAATTTATTGAACAGAGGCATAATCCACGTCGGTGCGATGAATTGAATAAATAATGTGAACACCGTTGTTGCCAACCAACAATAAAGCCATGCCATACCGCCGGCATATTGAAAAAACGCCAGGACTCCCGCTAACAGTGGTCCGCCCAGAAGAACTCCCAATAAAAGTCCTTTCAAAATATCGGTTATAAAGGTTAGGGGCGTCGTCTTGTTAAAACCAAACCGTTCCTCAATTACAAATGTTGAATAAATGCTAAACGGGAGAGAAAGTACTGATTTTGTAAAAATTAAAATGCCAACGTAAACCAAGCCGGTCCAGATTGGATGGAACCCCCAGTTTCTAACAATGGTGTCGACATGGTTAAAGCCGCCCGCAAACCAGAAAACCAAAATCAAGAGGATACTGAAAATAGAAGTAATAAAACCGAACTTTGTATTTGCACGTGTGTAGTCCTGGGACTTTTTGTAGGCTTCGGCGTCGTAAACTCCGTCAAATTCTGTTGGAAGGTTGCTGCGAAGGGCTTTTAAATTTAAAATTTCGGTGATAAGATCGATAACAAAGCTCACCACAAGCGTCGTCAAAATGATGATTGCATAAATATTCATGGTTATCTGCTTCCTGAATGATTTAATTCGAATTGAAAAAATATAATGAATGATTATCAAAATTTCAAGAGGGTCTTTTGAGATTTTACATTGTTTCGGATTTGCTTTTTTTGAGCTTTTTGAACTACTTTTAACTTGCTTTGGTTACTCCGACGGTAGTGAAGGACGGTGACACCTACGACATGTGGTTTTCCAGGGTCATCGGCACAAGCAGCATTGGATTTACGGCCGCATTGTCAGGCTGTTTCCTCTCATGGGATTAGTTGGACGAATCTTCCCGGTTCGGGAACAGATAGAGCAGTGATCGATTGGGGCTTCACCGGAAGTTTCGACGAGACCACGGTGATCTGGCCTGCGGCGGTAAAAACGGATGAAGGATTTATCATGTGGTACCGGGGCGCCTCGGAACCGCAGCAATTTGGGGTCTGGGATGCGCCACTTCGTCTGATGGAGTGAGCTGGACAAAAGTCGCTGGTAGCGGAACCGATGGCGCCTGTTTTGACAGTGTTCCTCTGGCGTCGGTGATCGAGGGAAAGCAGCAGTACAAATGTGGTACGGTATCTTAGGCCAGGGCAACAGCGATGAAGTGCGACTTGCTTTTTCCGGAAAATTCTGTTTCTACCGAAGAAGTGATTGAGTTGAATATTCCAAACAATTTTTTTTAGGGCAGAATTACCCGAATCCATTTAACCCGGCGACGAAAATTGAATTTGAGATACCCGTAATTTCGTACGTTTCATTAATCATCTACAATTTCCTTGGCAAGAAAGTCCGCAAACTGGTTGGAGACCGGTTAGAAGCCGGGCGGCATCAAATAATCTGGGAAGGTCGCGACGACTATAATCATCAGCCTGCCAGCGGCGTCTATTTCCTGAAACTTTCTGCTAACAAAAAGCAGAGTCCGGGTGAATTCATGCAAGTGCAAAAAATGCTTTTGTTGCGATATCATGCTCTGATTGATTTTTGAAGATATTTTTTTAGATTAGAATAGTAAATTATTTTTATATTGAGGTAAATATGAGAAATATATTTTTGGGCATCTGGTTCGTGTTAATTGCGTCTTTATATTTTAGCAATACGGCTTTTGGGCAGGTCGACAATATCGCGGACCTGCTGCGCGGCGGGGTCGAGGATGCCAACATCTTGGTGAACGAGTATCTACGTCCGGTTGGCAACGGCTTTGGAGTGGATTTGAACAACGGCTGGTACAGCACAGCCCGAACCCATAAATTTTTAGGGTTCGACATTACGGTCATGGGGACTGCAGCTATCGCCCCTACCAGCGCAGAAACATTTGATTTGAAGAATCTCGGTTTAAAAAACATCCGGCCGCTAAACCCAAATAATTCGCGGACGCCCACCGCTGTTGGCGCTGATCAGGAAGGACCTCAGGTAGAAATTTTTGTCAGCAACCCGCTTTTGCCCGGAGGAGAAGTTGTAATAGACACCTTAACCATGCCACAGGGCGTCGGATTTCGCTACGTGCCGTCGCCTATGATTCAAGCGGCGGTTGGCGTCTTGCCCAATACAGAGGTCATGCTGCGTTTCTTCCCGGAAGTTGAAATAAACGACGATTTTGGCAAAGTTAAAATGTTCGGTTTGGGGGTTAAGCATAATGTGGGCGATTTCCTCGGCGGACTTCTGCCGGTTGACCTTGCCGTTATGGCAGCTTTCACTACCTTCCAGGCTCAAACCAACCTGAATTTGGAACCGGAAGCCGGTCTAATGCAGACCGGCGCTAATTATAATAACCAGCAAGTTGAGATTGAAGCAACCTCGGTAACCTTTAATGTCATTGCCTCGAAGAAGTTTGGCGTCATAACCTTTTTTGGCAGCGTTGGCATCGAATCAGCGGATGTGAATTTAAAATTAAAAGGCACCTACCCGGTAACGCTTATTGATGATGATCCGGGCAGTCCCACTTTTGGCGAACCAGCTATTAAGGATTTCGAAGATCCGATTAAACTCTCGTTTAAAAACCCGAATGACACCCGTGCCACCATTGGCGTGCAACTACACCTGGTATTCCTGGCCATCCACGGCAGCTACACATTTGCAAAATATCCCGGTGTTAATGTTGGGGTTGGGATTAATATTAGATAGATGTGAAATTTTAGGACTCAATGGATAAAACCACTCAAATTCAAAAAGCCGAGAAATTTCTGGCGCTGCACCACGAGCCAAAGTTGCTCGTTCTGCCCAATATCTGGGATCCGCTTGGCGCACGATTGTTGGAAGGTTTGGGCTATCCGGCAGTCGCCACCGCCAGCGCAGCTGTGGCTTATTCTCTTGGTTATGATGACGGCCAGAAAATTAAATTTTCTGTCATGCTCGATGTAATTGAACGAATTGCCTCAAGCGTTGCACTGCCGATGACAGCGGACATCGAAAGTGGCTATGCCGAACAACCGGATGAAGTCGCTGAAAATATCCGCAAAGTGTTGCAGGCCGGGGCCGTTGGAATAAACTTTGAAGACAGTACGGTTGAAGGCGGTCCTCTATATCCAATCGAATTTCAGTGTGAGCGCATCCGGACAATCCGAAAAATGGCCGTGGAAGAAGGCATCCCGCTGGTCATCAACGCAAGGATTGATGTTTTCGTCCGCCGGGGAGAAATTTCACACGCCAAAAAAATAGAAGAAACAATCGTCCGCGGCCAAGCCTATATTGATGCCGGCGCCGACTGTCTGTATCCAATGGGACCCGGTGATATCGAAACCTTGAAAAAAATTCGCGATGAAACCAAAGCGCCGATTAATGTTTATGCTTCCAAAGCAGCTGCTTCAATGAAAGAGTTGGAAGCGATTGGCGTCAGTCGGCTCAGTCTCGGACCGGGCTTAATCAGAGCAAGCTTGACGACGATGAAAAACGTTGCACAACAGCTTCTGGATTACGGCTCTTATGATTCTTTCTCTGCGGAAAACATCATGACCAGCGATGAAATAAGAAAATATATTTCACCCTAGTGTTTGGGTCTTAACGTTTTTGAGTTTTAACAGAAAGACACCCCTAACCCTCAAAAACTTTTTTAACACTGTAACACTCGCTGGCTTGCGGTGCAGCTTATGTTTCGGATGCTATCTGGTTTGGCCGAACTTGGAAAGCGATCGGCAAATTCCAGTTTGATGCACTGCCTTATGGCCTGGTTACCGCCGGAGTTTTTGGCTGGCTCTGGCCGTAGCAGATATCTAACCCTGACAGACTCGAAGGCTCCGTCAGGGTTAGATATCTGCTGACCGACCGTTGGATGTTATTTTTTTGAAAACCAGGAAAAACTTGTCAAATACAGGTGGTTAACTCATTAAGAATTGTACATTCGCGTCACGCGCCTATAAATGAGGATTCTGGACTATGGAGAATGAGTATTATTTTGCCTGGTGGAATGTCGAAAATCTTTTTGACATTAATAATTCCCCCAATCGTCCTGACTGGCTGCAGAAACGGCTGAAGCGGGAACTCGAAGGCTGGAATGCAAGCCAACTTAACACCAAAATCAAGCAGCTCGCCAGGGTAATAGCGGCAATGAATGATGATAAGGGTCCCGACCTGCTGGGTTGCTGTGAAGTTGAATCACTGGGCGTGGTAGAGAAGCTGGTGTCAAAATTGAATTTAACGCATCGGGATTACAGAATTGTGCACGACGATACCGATGACAGGCGCGGTATTGATGTTGCCTTTATTTACGATAAAAATAAGTTTGATATTGAGATCGATCCAAGCACGGGTAAAGAGCGGGTCTTCTCACACATCATTCAAAAACGCAGTGCAACGCGGGATATCGTTCAGGCGAATTTCACCACCAAGTCCAATTCGAGTTTTATTGTTATTGGTAATCACTGGCCTGCCCGTCTGGGAGGAGAAATGGATAGCGAACCCTACCGGATGATGGCCGGCGAAACCCTGTCATACTTCCTGGAGCGCATTCTGGAGATTCGCGGAGAAATCCCGACGTTTGTGATGGGAGACTTTAACGATGAGCCGTTTAACCGGTCGTTGACGAATTATGCCCTGTCAACCAGCAGCATAAGTAAAGTGGTTTCGAAGAGAGCTAGAAACCCGTATCTTTATAATTTTATGTGGACGGTGATGGATGGCCACCATGGGACCTGTTCCTATGGCGGCGTTTGGGGTATGCTTGATCAGCTCTTGACGAATCGTGCCGGTCTCCATGAAAGCGGTATTTATTGCAAGCCTGAAGACATCCGGATTTTTACCATCCCTGGAATGGTAAAAGGCGACAAGGTTATTCGTCACTACCGACCTTCAAAAGGCAGAGAATACAATCCGCAGGGTTTCTCAGATCATTTGCCTGTAATATTGAAAGTCCGGGAGAAGCTCGGCTAAGTTCAGACGGGGACATTCCAGGGTACTGCTTGCATTCTCCAAGCGGCTTGGCAGCCACGTACTCAGCCTATCAGGGTGTTCCGGCAGGCAAAGCGGCGCGCCGCGAAAAAATCTCACCCCAGCAGAGGAAACTGCATCATTGTGATGACCACAGACCCATTTCCGCTGACGTTCTACGCCGGTTCAAATGCTCTCGAAATCATCAAGCGCGACGGCTTCGGGCCGGGGCAAGTCAAAGTCATTGCCGGAGCGGCCGGAGGTCCCAAGTGGCTCGTGCTTGGAGAGCTCGACAGGGTACTTTTTTCGCAGTGGCTGCTGCCTGCTGCTGAGCCGCTTGTTCTTATCGGCTCATCTATCGCGGCCTGGCGGTTTGCCTGTGCGACTCAAAAGGATCCCGTTGGCGCCCTGGACAAGTTTCAGGACGCATATATTCAGCAAACATATTCTGCTAAACCATCTGCGGCAGAAGTCACAGCCGGGAGCCAAAAAATTCTCGACTGTTTTCTCGACGAAACCACGGTCGAAGAAGTCTTGAGTCATCCTTCATGGCGCTTGAATTTATTGGCCGTGCGGTGCAAACCGGTAGTGGCGTCTGAAAACGGCATCGCCTTGAGCTCTGGTCTTGTGGTCTCCGCCATCAGCAACCTGCTCAGTCGCAAGAGCCTGAGTTTGTTCTATGAACAAACCCTGTTTTATAATCAAACGCAAGTCCCGGTTGTCGAAACAAACGGATTTCAGCCGAGAACCGTACCCCTCACTGCCGCCAACCTGAAGCCGGCTATCCTCGCGTCCGGATCAATCCCGCTGGTGATGTCAGGCGTGCGAGACATTCCAGGCGCGCCGCCGGGAGTTTATCGCGATGGCGGTATTGTCGACTACCACCTGGACATTCCGTTTGCCGTCGATGATGGTATCGTATTGTTTCCGCATTACACAGGTCGGGTGATTCCAGGCTGGTTTGATAAGAGCCTGCCCTGGCGCAAACCTGTGCCAGGCAACATGCAAAATGTGCTGTTGGTTGCGCCATCACCTGCTTTTGTGGCGACGCTGCCGTTCGGGAAAATACCGGATCGCGGCGATTTCAAACGCTTTGCCGGCAGAGACGCGGAGCGCATGTCTTATTGGCGAACCGTCATCGGCGAAAGCGAGCGAATGGCAGATGCGTTTCTTGAGATTGGCGAAAAAGGTCTGCGGCCTGAACTGGTTAGACCGCTGTAAGTTTGGGGGCGTAGCGGGGAGAGTACAGTGTGCGGGTTGTTTTATTCGGACTCAATATCACTCCCTTGGTTTGCCGGAAATAAAGTCCGTAACGGTGGTGATAAATTCTTCCATGGCCTCAAAATGGACCCAGTGTCCGGCATTCGGAATCATCGTCAGCTGGTAATCCGGGAAATGCCTGGCAATGAGTTCTTCCTTTTCTGCAATCCGATGTTCCGATCGTCCGCCGCCGATAAACAAAGTGGGACCTTCATATTGATCACTCTCTTTTAACTCAAATCCGGTGTCTTTTTGGATAAAAATATGCAGCTGCGGCAAATTGCACCGCCAGGCGTAGGTTCCATCTTCCTGCCTTTTCAGGTTCTGCAGCAGGAATTGCCGGACAAGCGGACTTGAGATGTTTATTGCCAACTGTTCTTCAGCATGCTGCCTTTGCTTGACTGCAGATAAATCGACAGCAGCCAAAGCTTCAAAAATCCAGTCCATTCGATCCATCTGTGAAACAGGTGCGATATCCACCACGATGAGTCCCTTGAGGCGTTGCGGATTTTTAAAGGAAAATGACATCGCAGCTAATCCACCCATGGAGTGGCCGATTAAGAATGTTTTATCGATGTTTTGTTGATCCAGCAGATTTAAGGCATCTTCACTCAGTCGTTGAATAGTATGGGTTCCATGGGGCGAGTCTCCGTGGTTTCTTTGATCCGGTACCAGGATCTGAAAATTCTTGCTTAGTTTCGTTGCGGCGCTATGCCAGTTTTGAGATGATCCAAGCAGCCCGTGTAAAACAAGGACCGCGGGTCCATCTGTCCCATATTTTTTAATGTTTAATTTCATAAGGCACTTTTTCAAAAAAACGTAAGTCAGAAATGTCTGAATGACTTGCTGACAATTTTTGCAATCGACCAAAATTTGACAATAAATTTGGTTGAATATAAAAACCATTTACCTGAAACTCTACATGTTTTTGCAGGAAATCTTGTCCCTCTTTTCAATCAATCCAGTCAAATTAGAAAAATGAATAAAACCGGAGCAAAAGGGTTCACGTAGTTGATGGACCGAAAAGTGCTCTGCAATGCTGAAGCATCGCACTCCAATAAACATAAGTCCTTGTATCAGTACAAATATGTTGAATTTTGGAGGCAAAAGTTTAGTTTTGTCGCTTTTCGGTCAAGCACT
>SMVA01165813.1_pt1 | contig 19822 bp, 13 predicted proteins | sample 2456451 | NCBI WGS metagenome assembly SMVA01 (sample SAMN11095933, study PRJNA526329) | marine sediment metagenome | biome: Marine sediment; feature: Surficial sediment; material: Deep marine sediment; isolation source: Hadal surficial sediment | place: Pacific Ocean | collected 2014-05 | depth... | reverse complement strand
CTCCAATCGGAATGACGAGGAGAATTCCAAGAATAAACGCGATACCGGTCAAAATTAAAGCGCCGGTTACAACCGGGTCAGAAATTTGGGGAAATTCGCCGGCTCCCATGACCATGAACACCGCGGCCGCGACGGCCCCTAAGGCCATCAACAGGGTGAATACTCGCATCCCGGGAAATGAGATCGGATTCCCACTAATTTTTCCAGCAAGTTTTCCAAAAGCGACAAAGCTTCCCGTGAACGTAACCATACCGATGAGCAGACTCAGCGAAATGGTGACCGCGGCGGTCGAGGAAAACAGGAAACCGTCCGGACCGAGCTCGGCATTGGGCATCATGATGCGGGCGATTTCCGCCCCGGCTACTCCCGCGGAGGCCAACCCGCCAAATCCGTTGAACGCGGCGACGAGCTCGGGCATCCCCGTCATCTTGACTCTCTTGGCCAGTACGACTCCGATCAGACCACCAAGCGCGAGGCCACCGATCATTTCGGCGGGGGTCAAAATCTTGTGCATGAAGAGCGTCGCGACGATTGCAACCAGCATACCAACGGCGGCCAATTGATTTCCCTGCCTCGCCGTCGCAGGCGATTGCAGCCTTTTCAGGCCAAAAATGAATAGAACTGCTGCCACCAGGTAGGCAATATCAATGAAGGCTGTAGCCATGAGAACGATTGAAAATAGAATTCAGATTAGACGTGATGGGCTCGGATCGGGAATTGCAGTTATTCTTTCCTTTTAAACATCTGAAGCATGCGATCGGTAACCAGGAATCCACCGACGACGTTGACAGTCGCCACAATGAGTGCCACAAACCCGATCCACTTGGCCCACTCTCCACCAACCATCCCGGCTACGACGAGTGCTCCAACAATGGTGATTCCACTGATGGCATTTGAACCCGACATGAGCGGCGTATGAAGCGTTTGGGGGACTTTACTGATGACTTCCATCCCGATAAAGCCAGCCAGCACAAATACAATTATATTTTCTAGTAACATGACGTTGCTATTTACTATGATGTCGTTTCAGTCTCGAGGAGTCCTTTGACTCTCTCGTGGACCACCTGTCCGTCGTGCGCGACGCAAGCTCCTGCGAACACTTCGTCGTCAAAGTTGACTACGAATCCGCTCTCTTCCGTAAAGTCCTCCACGACGGCTAACAATGTTTTTGCATACAGTTGACTCGCATGCACCGCCATTTCTGCAGGCAGATTCAGCGGACCGAAAATCGTAACCCCGTGTTCGACGACCGTCTTTCCGGGCTGGGTGAGTTCGCAGTTCCCTCCATTGGATGCAGCCATATCGACGATGACGGATCCCGGATGCATCGCCTTGACAGCCTCGGCGGTGATCAGAATCGGAGCCTTCCGACCTGGGATGAGGGCCGTCGTGATGACGACATCCGATTTCCCGATGAACGGAACGAGTAACTCCGTTTGACGATTCGCCTTCTCTTCCAACATGGCCTTCGCATAACCGGCGCTATCCTGCATGTCGTCAATTTCCAGTTCAAGCTCGACGAACGTAGCGCCGAGACTCTGAACCTCCTCGCGAACAGCGTCGCGAATATCGTAACCAGACACTCTGGCTCCGAGGCGCTTTGCCGTCGCAATGGCCTGAAGACCGGCAACACCTGCGCCAAGGACCAGGACGTTGGCCGGACGAACGGTACCGGCAGCGGTGGTCAAAAGAGGAAAGAATTTGGGAAGTTTGAAAGCGGCGTATAGCACCGCGCGGTACCCACCGATCGAGCTGAGAGCAGACAGCGCATCCATTTTCTGAGCTCGAGAGATCCTGGGTACAAGTTCCATCGAGAGAGCCGTCACGTTTTGAGCTGCCAGTTTCGCTACGACCGACGGATTATCCAGCGGATTGAGAAATCCAATCAGGACGGCATTTTCTCTCAGGGCCTGGATTTCCTCGTCTGACGGAGGTTGGACCTTTAAGACGATGTCGGCTCCAAGGGCCTCTTCCCTATTTCCGATTCGAGCTCCAGCTTCCTGATATTCGCTGTCGGGATAGTGAGCCGACTCTCCGGCCCCTTTTTCGACAATAATAGATGCTCCTGCTTTCGTAAGCCTCAAGACCGTTTCTGGAACGAGTGCGACCAGTCGTTCTCCCGGAGAGCGTTCAGTAGGAACGCCTATCGTATATGCCATAGTAGATTTATGTGGATGGATTTTTGTCGCGCACTATATACAATTCGAGTCGGCCTTGCGCAATTTGATTTAGCAAGGTCGTTCAGAAATGTCGTTCACAACCGCGATTCGGAAATGTCGTCTATCCATTAAGTCGTTCAAACTCATCCATAAATGAAACAAGCGCGTCGACGGATTCCGGTTCGCACGCGTTATATATCGACGCCCGAATGCCTCCGACACTTCGGTGGCCTTTAAGCGCGAGCAATCCGCTCGTCTTAGCATAGTCTACGAATGCTGCTTCGAGATCTTCCGTAGGCAAACGAAATGTGACGTTCATGAGAGATCGAGACGCCTCCTCGGCCGTACCCCGATAGAATTCAGTTCGGTCGATCCGTTCGTATAAAACACCGGCCTTGGTTTCATTTCGAATCTGCATGGCAGAAATACCGCCCAGATTCGTAAGCCACCTCAAAATCTTTTCGACTACGTATACCGCAAACACCGGAGGTGTATTAAACATCTTGGAGGTGTGGGTTCCGTAATCCATGATCGTCGGAAGGTCGTCCTTTCTCTTGGCTAGAAAGTCGTTCCTTATGAGAACGATGGTAGTTCCAGCCGGTCCGAGATTTTTCTGAGCGCCGGCGTAAATAAGACCGTGCTTGTCCACATCGATAACCTGTCCAAGAAAATCACTGGATGCATCACAGACGAGTGGAGCATCCACCTGGGGAGTCGCATGGAATTGGGTTCCGAATATGGTATTGTTGGATGTGTAGTGTAAATACGAAGATTCGTCCGTGTTCGTCCAAGTCTCGGGTGAGGGAATCTCAGTAAACTGGCTCTCTTCACCGGTCGCGGCCACGCGTACATCGCCAAGTCGTTTGGCCTCTGCATGCGATTTTTTAGCCCAGGAGCCCGTAATAACGTAGTCGGCTACATCGTTTTCGCCGAGAAAATTCAATGGTACCTGATAGAACTGCATTGAAGCACCGCCCTGCAGAAAGAGGATATGCCAATCGTCTGAAAGGCCCAGAAGTGCCTTCAGCTGCTCGCGTGCGCTTTCTTCGACGGACGAGTACTGTGAAGATCGATGGCTGATTTCCATCACCGAAGCACCGGCGTCTTTGAACTCCAGCATTTCAGCCTGGACTTCCTCCAAAACCTCAACGGGAAGGGTACCCGGTCCGGCCGAGAAATTGTGCTTACGCTCCATTTCCTGTTTTCTCCCTCAAGCTTGATTACTGCCTTTGGCTCGTCCTACTTAAAGATCGATCAGACTTACCGCAAGTACGTCTGAGTTTGCTTGAATTCGCTCGAGTACCTCTTGCTCCACGTGACCCGAAAAACGGATACTCGCGCACGCAGCATGTGCACCTGCGAATACCAGATTTTCCATTTCCTGCACGTTCCATTCAGCCTGCCTGATTTCCTCGAGCACCGAGGCCAAAACTCCCACCTTATCCAAATGACGAACGGTCAACTGGTGTGTGGCAGGCGTCTTCTCGGCTATATTTACGCAATTCGGAACCGAGTTCGTCGCCGCATACGTTAGAATAACCCGCGAGGCTTCTTCCGCGATCGCCTCCTGCGCCTGTTCCGTGGACGCTCCGATATGATGCGTCAAATAAACATCTTTGCGCTCAGCGAGCGGATGTGAAAGATCCCCGTCCTTATGCGCCGGCTCGTTGGAAAATACATCTAAGGCTACGCGGATTCCTTTCTCCTCCATAGCCTTAAGCATCGCTTCCTCATCAACCACTGAGCTACGAGTCGTGTTGATAAAAAATGCGCCAGGTTTCATGGCGCTGAAAAAATCCGCATCGGCCAGCGACTCCGTCTCTGGAGTAGCTGCAACGTGGAGGGTGATCACGTCTGCTTTGGCTGCGACTTCGATGGGGGTTTCCGCTCTTTCGATTCCCAAAAACTCAGCCTTTTCGTCCGTCAGAGACCGACTCCAACCCACGACTTCCATATCGAACGAGAGCGCTCGACGAACCACTTCCTGTCCGATGTTTCCAAGTCCAATCACTCCTAGAGTTCGCCCCTTGACACCGTTCGCTTTACCATACTTTGCCTTGTTCCATTTACCACCCCGCGCGTCGATTACGTTATCAGGAATCGAACGGTCAATCGAGAGCATAAGGCCAATAGTAAGTTCGGCAACTGCTGCGGCATTCTTGCCCGGACAATTGGCTACAAATACACCTCGATCGGACGCTCCGTCCACGTCAATATTATCGTATCCCGCACCCGCTCGAACAATCAGTTCCAGATTTGAAGATTGCTCGATTGCCTCGGCGGGTACTTTCGTCGAGCGAACGATCAGGACCGTCGGCTGAACCTCTGAAAGAGCCCCAAGCAGAGAATCTCCCTTCGCGTCTGGTCGACTCACAACCTCATGTCCTCCGCCTATCAGCAGATCAACGGCGGACTCCGAAAGTCTGTCTGCAATTAGAATTCTCATGATCGTAGTCGCTTTCTATCAGATTCAGCAGTCGAAAATTAAAAGAGATGGACCAACAAACCGCTCCTCAATTTCGGTTCGAACCAGGTCGATTTCGGCGGCATCAGCAGATCAGCATCTGAAACATCGACCAATTCCCGAATACTCGTCGGATACATTGAAATAGCCATTTCTGCCTGTCCGGAATCCACGAGTTCCTCCAGTTCTTTCGTACCTCTGATTCCCCCAACGAAATCAATGTTTGAATCCGTGCGAGGGTCGGTAATATTCAACATGGGAACCAGAATGTTTGCGCTCAGCAAACCGACATCCAGTCGATCCACAACCGACGCATCTTCGGCGACAGGTAACTTGAAACCCGTCCATTGTCCGTCCAAGTACACGGCAATTTCGCCCTTTCGCTCAGGAATCGGATCTGAAGACGAAACAGCTGGCAGGGTTTTCTTCAAATGAACAAGGAACTCAATTTTCGAAACAGGCAGCTTTCGGACAATCCGATTATACGCCAGGATTTCCATGTTGCCCATCGGAAACAGCACAGCCGGAAAGAAGCCCACTTCCATTGACGTATCGCCCGTGCCGGCCAGCTCCTCCGCGGCCCTGCTTGCGGCTTTGCATCTGTGATGTCCGTCGGCTACGTATAGCCTGTCAATTTCTTCGAAACAGGAGACGAGATCTCCTGGTGCTGCGATTCGCCAGATCGTGTGCTGAATTCCATCGGGAGCTGTAAAATCATATAGGGGTTCGTGAGTTACCGTTTCGTTCAATATTTCTCCGACACCCTCATGGTCCCCGAAGGTGAGCATAATTGGCTCCGCATGGGCACGTTGCGAGATGATATGACGGGTTCGATCGTTTTCTTTCGCAGGTCGCGTTTTTTCATGCTTCAGAATCACGTTCGAATCGTAATCCGAAACTGCCACACAACCGACGATTCCCGTCTGAGGTCGACCATTCATGATGAGTCGGTACACGTAAAGAGATGGCTCGTCTTCCTGGAGCGAATCCGGACCGGCAACATATGCGTCGAGATTTTCAGCACCTTTGGCATACACCGAGTCGCCGTAGACGTTGACTCCGTCGGCGAAATCTATCTCCGGGCGAATGACGTGGAGAAAGCTTTTCGGATTCCCTTCGGCCAGGCGCCGAGCCTCCTCCGCATTAACCACGTCATAGGGAACGCATGCAATATCCGGAGCGCATTCCGGAATCGGCCTGACAGCTCGAAAAGGATGAAGAATGGACATGGCTCCAGGTTTAGGACTGCTTCAATGTGATGGCCCCAAAAATACGTACGCAGCGGCTATTGCCAACCCGATCGATCGATATAGATGTCGAGTTAACAGAAAAGACACACCCTTCTTCCATTCCCGGTGCCCGTTTGGAGCCATTTGAGTTGTTCTGGGCTGCAAATAACCGTAACTTCGGCGCCTTACATCGCGGGGTGGAGCAGTGGTAGCTCATCGGGCTCATAACCCGAAGGTCGTGGGTTCAAATCCCACCCCCGCTACAATTTTTTGCAGAAAAGAAGAGTAGAGGTTTCTGCACGGAATCCGGCTGCATTTTCTTAAGACAGGGTACGGTTCAATTTGAGCCCTACCCTTTTTTATTAGCTCCCTTACTCTTCGCCCAAATCAGCGACGGATCAAAGAATCTTTGCAGTGAATCCCTCTCCTGTTTGGCATCCTCGTATCCGATCTCGATCAATCGCGTCGAGTACTCGGGTTCAAAAAGAATCATGGACAACCAATCCGGTGACTTCGTGTCCTTGCTGCCGAGTGCTATTCCGATGAGCTTCAGGATGCCACCGAGGTCAGCTTCAAATTCTCTGGATAATTTCCCCAGATCAACAGACGGTCTCATCACCATTAGATCTATCTGACGCAAGCCATGTCGTTTTCTCTGGGGAATTGAACGAAGAAGTTCATTCATTCGTTCGAGCAACGCCGCGTCCTGATCGAGTCGGTCTAGAAAAATGGCATTCAGCAATAGCCCGAATATTTGAGCCGCAGGAGGATACCCCGTCACGAGAGGTTCATCGGCCTCTCTCCTACTCCTCCCGTATCGAGTCGATATTGCGAATATTCTGTCCGCTCCAAGATGGACGGCTGGGCTGAGTGGATCGGCCATTCGAATGCCGCCATCACCGAACCAAGTATCGCCTAATTGGATAGCGGGGAACAGGAAAGGAAGCGACGACGATGCCATGATATGATCGACCGTCAGCTCTCCGTGGTGACTCACACGGTCCGGTCGATCCCAATTTTGCAGCTCACGACCATCCGTCCAGGCAACCGTCTGGCCCGTGGCGTAGTTGGTCGTGATAAAGGCGCATGCATCGAGTTTACCGTCCTGGATATTTTTTCGAATTCCGGTTAGTACTCCATCGGGCGCACCAAGGCTCTTGGATAGAAAGGAGCGAAGCGGATCCGTGTGAACCAATCCGTACCGCGGGATTATCTCACCCGAATCTTCAGCGCCCGTTTTTCTAAGAACATTCCAGAACAATTGGAATCCAGATGTGGTTTCGTAAACATCTTCGGAGGTGAGGTTTTCCCAGGTATTTACAAGGTTGTGGACTGCAGCCGCAAATCCTCGTAGATCATTGGATATGTAGGCTGCGTTTAATGACCCCGCGGAAACGCCGGTCACGATAGATAAATCTACATGAGGAAGAGCATCTGCCATAAACTGGAGAACGCCCGCCTGATATGACGCCCGAGCGCCGCCGCCTCCAAGGACCAGCCCATAGCGGCAAGTGCGTGTCTGCGGCCCAAGGCGATATTTCATTCGTTCTATCGAATCCCACATATCAGGGGTGTCGTTACCCGTTTGGCTTTCAGCTTTGCAGTTCAAGCAATGTACTAACCGAAAACCCCTCTGGTCGCTCGAAGTGAATCACATTCTCCTTGTTTTCATTGATGGCATAGGTCTTGGACCTGCGGGAGAATTCAATCCGTTTTCTGTTCGGGCCCTCCCGGGATTTGAGTATCTGTCCGGCGGCGTCCCGTTTGACGAAACGGCCTCGGAGATAGTCAATTCCAGACATGTATTTCGACCAATCGACGCCGGACTCGGACTTTCGGGACTCCCGCAGAGCGGAACCGGTCAGGCGTCGCTGTTCACCGGAGTAAATTGTGTCGAGACCGCTGGGCGCCATTATGGGCCGTTCCCTCACTCTTCGTCGCTTCCAACGATCGCAAGTCACAACGTTTTTTCCCAAGTCAAATCCCTGGGACTGAACGTGGCGTTCGCGAACGCCTATCCGCCCATTTTTTTTGAGTATGCCCAGAAACGAAACCGTTGGTCGGTGACCACACGGTCCTGTCTCGACTCGGATACTCGAATCCGTACACTGGATGATCTCAAGATCGGACAGGCGGTTGCTGCAGATATCACAGGACGGCGACTGAACGATCACCTTGGCTTGCAAATTCAAATTCGGTCTGAGGAGGAGGCTGCAATCAATCTGGCGGACCTTACATACCAGAATGCGTTCACTGCCTTCGAGTACTTCCATACCGATAAGGCCGGGCACGCTCGCTCATGGGAAGAAGCAGAAAAATGCCTGTGGTCATTGAGTTCGTTTCTTACGAGTCTGGTGGAAGAAACTCTCACGCGAGGACTAACTCTTGTACTCACCAGCGACCATGGCAACCTGGAAAATCTGGAAATCAAGACCCACACAGAAAATCCGGTACCCTTTGTCGCGATCGGTAAACAGGCTACGGCGTTTAGCGATGTTCGATCGCTGGTTGACGTCGTTCCCGGTGTGCTTGCGGCACTCTCGTCGTGACATCCTCGATCGCTCCCTCGTCATCGTCCACTTATTCTGACGAGCTCTGAGAGGCAGATATGATTTCCTCCACGATCCGGCCCGCTCCATAGATGGATCCAAGGGCCTCAAGAATCCCTCGAGAGTCCACAGAAACAGTGCGGGAGGCGCTGTCTGTGTAGAGATATTCAGACGGTAGCGATTCGATGTTGCCGTCAAATACGAGTCCGACTATCTCCAAATTCTTGTTCAACAGTGGAGATCCCGAATTCCCCCCGGCAATATCATTGGTAGAGACCAGATTCATCGGCGTGCCAAGCGCCACGTCCGAAGCACCGCGTTGCCACCGATCCGGCAGATCCCATTCCTTACGACCAGCGTGGGCGTAGAAGGCATCGAAGAGTCCATAGAAAGTCGTGAAGGCCGGGGCAATGGTTCCGTTGTATGCGTAGCCCGATATCACTCCGTCGGCGATTCTCAAAGAAAAAGAAGCGTCCGGCGGCATAGTTTGGCCGTAAATCGCAAATCGCGCTCGCGCCAAATCTGCAGCAAACGACTCCTCTTGACTAATGAAATCCCTAAGTTGCTGGTCCAATGTAAAGTAAAGTGGAGCGATGGCGTTAATGAAGGGAACGGTCGGGTCATCGCTCGCGAGGTAGTTTTCGTCCAAGAGTTCTCGAAACCGGGCTGAATCTGCCAACGCCGAATTCGTCGCGATTGAATCGGCGAGCATACGCGCCGTTCCATCCCCGAAGAGTCTCTTGATGGTCGGATCGGTGCTGCCCAGGAATTGCTCAAATTCCCCCAATCGGTTTTCGATCACCGTCCGCTCTACCTCACGCGGCCAATTCTTTATCTTCAATGCATCCTTGCGGATGTCATTAAGCTGTTTGGAAGAAGCGCCCCGCTGTTTGAGAGTCTCATAAATATACCCGTACATCGCGCGGGTTAGAATGTGCGAACTGACCGATGGATTCAAGAAATGAGTGAATGCCCGCGCTTTCGACGACGAGGCCTTTTTTGAGATCTGAAGACGCTCGATATCGCCGAGAACCGATCCGTAAAGGGCATTCAGTGAATCCGACTCCTCGAGGGCCTGGGTAAACAACAACTCTGCTGCACCCCGACGTTTTATCAGTGAGCCTTCTTTGAGTCCCCGGAGCTGCCCGATTTCTGCCTTTAAAGAGTTCTGCGCCGAGAAATAATCGTTCCGAACGTCCGACGAATCGATTGCTTCCGGATGCGATTCGATGTAGTCTGCTATCAGGTCGGCTCTGTCCTTCAGAACGGACGTGCTATGTGGCAACTCGTTGTCTCGATAATATTCCAATTGGGCGACGGTGCTGAGCCGACTTGTCGAGCCCGGATTTCCAACGACAAAAACAGCATCCCCGTCTTCCGCTCCGTCCACGCTCCACTTGAAATGCTCGGGAGTTGACAGCGGCTCTCCATTTTTATCGTACGCGCGAAAGAAGCTCATGTCCAGATTGTACCGCGGGAACGTAAAGTTGTCGTGGTCTCCTCCGAAAAAACCGATTTGAAGTTCAGGAGCCATTACTATTCGAATGTCATCAAATCGCCTGAACGTGTAGGCTGTATACCTCCCACCGTTGTAGAGGGGAATCACTTGTACGTGCAATGAGGAATCCTGGGCGGATGCGATCGACTGCATTCGATTTTCGATCGACTCGGCGCGGCGCGTTCGAACTTCTGCTTGTGGCGTGCCCTTCAGAATCGCCTCGTCCAGTCGATAGACCGCCGCCGTAACATCCTGAATGTCAACGAGCTGTTCAACATACAAGTCATCGACTTTTCGTTCATCGCTTGAAGCCACCGCATAAAAGCCTTCGTCCAGAAAAGATTCTCCATCTTTACTGATCTCAGTAATGCTGGGTCGGGCGCAGTGATGGTTCGTCATAATGAGCCCCTTATCCGAAACGAAGGATGCCGAGCAGTAGGTTGAAAACCTGAGTGCGCCCATTCTTGCCTTCGCAAACCATGCAGAATCGGGAGTAAATCCATACGCCTCGGAAAAATACTCCGTCGGAGGATTGTCAAAAGTCCACATCTTTCCGCCATCAAATCGACCGACCTCGATGTCTTCAAAAGGATTCACGAGGGCCTCAACCTCTTCCGGCACAACGGCCCGGGTTTCCTCCCGGATGATGTTTGCAGGCTTTATAGGCCGCTCTGTAACCGTTGTCCGTCTTGGCGATGAACAGGCGCCGCCTAACGTGGCAATCAGAAAAAGCGACGAAACCGCGGAAAGACCTGGGCGGCTGGAGTGCAGTTTCCCGGCTAGCGGCTGGATTTGGAACGGATTCCTCATGACACTTTGGACGTAGTTATTGAAGCGAAAACGCTCAGATATCTTTTTACCCGGCGCATTTACCCACCCCTAAACGGGCAGTTCCATAATGGTTAGGGCATATCGTACCATCCTGGAACCGAGACGGACACAGAAGTATATTAGCGCGCCCTGCGAGAGTGGCGGAATTGGCAGACGCGCTAGACTTAGGATCTAGTGGGGTAACACCCGTGGGGGTTCGAGTCCCCCCTTTCGCACAATGGGCGTCGGTGTGGTTTTCCCACCGGCGCCTTTTTTTATTCTACTGGAGAATCTGCGAGTAATCGGAAAGATGAGACGGGTCGATTCGGGTCAAGGTATCGTACGCCTGATTCGCAACGGACGAACCCTGAAAGACGGCTGACAGCTCTTTGTACTTAGCCGTGAAAAAGGCATCCAGATAATATGAGCGGCTGACGTCTTCAGTCAGTCCTTCGAGTCGACCCACAATATCAAGCATGGTTTTTCTTGCCTTATCGGGGTCCACTATAAACTGATCCAGGCTGAGCAGATGATAATCCTTGTAGGCTTTTCTGAGTTCGCGATATCTGGGATCCATAATCTGGGCAATCAGCTCACCTCGTGAACCCTCACCTTGCAGGGAATTCCAGCCAATGGCACCAGACAATTCAGCCAGCTCGGCAACTCTTCGTGCTTTTTCGAATTGAACCGTTCCTCCCATTTCTGAAAATGTATCGTAATCATAGCCCAGCATTAGATATGCGTAGAAATTGATGACGGACGTAATGGGATGGTAGCGGTCCGGATCAAAGATGAGTGGAGTTCCTCTGGGGTAATCAAACACCCAGCTATCGTCATTGAATAGAGCGACGGTAGTCTGTTGCGCCGTTCCGTACACCGGACGTCGACTGGCGATCGCTATTCGGCCACTGAACCGGGTGAGCGTGAGCGCCTCGGTAATCGCGATTTGAATATTGCAGTCTATCCGTTCATAATCCTCGAACCGATCGTCCGTCCATCTCCGGTCATTTATGTACTCTCGGATTCGTTCGCCAAGCTCCTTCAAGAACGAAAAATCATTCCCGGTCAGGTTCAGGTAATTGACGGATACATTGCAATTAAACTCCTGCGCCTCGACGAGCTTCGAATTTAAACTGCAGATCGAAAAAATACCGGCTACAAATATGACTTTCAGCCTGAGCATCTAACTGTTACTGTTTCCCTTGGGTCAAAATAGTCATACAAAAATGTAGAGTTACGGTTTCTGCGGACCCGTCTCTGTGTTCTTGATCGATCATCCCAATCGTGCATGAACACCCCATTCTTGATTATGACCGGAACGAAGACCTGTGCGCTCGGGCGTGCAATCGCACTGGTGGGAATCCTCCTCACGGGATTCGTTTCAGTGAGTCGGGTTTCGTCTCAGACCATTGGAAACGGCGCTGTGGTATCCGGTTTGACTGCTGGTGCGGCTCTTCGAGATCCATTCGCCGCGCTGAATCCATCTACTGCGGGCTCGAACCGAGAGGCAGCTGTATCAATCTGGACCACCCGACCTTACAATATTTCAGAAATTCAGATAGTTGGGTTCACCGGGACATTATCGTTATGGGGACTGGGAATTGCCCCACGATTCCGCTCGATTGGCTTTGACGATTACCGTGAATATCAGTCGTCTATTCAACTCGGAATACCCATCACGTGGGGTGCAGATCGAAATACGAATCAAGGCACGGATCGCCTTGCGAGGATGGGTATTGGTGTTCACGCCGTCTCAAAATCAGCGGCACAAGGAGGACTCCGAACCTCTTACGTGCTAACAACAGGCATCCTCGTTCCGGTTGCACCGAACATCGAATTAGGTGCCGTTCTTTCTCGATCCATCAAGAACACGACGCGCGGAGTTCGGAAGATGCTCGTCGGCCTCTCTTTTCGTCTCCATGAAAAAACAAGCATTTACCTGGACGTGTTCTCCGAAACTCTTTTCAGGCCGTCATACAGATTGGGGATGTTTACGCGACCCGTTCGCCCAATTGCACTTCGCATGGGAGCATCCACCAATCCAGACAAGCTGAGCATTGGACTTTCCGTCCGAGCGGGACCTCTTACTGGAAGCATCGCGGTCGAGTACCATTTACTCCTTGGCGCGACTACGACGATCGAAACCACAATTTCATCTTTCGATTCGTGATTTGATGAACTGTTCTTCCTCTAAAAAGGTCACGATCTGTATTCTAATCCTCTTCTGTATGGGTCCTCTCCCGCAGGTACAAGGACGCCAGATAGAGACGGTACTTGGCGCCGATCTGGATGGCAGAGATCTCTCGAGCGAAGAGATTCAGGCAATCGAACGGGTGTTGCTGGAATTTTCGAAACAGCCCATCAATCTGAATTTAGTCACGCGGGAAATCCTTGAACAAGTTCCGCTGTTGGCCGGCTCAGACATTGACGCCCTGCTGGATTTTCTCGGTTCCAACGAAACGATTTCAACATGGTCAGAAGTGGAGGCGATTCCAGGACTTTCTCTAGAAGCGATTACCATTTTGCGCGTGGTCGGTTCGGTCGAGGGCGCGAATCCCTCTCCAGCAGCACACCCCCCGGCGTGGATACAGATCAGAACTCTGATCAAGGGTAAATGGGACTCCAGCAAATCCCCACCAGAGAACGGAGGTAGCCGATACCGACGTTCCGTTCGCATCGACGGGCGAGTCCGAAACCTGATCTGGGGACTTACCCTCCAGAACGATCCGTACGAGCAATTCCGATGGGATCCTGGTGGCGGGTGGTATGGATTCGATCATATCAGTGGATATGTTACATGGGGCTCCGATGACTCACCTTTGATCGTGACTATTGGAAATTTTACCGTAGACGCGGGTCAGGGACTCGTTCACACGCGGCCTTTCGGAACCCGCTTATCCGCGGCCTCTCCATCTCAAATCGTCAGGTCCTGGTCGGGTCTCAGGCGGTACTCCGGATCGTCTCCGTTGTCACTTCGCGGCATTGGAGTCTCCGTACAAATCATGCCCGCTCTTAAACTCCAGACGTTTTTCTCGCAGAAGTCACTTGATGCTCGGGTCGATTCCAGTGCGGTAGGACCTGATCCGTTTTTCGTGCTTTCGGGTTCGACGACTCACATCTCAGACGCGCAGTTATTAAGACGACAGACGCTATCGTCCTCGGTGCTCGGTATCCTAATCGATGGGCAAATGGGACCGATCAGATTGGGCATTCAGGTTTCGAAAAACAGTTTTCATCGCCCGGTACAGCAACAAGATGGAGAACTCGCCAGAACACGGTTCATGGCCGCTAGTCTGTATGGTGTCGCCAATCTGAGCGCATTTCGATTTACGGGCGAAGTAACGGCCGGAGGCGGTAAACCCTCGCAATTTGTGCTGGGTTCAACCTGGAAGCCCACGAGGTCAGTAAGGCTCTTCTCCCATCTGTACCGATACGACGCGCTATCGATGTACCGTTTCGGGAATCCGTTTGGATTCAAGCGCTCGCTCAACTCACAAAAGGGAATTACAGTCGGGGCGACCTTTAAGCCCGGCAAGAATTGGAATTTCTCAGCCTCGTTGAACTACTACGCCGGAGTGAGCTCAAAAGAAGTCGTATTCTTTTCGAATACGTTCAGCGATTTAAGGCTACATCTTCAAGGGAAACTCAGCCCGGCAAGTACGATGAAAATTCTGCTCCGCTCGAAACGGGCTCAGAAACTGAATAACATTGAGCTACCGTCAGGAAGCGAAATAGGGGGCTCAGATGTCGACCGGCTTTGGCAAGCCTCTCTGCTGATGACTCATTCCATTTCGAAGAGACTGGTTCTTGCAAGTCGATTTGATACGAATCTGGCATCGACATCGTTCAATCAATCCTCTTCAGGCATCCATATGTTTCAACAGATTTCGCTAAATCCGAGCTCACGACTCTCCCTTGTTTTTCGTCACAGCCTGTTCTCCGCGCCAGAGTCGGAAAATCGGTTTTACATATACGAACCGGATGTGCGAGGTCAGTTGTCTGTTCCCGTCCTTTCGACGGAGGGTTCACGATCCATGATCTTACTGACATTCACTCCAACATCCCATTGGCGTTTTCAGGTGAAGTGGACGGAGATGCATCAGGCGTTGGTCGACTTGGGTACCTCGGCTTTGGCGGATGGTGTGGTAGAGTCGCATTCAGGACCGATTTCAGAGAGGCTTTCCGTACGACACGTTCAGCTGCTCAGCCTTCAATTGGCCGTGGAGTTATAGGATACATTCGATCGATTCACAGAGCGCCTGATTGGTACCAACCAGCGCGAGTCTTTGGCCAATTATCCAGCACTCGGGGGAGCGTAAGAAATTAGGAGTACGATTGGCTCTGTTCATCACGAATAGCTAATTCGTGCAGATCGACTTCAGAATTTTCCGACGATTGGCAAGCTTTTCCTGCCACATTTTCTCTTCGATTTCCTCATCGTCAAAAAAATATTCCCACTTCTCAACGGTGGTTTCCTTCAGGACCACATGCTTCTGGAGATGGGCAACTCTCTTCAAGATCGGGGACATGCCCATCTGGTGTACGAAGGTAACTCGACTCTCTCCGGTGTCTTCTCCTTCCCTGACCGACAGCCAATTATCACCACAAACGTGGCATGTGTAAAATTTAGAGTCCGCATCGGGGTCTTCAATTTCTTCAGCCTCAAGAGAGACTTCCATGGGTACCATGCTGTAGCAATTGCAGGCTTTACACTTGAGTCGTTCCATACAAGGGAGTGTTGATCATTTGCCGGTTAAACCCCGTTGAGCAATTAGGGTTCACGCAGCGTCTTTTTGAACCAATGAACTATTCACGCGAATCAGTATCTGGTTGAATTGACCCAATATGCTGAATCCCATGATTTATTTTCGGGCAAGTAAGCCGCCTCCAATCGAAGATCGAAATCAAACGTGTAAAACAGCCTCAACTGAAGGCCGAGTCCGAACCCAAAACTCGAATATTCTTCGGAGTCAGGACCCGGTGTTATTAAGTGCTCTGCGAATCCATAAACGTACGCAGCCTTGAAGTACACCGGTAACAGAAACAATCCGTCGTCGATATAGAGGATCGGCTGTGTTGCGGTAAATCCATAGCGGTATGACGTACCCTTTGGAATAAAGATGTCTTCACGGCCGCGGGGCTTGAAAAAATCAAGGTTAAATATGGATGGGTTATTCTGAACTACGACACCCGAATTGAATCGTAATCCTGTATTAAACCTGGATAAAAAGGGCAAATACACGTCCCCCAGTCCGATAAACGCCCGTTCGAGGGATCCCCCATCGACAGAGACATCAATGTCGCTGAATAGGCGTAACCTGACTCCATTATTCGGAGTCAGATCCCGGACGTTTCGCTGAATCTTGTAGCCGAATATGAGTGCCGGCGACAGGGTGGCACGATTGGTTTTTCGCGTGAGTGCTTGAAAATTATCATCGACGAACTGATCTTCGCGAAAGTTGATAGAGAGCGATCCCGTTATGGATGATCTGAATACGTTCTCCTCAAGAGTTACGGGTACTCGGATGCCGAAAGAGGCTTCCCTGCGACGTCGAATCAGCCTCTGTTCCGTCGTTGTCGACCCGTCGTGGATGATCGCGTTAATTGTTTGCGGTCGGTTCGAATAACGTACCGAGGGTCGAAGTAGGTTGCCTCCCCACTGCATGCCGAGTTCACCCCAGAGGCGACTTCGCCGCAGAATCCCTTCCCCGTAGTACGTCCATTCTTGAAGAGGGTCTGTGCCCTGCATCGCTACACCAATCCCGAAACCCATCCGTGCATCCACCGCCTGCCTTCGAGGCGCATCCAGATAAACAGTCGGATAAATCATTCGAGGCTTCAAATATTTCAGACCACGGTATGGCTTGGGTGTCAGGTGGCCATAATAATCGTACGACTCTACGAGCCACGTCTTCCAGGGTACATCTTCGGTATGTCGAGCCAAGTCACGATCGATTTCGAGAGCACTATTCAGATCAAAGTCTAGAGTCATCAAATCAAAACGTTGATCTCGATACTCGACATATGCAAGGGTAGAATTCGACGGAGACAAGGCACCCTCCAAAGCACCGTAGGGTACATTGGTCAATCGCCACATTCTATCTGTCCATTCATCGGAGACGTAGACATTCTGCACATCGTTGAGGTCAGCGGTGAATATCAGATAGCGACCATTTTTGCTCCACGTCGCATCGTAGATACTTGCTCCTTCGAATCCTATCCAGGGCAATAGATCTGCTTTTCCGAGTCGACTCAAAGAAGTAACGAAGAGGGCCTGGTGTCCCTTCACGTTCATCAATATAGCCAGAGAATCGGTATGTGGTCTCGGGAGAAGACTGACGAAATCTGCCCTTTCATAGTCGATCACTAATTTCGAAAGCCCATTCTGATCAACTTCCACGACGGAGTTGAATTGCCGGTCGTTTCTGAGGGCCAGTATTTTCCCGGAATTCGTTTCTATCGGATTTATCGCGTGCGACCAGGTAGAATACCGGCTTATTTTACCACTGGCCAGATCAGTAGAGAAGACATTGGCTCGCTCCTGGACGACTACAAACGGATCCCTTTCATACCGCGAATACAGGATGGCCGTGCTATCTCTATTCAGCGAGAACGTGGCATCTTCAGTGATCGTCGTATTGGCAATGAGGGTTCGTGTCCCGTTGTGAGCATCCATTCGGTAGAATCCACGACGAAGATTGTATCCCAAGGAGAAGACGACTAGAGTTGAATCATTCAGCCAATGTGGACGCCTATTCACATGACCCTTCCTTCCAGACAATAGTGCGCCCTTTGTCTGCTCTCCGAGTTGACTAATTCGAGCCCTCTCGCTCTCGCGAAACCAGTTTCTAAAAGACCTGGATAACTTCGAAGGAGACGTATCAGTCGCATAGATCAGATTGGCACCAAACCCCAGAAATGGAAAGCGAAACTGCCACCGCGAAAGACGCTGAATAACGTCGTCGCCGAAGTTCTCTACGAGGTACTCAACGAAATGTGCGCCTCCTTCATAGAACCGATCTAACGGTCTGGTGAACGATGGCGATTCCAGCATCTGGGCGAGCGACCAGCCGCGACCGTTTTCAAACGCTGCTCGGAACTGCATCGTGAAAAACGGATGATGCAATCGCCCGGCACCTTCGGTCAGTTGGCTTTCGCGGTAAACAGCCACGCCTTCCGAAATACCTGGAGGCACAAACATGTTAAGACTTCTAGCAAAATCGGGGGAGAACGTTTTTACAATTCCAACTACTCCGGCCCCACTTTCGTACTCAGCCTGGGCGGCGTGTACCGCCTCATGCGGTGCCACAATGAAGGTCCAAGACGGGTGACGTCTGGACAACCCCCTTCCCTTCCTGGACGTAGCCGCGATCTCTTGTTTGAAGGGAAACGACGTGACATAACCGTTTGCCCGGTCGTTGAACTTGTTGAGAACAACGGGCATAAATATGTTGAAGCCCGCACCGATCAGAGTATCCGTGCCGGCCAACGTGGACTCCAGGACGAATAAGGTTTCGCTTGCTTGCTCCCTCAACCCGCGCTCGAAGATGATATCGAAATGATCACCCCGGAGCACCGAGTACTTCAAACCCGGCGGGCGATAAATGACATCGTAAAGTGGCACCACCTGGGCACTTGCGCTGGGCAGGCTGCCGGTGACCAATACGAATCCGAATAGAAAGAGGAACCTCTGAAAGAGAGCTGAGAGGCGAGGGCCGCTGAGATCAGACAATGACCGAGATAAGATGGTTTTCCCTACTCGTGAAACTACGGAAAAAGAGAGTGGGGCTGAAATGGCACGGATCAAGCGGGAGTACTTGCGCTGGATGTGTGTCGATGCGAAATGGGACTGAGCCTCGTTGCGCATGACTCCAGCCCTGAGGGGAATCCTACGACGATTGAAATCCCGCTGCTCACTACGTTCGCAGCCAGTCTTTTCTTTCGAGAGGCTCATTCAAGCTAGCTTTAATCGCCTCTTAAAAGAAAACCCAGCACGTTTTCACCTGCCGGGCTTTCATTCTTTGCGGAGGGGGTGGGATTCGAACCCACGGTACCTATAAGGTACAACGGTTTTCGAGACCGCCCCGTTCGACCACTCCGGCACCCCTCCATCAGCAAAACTAGCGGCACAGAGCGGTTCGAGCAATTTCGTTTGGTGAAATCCACGATGAGAAGCGGGCCAAGTCGTCCATTCTAACTTGGACTGAAGGAGAGGAATAGCCCTACCGTGTAGTAACCCTATCCAAGCAGCTCAGCAACAACACTACCCGTAGACTGGAGGACTTCCCCCAGCTTATCCGGTTTACGTCCACCGGCTGTGGCCAACTCCGGGCGCCCCCCGCCGCCACCTCCCAGTTTTTTTGCCAGTATTCCAACAATGTCTCCAGCGCTGAGAGTCTTCTTCTCGACCAGATCCACGGTAACGCAGCACGCCAAATAGGCTTTTCCTGCCTTCGCATCTGCTGTTCCAAGGACACCCACCGAGTTCGGTGACATTTTGGCCTTCAGCTGCTCGGCCAAAGATCGGAGCATATTCATGTCCAGACTATCTAGCTCTCCTACGATGACCGTCGTGTCCTTGATTTTCTCACCGTCTTCAACGAATCGGTCCAGATCTGCCGACAATGCTTTGATTCTCAAAGCCGACAGGTTTTTTTCAAGCTGCTTGTTTGCGCTGAGTAAATCGGATACCTCTTCGTCGCTGGGCCTTTGCAGTGATTTAAATTGCCCGCGGACGCGACTCAGTTCATCCATTTCCCGGTGCAGATACGCGATCGCCTCGCTACCTGCAACGGCCTCGATTCGCCGGATTCCCGCTGCAACCGAACCTTCAGAAACAAATTTGAATAGTCCAATCTCTCCCGTCGCCATCACGTGAATGCCGCCACACAGTTCCACCGAAAAATCAGGATCGAATGTGATCACTCGCACCGTGTCGCCATACTTTTCGCCGAAGAGCGCCATCGCTCCTCGCGCCATGGCATCTTTGATGGGGACCTCAACGTCTTCTCCTTTTTGCACATTACTTTGAATGACGTCGTTTACCCGATCCTCGATTTGACGAAGTTCGTCGGTTGAGACTCGTTCGAAGTGGCTGAAATCAAAGCGAAGAT
>SMVA01037223.1_pt1 | contig 19849 bp, 17 predicted proteins | sample 2456451 | NCBI WGS metagenome assembly SMVA01 (sample SAMN11095933, study PRJNA526329) | marine sediment metagenome | biome: Marine sediment; feature: Surficial sediment; material: Deep marine sediment; isolation source: Hadal surficial sediment | place: Pacific Ocean | collected 2014-05 | depth... | reverse complement strand
TCCTGTACTGGCGGGCTGGTGGCCGCGGCCATTACCGAAATTCCCGGTGCGTCGGCGTGTTTGATGGGGGCCTTTGTCACCTATTCCAATTACATGAAATCGCGCTTCCTCGGGGTTTCCGGCGACACCCTGGAGCAATCAGGGGCGGTCTCGGAAGCGATCGCGCGCGAGATGGCCGAAGGCGCGCTGCGCGCCGCCTCTGCTGATATTGGCATCGCCATCACTGGCATCGCCGGACCCGACGGCGGGACACCCGAAAAGCCGGTCGGGCTGGTGCATTTTGCCAGTGCCCGGCGGGTTGGCAGCGCCATTCATACCCACCACGAAAAGCATTTTATTGAAAAACCCAATCGGTCTGAAATCAGACTGGAAGCGGTCAGGATAGCCTTAAAAATGCTGCTGCTTGAGGCCAAACATTACTAGGAGGAAACCATGAGCTACATCACCGGCATTGGCGGCATTTTTGTCAAAAGCAAAGATGGTGACGCTTTACGAAAGTGGTACCAGAAACATCTGGAAATCCCCTCAGATGAATACGGCGCAACGTTTAAGATACGCGACCATGCAAACCCTGAAAAAGAGGGCTATACGGTGTGGGCACCCTTTAAGGCCGATAGCGAATATTTTGACCCGAGTGAGAAAGATTTCATGATCAATTTTCGGGTCTCTGATCTCGACGGGCTCTTGAAAAAACTTAAATCAGAAGGCATTGAACAGGTTGGAAAAATGGCAGAATACGACTTCGGCCGCTTTGCCTGGATCATCAATCCCGAGGGCACCAAGATCGAATTGTGGGAGCCCGAACTATGAAGAGGTAGCGAAACTAGCATCAAATGCATCAGCGACTTTGGTTCATCTCAATTTTGAAGATGCGTTGATTCGGTCCATCTAGAACATAGACGGTGCCGTCAACACTGACTGCTAAGCCGTTTGGTTTCCCAACCCACTGGCTATTGTGGGACAAGCGAATCGAAGTGACGGTGCCGTCGGGCGTAATCTTGCGAATTACGCGATTACCATTATCTGCAACGAAGATATTACCATTTTCGTCTATGGCCAGTTCTCCCAGTGATTTGAATCTAGCGGTAGCACCTTGTCCATCTTTAAATCCGAATTTTCCGATCTCTCCAGCGAAATCATATACTTCATAGGATTCCCTGTCTGGCATTATCTTGGAAACGCTGTGATAGTCTTTATTGGACGAGTAAATATTGCCTTCGCCATCGACCACGAGGTCCCACGGTGACAGGAGTGAATTGTAATATCCACGAGTACTCCCGGCTAGTGTGCTGACAATACCATCTGTTGTAATTTGTCGTATGTTGTTATTGTTAGTATCTGCGACGAATAACACACCGTCGTCACGAATGGCAACATCACCAGGTGCGTTAAAGAGCGCTTTACCGACGGGTCCGTCTGCATATCCTGCCGTGCTGCCCGCGATCGTACTGACAATGCCGTCCGTCGATACCATCCTTATCTTGTGGTTCCCTTTGTCCGCGACGTAAACATTACCTTCACCGTCGACAGCAATACCAGCGGGCGAATTAAAAGCTGCGATGTCCGCTGGCCCGTCGATGAAACCCTTTGAACCGGAACCCGCGAACGTACTGACCATACCGTCAGGTGAGATCTTCCGGATTCTGTGCCTTTTTGGTTCCACTACGAATACATTACCGAACGAGTCCACCGCCAACCGCTGCGGAAAGTACAACTGGGCTACACTTGCGGGACCGTTCGCGTCGCCGTACTGGATACCATCTGAGTTCACGCCGTACCAGACTCCCTCATCACCGATACTGCCTGCCAGCGTGCTTACGGTGCCATCGAGAGCAATCTTGCGGATCTTGTGATTACTGAAATCGGCGACAATCAGATTGCCAGCGCTATCTATCACAACATCCATGATCGCATAGAATTGAGCTTTTGCTACTGGGCCATTTACGAATCCAGCAGCACCTCCAGTCAGAACACGAACATCCCCATCTGGGTGTATCACCCGGATTCTGTTACCGATCTCCGTGACATAGACGTTGCCATTTTTAGCAACTGTAACTGTCCTTGGCCTTTCAAATTGAATCTCGTTACGTGGCCCCTCGGTACGAAGGTGTCGCCGACCCTTTTTATCGACAATTTCAAGGAGGTTGTAACTACTACCAGCATATGTACTAACGGTTCCGTCTGGAGCTATCTTTCGTATCCTGTTGTTAAGTGCGTCGGCGACGAAAAGGTTGCCACTGGAATCCAGCGAAAGGGAGGTCGGCTTGTCAAATCTTGCTTCTGTACCCATGCCATCTCTGAGCGCACCATTTAGACCCTTCCGAGCGACCAAGGTCGCCTCACCATCGGGTGTGATCTTATGTATGCTATGTCCGACATAGCTCGCAACAAAAAGATTGCCGCTTTTATCTATAGCAACCCCTGACGGGTAGACATTGCCACCTCGTGTTCGTTGCCCCCTGCAACCACTACCTCTAACGCGCCGCTGGTCTGCAAATATGTATATTTCACCAGCGACGGTACTGACTATTCCGTCAGCTGTGACTTTGCGAATCCTGTGATTATAGAAATCTGCGACGTATATATTACCAGCATTGTCGAGCGTTATACCCGAAGGATGACAGAATAGAGCTTGGGCTCCTGCACCGTCCCTATAGCCCTGTCGCTCGCCTCCCGCTACGGTACTGACCATTCCATCGGGCGAAATCTTGCGAATTTTTTGACCATCCAAGACGTACAGGACACCGTTTTTATCGACGGCAGCCCCCTTAAGATTGGAAAATCGCGCTTCCTTTCGAAATCCGTCAGCAGAACCTTTCTTCCGCCAACTACCTGCTAGCAGCGTCACGGTCACTGGCGATGGCGTACCATACTTGAGGTCATTATCTCCTTTTTTCTCACCGTTCAAATACCATTCAGAAAAGGTCGGATCCAGGGCGCCATTGGTAACTTTTCGTTCCATTTTGATGAGTCCATTAGCGTAAAATTCACGTATTAATCCCGTATAGGGCCTATCGGAATTTCCCAGATAATACTTACCATGTAATTCCACCAACTGACTTTCATTTACCACCGTCGGTGTGTCGGCAGACTGTCCGTGTGCGACAGCCGACAATGACAAAAGAAACACACATATCGTAGTTAGCTTGCTCAAATTCATTTTTTCCTCCAAGTAAAAGGTACTGAGAAATTAACTTCTGAGAACTCAAAAGCCCAAGCGAAGAACAATACAAAAGGAAAACCTATAGCTCCAAAGAAGAATACCGCTGTGATTATCCATTCAGGTAAGTGTAATGCGGGTACGGCTGTATCAGTTATTTGAACGACAACCCAAGCAAGTATGAGATAAGCAACGCCCACCTTAAACACATTGCGTCTTTTGAGTTCTGTGAAGGCTGAATCAGCCAAAGATATTTCCTAATTCTGATTATTATTGTTCCGTTGCAGACAATGTACTTCTATTGACGATATATATCAAATATGGAGAGGCTCATTATGTCTCTAAATCGAACGAAGCGGTCATCGGGGCAGAATCCTGGACGTCCGCTTATGGCCGTTTTCAGAAGTAATAATATTTCTCCAACTATCTTAAGGCAGACATATTCAACAATGCTATAAGTTCCGCTTCAGGTTGAAAGCAGAATAAATTGTCTTTCCTGTGTCATTGAAGAACTACTCGTCATCGGTGGCGCATGGTGGGACGATAAGGTAGACAATCGGTTCTTGCTATCACATGGCTTCCTGACGATTAAAGCGCAAGCGCCGTCTCCAGCGCCAGCTCAAGCCGGTCATCGCCCCAGAACATCTGGTCCCCGGCCATTAAGGTAGGCACCCCGAAAATTTTGATATCGAAGGCTTCCTGGGTTTGTGCCCGCAGCTGATCCTTGATTTCCTGGGAACCGGCTTGCTCAAGAATTGCCGCAGCATCCTGGCCCATTTCCTCAAGAATTTTTCCAACCACCTTGGGGGTGGCAATATCCTCGCCGTGGACAAAATTGGCCTGGAAAACCCCGCGGGAGAACTCTTCACCCCAGTCCTCTCCAAGGCCAATCAGGGCCACCCGCGAGGGCAAAACCGCGCTCCGGGGAAATTCCGGGGGCTGGTTCATTTCAAGGCCGCGGCGCTTGGCCTGGCGAACAACGTCCAGCCACATATACTCAAACTTTTGCGGGCACATTTGCATTGGCGGGGCTGGCAGCTTCATCATTTTGAAAATGGCGCCAAAAAGGAACGGCCGCCACTTTACCTCAACGCCCTTCGCTTTCGCCATATCCGCAATCCGCATCGCCGCCAGATAAGAATACGGCGAGGCAAACTCGTACCAAAAGTCCATCGTACTCATATTCTGTTCCTATTCGTCAAATCGGCGGCCCGCTTATCGAACGCCATGACCATTTTGTGGACGGCTTCCTCGAACATATGACCGGCGAGCTTTTGCAGCAAGGGGTTCTTGAACTCAAAGTCCAGCACGAAATCAACCAGCACCCCTTCGGCGTGGGGGGTAAAACGCCATTCGTTATGCAGGTGCTTCATTGGCCCGCGAATATAATCGGCGGTGATTTTATTTGGCCGATCCAGCATAAGGCGGGTGGTCCAGGTTTCGCGCAACATTTTGAAGCCGATTGAAACATCGGCATAAAATTCCTTTTCCCGTTTTTTGTAGACGCGGGAGTCAACGCACCAGGGCAAAAATTCCGGGTAGCTTCCCACATCGGCTATAATGTCAAAAAAAAAGTCAGGCGCGTAGGGCAGAACCCGTTGTTCTTCATGGCGTGGCATGGGAATTTTGGGCATGCTTCGCCGCCCTGGCGGCCTTGAGTTCCTTGAAATCGTCCCCGGCGTGATAGCTGGAGCGCGTCAACGGCGTTGCCGATACCTGCAAGAAGCCCTTGGCCCGGGCCAGCCGGTCGTAGGAGCGAAACTCATCGGGGGTGATATAGGCTTTCACCGGAGCGTGGCGCAAACTGGGCTGCAAATACTGGCCGATGGTCAGGAAATCGATATCAGCCGAGCGCATGTCATCCATCACCTGGTAAACCTCTCTGGTTTCTTCGCCAAGACCAACCATGATGCCTGATTTGGTAAAGATTGTCGGATCTACCCTTTTCACCGTATCCAAAAGCTTCAGCGAATGGAAATAGCGCGCGCCCGGGCGGATTGTGGTGTACAGCCGCGGCACCGTTTCCAGATTGTGGTTAAAGACATCGGGCTTGGCTTCGATTACTTTTTCCAGCGCACCGGGCTTGTTGCGAAAATCCGGAGTGAGAATTTCTATGGTGGTCCCGGGCGCGGCTTTTCTGAGTTCACGGATCACCTTGACGAACTGATCAGCGCCGCCATCGGCCAGGTCGTCGCGGTCGACCGAAGTGACGACGATATGCTCAAGCCCCAACTCACCGCAAGCTTGGGCAACATGGAGCGGCTCTAACGGGTCAACTATATTGGGCTTGCCGGTTTTGATGTTGCAAAAGGCGCAAGCGCGGGTACAGGTATCGCCCAAAATCATCACGGTGGCATGCTTCTGGGCCCAGCATTCCCCGATGTTGGGGCACGCCGCCTCTTCACAGACGGTATTCAGCTTTAACTTACGCATTAAATCGCGGGTTTTGGCATATTCCAGCGATGTCGGCGCCTTGACCCGGATCCAGTCGGGTTTACGAAGAAGCGTCGATTTATCGGTGATTGGACTAATTTTGCTCATGGTCCTTCATATAATCCATCATTCGTCAAATTTAAACCCTACATATGCAGTGTTTTGCCATAGGCGGCGAGGACGCTTTCGTGCATCATTTCCGATAAGGTCGGGTGCGGGAATACGGTCGCCATCAACTCGGCCTCGGTGGTCTCCAGGGTCTTGGCAATGCCATAGCCCTGGATCAGCTCGGTAACCTCGGCGCCAATCATGTGGGCGCCCAAAAGTTCGCCGGTTTTGGCATCAAAAATGGTTTTTACAAAGCCTTCCGTTTCCCCCAATGCAATCGCCTTGCCGTTGGCGATAAAGGGAAATTTCCCAACCTTCAGGGTGTGGCCGGCGGCCTTGGCGGCGGCTTCGGTCAGGCCGACGCTGGCAACCTGGGGGCGGCAATAGGTGCAGCCCGGGATATTGGTTTTATCCAACGCATGCAGGTCTTTTTCACCGGCGATCTTTTCTACCACAATCACCCCTTCGTGCATCGCCTTGTGGGCCAGCCACGGCGCCCCGGTAAGATCGCCGATGGCCCAGAGGCCAGCAACCCCGGTTGCGCCCCATTTGTCGGTGACGACATGGCCCTTCTCAACCTTGACCCCGGCGGCCTCAAGGCCAAGATTTTCAACGTTGCCGGTAATGCCAATGGCCAGGATCACCTTGTCATATGTCTCTGTAGTCGCAGATTTGCCGCCCTTGAAGGTAGCGGTGACGCCTTTTGCACCCACTTTCAAGCCCTCAACCGTGACCCCGACCTCGATCGTCATACCCTGTTTTTTGAAGGTTCTCAGCGCAAAGGCCGAAACTTCATGGTCTTCCTGGGGCAGGATCCGGTCCAAAACCTCAACAACATGCACCTTTGCGCCCATGTCGTGATAAAAACTGGCGAATTCCATGCCGATCGCGCCGGAGCCAATAACCAGCAGGGATTTAGGCATGTCAGTCGGGATTAGGGCGTCCTTATAGGTCCAGATGTTTTTGCCGTCGGCTTTGAGCGAGCCGATTTCACGGGCCCGGGCGCCGGTTGCCAGAATGACATTTTTGGCGGTGAAATCCTGGGCCTTGCCGTCCTTGCCCTTCACGCTAACCGTGGTCGCGGCTTTCAAGGCCCCCTCGCCTTCGATCACTTCAATCTTGTTCTTTTTCATCAGAAACTTGACGCCATCGGTCAGTTGTTTGGCGACCGCGCGGCTGCGTTCGATGACTTTTTTAAAGTCAAACCCCTCATCCTTGGCCTTAAGGCCGAAATCAGCGGCGTTCTGGATCAGGTGGCGTACCTCCGCGGTGCGCAGCAGCGCCTTGGTCGGGATACAACCCCAGTTGAGGCAAATGCCGCCCAGGTGTTCGCGCTCGACCACCGCCACTTTCATGCCCAGCTGGGCCGCGCGGATCGCCGCGACATAACCACCGGGGCCGCCGCCAAGTACAATGAGATCAAATGAATTTGCCATAATATTTTCCTAGTAAAGCAGCACCGCAGGGGCTTCGAGATAGTCCTGGATTGCTTTCATCAACTGGGCGCCAACCGCGCCATCAACCGCGCGGTGATCGAACGCGCCGGTCATTGCCATGAAGGTCTGGTTCTCAAGGTTGCCGTCCTTCAATACCGGGCGTTCCATGCCGGCGCCGATGGCCAGTATCCCGGACTGCGGCGGGTTGATCACCGCGGAAAATTCCTTGATGCCGAACATGCCAAGGTTCGAGATTGAAAATGTGCCGCCCTGGTAATCTTCCAGCACCAGCTTGCCGTCGCGCGCCTTGGCGGCGAGCATTTTCATTTCTGCGGATATAATTTTAATCGGCTTTTCATTGGCGCCCCGGATAATCGGGGTGATCAGGCCACCTTCGATGGCCACTGCCACCGAAATATCGGCCCGGCTGAAAGCGTACATTTTATCCCCGGCCCATTGAACGTGGGCGTTAGGCACCTTGATCAGCGCCAAAGCCACCGCTTTGATAATGAAATCATTGACCGAAACCCGGGCGCCCTCAACCACTTCATTGACCTGCTTTCTCACCGCCATCATTTCGGTGATATTGGCTTCCAGCGTCAGATAATAATGCGGGATCGTGGTTTTGGACAAGGTCAGGCGCTCTGCGACAATCTTGCGTACATTATTGATCCGCACCTCTTTTCGCGGCGGATCCAGCTCACCACCAAATGCTGGTATCTCTATTGCCGCCATCGCAGGTTTGCCTTTACCGGCCTCGACATCGGCCTTGATTATCCGTCCGCCCGGGCCGCTGCCCTGCAGGCTGGCAATATCCAGGCCTTTGGCGGCCGCCATGCGCCGTGCCAGGGGCGAGGCTATAACGCGTTCTCCTGCTAGGGGTGAAACTGCAGGCGTTGTTTTAGTGGATTCAGGCGGGGGTGCCGGTTCTTCCTTTTTTTCAGCAGCAACAGTTTTTGGGGCTTTCGGGGCTAGTTTTGGGGTGTCGGTTATAGCCGAGGCGTCTTCGCCTTCTTCCAGAAGAATAGCGATCACCGCCCCGACCGGGACATCCTCGGCGCCTTCGGCAATGATGATTTTGCCGATCACCCCTTCATCGGCGCTGTCGACTTCCATGGTCGCCTTATCGGTCTCGATCTCGGCAATGATATCGCCGGCCTCAACGGCATCGCCCTCCTTGACCAGCCACTTGGCCAGGTTCCCGGTCTCCATGGTTGGAGACAGCGCCGGCATTTTAATCTCAATCGGCATCAAGTGGTCCCGCTTTGCTTAAAATCCGCCAGAAACTCCAGGCCACGGCCATGCCCATCAGACCAAAGGCGATCGGGTAAAACGCCACGCCGATTTCTGCCAGCGGCCGCCCGGCTACCGGGGGGAAATCTTTTATCGACCCGAGATATTGTGAATACCAGGGGTACAAGAGGTTAAAAACGGTGCCGGCGGCAAACCCGGTCAGCCAATAAATATACTTGCTTTGCATCCGGATGGCGTTCAGGAAAAAGTAGAGCCAGGTGCCGAAAAAGAAACTGCCAAGGATGCCGTTGAGGTACACCAGAAAGGCTATGAAAATCAGGTTCAGAAAGGCCACAAACCATTCGAAAAGCGTAATTTCCCCGGTAAAAAGCGGGCTGAGAAGCATGGCGAAAAAGAACGGCACCAGGATGTAAAAAAATACCAGTGGCGCCTTTATAACGGCCCGCCATAGATTGTCGTGTGCGAGTTGAATTCGTTTCATTTTCCCCTACTCCTTATAACATGCTTTTTTTGCGGCCCGGATCACATCATCCACAGAAATCAAGGCCAGTTTTTCCAAATTCGCCGCGTACGGCATCGGTACATCGGCGTTGGTCACGCGCCCCACCGGGGCATCCAGATCATCGAAACTTTCCTCCATCAACCGCGCCGAAACCTCGGAGGTGATAGAGCATTGCGGCCAGCCCTCTTCAATCACCACAACGCGGTTGGTTTTGGCCACCGAGGCCTTGATGGTTTCCATATCCAGCGGCCTCAGGGTGCGGAGATCAATCACCTCAGCCTCAATCCCCTCGGCGGCGAGGCTTTCCGCGGCCTCCAGCGCCACCCGGACCGCAATCGAATAGGCCACCAGGGTCACATCGCTGCCTTCGCGCATCACCCTGGCCTTACCGATTGGTAGCACATAATCTTCCACGTCGGGGACCTCGAAGGTCTCGCCATAAAGAAGTTCATTTTCAAGGAAAATAACCGGGTTGGGATCGCGAATTGCTGCTTTCAACAGGCCCTTTGCATCGGCCGCGTCGTAAGGCGCAATCACCTTGAGGCCGGGCACATGGGAAAACCAGGAGGCATAATTCTGGCTGTGCTGGGCGGCCACCCGGGTGGCGGCGCCATTGGGGCCGCGAAAAACAATCGAGGCATGGATCTGGCCGCCCGACATATACCGCGTCTTGGCGGCCGAGTTGATCAGGTGATCCATCGCCTGCATGGCGAAATTGAATGTCATAAACTCAACAATCGGCTTCAAGCCGGCAAACGCGGCGCCAACACCAAGGCCGGCAAAGCCGTGTTCGGTGATCGGGGTGTCGATCACCCGGCGTTCGCCAAATTCATCCAAAAGCCCCTGGCTTACCTTGTAAGCGCCCTGGTACTGGCCAACTTCCTCGCCGATCAGGAACACCGCATCATCGCGGCGCATTTCTTCGGCCATGGCATCGCGCAAGGCTTCGCGGAGGGTCATTTTTACCATGCCAGTTCCGGCCGGCAGGTCGGGATCATCAGCAATCTTTTGGGGCTCGGGGGCCGCCGCAGGGGCAATGTCCGCTTCAGGCTGTGGCGTAGGCCCGGCATCGGTTTCGGGCTCGGCACCCGGCACTGGGGCTTTCGGGGCGTCAGCAATTTCGGTTTCGCCCTCTTCGAGCAAAATCGCCACCGGGGAATTTACCGGGATATTTTCAGCGCCTTCGGCAACCAGCAACCTGGCCACAGTTCCCTCGTCGGCCGCCTCAAGTTCCATGGTCGCCTTGTCGGTCTCGACCTCGGCCAGGATATCCCCGGGGGCAACGCTATCCCCCACTTTGACCAGCCACTTGGCCAGCGTCCCTTCGGTCATGGTCGGCGATAACGCCGGCATGGTAATTTCTATGCTCATGCGCTGTAATCCCCCGTGGCCTCATCAAGGACATCGGTGTAAAGCTCAGCCGCCTCAGGTTCCGGGCTGGTGGTGGCAAATTCCGCCGCCTTGGTGATCTGATCCTTGACGCTTTTGCCGATCGCCTTCAGGTCGTCTTCGCTGGCCATTTTACCGTCGAGCAGCTTGCGCTTGACCTGGTCAATCGGGTCGTGTTCGGCTTTCATCAGCTGGACCTCTTCCTTGGTGCGGTAGAGCGCCGGATCAGACATCGAATGGCCCCGGAAACGATAGGTTTCCATCTCAAGGATATATGGCCCCTTGCCAGCCCGGATATGGGCTAACGCCTCTTTGGCCGCGGCCTTGACCGACAACACATCCATGCCGTCAGCGCGTTTGCCGGGAATTCTGAAAACCGTGCCCCGCTTCCATAAATTTTGTGACCCGGTGGAACGCGACTGGGAGGTGCCCATGGCATAGCGGTTGTTTTCAATGACATATAAAACCGGCAGGTTCCAGAGCCTGGCCATGTTAAAGGCTTCGAACACCTGGCCCTGATTGGCGGCGCCGTCGCCGAAATAGGTGACGCAGATGTGTTTGGAGCCGGTGTATTTATGGGCAAAGGCAATGCCGCTGCCGATCGGGACCTGGGCGGCGACGATACCGTGGCCGCCGAAGAAACCTTTTTCGGTCGAGAACATATGCATCGACCCGCCCTTGCCGCCGGAAATTCCCCCGCCGCGTCCGGTCAGCTCTGCCATCACCGCGCCCGGGTCAATCCCCGCGGCGATCATGTGGCCATGGTCGCGGTAGCCGGTGATCACGCTATCGCCTTCTTGAAGGCAATCCTGAATGCCAACCACCACCGCCTCCTGGCCGATATACAAATGGCAAAAGCCGCCGATCAGGCCCTGGCCGTACATTTGCCCGGCCTTTTCTTCAAAGCGCCGGATGGTCAGCATTTGGGTATAATATTTTAGAAGTTCTTTCTTGGAAGCTTTATACTCACGCGAAGGCCTGGTTATGATCCCGCCCTTGCCTTGCGCTTTGCTGCGCCCTTTTTTTTGTGGTTTGACCGCCATCGGTTACCTCATCCTGATTCCTGAAACTACTGCAAACCGGAAACCCTGAATAGAGTGAAACCCTTTGTTTTTCCACACTTTTTCTCAAATTAACCGAATTATGGTTAACTTAAAATTTCAAGGTATTGAAAACAAAGGGAAAGTTCGAAGATTTATTCAGCCTCTTTTTCGAGGAAAATGACAAATTCGTCCGGGTCTTGGAAACCCAGGACGTCACGGACGCGTTCATCGAGCAAATCCAGATCAAGGTTATCGCGCCTTAGGTTGGTCACCTTGATTTCAAGCGCTCTGCGCTCTGCGCTAACGCTGATCGCCTCGCCTTCTAGGAGCGCGATTTCAGCGTTGACGTCGCGGAGCTTCAGCAGGCCGTGGTTGCCCTCAATGGCGTGGTAGCCAAAATAGAACAGGCCAACCAAAACCAGCGCCGGGCCCAGCGCCTGGCTTAAGCGAAAACGGATATGATCAACAAACTTCATCCCCCCATGGAATCAAAATAGATTCGCATCGTCAAGTAAAAAATTCTTTTAGATTCAATGAATTAGCAGAAAACTGGCGACAGGTTTACTAACCCGTTGTTTTGACTCATTTTTTGGGATTCAGCCAAAAGCCCACTCAGCTTTTGAGGACACTTCGCCCGGCGTATTTTGCCCGGCTGCCCAGCTCCTGTTCGATGCGGATAAGCTGATTGTACTTGGCCAGCCTCTCGGAACGCGACAGCGAGCCGCATTTGATTTGCCCGGCCCCGGTGGCAACCGCCAGATCGGCGATGGTGGCGTCTTCGGTTTCACCCGAGCGGTGCGAAATTACAACGCCGAAATTTGCTTTTTGCGCCATCGTGACTGTACCCAGCGTTTCGGTCAGGGTTCCAATCTGGTTCAGTTTGATCAGGATGGCGTTGCTGATACCCTCATCAATACCGCGCCGCAGGCGCTCCGGATTGGTGACAAACAAGTCATCTCCGACCAGCTGGAGTTTGCTGCCAAGTATGGCGGTCATCGCCTTCCAGCCTTCCCAGTCATCTTCATCGAGGCCATCCTCGATTGAATAAATCGGATAGCGCGCCGCCAAGTCGGCGTAATAGCCAATCATTTCTTCGGCGCCAAGGGAACGGCCCTCGCCCGACAGTTCATATTTGCCATCCTTGAAGAATTCGCTGGCGGCGGAATCAAGCGCCAGCATGACGTCATCTCCGGGGCTATAACCAGCGCCCTCGATCGCTTTCATGATAAAACCAAGGGCCTCATCGGCGCTGCCGATATTAGGGGCAAAACCACCCTCATCGCCCACCGCGGTGCTCAGGGAGGCATCGGACAATTGCTTTTTCAGGGTATGGAAAACCTCAGTCCCGATACGCACCGCATCGGCAAAGGTATTGGCGCCGACCGGGGCGATCATGAATTCCTGAATATCAATCGGGTTATCGGCATGGGCGCCGCCGTTCAGGATGTTCATCAGCGGGGTTGGCAAAAGATGCGCCGCTTCGCCGCCGATGGATTGATAGAGCGGCACCCCGGCAGCATCGGCAACGGCCTTGGCAAAGGCCAGGCTGACGCCGAGGATGGCATTGGCGCCAAGGCGCGATTTGTTGTCAGACCCGTCCAGGTCGATCATTATCCTGTCAAGGGCGGCCTGATCGGCAATGTTTTTACCTTTCAGGGCCTTTAAAATGGTGCCCTCCGCCACCGCAACCGCCTTCAGCACGCCTTTTCCCTGATACCTGGCGGCATCGCCATCGCGCAGCTCGACCGCTTCGTGGGCGCCGGTGGACGCCCCCGAGGGTACCGCGGCGCGGCCAAAGCCGCCGTCTTCCAGCAGCACATCAACTTCAATGGTGGGATTGCCCCTGGAATCGATAATTTCGCGGGCCTTGATGTCAAGAATTGCGCTCATTCATTGTCCCCTGCAACCTGAGGCAGGAATAGTCCCTAGACCGGGCAACGGCAAGGGCTTTTTACCAAACATCTTAGGAAAAGAAACCTGAGATACCAGGCACCAAAAACCAGGCCGCGAAAACCAGAACAATGCCAAGAATGAGCCACTTCAGGGGATCCGGCAGTTTTTTGTCACCCAGTTTAAAAATCAGGATCGCAGCGAGTGCGCCAACCGCACCCGATATCAACGCCTGGGTCATATCCACTTCCACTATATTTGGCTGGTTCATAGTGTGCCCTTCTTTAAAAATCCCAATAAGAATAGCCAAGGTCAGGAAAGATGAAAACCCCTAAACCCGATCGAGCATCAAGCCACGGATAAATGCGGCGGCGCTGGGGGTGTCCCATTCGGCAAGAGTGCGGTAAAATTCGATTGCGGTCCAACAGGTGGCACGCAATTGCGCCGGGGTTGTGGCCACGGTCGGATCGTAAATACCGGCAAAATTTGCCTGGCCGGACAGGAAAGCGCCTTCAACCTTGCGCTCCAGCGCTCTTTTCAGGCTTGCCAGTTCGCTCCCCGAAACCCAGGCGGGTTCCTCCTGATTAATTCGTGCAGAGCGGAACAACGTGGAAAGCGAGGTATTGTGAACCACGCTGCGGTCACCCTCTTCCAGCGCCGGCATATAGGTATCCAAGACCCCGGCCTGGGCACCGCACGCCACCGCACTGGTCTGATCAAGGCGCTCGAGCATGAATCTGTGCATAATCAAATGGTCAAAAATCGCTTCGTCGCTGGCCCTGGCGAAATAATACGGAACATACTGGTTCATCACCGCGGCTTTTAATTTGAGGCCAATTTCTTTGGCGGCCGCGGGGTTTCGTTCCAGGGCCGTAGCCAGAGAGACAACAAACTTTTTCCGGGCCTCTGGCAAATCCTCAAATACAACAGCAAACGCCGACCCATTGGGCACCAAGCCAAGATAAAGGGCAAAAAGATCCCTATTGGCGGCCAGCAATTCATCGGAATTATGGTTGGCGGCGCGCTCGGCCAGCATTTTACGGTAATAGGCCGCGGCTTCCTCTTCTTCCAGCCCCTGTAATTCGTTCAGGAAGGCCAAATAAGTGGTACAGCCCTTGCGCTTTTCGTCCTCGGTGATTAATTCAAACGGGTTATCGAAAATGGCAAAGTTCTGGTTTTCAAAAGACAGCGCCTCGCGCACCTTGGAAAACAGTTTTTCTGTTGTCGCCTGATACTCGGCATCATTCATCGGGGCGGTTTTGGTGGTCGAGGCCGGTTGATTTTTAACCGCTTCAAATTGCTCGCGGGCTTCGCTGATGCCGGTGTCTTCATTAGCAGCCTGGAAGGTTTGTGAAAAGCGGTGCAGGTAGGTGCCGGCTGCGAGGAAATAATAACAGGCCGCAGAATCGTCACCAATCAGGAAGTTTATCTGTTCGCTTTGATAGCGCATATACGCCATAAGCGTACTGTCCGAGGCTTTTTCCGCCAAATTGCCCAAGCTGATATCGGCAAAGGCGCGCGCTTTTCTGAACAGGCTTTCGACAAAAGCAAGGTCGCCAATGTTTTCCAAATTCGCCAAAATGTCGGCGATCAAGCCCCGCCCCGTGCCTTCACCATCTTCCAGCACCGGGGTTTGGAAAAATCCAAGGGCAGATTGTTCGGTCTGGCCCAATTGCACATTAACCGCGGAGGCGGTTTTCTTTTCCTCATCGCCTGTCGTCAATTCCTGGATGCGGTCAAACAGGGCAGCGGCCAGGAAAATTGCGGAAATATACAAGAACCCCCAAAAAGTGGCGCCACCCACACGGCGGATAATTTTGCTGCCAAAATAATAAAAAACCAACGTGGCGTAAAGGCCGACCGCCAGCGTGGTCAGCATTAACCCGACCGAAAATTCTGACCAAAAACTAACCGTTCCCACTGGCAAAGTGGATTCCTGCATGGACGGGAACAGTTGGGCAAAGTCGGTGGAAATAAAGCCGGTAAGCTCAAGCACCTTGATGACAATGACGCCGATGTAAAACGGCGAGCCAAAGACCACCAGGCCCTTCATAAGCAGGCCGCCGAAGCCGTCCGGCGTCCAGTCTTTCAAAAGCCCGCGCACCAGCATGATCGGCAACAGCGCGAGGATAACCGAAAGCGCAATGACAATGGTATCAACCTCGGCCAGTCCAACAATGGGGGTCTGCAACAACATAGATAAACTTTTAGTCTAATTTCCCTAAAATTCAATTACTTAAAGGTTAACGCCAAAATTTAGAGGTCAGACCAACCTACTCTGTTTGACGGCGGCTTCGATGAAGCTGGCAAAAAGCGGATGCGGATCAAACGGTTTGGACTTCAGCTCGGGATGGAACTGGACCCCGATGAACCAGGGATGGTCATTGTATTCCACCATTTCCGGTAATTCGCCATCGGGCGACATCCCGCTAAAAATCATGCCGGCAGCCTCAAGCCGGTCTTTATAGGCGATATTCACTTCATAGCGGTGGCGGTGGCGTTCGGAAATTTCTGACCTGCCGTAAATCCTGGCAACCTTTGAGCCTTTCTTCAGTTTTGCCGGATAGGCGCCCAGCCGCATGGTGCCGCCCTTATCGCTATCCTCATTGCGGTGTTCGGTGCCGGATTTTGTTTGCCATTCGGTCAAAAGCCCGACGACCTTTTCCTTGACGCTACCAAACTCGGTAGACCCGGCATGCTCTATCCCGGCCAAATTTCTGGCCGCTTCGATCACCGCCATTTGCATGCCAAAACAGATTCCGAAAAAGGGAATATTGTTTTCACGGGCAAATTTTGCCGCGGCGATTTTGCCATCAGTCCCCCTATGGCCAAACCCGCCGGGCACCAGAATGCCGTCGACATGCGCTATGAGTGCCGCGGTATCGTCGGTCTCAAAGGTCTCGGACTCGATCCATTCGACATTAACCTTGACGCGATTGGCGATGCCGCCGTGGGTCAGCGCTTCATTCAGGGATTTATAGGCATCCAGCAACGAGGTGTATTTGCCAACAACGGCAATTGTTACCTCGCCTTCCGGGTTTTTGATGCGCCGGACAATTTCTTCCCAGCGCGCCAGGTCTGGCTTTTGCTTGTGATCCAGCCCGAACGCTTTCAAAACCTCGGTATCCAACCCTTCGGCGTGATAGGTTATTGGCACCTCGTAGATCGTGGAGACATCCATCGCCGGGATCACCGCACTTTCCTGGACGTTACAGAATAAACCAATTTTACGTCGGTCGGCTTCGGGCAATTCGTGTTCGGTACGGCACACCAGAACATCGGGTTGAATGCCGATTGAGCGTAATTCTTTCACCGAATGCTGGGTTGGTTTGGTTTTCAGCTCTTGCGCGGCGGCGATATAGGGCAGCAGCGTCAAATGAACATAAACACACTGGCGCGGCTCAAGATCGTTTTTCAATTGCCGGATTGATTCAAAAAATGGCAGCGCCTCGATATCACCAACGGTGCCGCCAATCTCACACAAAACGAAATCTACGTCATCGGTATCGTTTAAAGTAAATTCTTTAATGCGGTCAGTGACATGGGGAATGACCTGCACGGTCGCGCCAAGATATTCGCCGCGGCGTTCTTTTTCCAGGATATCCGAATAAACCCGGCCAGAAGTTAAGTTATCGCTTTGCCGCGAGGGGACACCGGTAAACCGCTCATAATGGCCAAGGTCGAGATCGGTCTCGGCGCCATCGTCGGTGACATAAACTTCCCCGTGCTGATAGGGGCTCATGGTCCCAGGGTCTACGTTCAGGTAGGGGTCAAGCTTGCGCAGCCGGACCGAATAACCCCGGGATTGAAGGAGTGCGCCTAGTGCTGCTGAGAGAAGTCCCTTGCCGAGGGAGGAGACCACGCCGCCAGTGATAAAAATAAACCGCGTCATGGGAGTTCCTTATAACTTATTCCTTGCATAAGAGAACCCAAAAACATTCCCACCAGCATTTTTTTTCAAAACGCCGCCTTTTTAAGCTTACAGATAAGCGTTTATTGGTCGCCAGTCGCGCCCGCGTCATCATCAGCAGGGTCGGCTTCAGGGTCCGGCAGGGTTGGTATGTCTGCTGCCGGCAGGTCAAGATCATTATCAAGGCTGGACTGGCCATCATCAATAACCGGGGCGGTATTAACGGAATCATCAAAAACCGAAGTTCCGTCTTCACGGTGTCCGGTGAGAACCGCCAACGTCAGGCTGACGGCAATAAAGGCAGTGGCCAGGATTGCGGTCAGACGGGTCAGAAGGTCACCAGCGCCACGGGCCGACATCAGGCCACCGGCACCACCACCGCCGCCAATGCCCAAAGCACCGCCTTCAGAGCGTTGCAGTAAAATTACCGCGACCAGAAAAATCGCGATGATAATTTCTAAAGCTAAAAAAACTTGAATCATTCTTGCCTCTTTTTTTTCTTCTCCGCCCAGGGTTTATTTGATCCGGATTTGCTGGGGGGCTTTTATCGCAAAAAAAAGCCCGTGGCCAGTCCCTTTTTTAGTTTGTCATTCAGGCGCCATGATGGCTTTTTTACTAGTTCAAGCGCCCCATGTCGCGCCATAACGCATTTTGGGGCTCCCGGCGAGCGATCGCCAAAGTGCATTATAGTGCAAAATGACGCACGCTTGTGCGCAGGGAGGTTAATTTGCACTTCCGAGGCGGCTTCTTTGCCGCCTAGGCAAGGCCGACTGGCCGCCGCGCCACATGGCGCGTAAGCCTTAACGGCGCCTGAGTGACTTCAAATAGTGAGCCGTGAGCAAAGCTCACTGGCGCGAGCTATTAATGATAGCAAAAAAGTCATCGGCTTTCAGGCTGGCCCCGCCAACCAAAACGCCGTTTACATCAGGTGTGGACAATATTTCTGCGGCATTTCCGGGGTTCACCGAGCCACCGTAAAGAATGCGGATTTTAGCGCCCTCGTCACCCAGGTGTTCAATCAGGTAAGCGCGGATAAACCCGTGCATTTCGGCAATGTCTTCAGTCTTGGCGGTCAACCCGGTCCCGATCGCCCAGATCGGTTCGTAAGCAATGGCAACCTGGTCAGCAGAAAAATCTCGGGGCAAGGATTTTTTCACCTGGTCAAGAACATGGCTTTTGGCCTTTCCGGCTTCGCGTTCATCGAGGCTTTCGCCAACGCAAATTATGGCAAAAATATTGTTGGCGATCGCGATTTTGGCTTTTTCCGAAACCGCCTGGCTGCGTTCGCCGTGTTCGCCATGGCCGGAGCGGCGCTCGGAATGGCCAATAATGACATACTCGCACCCGGATTCTTTTATCATTCCAACGCTGATATCACCGGTATGCGCCCCGGATTCTTCCCAATGAATGTTTTGGGCGCCAAGGGCAACAGCGCTTTCCTCGACATATTTTACCGAAGGAAACAGCAGAGTGGCAGGCAGGCACAGGGTAATGTCGCAGCCTGGGGCCGGGTCTTTTTCAAGCAGGCCGGCCAGTTTTTTGATTTCATCACGGTCTTTCAGCAGCCCGTTCATTTTCCAGTTTCCGGCGATCAGCGTTTTCATATTATGAATCCCCCAGCAGTTTTTTCCAAAATAGGCAGGCTTTGCCGATAAGACAAGATCAACTTCACCCGAAGGTGCATCTTGGCTCTTGCATCGCCGCGCCCTTGCCATTAAAACGCTTCACGCGGATGGTTGATTTAACTCACGGCAGAACAACATCTCATATACGTATTGTAAAAATTAAGGACCAAACATGGCCAAGCCTTTTTATAAAAAAATCACGTCCGTTCTGGGATTTTTCCTGTTCGCCCTTTTGATTGCCAGCTTTGCCTTTTTTGGCGCCGGAAGCCTTCTCACCCAACAGGGCACGGTTGTTGCCACGGTTGGTGATCAAACAGTGACTTTACCAGAGTTTTCGACAACGTTTCAAGGCGAGGTCGCGCGCTACCGTGAACAGTTTGGTCCAGAGTTTGATACCCAACAAGCGCTTTTGTTCGGCCTTGATAAAGTGGTTATCAATCAAATGGTACAGCGGGCATCGCTCGACCAGGAAGTCGAAGACCTGGGGCTTTTGGGATCGAGCGCTGAAGTGCGCACGATCATCCGTGACATGGAAGCCTTCCACGATATCTCGGGTAATTTCAGCGATTTGCTCTATCGCCAGCGCATCGCCAACTTCGGCCTGACCGTTGAAGAGTTTGAGACAACTGTCCGGGTTGATATTGCCCGCAACCAGTTGGTTAAGGCCGTGGCCGAAACTGCCATTATCCCACAGGCGCTTGTCACCACGCTTTATAATTACCGCAAGGAAAGCCGCCGGGCAAAGATTGTAACCATCCCGGCCAGTACAATTTCCGATATTGGCGTTGCTGATGCCGAAACCCTCCAAACCTTTTATGATTTAAACAAAAACTCTTTTGCCGCCCCGGAATTTCGTGATTTGACGTTCCTGGTTGTGGACACCGCATTGTTTGCCAAGGAACAGGAATTTACCGAAGAAGAACTGCAGGTCGAATACGACTTCCGGTTTGAGGAATTCAATATTGCCGAAAGTCGTACCGTTGCAGTCGCGGTTTTGAAAGAGGAAAATCAGGCCAGGGAGCTTTTTGACCGGGTCCAGGGCGGTGAAGATTTTATCGCGGTGGCGGTTGAAATAAGCGGTTTTACAGCAGACGAACTT
>SMVA01239576.1_pt1 | contig 19857 bp, 27 predicted proteins | sample 2456451 | NCBI WGS metagenome assembly SMVA01 (sample SAMN11095933, study PRJNA526329) | marine sediment metagenome | biome: Marine sediment; feature: Surficial sediment; material: Deep marine sediment; isolation source: Hadal surficial sediment | place: Pacific Ocean | collected 2014-05 | depth... | reverse complement strand
GAGGGTGGGATCGGTAAGCCAGTCTTCTTTGCCGTCTGAGTAGAGATCAACCTGCACGTCGATCGTGATGACACCATTGACCGGAGCCTGAGTCACCACAAACTCACGCTCAGCAGCATCAAACGTTATCTTCGCTCCCATCAGATTCTTCCATCCTCTGCTGCCGTGCCCGCCTCCGAGTCGTGAGCGTATCGGATTTCACGTGAGCATCAATGACTTCATCCCACTCCTCGTGAACCGACTGGTACCGAGCCACCACCTCGAACACATCGCCTGATCCTCGGCCCTTCGGGTCCATAGGGTCGCCAACATCCCAAGTGTTCCCGAAATTCTCCCACCCATCGAACCACTTTTGGTCAGCGTAGAACTCCTTGAAGCCTGCTGGTGGAAGAAAGGCAACGCCACTCTCTTCCTTCGTCTGAAGCCTGAACAGCGCGTATCTGATCCGCTTCCGCAGCATGAGAGGTCGTATTGCCTCTCGGGGCACTTCCTCCTCAGGGAGAAGCGTCTGCACCCACTGTGGCTCAGCCATTAGGGATTGCTGTAGACCAGCTCGTTCGCGGCGTTCACCGGGAAGTTCTGCCCCGTGGACTGGGTAATCGTGAACGACCCTTGTGTCCACCGAGCGCCACCCTTGCCAAGAGCAATGATCACGATGTCCGCATTGACATTCGCTGTGCGCCCACCCTGAATGTTGTTGGTGTAGTCAAAGTCGAAGGCAATCGACGTTGCGGTGATCTCACCAGTGATGGGTGATCCGCCATCGTCGTTCACCACAATGGCGTCGGGAGAGTCGAACGGGTTGGTATCAACAGACACCGTGTCACCGGCTGACTCGTCGATCGGGTTAATGCCATCCACCTTGATCAGATCGATCGAGTTGGCGGCAGGTGTGCCTGTGACCTCATACATCCCGTTGTTGGTCGGGTTCGTCGTGAACCCGCTAATGAACATGAACTCACCGGAAGTCCAGAGCGTGCCCAAGTCGATGTTGGTGCTGGTCAGCGTCATGGTGTTACCAGCCGAAGCTGTGACAGCCACGTCGGTGTCGGTGAACCGCTCGCTGAAGTCGAAGAACATCTTGTAGAGCGTGTCCACATCGGTCTCGTCGGTGAGGTTGGTGCTGAACACGATGTTCCCGGCAGCAACAAACGGGTATGCCCTCTCGGTGGAGACAATCGGTATCCCGTCACCGTCGAGACCCCCGCTGTCCACCGTGATGTCGTGCTGGCGGATGTCGTTGGTGTCGTTAGCATCGAAGTTGGTGACCGACGCCCCAGGGTTGGAGTGCAACACCGTACCGACGAAGTTGGCAAGCTCTACAGAAATCCGTCCGAAGAACGAACCTTGGTTGTCCTGGTTCGGGCTGCCCAACGAGTCGTCGTTGATGTCCACAGTCTGACGAAGCTGCCGTGCCGCCCACTCGTAGATTTCCTTCTTGTTCCCGGTGGCACCGTCGATGACACGATTGAACGCGTACCACTCGGTGCCGACCTGAAGCTCGCCTACGTAGCTCTCCCAGTCAGTGATCCCAGTGTCGTCAGCCGTGCCAGTGCCCGAAGAAGTTCCCCCAGCAGGGGTGAACCACCACGTGCCATTCGATGAGCCACCCGACTGAAGAATCGCATCGAGAACCACATCCCCTGCCGCGAAAGCGGTCGAGTCTGCCCAGGTGTCAAACAAAGCTCCAGCGATGTAGTCCAAACCCATGTTGGTGTACGGGGTATTGGAATCGATGTTCGCATCGGTTTCTAGAGGTCCTGATCCCTCACCAATGTCAGGTGCGTTCTCTAGCGGAACACCGTAGAACCGGAAGTCGATCGACGCGAGCGACTGGTCAGCGACCAACTCACCCTGCGCGTACAGCTTGCCCTGTTCCCTCAGGAAGACCGCCAGGAAGGAGTCATTAGTCGGTGAGCCGCCAGAACCAATGAATTCAACAGCCTCGTTGACCTCACCGTTCTTGTCGAAGTCGGCCACCGAAGCATCAGCCGTGCCATCGAACCCAGATATCTGCTGGTAGTAAGCCTGATCGCCAACAGCGTCGAAGTCGCCCAAGGTCTGGACTCCAGCACTTTCGGCAGCGTCGATCTCCTGCCAACCCACGTCCCTGAGTAGGTCACGGGTCTGGGCATCGGCCCACTTCCAACCATCGACGAGAATGAGCTTCTGCTCGAAGATCGGATCGAACGGGAATCGCAGTTCGTTGAGGGTGGCATCAGTGAGCCACTCCTCCTTGGAGAACGAGTAGATAGCCTGCCCAGTGACACCCGAAGTACGACCAGGGCTGGTGTCGTCAAGGTCTCCAGCGATCAGGAGCTGGATCGTCTTGGCATCCTTGTCGTAGACGACCTCTACGGCCTGGGCTAGCTGGTCAGGGTCAACAATTTTGGCCACGTCAACTCCTCAGCATCAAAGGCTTCGCCTGAAGGATGGTAGCCGAGGGAGACATAGACCCTGGTGCAACTTACGGGTTCGAGAAGACCCGATCGGGAATCTGAACGATGGAGTTCGACTTGTCCGCGGCCGACACGGTATCGAGGTACACCACCTGCAGGAAGAAGGTTGCCATCACCAGAACTTCGATCGTACGGCTAGTCCCGTCATGGTTCCAGACAGTTGTCCCAGTAGTAACCGATTCGACGTGATACAACTCATTGTCGGAAGCTGCTTCCATGACCGAGAACAGCAGGTCCCCCGTGGTGCTATTCCATGACCCGTTGTAGGTATACCGCACGCCATCCGCATGCACACTGGATGTATCGAACTCCACCTGGTAGTAGTTGGACCCGTCCACTGCTCCAGAACGCTCGATCTCAATTCCGTATGTCGTCGAAGTGGACAGGCTTGACTTTCCGTCAAGATCGATGTCAAACTCGACGTACGAGGTAGTGAGATCCGCCCCGTTGATGAATGTGGAGACAAGCAACTCGCTGGAGCCAGGAATCCCGTTGACCAGCCTGATGCGGAAGAAATCTGTCGGAGTGCCTACCTTGCGAAGGTTCAGTCGAATGCGTTCCGCCTTGCCTGCCGCCGTCACCTCAAATGACTGACCCACTCGTTCGTTTGCAGCGACATCACCCATGTTCTGGTTGCTGGGAGTCCCTGTGATGTCGAGCTGGCTCACGTCCCGATCGAGAATGGTCACCTCTGAAGGGTCCTCGACGTTGTTGATGGTGTAGCTGGCAGTGGCTGAGACTGTGGTCGAGGCGCTGGTCCCATCCCGGAAAGTCATGACCGTGCCGTTGTCGGTGACATCGATCTGCACCGCACCAGCCGTGTCGTTGAAGATCGCAGCATCGTTGCTGGTGGTGATTCCATATCCGATGAAGAGGTTCCCCTTCGACGCCTGAGTTGCCACTCGCGGTGTCGTCAGCTCTACGCCGTGCCCGTCTGAGAAGAGGAAGCTAGAGAACACGATGTCGCCTAGGTCATCAGTGGTCATGAACGCAACCGCATCAGCCGTATTCGCATCGATCACGGAGATGCGAAGCTGCTCACTGTTCGACACCAAGGCAGAGTCGCAATCGATATACAGGGTCGAGATCGCGGACACCGCAGCGTCATCCAGCAGGAAGGCACCGCCATGAATGAATGAGCATCCGAAGAACTCGATCCCGTCGAGGTCTGGATCGTTGAAGTCCATATCCCAACGAACACCAAGAGTTGCTGCTGATATGGTGAACCCCTGCGCGCCCGTGGCGTCGTCACCTGTTCCGGTCTTGACCCCGAAGGTCACATCCGTCGTACCTCCACTATTGCCAAGCGCGCTCAGCCCGTAGAAGCTGTCAGCCAGGAACTCCTGGTCATCCCACAACCAGATTGCGTTCGTATCCGTAAACGCATGCGTCACAGAGTCATTGACGCCGAACTGGACTGGGGTATTGACCTTCCACGCGCCACCTGGTGCCTGAACGAACGTCCCGACAGCGACACCTAGCTCAGTGGCAATGTCTGCGCTGTCCCAATCCGTCGAGCCACCGTTACGTCCCTCAATGATGATCCCAGGAACTGAGCCGTCGTTGGCTAGGTAGGCGATCTCGTCAATCCAGGTGTTGTCAGCCATCCGAGGCATGACGGTGCAGAGCGATGCGAACCCGATGTAGCGGATTGCGTTCGTGGCTGGCTTCGACCCGCCCGTGTTGTCCGAGTTGGTGTGCGCCTCCTCAATGTCAATGGCAAACTGAACCCAACCACCTGACACTGCTGTAGGCCAGTCATCGTTGCCCCCAACGTAGACCTCGAAGAAGTCAGTGACGGTGGCCCCTGCAAACCTGATGCGGAACCCACCATTCGCCTTGCTTTCGAGCAGACCAACGATCCCGCAGTTGATCCAGATGTAGAAGACCTTGCTAGCGAAGGCTGTATTCACCGTTCCGTTGTCGAACAGCAGCCCCGTCAACGAGTTGGTCGAGAACAGCCCTATCGAGTTGCTGCCCTGAATGAAAATCTCGTTATCGAGCGTCCCGTCCGCTACGCCAGCCAGGTCGTCATACGGAGTAGCTGACTCTGCTGTGTCGAGGCTTGTCCGGTTGTCGGTGATCTGATTAGCCACTCTTCATCATCCGATCCCAGAGAACAATGCCCGCAGCTTGCCAGGACCACAAGTCGTCGGTTGAGTCAGTCGGGACATAGACAAAGTGATCAGGCGTCCTGCCCCCATATACCTCGTCACTCACCCACCTCGTATCGTGACCAAAAAAGTAGATCGCGTCGTCAGGATGGGTGAAGTCCACCAACGACTCGTCGCCCTGGATGTATCGCCCATCGAGAGATGCCAACAGCACAACAGTCGGGTCACCAGGCAGATCACCCAACGTCGTGATGTAGGTGGCCTCCAAGTGAGAGAACACGTTTGTCGAGGGAGCCTCCTCCTCGTCTCCTATGACATACAGCTCGTCTGGCTCGAAGCTAGACAGCAGGTAGTCCCACTGGGTCTGATACGACCCATTGTTGGGAAGCGGCAACGCGATCGCGAGAGGCATCAGACAATCTGGAGTTGCAGCAACCCATCGACCTCAGCCTGAGCACGCTGCAAGGTGCCGTCCATGTAGGCGAAGGCACCAGGCGTGAACGAGTCCGAGTACATGGTCTTCAGCTCGATCAGCCGTCTCTCCAGGGATGCCAGAACCGCACGCATCGTGGTAGCAGACGCTTGCTGCTCGTACTCGACCGGTCCTGCCTTGGCAGTGAAGTTGACCGCCAGGTTGAGGATCTTCATACGGATCATCCGAGTTCCGGCGAAGAGAACCACCATCATCTGGAACTCATTAGGGAGGTCATCCTCCTTGGTGGAGATGTCGGTGATGTAGTCCGAGGTGGTGTCCGGGGTCGCGAGACTGTCACCATCGATGACCGTGTAGGTGGAAAGCGTGCCCGCTAGACGTGCGTCCCAGAACCCGTCAGAGATGTAGCCCATCTTCGTTCCAGCAGTCGCAGTCGGGTACAGCTCGACACCTGGAGCATTGATCTCACGATCGAGCATCGGGAGCATGGATTTGATGCTGGTAGGCATTATGCGGGTGGCACCCCTGGGCCGTCGTACACAGTGTACGTGTAGAGATCAGACGCGAAGAAGTTGACTCCGTTGTTCACCCAAGCCTGGGTTGTGTATTCCCCGATATCGAGCATGTCGTCCCGTACCCAGGTGTACTCCAGAACTCCGTTCGGTGCATCCGTGAGGACGACGGCTCCTGTGCCCAGAGGATTCGAGTTGGCAGACAACTCCTCCTCGATGTTCACCTGAAGGCTGGCGAATCCCGATAGGTTCACCGGGTTCTCATCGAAGTCAAGGAAGGTGACGACGAGAGGTGGCGGCACTTCACCCGCAGCAAAAGCCCCCAGCTCTTTTGTAACTGGCTGTGCCATCAGCTTCCTTTGACCGTCGAAGTCACGTTCGTCTTCGGCTTCTTGGTTGTCTGGGCGGAAGTATACGCCTCGGAGTCCTGAGGACCGGGCAGTGTCGTATCTCTCGTTTCGTCATACTCACCACTGTCGACAGATGTCACGTTGGCACTCACGAGAACCGAATCGGGGTTCTCTACCGAGTCCTGATCAGGGTCGTACTCCCCAGTGGTGACACCGGCCTTATATTCGAGCGTATTCACCGGCATGATCAGTCTGCTGGGAGCAATAGCCACTCCGAGCGTTGCAGTACTCAGTGCTGCAGCTAGACCGTCACCAGACAGACCAACAACGACCTGGAAAAGAGCGGCAGCATCAGAAGCTGCATCGCCACTTCCTACCAGACCTCGTATCGGCGAAATGGGGCCTGAAGCGTCGGCGCTAGCGTCCCCAGCCCCAGACAGGCTACGGGTTACCCCGAGATCGGCTGAAGCGTCACCTGAAGCATGACCTGAGCCTGAAAGGAACGTCTTCTCTTCAAGGTCAGCAAACGCATCACCAGCGGCATGACCTGAACCAGCAAGCTTCTTCTCGACGCTGACATCAGCATCAGCGTCTGAGGCTGCGTGTCCTGCACCAGATAGGAATGTGGACTCAACGAGATCAGCCGTCGCATCGCCCGCTGCGTGTCCTGAGCCGGTGAGCTTCTTCGTGACCGAAACTGCAGCATCAGTGTCACCGGCTGCGTGTCCTGAGCCGGAGATGAAGACTTCGACCGAAAGGGCTGCATCTGCGTCAGAAGCGGCATTACCAGCGCCTGAAAGGAAGGTCTTCTCTTCGAGATCACCCGAGCCTTCACCCGAAGCATGTCCAGACCCAGCAATCTTCCTCTCGACACTGATAACAGCATCAGCATCTCCTGCCGCTTGGCCCGCGCCCGAGAGGAATGTCTTCTCCTCCAAGGCAGCAGTAGCGTCAGCCGCTGCATGGCCAGAACCTGCCAGCGCAAGGTCAATGGTGAGGTCAGCACCAGCCTCCCCTGCTGCCTGTCCTGCCCCAGACAGGAACGTCTTCTCTTCGAGGTCTCCAAAACCTTCACCCGCCGCGTGTCCTGACCCAGCAAGCTTCTTCTCGACGCTGAGAGCAGCGTCAGCGTCTCCTGCGGCCTGTCCGTCACCAACCAGGAAGACTTCGACAGAAAGGTCAGCATCGGCATCGCCAGCAGCGAAACCTGAACCCGCCAGGTCTTTCTGACCCTGGACAGTGAAGTCACCAGCAGCGTCACCAGCCGCATGCCCTGAGCCTGCCAGGAACGTCTTCTCCTGCAGGTCTGCTGTGGCATCGCCCGCTGCGTGTCCATCTCCTGCAAGAGCCAAGATTGCATTGAGAGGACCGGTCGCCTCACCAGAGGCATGACCCGAGCCAGCAAGGAAGACCTCGATCGTGAGATCCGCATCCGCATCGCCAGCCGCCTGACCATCACCAGCGAGTAAAACCTGGACAGTGAGGGCAGCGTCCGCATCACCGGCAGCCTGACCGTCACCTGACAGCTTCTTCTGAACCTTGGCTTCGGCATCAGCATCACCAGCAGCATGTCCAGAGCCTGCAAGGAAAGTCTTCTCCTCTAGGTCCCCAAAGCCTTCACCTGCAGCATGGCCAGAGCCTGATAGCGCAAGAGAGACATCGAGCGATGCGTCAGCATCGGCTGCGGCCTGACCATCGCCTGACAAAAAGCTGAATTCGGTGAGAACAGCCGAAGCTTCACCCGAAGCATGACCATCACCCACAAGTGCCAGATCCGCATTGAGTGGCCCAGTGGCTTCACTAGCCGCATGTCCCGAGCCGGAGAGGAAGACCTCGATGGTGAGATCAGTGGTGGCATCACCCGATGCATGTCCGTCACCAGATAGGAATGTCTTCTCTTCAAGATCAGCGAACGCGTCACCGGCTGCGTGACCATCTCCTGCAAGAGCCAGGTCTGCGTTGAGTGGGCCAGAAGCATCTCCTGCCGCATGTCCCGAACCTGCCAAAAGACTGACAGTCCCAATGGTCGCATCGGCGTCCGCTGCAGCATGACCGTCACCAGTGAGCTTCCTCTCGACCTTGATGGGTGCATCAGCATCAGAAGCCGCATGACCCGAGCCAGCAAGGAAGGTCTTCTCCTCCAAATCTGCGAAAGCATCACCAGCGGCGTGTCCATCTCCTGCAAGAGCCAAAGTCGCATTAATTGGACCAGAAGCATCTCCTGCGGCCTGGCCATCACCGGACAGCAACACCTCGATGGTGAGATCAGCGGTGGCATCGCCTGAAGCGTCACCAGAGCCAGCGAGAAGGACCTCAACGGTGAGATCAGCCGAAGCTTCGCCTGAAGCATGTCCGTCACCGACCAGTTTCCGATCAACACTGATCGCTGCGGTGCTGTCTCCGGCTGCATCGCCTGAACCGGAAAGGAACGTCTTCTCCTCAAGATCGGCGAACGCATCCCCTGCAGCATGTCCTGAGCCAGCGAGCTTCTTCTCGACGCTAAGAGCAGCATCAGCGTCGCCAGCGGCATCGCCAGCACCAGCAATAAGAACCTGGACTGTGAGAGCAGCGTCGGCATCACCTGCCGCATGACCATCACCAACCAATTTCCAATCGACAGTGGCCGTTGCAGTGCTGTCACCAGCCGCATGTCCTGAACCGGAGAGGAACGTCTTCTCTTCGAGGTCAGCGAAGGAGTCACCTGCAGCGTGACCTGAACCAGCGAGCTTCCTCTCAACACTGAGGGCCGCATCTGCATCACCTGCCGCATCGCCACCACCTGCGATCAGGACCTGGACCGTGAGAGCAGCGTCGGCATTGCCTGCTGCGTGCCCATCTCCCGCAAGGTCTACATCGGCACCCTCAACCTCGATCCCCCTGATCGTGTTGCCACCCCGGAGTGTCGACCCACCAGTCGCTCTCCGCAGACGGAACGTGCCTGTCTGCTTGGCCTTCGTGAGCTTCGCTGAACCATCCGAGGTTGCCTGACCACCATCAAAAGCCTCAAGAATGAGCTTCCCACCGCTCAGGGAAGCGGATGAGGTACCTGCAGCGTGACCACCACCACCGGGGGCAACACCCGACTCAAGACCAAGGAAGACGTTGACTGCTGCGTAGAGGAACCGATCGAAGTCAAGCTCGTCACCATCTCCAGGGTCAGACCCTGTGATCTGACGCCACCCCTCAGGAGGAGCGTCACCCTCAAACCCGACCCCGACACTGGCTGCCGTGTAGAGGAACCGATCAAAGTCGAGTTCGTCACCGTCTCCAGGGTCAGACCCAGTGATCTGCCTCCAACCCTCAGAGGGTGGGTCACCCTCAAAGCCGACGGTGACGCTGGCCGCCGTGTAGAGGAAGCGGTCCAAGTCAATCTCCGCACCATCAGCATTCTCAGACCCGGTGATATCACCCCAGCCTTCAGACGGCTCGTCATGCACGTCGAACGAGACCTGGGTCATCACCGCTGTGTAGAGGAAGCGGTCGTCGTCGATCGGGTCGTACCAGTTCAGAGTGCTGGTATCAGAAGTGTCAGAACCGTCACCAAGGTCATCCACCACAACACGGGTGAACCACTGGCTGCCACCATCAAGATCAGAAGTTGGAACTGATGAGTAGACCCCAGCCGCCACATTGTTCTGGCTGACCGTTATGAGGCTTCCAGAATCGAACGTATCGACCGTGTCCCACTCAAAGTCAATGTCGTAGTTGCCTACCCCGCCACTGACCTCCACCGTCGTGGCAGGACGAATGAAGTTGAGCGAGAAAGTTATCCCGCTAGGTGGGCTGAGTAGATCGGCAGTGACGGCCATGGGTTAGGCCCAGGTAGTGACGGCGACCTTCGTCCTAGCTGCATGCACGTACAGAACTGCAGCGTCATCGATATCAAGACGCATGGTCAACAGCGCACTGTTCGTCTCTGGAGCAAGACTGGTGACTGTCTCAGTAGTCATGAACCCACCACCAGCTTCGTCGTAGGTCATCCATGTGTCCATGGAAAGCTCCAGAGCCTCACGGGTGAGAACGATCGTGGTGGCAGTGAGGTTGTTCCCCGCCACCGTCGAGTTGTTCCTCAGGCGGAACGTGTGATCCTTGATCGATCCGCGAGGTCGGTCACCAAAGTCCATGATATCTGGTGTTGAGCCACCCGACCCAAACTCCAACCCCGTGTCTTCATCGAGAAAGATGATGCGGTCTGGTGTTTCCCCGCTTGCCATCGATCCGTAAGTGTGGGCGGCAGACCAGTCAGCCTGATTTGACCCATTATACGCACGAATGGCGCGAATCCCAGTGAGAGAAAAACCCGTGATGTTGTCTCGATATTCGTCATCAATATCCCAGTCGAAACCGGTTGTGCTCAGGTCCACCCATACACCATCTATGCCATTCGTGGTGTCCACCGAACTCGACATCCCTGTATTTAGGGTGTTGTCCCATGCCCAGAACATGCCATCTATGTCCCGTTTCTCTGGGAAAATAACGCAGAACTCCTGGTCCAGAGAGAGACCAAAGAGATTGTCAGAGGCATCCTCACTATTGATCTGGATCAACTCAGCCGTATTCAGCTCTTTCCAGGGTTCCTTGGGAGGACGGCCATTCACAAATGTAGTGCCATCTGCCGCTGCAAAAAGTGCAATGCTGCCATCTGCATCAATACCCATCCGTGCCCCAGGAGCATCGTTGTAGAACCCAGCCATGTCAGTCTCCCCTCACACCTACGCGGTGTACCCCTGGGCCGACTGATCCTGATGAGTTCAGCTTCTGGTCAATGCGAAACACTGTGGCATGGATCTCATCAAGAGCTTCCGCATTTGGGGGAGCCTGACCGAGAGCAAACGCGATCACCTTCGTCATCTTCTCCATCGCCTCCCACCGAACCCCACCCTCTTTCCTGGCAGTCTTGATCCTGGTAGCAGCGATCCGGATCATCACGTTGCCCACTGCCCGCACCTCGATGGATTTGTGATCTTTGAGCCGGTAACCCATACCAGCAAGGGCAGCAGTCTCTAGGGCACGGAACACAGCCCCAATCGAATCCTCGTCGTAGATCAACCAGCTACGAACATCAGTTCGCAAATTCATAACGCCTCTCAAACACAGAAAGCGGGGCTAATGCCCCGCCTCCCGTACCGCGCTTCCTCGGCTTAGTAAGTATCGGTCGGGTCACCGAGCTTGGCGACCAACGCAGCAATTGCGAATTTGGCTGTGTCCCCATTGTCCACAGCCTTGTCCGTGTCCAGATTGGCGAAGTACAGGAGGTTTCCTGCTGTGCTGGCGTCGAAGTATCCCCACCCTTTGACGGTTCCCCAGTTCGCTGTCGCTTCTGGGAACGTGATCGCGACCTCGTTCTGGATTGTCGCCGGGTTACCGGCAGAACCGGCTGAGGACGATCCCCAATTCGTGGTGTTCTTGGCATACGCCTGACGGGCATACGCCCCACCTGTAACCTCGGTGCCACCAGTCGCGTCATCAGCAGGAACCACGGTGAACAGCCCGATGTGTGTGATAGGACCGATAGGCAGGCTTGTTCCGGCGAACCAAAATTCGAGAAGGTCCTGTTCCTCGTTGCTCACCCATCCAGTCATTCGTACTCCTTCACGTGAAGCTCAGTGCCAATGTACCAGACCTGCTTGAGAATCTGGGTACAGTGACCCCTCATGGAGTGGCGAGATTTGTACCCGGATGGCGATACCGACGAAATCATGCGGATCGTCGAGGAGAACTGGGATCTTGACAGTCCACTCCCAATACCGAAGTTCACCCCAGTCTGTGTCTGTGGCCGAAAAGACTGGCATGCACGTCTCTGGCTGTTCTGGGATAGAACTGCTGGAGGACAGCTCACGCATCGCATCACTCACCGGTGTGACATGTCAGTCAAGTGCCAGCACTGCGGACAGGTCGTAATCTTCGGGATTCCCCTCCCCGACGAATGGGTGGGATACTGGCAGCCTCGTCTCGACGTGCAAATCGACTTCCAGACCGGAAAGCGGATCTTCGAGACGATGGAACTGAGGACTGACATTGATCCCAACGGTTGGCGAAAGGAAATGGCCGAACGAACCAACGGTTAAGCTGTGCGTTGAAGAGTGCGGATCAAAATGCTGCCGAACCCCATCCTTCTACCTCCCCCTCAAGCCTCATGAAGAGGCCCTCTTCGAGGGCTTTCCGATTCGTGACACAGTGGCCATCAAAGATGATGCGGCTGGGTCGAAGATAAAGGGACGGTTCCTGTCCTTCCAGGACACGGGAGGCCGCTGTCCCCATCTCGACTTTGCTGGGATGTGTACGATCTACGAGGACCGCCCCGACTGCTGCCGGTCGTTTCCGGATGAACCCGTTGCTGGCTGTCTTGTCTGGCCTTCCGAGTGGCAGGGAGAGCTGACCCCGTTGGCCTCTCCGACCCTAAAGGACGAACTGCCAATGGAGATTTTCAACCGTGAAACGTGATGCTCGTTGGGTCTTGGCTCGCGATCAACGCTGGTACTGGCTCCAAGCCATCTACTGGTGCCCCGCAGGGGAGTGCGAGAAGGGCTTTGGTGATGACAATCACTTCTGTGATTACACCCTATGGGCGCGGGAACAGCACTCCTCGACGAAGGTGGAAGTCGTCAAAGACATGAGCAAGCTCCGCGAAAGGGGGGGGAACGCGGAGCCTGCTCGTGGTGGCGGCCAGGAAGTCGCCACGCAGCACCCTACTACCACCTCATCTGCCTCAGATGGAAACCTTTCGCGCTCTGGGCAAAATACCACCGGAAATCCCCAAGAGCTAGTCACTATCTAGTACCTTCGCTCGTCCTGATGAACTGGAAAGAAGTTGGGGCGTGCAAGGACTTAGAGAACGACCTGTTCTTTGATCCCGCCAGGGAAGCTATTGCCAAACAGATTTGCAAGGGATGTCACGTAAGACGCGCCTGCTTGACCTATGCAGTCGAGCGCTCAGAGAAGGGCGTGTGGGGTGGCACCAACTTTGACGAGCGCAAACAGCTCCGTGAAGCGAACAACCTAGACGACCCCACCATCAGGATTACTCGGTCGGAACCTGGGTGAGCTTCCCGCCTGGCCCACGCACGAAGGTCACGCCGACAGACGACAGATCAACATCCTTGCCGGGAACGTCAAGACCGCTTGCATCGACCGTGTGATCAACGAGTGCAGGCGACTCGGGAAACTCTTCTTCGCCTTCATCCTCCACGTCGTCCTCGACGAGCGGGTCCTTGTCTTTAGCCATAGCCGTACTCCTCCATCACTTCACGCACATACGGATCATCCGGTGCGTCTAGCGGTTCACTTTCCGCGGGCCTTGCTTGCTTGGCAAAGGTTACTGCGTTGTGGAGGCCGAGGAAGGTCACAACGTTTCGCATCAAGCGATCGGGGTCTCCAGACAGGTCTTCCTGGCGGAGCCTGATCACCTGATCGGGGATCTTCCGCTCGATGTCAAGTGCCCAGTGTTCGATCTCGGCCCACTGGTAGTAGACCTTGTCGATGTCGTCTTTCCACCACGTGTTGAACCCCAGCTTCTTCATTGATGCCACCACTCGACGTGGATCACGAACGAGGTGGATAAACCGAGTTTCGGGGAACCTAGTGATCCACCAGTTGAACACCTCAGGGTCAGCAACCTGGGTCGGCATCTTGTCACCAACATATGACAGGTCAGTCCACTCCTTCTGGAGGATGTCCTGCTTGACTGCTTGGCCATACGGGCGCTTCGTGAAACCTTGGCGGATGTGGAGCCACTCCATGTTCTGGACCGCTTCGTAGCGATACCGCATGGTTCCCTCGGTGAAGGCATCCTCACCCCCGTAGAAGCGCACTGCGCGCAAGGTGTGGACTGCACCTGCTGATCCAATGTCGAGCGGGTGACGAGTGAAGGGGTTGATGCTCCTGTTGCCGAACTCCTGGCCATCAGCAGCGTCGGCCCGACCCGCTTTGATCTCCTCACGAGTGATCTGCGGGCTGCTCTGGTCCATCTGGTACAGCAACCAGACCACATCAGACTCGTTGGTGCAGAACACCTCAGGCAGACGGTTGAGGATCTTTGCCAGGTGAGACGAGCCTGAACGCTTGTTCCCGATGAATTGCAGCGGGATCAGAGGATCAGACCGACCTGCCAGGCAGCTTCAGCGGCATCCGCACCCTGGGTTGTCGCACCAAGGGTCGTGTCATCGAACACGTTCGTGCCTGTGGTGAAGTCGCTGTCATCCGTGACAATGTCATTGCCTGCACGACCAGCCACCGTGGCGGTGAACACCGAGTCGTCTGCTGCGAAGGTTGCGTTCGTAACGTCAGGGTTGACTACCTGACTCGTGAAGTGCGTGGTCCCCGGCGTTCCACCCGAAGCGTTGATAGCTGCGGTGAGGTTCACCTGAGAGGCGCCAAGGTCTGCACCCGTGAACACGTTGTCCACTGCATCCACGAACGAGTCGAGGAACGTGTAGGTCACCCCGCCAACGACCACGGTGTCGAGGTCTGTGGGCTGGGTGTCCATGGTCAGCGTGCCCTGCGCGGCAATCGCGGTGCCTGCGCTAGGGTCGATCGCTGCGTTAGTCGGGTTGTGTACCCGAACCACGATCGCGTCAGACCCATTGATGTAACCGGTGGCGATGAGGCCCGCCGGAAAGCCTGCTGGCTGTCCGAGGGTCACAATGCCGCCTGCCGCTGCATCCTGTGATGCGATCGTCAGCTCTTCGGTCGCACCAGCACCAATCGACGGAAAGTTCAACACGGCAGCCTCAAGGACTACCCTCTTGCGGGATTCCATAGTTCCTCCTCAAGGAAGCCTCCCGACAAGACTATCACGTCGTTCAGGTGAAACTTGGGCAGTCACTGAGGGACTCCCTGGCGAATGACCCTCGACATGCTGGTCTCTATGTTGAAGACAAATGGCTCCTGGAGTGGGTTGTCCGTGCAGGTGGGAGCGCCGCACAGGCACTCCAGCCACCACCAGACTCTGTCAACCAGAATGAGTCTCATTGCCGGATGAAGAACCCCTCAATCGACGCGATCATGGCTTCGGCTTCATCTTCGGTAATTGCCCCCATTTCGGCTTCTCCAGCCACACTGCTGGTGACCAGCCTGAAGACTTTCTCGTAGTTCTCCACCGGGATGTCGCCACTTTCGGCGACGGTCCTGATCATCGCGGCAACCTCATCGACACGCATCCATCCACGGTCTTTAGTGAGGCACCACCGATCAGGAAGACTGATGACAGTCCCACTCATCTGCCAGAGGTTCATCCTACGATTTTGGGCCATACCACTCGCGCATAGCCTTTTCGAGCCGGTCAAACTCTTCGGTGGTCTTCTCGATCACTTTCTTCTGGATCTCAAACGTGACCCTCATCCCCCTGAGCAGCTCATCGCTAGGCACATCCCACTTGACGCGTATCCACCCGTCTTTACGAGTCAGTACGAATTCCATGAAGGACTTGCGGAACTTCAGTCTTGAGCTGGTGAGAACCTGCGTCGAGGTAGAACCCAACGAAAGCCCCTTCATCACGTCAAATGTCTCGGGCAATTTAGCCATCGTCGTCGCCGATCTTGATTCCCAACACGTTCTTGACGATCCAACCGATCACACCGAAGATACTGAGCCATATGGTGAGCACGATGATCGTGATCACAACCTGTACGACATCCATCTTGCTCTCCAGCTTTGTTCGAGTATAATCGAACTAATGATCCAAGTCGAGTACGAGCCGCCTGACAAGCCCTGGTCCACAAATCAGGACCGCAATCTATCACCACACAAGCGCGCTGAGAGGATCAGTTACTGGAAAGAGCGTGCCATCCTCGCGTGGGCGCAGTACTGCAATAGCAACGGACTGGATCGTCACGTGGGTCCTGCGCTCATTCGCATCCACATCCCGTTCAGGATGGATCGCGTCCGTGATCCTCACAACTATTGCGGGACCGTGGTGAAGGCCATCGTGGACGGACTGGTCATCGCGGGAGCGTGGGAGGACGACACGCCTGAGTTCGTCGAACACATCTCTCCGATCCTCTACAAGGGCGATATGGTCATCATCGAGCTTCACCCGAAGGCCGACGCGAGGCTTCCGTGTGAACATGGGGAGTACGTATCCCATGTGTACGGAGTAGGTACCGTCTGTGATGAATATACGACCATTAACTGGTGACTACGCAAGAGATGGTCTACAGACTCTGCACCCCCTATATGCTCTCAGACTCAGGCTAAAAGGTGTCAGTCACTACGTACTATCGCCACGAAAGAACGTTTGGCAACATATACGTAGAAAGTGTATCCGTTGCTACGGACAGATCGAACACGACCTCCAGTCATGGGTTTGTGGAGATTGTAATAAGAAGGACCCAAATGGCGCATAAGAAACCGGGTCCGGGTAAGCCACGGGTGAAACCAGCTAGGGTAAAAATGCCCCATGATGATCTAGGCATTCTGCTCCTAGGTGATGAGAAGCTAACGATCACCAAGATCCGTCTCATTAATGGGACAATCTCCTTCGAGGCGGAAGGCGTTTGTGAAAACGACTACGCCTTGAGGCCGATAACCGGGGTCACCATTCTCGACCCCAAAAGGGATATTGTCTACGCTGAGCCTGGATATGAAGTTCCCAAACTCAAAACCATACTCAAGGGAGACAGGCTCAATTTCATCTTCAACCTTGATCCTCAGCTCAGGGTGAACGTAGAAAGGTGGGTGCGAGCCGAATGACGAGGCCCGGACTCCCCTACTACGACCGTCAGGGCAACGAGATCAGCAACGACGAGTGGATGAAGCTGTTTGAGGACAAAGAGTACAAGATCGTCAAACAGACAACCATCCACAACAACAAGGTCAGCACTGTCTGGCTAGGGACTGACCACAGCTTTGGAAGTGGTGATGACGAGATCGTCATTTTCGAGACTCTCGTGTTCGGTGATGGCATGTGGGACGACTACGGAAGACGTTGGGTCACAGAGGCAGACGCCCTTCTTGGGCACTCCGTGATCTGTGATGCGATCTCGTGGTGGTATATGAAGCAGATAGGCGTCCAGGAATGGGTGAGAGTGAGGGACCCCTCCTCTGCTGCCAAGAACCCTGTCGATGAGGCTCACAATCCAACTGCCGTCGATCATTACATACGTCGTACAACGCCCAAGTGAACGAACTCCCTATGGGATACATCCCCCCCAAGCCACTCCCACGCATAGGCGATGGACGCATTGAGTTCGTGATGACCCGGAAGGGTTGGCTCCACCTCTGGGATGCGTGCATCAGCCCCAAGAAGTGCAAATGGCTGGGAGCAGAGCCAATCCGGTGAGCGATACAGGATGGTGACACGCGGTCATGCACGGGGCGAAAACTGACCCTTCACGTGAACGTTGTGTTGTACCCTGCCAGCATGGCAAAGCACGTAACACGGAAGTCAAGAGCGAAGACGGGGAAGATGAAGCAGTGCAGTCCAAGCAGCTCCAAACCCTGCAAGAAGTGATCTAGAGCCAGTCGGTGTGATCCATATACCAGCGCACCGTTCGGCTAAACGACTCCTCTGAGGCAATCGGCATCTTCCAGCCTGTTGCCGCGAGCTTGGACCCATCGAGCGCGTAGCGCATGTCGTGGCCTGGTCGAGAGGAGTGGAAGTCCACCATCTCAAACCTGGCATTCCTCCTGGTGTAGCGCTCCACGAGCCTGACGATCTCTAGATTGTCCCACTCCTCGTCTCCAGCGATGTTGAACGACTCGGGAGTGTCCTGGTCCTGATAGAACTTTGGTTCTACTGTGTTCAAGATGTGGAGAAGCGCATCAGCGTGGTTGCGAGCATGGAGCCAAATCCGGGAGCCTGAAATCCACTCCCCGTCTACCTGTTCCGCATGAACCCCCACCGTCTCCCCGCTCAGCACCTTTTTGATCACCTTGGGGACATACTTCTCAACATCCTGCCGCTCGCCGAAGTTGTTCATGGTCCGAGTGAGAATCACAGGCACCCCGTAGGCTCTCCACCACGCTTGCGCGATCACCTCTTGCGCCGCCTTCGACGCTGAGTACGGATTCGATGGCCGCAGTGCAGCACCCTCATCGTGCGACACACCTTCAGGAGCAGGCCCAAACACCTCATCTGTGCCCACCTGGATGAACTTCAGGGGCAACACCTCACGTGCATACTCCAGCATGGTCATCATCAATGCGACGTTGTTGCTCACGAACGGGATCGGATCTTCAAGTGAACGATCAACGTGACTGTCAGAGGCCATATTGATGATGTAATCGACGTGCCCTGCAATCCCTATAGGCAACGGGGCACGCAAATCATGCCAAGCGACTGCGACTCGATCTGGGTCGTAGCCCTCGATATCGGCGAGCCGATCACTCCTGCCCACGTGACGGAGAGCATCGATGACGACGATCTCCCAGTCGGTTTCCTGTAGAAGATGCTCAACCGTGTGGTGGCCTATGAATCCGAGACCACCAGTGAGCAATACCCGCATGGCGGGCACCATAGCGAAAGGATTTGCTCCCTCGCGTTCATGCTACTATATTGCCCACTTCCCCACCCCGATACCGTAGCCACGGCTGCGAAGTCCCGTGGAGGCAAGAGGGGTGGGGGTAAGTTTTGTCATCGATCCTGTCTCAGGACATCGCTGACTCAGGCAGAGGTTCTGAGTCTGGTACGGCACTTGCACAATAGAAGCAAGAGAAGGTCGGCCCAGATAGCGCTTTGAGCGCTTAGATGCGGAAAGTCGAGAGTAACGGGAGTTGGCAAGGGCCGACAGACGGTAAGGCTAGCAACGCAAAGTCTGACATGCGGATACACAAAGCTCTGCAACGCGTTTTAGCGCCTACATACACAGGAGGCAATGCCATGAACAGATAGCTACCTTGAAAGGAGCATCTAGTTCATGGCTAGAAAGAAGAGCCAAAAGCGTAAGGGCGGATCAGGTAAGTACGGTCGCATGAAGGACAAGTGCGCTGAGTACCGTCGCAAGGTTGGCAAACCACGAGGCCCAGGGGTGCCTGGTAACAAGGCAGGGCGTAACAAGACCCCACGAACATGACAGACACAAGCATCTGGGACAGCGAAGACGCAATGGAGTACAAGGGCAACAGTGTCGCCGTGACTTGCGGCAAGTGCCACCAGACCGGAGAACGGGTCCAGCAGTACTGCGGCCCCGATCAGCGAGCCTGGAACTACGACGATGTCCCCGCCACGGCAACAGCGAACAGAATCCGATTCGGGAGATTCATCTGGCGAGCAAAGGAAACCTCGACCAACAACAAGCAGTGCCAGCTCGACGGGGAACACTTCCACCTGCACTGCCAACACTGTCAGTACAAATGGACGGAGCCGATGACACACCCTGCTCCACCAAGTGTTGGTGATCCAGTAAGTGGGTAGTAGGCTCCGAGAGAGAGCCGGTTTGGACGCGAAGAGACCCTCGGTGATGTCACGCAACGACAGGGGTACCGGGGGTCTTCTCGCGTGCTAAGCTCGCAGCAGCCGATCCGAAATACCGGCATTGCGATGGTACGCAAGAGAGACCCCCGTTTCTGGTCCAGTTCGCGGGGGTCTCTCGCGTCTAGATCGAAACCCGGTTGTAGTTCGGGTCAGCAATCTTGCCCCAGGTCAGAGCGTCACCTCGCCAGACCTCACTCATCCATTCCCACCCGGTGAAACGCGACTTCCACGACATGTAGGTGACCATGTTCACGTTTATGCCAAGCGGCTTGATGTCGAGGTACAGCACGATGGCCTTATGGCTCTCGTCACTGAACTCCATGGCACCAATGAGATGCTCGGCGTGTTCGGGCCAGAGATCCACGATTTCGTCCTCTCGCTGCGTCGAAGCCCAGCTCATGACTTGATCACCGCAAACAGGTAAGCCTTCGTGTAGCCGCCTCTCGTGGCGGTCATGTCGAACCGGATCGCGTTGGACCAAACCTTGATCTCGTGAATGTACTCAAGATCAAAATCGAAGATGGCAGCGAACCGTATTGCTCGATCCGCCATCAGAGGACTTTCCTGGTAGTTGTCCG
>SMVA01120590.1_pt1 | contig 19867 bp, 16 predicted proteins | sample 2456451 | NCBI WGS metagenome assembly SMVA01 (sample SAMN11095933, study PRJNA526329) | marine sediment metagenome | biome: Marine sediment; feature: Surficial sediment; material: Deep marine sediment; isolation source: Hadal surficial sediment | place: Pacific Ocean | collected 2014-05 | depth... | reverse complement strand
GAGACGATACCCGCCGCAAGGCCCACCCCCAATACAGCCAGCACCGAATATCGGGCGGTGGGATGCAATAAAAACTCCAGTAGTTTTTTCAGACGTCCCACCACGGTCTCCCTGTTTTTTGTTCAGGTTCTTCCCACTCTTTTTATAGACCACCCGCGGCAGCCCTACAAGCTGGGGCTGGACAAAAGATGATATAGGGCAATGTTGACTCAGTCCATGGTACTCCAGCGTGGTGTGAGGCGGGCTATCGACAGGCGCGGGCCGAAAGTCCAGCCTGGAGTGCCATGGGATTAATCAGAGTTGCCCTAGGCCAAAAAAGCATCGAGCAACAGCGCCAGGATGAACACACTGGTGAATTTTCGGGTGTGGTCAAAAGCATAGGCGGAGAACCAGAGCGGCCAGACCGAATCCGGATAGTTTGCCGGCTGCTGTGCAGGCTTTGCCGCGTTGAATGCCCTGATCAAGCGCCGCAGCGTTGGCAGATTAACGAAGACCGCCAGTAGCAGCCAGCTCTCCTGTGCGGACAACACCAGGGCCAGACAGGCGAGGTATTGCAGACAGAGCATGACCACAACCCAGCGCCGCGCCTGTCGCTCTCCCAGTAATACCGGCAGGGTGCGCACCTGCTTTTCCGCATCGGGGTCCAGCTTGTCGATATGCTTGCCGAACAGGACCGAGGTGGGGCCGCAGGCATACAGCAAACTCAGCCAGATGACCGGCCAGCTCATGTCTCCGCTGACCACGTAGTAGGTGCCACCCACCATCAGCGGACCCCACACCAGCAGTACCGCGGGCTCACCCAGGCCGTAGTATTTCAGCGGCCAGGTGTAAAAGAGTACGAAGAAAATCCCTGCCAGCATCAGGTTGAGGGTATGACCGCTGCGTTCCCACACCAGCCAGGCACCCAGTATCAACGCGATGCCCCCGGTGAGTGCCACGTAGCCGCAGAATTGTCGCAGGCTTAACAGGCCATCTTCGAGCACATGAACGCCGTACTGGTTGCGGTAATAATTATTCTTGTCGATACCGCGGCGAGAGTCGGTGTAGTCGTTGACCAGGTTGTTGGTGGCGTGGGCGAAAACCAGGCCGAGGGCGCAGACCAGCCAGGCCAGCCAGTCGAAACCACTCTCCCGGGCTGCCAACAGCCCGCCCAGGGCAGCCGACATAAACGTCATAAAGAGTACGGATGCGCGGGTGGCAACCAGCCAGCGGGAGATAATATCCAGCCGCTGCCACTCTTGCGGTGACAGCTTCGGCATTGTACTGAGGGCCTGGCCCCAGGTTTTGATGTTCATAACGAGAAAAGCCCTCCCCCCCGGGAGAGCTTCAAGCACCACGCCAGATCATCTTGTCTGGGTCAGTCGTCGCGCTTGCCTGTGATCAGGTCGCGGAACTTGTCCAACAGGGTTTCATACTTGTAGTCTGTGAATTCACCGGCATCGAAGAACATGCCGTGATCATTACAGATCTCGTACCAGATATGAGGCTGTTTGGGATCTGATGTCTTGTGCATTTTCACACCGCAGCGAGGGCAGTCGATGTCCTCCACCTCGTTCCACTTCTTGCCAATCTCGGGGTCGCCAGTATCCAGGGCTTCACCCATCCAGCGTTCCTTGAGGGCCTCGGCCTCACCCGTGTCGAACCAGATTCCCTGGCACTCGGTGCAGCGGTCTACCGTAAGGTTGCCATAGGTGACTTCGTCCATGCCGTGTCGGCATTTGGGGCACTGCAGGGAGTGTGTATCGGCATTGTATTCCATGGGTTCCTTCCTTTTCTTGGTGTCTGAATTGTTACTATGGGAAGTGTAGCCGATAGCATACAAAAAAAAAGACCACCGTGGTGGTCTTTTCGGCAGTAATCTGGCCGATAGTCAGGTACTTGACGGAACGTCAAGGTACACAAGGGTCTGGTAATCGCTTTCCTCACCTGCATGCAGCGTCACAATTGACTTGAAACTCGCGGCCAGTTGGCCCGGCAGGATGCGGTTCACTTTAAGGTCACTGTCGGCTTCATAAACCACCTTGCACAAGGTCCGACGGCACTCGAGCCGCTTCAGGTCTACACCGTTCATCGCTTCTGTACTGAAGGCGAGGGCGATGCGGGCGTAGACCTCGGGGTCGGCGCTGCCCCAATCGCTCTGGAACACCTGCTCCATGGCGCTGGTGGGCTGAAAGACAGCTTGTAGCTCGGGTGAACTCTGTACCCTGGCTACACCGGTCAACACCGAGAGGGTCACCGGTAGCGCCAGTAACCACTGGGCCCGGGTGAAAAAAAACTTCCTCTTGTTGGTGTTTGCGGTTTCCATGAGTCCTAGATTAAGAGAAACTTTGGCGGCATACCCATTTTCAGGCCGTTTTTGCGAACCAGTTCTCGTGCGGGTGGCTGATTTTGTGAACTGGTTCACAACCCGCCCTGGATACCACTACACTGCCCTTCCCCGGGAACCGTGTAATCTGGATAAATGATGGTATTGGAGATAGTGGCGGTAATCGCCCTGGTGGCCGGCAGTTTTGTCGCGACTAATCTGGATAACTTGCTGTTACTGGTGGTACTGCTGGCAGCAACGGGACGCTATCTGCCAATTCTGGCAGGATATGTCCTGTCCAGCCTGGTGATACTGGCAGTCTCAACAGTCGGAGTTGCCGTGGGAGTCTGGCTGGACCCCGCGGCTGTCGGCTACCTGGGGGTGATTCCCATTGGGCTCGGTTTGTACACACTGCTGCGGCGACACGTAGAAGCTGGGGTGCCGCTGCCCGGATATGCAGGTGCAGAGACCGGGAGCCTGCGGCTGGGGGCGGGCAGCTTTGCCCTGATGCTGGGCAATAGCGCTGACAGCCTGGCCCTGTTGGTGCCATTGCTGGCTGAAACCAGCCAACAATTTTTGCCGCTGGTGTTGGCCAGTTGGGTGTCGATGGCCTTGCTGTGGGTGGGTCTGGCACTGATTATTGGTAGTGATGAACGACTGGCAAAGCGTATCGATGATCGCGGCAGTCGCGTGATACCGTGGGTGATGGTTGCGGTGGGTCTGTATATCCTGTTGGATACCGCAACGGATACAATAGTGTAGTGTCCTATATAAAGTGCCCATTCAGAGACCACCCATTCGCGCTCTGCAAGGCGCAGTTCGCAGGGAATAGTGGTTCTATTTCCAAGAGCTGCAAACGGATGGCCGCCCCCTTGCAGGGCGCGAATGGGTGGTCTCCCTGCGGGCGAACCTCCAAGGGACCATCCGCTTCGTTGCGATTTCTCGACGTAGCACCACTATGCCTTCGAAACCGCGCCTGACGGCTGGTCCCTTGGAGGCTCGCTGAATGGGCGCTTTATATAGGACACTACACTGGTTTGATTTGGCCTACATCTGCTGAGGAGCAACCCATGCTGGAAGCACTGCAAAAATTACCTCCCGCCTTGCTCGAGGGCCTGTCCATTGCGGGCTTGCTGTTGACGGCGCTGCTGGTCTACTGGCTGGGCAATCGCGTACTGGTGAGAATGGCTCACCGCTTTGCCGAGCGCAGCGAACAAACCTGGGATGACGCGCTGATAGAGCACAAGGTCCCCAGTCGGCTGGCCCAGTTGTTCCCGGTTTTTGTTATTTACCTGGGAATAGATTTGCTGCCCCGCTTTGAAGATACTGTCGAAGCCGTGCTGCTCAAGGGCGCCACCGCTTACATGATTATGGTGGCGACCTTCACCCTTACCGCTTTGCTGGGCGCCGCCAACTCAATTTATGAGTCCCACCCTGCCTCGCGCCAGCGGCCGCTGAAGGGCTTTGTGCAATTGTTGCAGCTGGTGCTGATCATTATCGGCGTGTTGCTTGTTGTCGCCGAGTTGCTCGGTCGCTCTCCCTGGATATTGCTGAGCGGCTTTGGCGCCATGACCGCGGTGCTGCTGTTGATATTCAAGGACACCATACTCTCGCTGGTGGCGAGCGTGCAGCTGACAGCCCAGGACCTGGTGCGGGTAGGTGACTGGATAGAAGTGCCCCAGTTCGGGGCCGACGGCGATGTGGTTGATGTCGAGCTGCACACGGTCAAGGTGCAAAACTGGGACAAAACCATTACCACGGTCCCCACTCACCGGCTCATCAGCGAATCTTTCAAAAACTGGCGGGGGATGTCTCAGTCCGGCGGGCGGCGAATCAGGCGTTCGCTGGCAATCGACGCAAACTCTATCCGTTTCCTCACGGAGGCGGAAGCTCAACACTTCAAACGTTTTGCCCTGCTGGAAAACTATATCGAGGGCAAGCAGGCGGAGCTTGAGAAGTACAACCGGGACCTTGAAAGTGAGCACCACGGCGATGCCCAGGCAAATGTGAACCTGCGACGACTCACCAATATTGGTACCTTTCGGGCCTACGCCTATAACTATCTCAAGCATCACCCGCGTATACACCGGGAAATGACCCTGCTGGTGCGGCAACTCGCCTCGGCGTCGGAGGGTGTTCCCATCGAGCTGTACTGTTTCACCAACACCACGGACTGGAATGCCTACGAGGATATCCAGGGCGATATCTTTGATCACCTGCTGTCGATCGTGCCGGAGTTTGGCCTGCGGCTGTACCAGCAGCCCAGCGGCGCTGATTTTGCATCCCTGAAAAATACCTGAACCGCGTAACTCCCCCCAGTGACCTATGCTCTCTGTAGATATTCTGCAAGGGTTTCCCATGAAGATACCAACTATTTTGATCCTGCTGGGTGCGGTTGTTTGCATGCCCGCAGTCAGCGCGACAACGGATGTCGAGCAACGCCTGCAGCTTCTGGAGCAGCGGCTGAATGCGCTGGAGGTGAAGCTGCTGGAGAAAGACCAGCGCATTGAGCAACAGCAGCAGAAAATTGTCTCGCTGGAATTGGGTACCCTCCGCGAGCAGGCTGTTGCACCGAATACCCTGACCGAGGAGGAGAAGCAGGCGCTGGTTACCCTCGCCAATATCGAGCCTATTCTCTACCGGGCCCAGGAGAAGGTTGGTTATCACTATGGCCGTCCCGATCGTTATATTCCCATACCGGGCACTGATACCTCGATGGACATCGGTGGCCATATCTGGAATGACATTATCTATAACGACAGGGAGATGGGTAACCAGGCGGGCTTCCAGCCCTCCAGTATTCCCACGGTCAACCAGCGTCGTTCCAACGAGAGTACGTTCAGCGCCGGGCAGTCAAAGCTCTACTTCAAGACCTTCACCCCCACCCAGTGGGGAGAGATGCACACCCGCATCGAATTTGATATGTGGCAGGAAGATGGTTCATCGGACTTCCATCTCACACATCTGTGGGCAGAGCTGGGACCTTTCGGCGCCGGCCAGACCTTTTCAAATTTTATGGATATCTCGGCGTTTCCCAATATTATTGAGTACTGGGGTCCCAACAGCATGGTGTTCACGCGCCAATCCCAGGTTCGCTATACCCACAAACTGAACGACCACAGTGAGGTCGCCATTTCGCTGGAAGATCCCAATAGTGATATCACCCTGCCCGATGGCGCGCCTGCCGACGGTCGTGAAGAGTTACCCGATCTGGCACTCAGCTATTTCACCGAGGGCGACTGGGGTCATTTCAGGGTAGCTGGTCTGCTGCGGGAAATTTCCGCCGAGGCCAATGATGGCAGCGGGCGCTCCGATGAAGACCTGGGTTGGGGGCTGAACTTCACCGGATCCCTCACCTTCGGCGAGAGCGACAGGCTGGTCTACCAGTACGCGTTTGGTGAGGGTTTTGCCCGCTATATGAACGACCCCTGCTGCAGCGTAGTCGGTGGCAACGATGCAGCGCTCAACGCGGATGGCGATCTTGAAGCCATTGAGATTGCCGGTGGTTTTATCTATTGGGATCACTTCTGGAGCAGGCGCTGGTCCACATCCATTGGCGCCAGCTATGCAGAGATCGACCCCCTCGCCGGGCAGGTAAACGAGGCCTATGACCACGGCTTTTATACCTCCGCCAACCTGCTGTGGTATCCCGCAGACCCACTCAAAATAGGTTTTGAGGTGGTCTACGGTGAGGTGGAAGACAAGGCCGGACGATCCAGCCAGAACACCCGCTATGTGAGCTCAGTGTCCTTCAAGTTCTAGTAGGGTGGGAAGCTGGCGAAAATCCGACCGGCGGCCGCATTGTAGGCCTGCTGGTCCTGGTTGACCTTGGCTTTGAGCTTGGATTGTATAACGGCGCGCCAGACTGATTGATTCAGCCTCGGGTCGACAATGTCGACAATAAAAGTGCCCAGGGTGTAATTGGTGATCCGCACCTGGGTGTTATTGCAATTCCAGCAGTTATAAAAAGCGGAGCGGTTGTAGCCGCGATAGCCACCGTAGCCGCCGCCGTAGCTGGGGCCCGTGTTATAGGTGCGAACATCGGTTTTATCCTGGGCGATCAGGTGCCAGGTCACCAGCACATCCGCCTGCAAGGCGTCCTCTACAAATCGGTAGCCCTTGAGCTCCATGGTGTCAGAGATAGCATCGTTGATGCGGTTGATTTCCATGTCACTGAGCAGGGCGCGTGCGCTGTTGCCGGAAGCCTCCCCCGAGTTGGACAGGTAGGAGAATGTCTTGATGCGGGAGAAATCGTAGTCATGCTTGTAGTCTATATCCGGCGTGGGGGGTGAACTGGCGCAAGCGGCGATGAAAATGGCGGTCAGTATCAGGCCCAGCTTCATGGACAGAGAGGCAAATTGGTTACGCATTGAATGTCTCCGGGTTAAGCATCAGGCAAGTGTAAACTATTTTCACAGGACTACAGTAACTTACTGACGGTCTTCGACACGGCGATCTCGCCCTGGTCGAAATACGCTTCATGATTGATTTCTATTTTGCTCAGGTCGTACAGGTAGTTGACCATGATGCCCGCGGATTGTTGTTTGCCCTTGGGGGTCAGGTCGGCGGCCCAGTGCAGCCGATGCAGGCGGGCACCGTTGCCCAGGTGGAAGCGCGCTACCGGGTCGCGGGAGAGATTGCCGGCTTTCTCGTTCAGCAGGTAGTGGGCGCACAGGCGCATCAGGGCATCCCGAACCTCCGCGGGTACCACGGTGTTTACCGGTTTTTTGACTCTTTCCAGTAGCGCGGGTTCTATCAAGTCTCCCGCGTTGGCGCCCTCGAGCCATTTGCGAAAACCGGGTACGGGAGAGAGGGTAACGAAGGTTTTGATATTGGGATGTTGCTGGCGGACCTCTTCCACCACCTGCTTGATCAGGAAGTTGCCAAATGACACACCGGCGAGACCGGGATGGCAGTTGCTGATGGAATAAAATACCACGGTATCAGCATCATTGGGCCCAATCGGCTGGCGGTCTTGCTCCAGCAGGGGGGCGATAGCTGAGGGCAGTTCGTCGGTGAAGGCCACTTCGACAAACACCAGTGGGTCTTCCGGCATAGCCGGGTGGAAGAACGCGAAGCAGCTGCGGTCTCCACGCAGCCGGCTGCGCAGGTCATCCCAGCCGTTGATCGCATGCACGGCCTCATACTGGATAATTTTCTCCAGCACGCTGGCAGGCGTGTCCCAGCTGATGCGTTGCATTTCCAGGAAACCCTTGTTGAACCAGGAGATGAACAGGTGTCGCAGATCGGAATCCACTGCGCGCAGCTGCTTGTTGGTTTTTTGTGCCTGCAGCAGGTGGCTGCGCATGATCACCAGTGTGCTGGTGCCCTCTGCAACCATGTTGATACGCCGGAAAAGCTTCTGCCGCGGTGCCTCTACCGACCGGCTGATGGCGGCGAGGTTTTCAAAATCGGGGTTTTCCCGGTAGTGTTCCGTGGCGGCGAATATGGCCTCATTGTCGACATCGAACTCGGTCAGCAGGCTCTCGAAAAATGCCGGTCTTTCCGTGGCCTCCATGGTCTTGTAGGCCGCGATGATTTCACCGGCAAGGGCCATCCCCGAGGCTTCTCCCCGGTGATCCAGCAACTGCCGACACAAGTCGGTCAGTGCCGTCGACCCGGTATCGCTGGCGGCGGCGAGTCGCCGCCGGGCAAGTATTTCCCGGCCCGCCTCGACAACGGATGAAAGAGTCTGGCTAAAGGCTTTCATGGGTACAACTCCATAGTCTTCTTCTGTGAAGTATAGTGATGTGCGCGCCTCCCTGAAACCTCGTCGGGTCGAATTCAGTGGGTAATTTGTGGGGTCGAAATCAATGGCTATTTGTGGGGTCGAATTCATTCGACCAAATCAACCATTGGTCGAATGATACCCACAGCACTCCCTGCGGTCATGGGGCACGCTGATTCGACCCTACACCGGGTCTCAGGCCTCGTAGGTCGCCGGCAGGTAATCCCGCGTCATCTCCACCGACACTTCCCACAGTTTCGCTGCCATGGCGTCATCATACAGGTAGGGAGTAGCGCCCTCGCTCACCTGGCAGTCGGCGAAGTAGAAGCCGCGCACGCCCACAAGCTCCGGGTTGGTGGCGACATAGCTTTGCGTCGCCGCACCCTCTGGAATGGTCTTCATAAACATCCAGCCCAGGTACCTGGCGGCGGTCTGTTGCCACTGGGGCAGGTGTTTGGTGAGGTTGGTGACGATGACCCCCGGGTGCACGCTGTTGGCGGTGGCATTGGTGTGGGAAATGCGTCGGGCCAGCTCCCGTGCACAGAGTGCGTTGGACAATTTTGAAACCCCGTAGGCACCCCAGGGTTCATAGTGTTGGCTGCCATCCAGGTTGTCAAATTCGATACCGTTTTCAGCGCGTCGATGGGCCCGGGAACTGAGCAGGACGAAGCGCCCCTGCTCGGCTGCCAGAACCGTTTCCTGCAGCTGGTTGATCAGGATGAAGTGCCCCAGGTGGTTTACCGCGAACTGTTTTTCCACACCATTCACCAGTTGCAACTGCTCCAGCGCCATGATGCCCGCGTTGGTGATCAGTCCATCCAGTGGCGTATTCATCCCCTTGATACGATCGGCGCAGGCAACCACTGAGCTCCAATCCGCCAGGTCGAGGAACACCGGCGTGGTTTCGCCATCGATACTGGCGCAGGCCTTGTCGGCCTTGGCCTGGGTACGAGCGATGCCAATTACATGGGCCCCGCGCATTGCCAGTACCCGCATGGTTTCATAACCCAGGCCCGAGTTGGCGCCGGTAATGGCGAAGGTCATGCCGCTGAGGTCCAGGCCTTCAGTAACATCTTCGGCGGTGGAATCCTCGTCGAAGGGGCTGCGCGGCGGCTGCCGCGTAATCAGCTCGGCCAATACCGAGCCGGGCAGGGCGGCGAATACGCTGAGGGTCAAAAGGCGTTGCAGTAGCTGGCGGCGGTTAAGATGCATGGACATGGTTACTCTCCCTGTTTTTCTTCAAGCATAGAGTATTTTTTTTCAGTATCAATCCATTCTCTGACCAGGGATTCCAGCACGGCAATGGGCACCGAGCCATTGGCCAGTACCTGGTCGTGAAAATCGCGCAAGTCGAAGCGCTCACCGAGTTCGTTTTCCGCCTGTTGCCGCAAGGCCCGAATTCTCAGTTCGCCTATCTTGTAAGACGTGGCCTGGGCGGGCCAGGTGATATAACGATCCACCTCGGCGGTCACCTCGTGAATGCTCAGCGCCGTGCGACTGGCCATGTAGTCGATGGCCTGCTGGCGGGTCCAGCCGAAGGCGTGCAGGCCCGTATCAACCACCAGCCGGCAGGCGCGCCACATCTCATAAGTGAGGCGGCCAAAATCGCTGTAGGGGTTGGTGAAGAAACCGACTTCTGTGCCCAGCGACTCGGCATACAGGGCCCAGCCTTCACCGAAGGCCGAATGGTAGAGATGGCGCCGAAAGTCCGGTAGTTCCAGCTCCAGTGCCAGGGCCATTTGCAGATGGTGTCCGGGTACGGCCTCGTGGAAAGAGAGCGCCTCAATAGCATACAGGGGGCGGCTGTTCAGCAGTGAGGTGTTTACGTAATAACTGCCCGGGGTTCTGCCATCTCCCGGGGCCGGAGAATAGTAAGCACTGGTTGTCTTCTCGGCAATGCTGGCTGGAATTTCCTGAATGTCGTAGGGCAGTCGGGGCAGGGTGCCAAACAGCCTCGGCAATTGGCCATCCATGCGCTTGGCGACCCGTGAGGTTTTTTCCAGCAAATCCTCCGGTGCATCGGCGTAGAACCGGGAGTCGGTGCGCAGGAAATGCAGAAAATCTGCAAAACTGCCCTCGAAGCCGCTGTCTTCAATGATCACTTCCATTTCCAGCTTGATGCGGGCTACCTCGGATACGCCGAGTTCGTGGATCTCCCGGGCCGACATATCCGTGGTAGTGAAAAAGCGCAGCAGGTAAGAGTAGTAGGCCTCTCCGTTCGGCAGCCTGGTAATGCCTTCAACGGTACGGCATTGCGGGGCGTAGTCTTGCTGGTAGAATTTGAGCAACTTTCGGTAGGCGGGTATCACCGCCTCCTCAATCAGCTGCTTGCCGCGGGATTGCAAGTCTTCCCGGGTCGCCTCTGGCAGGGAGTCGGGCAAGTCTGCCAGCGGTGCGTAAAAGCTGCTTTGCTCTGCGCTTGCCACTATCTGGCTGCTGATCGAGAGCTCGAAGCCGGTCATCGAGTCACAAAACTGGGTGTGGCCCCGGCGCAGTGCCTCCTGTAGCAGGGCGATATACTCATCGTTATAACGGGGGTAGTCTGCCAGGCTCTCCAGGTAATTATCAAAATCCTGCTCGCTGACAAAGGTCATATTGGCCGGGGCATTGGCAAAAGAGAGATGCCAGCCGCTGCGGTTGGTCAGCGGGTAGAGGTGGTCCAGTTGCCGATAGGACTCGCGCTCTGCCTCCCGCTCATAGAGGAATACCTTGTAACTCACCTGGTTTTCGCGGCTGAGTTGCTCCGGGTTTACCGTGGCCAGGCGTTTCAGTATGGCTTCATTGAATTCCTGGCGGCGCGCCTGTGACTCCGCCGTAACCGAGGCCAGGTACCCACCGAGACGCCAGGCATCAGGGTCTCTGCGGAACATGAGCTTCTCCTCACTGGCCCGCTGCCAGTGGTCGGCCAGTAGCTGCCCAAAGTCCTGGTCGGGGGTGGCGGTTGCGGCCATGGTCATCAGCAAGCCTGTTATCAACAGCAGGTTCCGCATGTAGCTCTCCGGTTATGCGTCTACTCTAAGTGAAAGTGTAGCGGTTCTGGCTGAGAAAAAATTAGTTGCTTAATAAAACTAACGTTGTTAGCGTAATTGGCCGGAAGCAGCCCTGTGTGGGAGAGAATGTATGCCCGAGTGGAAGTCCAGCGCCTGTATCCTGTGTACCCTGAATTGTGGGATAGAAGTTCAATTGGGCGGTGAAGATGATGGGGAAATCGTTCGTATACGCGGCGACAAGGCCCACCCCGGTTCCGCCGGCTACCTCTGCCAGAAGGCATCGGGGCTCAATTATTACCAGAATGGCAAGGACCGCCTGAGCTCACCCCTGCGTCGGCGTGAGGATGGCAGCTTTGAGGCTATCGACTGGGATACCGCAATCCGTGAAATTGCCCAGCGCCTGATGGCAGTGCGCGATACCCACGGCGGCGACAAGATTTTCTATTACGGCGGCGGCGGCCAGGGTAATCACTTGCCCGGCGCTTATTCAGCGGCGACCCGCAAGGTTCTCGGCAGCGCCTACAAATCCAGTGCCCTGGCCCAGGAAAAGACCGGCGAGTTCTGGGTTAACGGGCAGATGTTCGGCGGCTTTCCCGCCCCGGATTTTGAGCACTGTGAGGTGGCGGTTTTTCTCGGTAAGAACCCCTGGCATTCCCACGGTGTGCAGCAGGCCAGGGCCTGGTTGAAGACATTCAGCAAAGACCCCGCCAAAACCATGATTGTGATTGACCCGGTGCTAACCGAAACCGCCAAAATGGCCGACATACACCTGCGGGTGAAGCCGGGCACCGATGCCTGGTTGCTGGCGGCGATGGTGGGCATACTGGTGCAGGAGGCCTGGCACAAACAGGCCTGGCTGGAGGAGCACAGCCTGGGTCTGGAGAATATCCTGCAGGCTTTCCGGGATATTCCGGTGGCGGAGTATTGCGAGATTGCCGGTCTCGATCCCGCCCAGGTGAGATCTGCAGTCAAGGTGATGGCTGAAGCGGGCAGCGTGGCCATGCTGGAAGACCTGGGTATCCAGATGAATCGACATTCCACCCTGGTCAGTTACCTGGAAAAACTGCTGTGGGTGCTGTGCGGACAGTTCGGCAAAGAAGGTGCGCAGAACATGCTGGCCTTCCTGGTTAATATCGCCGGCAGTGGTCGCGTCTCGCGCAAGACTCCGGTAGTGGGTGCGCCCATTATCAGCGGCCTGGTGCCCTGTAACGTGATTGCGGAAGAGATTCTCACGGATCACCCGGACCGCTACCGGGCAATGATCATTGAAAGCGCCAACCCGGTGCACTCGCTTGCCCAGACCGATCGTTTTATCGAGGCCCTTGAGAGTCTGGATACGGTGGTTGTCATCGATGTGGCAATGAATGAGACCGCCCGCCACGCTGACTACGTATTGCCGACGGCCACCCAGTATGAAAAGTGGGAGGCGACATTTTTCAACTTCGAGTTTCCGGAGAATTATTTCCACCTGCGCAAGCCCCTGTTCAAGGCGCCGGCCTTCGCGCTGACCGAGGCCGAGATTCACACGCGCCTGGTTGAGGCAATGGGCGCCATGCCCACAGCGCTTTGCGATGAGCTGAACCAGGCCCTGCAAGAGGGTGGCCGCAACGCCTACCGGGATCGGCTGATGCAGGCCATGGGAGAAGACCCGGGAGTATCAGACCTGGCGCCGGTTATTCTCTACCGCACACTCGGTCCCAGTTTGCCGGAGGGTGCCGACGTGGCGGCTCCACTGTGGCCGCTGGCCATGGGGCACGCCATGCGCGATCCGGAATCCCTGCGCCGGGCGGGCTTTGAGGGAGATCCCCTCACCCAGGCGGATGCCCTGTTCGATGCCATTCTTGCGGGACACTCCGGCGTTGTTTTCTCCAAAGACGACTACCAGACGTCCTGGCAACGGCTGGGCAATGAGGGCCGCATCCAATTGGAAATTCCCGATTTGCTGGAAGAATTGCAGTTGCTGACTGCCGGCGCCGGGGAATTGACGAATGCGAATTACCCCTTTGTATTGATGGCCGGTGAGCGGCGCGACTATACCGCCAACACGATTTACCGGGATGCTTCCTGGCGTCGCAAGGACATGGATGGGGCATTACGCATGAGTCCGCAAGACGCCGAAGCCCTGGGTATTGAGAGCGGCGGGCAAGCGCGTATTACTACCCGCGCGGGCTCTGCCCTGACCCTGGTTGAAGTCAATGAACGCATGCTCCCCGGCCACGTATCGCTACCCAACGGCTTTGGGCTCGACAATGAGGGTGGCGAGCGTATTGGCGTGGCGCCCAACGACTTAACCTCACTGGAGGATAGGGATCGCTTCGCGGGTACACCCTGGCACAAGTGTGTTCCGGCGCAGGTGGAAGCGGTTCATTAATTGAACCTGACCGCAGCGGCTGGCGCGGCAAATACTGAGACACGCATCACAATTTGCGACATTTGCGGCTAATAATCGGCGCTTTCGCTCGTTATTTATCTGATTCTCGGCCACTCTTAACGATGCCAGTTTCATTAAAGCGGATGTTGCCCTAACACTGTTGGCACTCCGGCTTTAAGCAAGTCCCCTGTGCGTCATCCGACTGTAGTAGTGGGTGGTTAGTCGGATGGCGCCAGTTTTTGTATTCCTTTACAATTCCAGCAAACCTTGACGCCGGTCAACTCCTTAGGTCCATCTTTGACCTAAAAAGAACCCCTACTATTCCTCGGTAGGAATTTCCAGTGTGTGGGGGCGGTTCAATCGTACGGAAAATGTTGCACTCGATGCTGCCGGTTCTCTGCCGGGCCGCGGACACAAAAAGGCGTCAGTCCTCGGCTAGCTTGAATCGCTGGCGCAGGAAATGGGCGATACCGTCGCTGTCGTGGTGGCCGATAACGGCGCTGGCCGCTGCCTTTACCTCCGCTTTGGCATTGTCAGGTGCGTAGCTCTCGTCGGCCCGGGCGAACATGCTCAGGTCGTTTTCGCTATCGCCGAAGCAAACGACTTTGCTGGCGGCAAGCTGTGACCTGAGAATATCGATGGCACCGCCCTTGCTGGCTTCAATGTGATGGATGTCGATCCACTTCAGCTTTGCCCCCTCCAGTGCGGCACCCGCGTAGGCAACCAGGTGGGCTTCCGATTCAACCATGGATTCGATGGCATCAACTCCCGCCGGCAAACCCAGTGCACTGATATTGGTGATTTCCGCATCGCTGGGCATCATGGAGGCGGGCAGAACATCCACACCTCTACGGGAGGCGAAGTCTTTCGCCAGGCGCTCTTCCACCTCCGTTTGCAGGGGAGGGTGATAGATGGTGTGACGATTGCCGGGCTCCAGCGTAAAAATGAACGGCGTAATGCCCTGGGCGAGTATGGCCTCAAACGCGTGTTGTATTTCCGCCGCGGTGAGGAAGTTCCGGTGGCTGTAGTCCTCAGTCCGGGGGTCCCAGATCATGACCCCGTTTTTGAAAATCTGCGGTAACTGGAAGCCGTGCCCTTTGAGGATATCCCTGGAAGCATGCAGAGTCCTGCCGGTTGCCACGGTATAGGCGATGCCTTGCGCGGACAGTTGATGGAGCGTATCCCGGGTGTAGGGGGATATCTCTCCCTCTCGATTGAGGAGCGTGCCGTCGAGGTCAAATATTATCAATTCCATAACAGGATACGTGGCCGGGTTGGTGCGGATGATACGTTGATTGTGCCGTGGTATGAAGTTCGCCGGTGAGTGCATACTGGATTGCGCCACCCCCCCGGGTGGTTATCGATTCGGTCTCCGACATAGTCCGCACTACAATACCCGGAAAGATATCAGAGCCCGGCAGGTAGCCGATTTGTTTTATACTCCACCACAAGAGCGGTGGACCGAGAATAATAAGTTGCGTAAAAAGTACGTTTTGATCGCGCTGACTGCCGTCCTCATAGTCGGTGGCACTGGTGCTGTACGGGCGGCTCCCACGGAGACCCCCCGGCCTGTTATGGCCGATGCGGGGGAAGCCTATTCACTGGCAGCTCAGTGGAAATTTCTCCCGGGCGATGATTTGAGCTGGGCATCCCCCGATTTCGATGACAATAGTTGGGCAGCCAGAGGCTTGACCAAGCTCTGGCCCCGGGCGGGCTATCCCCAATCCAATCAGATTGCCTGGTACCGGCTCACCCATAAGTTCGACCTGAGCACAGCCGAGAAACGAGATTACGTCTCTCACCTGGGTGTGGGCATGGGCAAAGTTATGAGCGCCTACGAACTGTACGCCGGTGGTCGATTGGTCGGTGCTGTGGGCAAGTTGCCACCCTTCAATGAAATCAATTACGACCGCACCCGTGTTTTTCCGATTCCCTCATCAGCGATAGCCAATGACGGCACGCTGGTGCTGGCATTGCGTGTTTGGGGCGGCAGTGAGCTGGCAGTGTCAAAGTGGGGCGGCGGACCCTATGAGGGCGACTTTCGTCTCGGTGATTACGGCAAACTGCTAGAAGACAGCTTTCTCAGCCAAATGCCCGGTCTGGTAGCTTCCGCCTTATTTTTGGCTTTCGGTTTTTACCACATCTACCTGTACCAGAGAAATCGCCGGCTGCAGACCTATTTATGGTATGGGTTGATGGCACTGCTAGTTGGCACCTATGGATTGATGGTGAATCAGTGGCGGTATCGGTTGGATTGGACTTTTGTAGCCTATGAAAAAGTCGAATTCGCTGCGATATATTTGCTCCCCGCTATTGCACTTCAAATGGTTTGGTCCCTGTTGCAGTTGCCTATTGGCCGATTGTTACGCGTCTACCAGCTAAGCTTTGTGGTGATTGCTCTAGCGGTTGTGACTGTGCCTGGACTGGATATTCACTACCACACATTGCGTCCCTGGCAGCTATGGAGCATTGCCTTGTTAGCGGCCTTGCCTGTGGCGGTGATTCGCGAGGCGCGTGCCGGCAATGCCGAGGCGCGTACAGCGCTGATTGGGGTGCTCATATTTGCGGCCGCATGCACCAATGATCTGCTGATCGATATTGCCGGATGGGAGGGGACCCGTCTGGTTCCCTTGGGTTTTGCTGCGATCATGCTATCTATGGCTATTTCCCTGGCCAACCGCTTTACCACCGCCTTTAATAACCTTGAAGGTGAAGTTGCACAGCGCACCTCGGACCTGCGTATTGCAAATCGGCAACTGGCGGCATCCGCGCGCGTGGATCCGCTCACAGGCTTGTTGAACCGTCGCGGCCTGCTCGAGGAGGCCGCGGAAGAGATGCATCGGTTTTTGCGGACTGGAAGAGAGTTTTCCATCGTTCTGACTGACCTGGATAACTTCAAGAAATTTAATGATCAATACGGACATGCATGCGGTGACTATGTGTTGCAGGAGACCGCCCATTTGATAAGCGGGGGGGTTCGCAGTATGGACATAGTATCCCGCTGGGGTGGAGAAGAGCTGATGCTGTTGCTGCCGGAAACCGACTCCGACGGCGCCGCCTTGCTGGTGGAGAAGTTGCGTGCTGGCCTGGAGGCGAAACGGTTTGGCTACAAAGATCAGCAGTTCAGCGTCACCATGACTTTCGGCATCGCTGTCTTCCGCAAAGATGAGACCCTGGATAATTGCATAGCCAGAGCGGATACGGCCCTGTACCGGGGTAAGGATCAGGGTCGCAACCGAGTGATAGTCGATAGCTGGCCGGAGCTTTCATCGGCTTGAAGTGAGGACGATTGAGGCATGGCTATCGAGATCGTTTCGACCTGAGCCGCAAGGCTATGCAGGAACACAAAGATATGTTCTGCGAAAAAGCCGGCCACCGAATCATGCTTGCCGGGTCAGCACGAATTGGCTTTCCGGTTAGCAGCGCTCAGGACTTTTCGAAACAGGAAGCGCTTGGGAATATTGAGGAGTTTCTGCACTGGCGTAAGCCGGGGTGTATGGTCTGCGGTGCCGAAGCGGCGCAGATCCAGTTTATCCTGGATGTCGTTGCTGAGCGCGCCCATGACAGTGTCAACGGGGATGCCGGTGCAGTCGGCGACGCGTACCATGCGCTGGAAATTACCGGCGACACCGGCGGCATCAACCAGCACTTCATCGCCGGCTGTCGCCCGCAGCTCAGTTCTGGCCTGAACCAGGCCCTCCTCGTCGCGACGGGCGAGAGCCTCGGCAAATTTCATCAATTCACGGCCGAATTGCACGCCGCCGTCGCCAGCATTTTCCTGGCCATTGATGATCTGCAGATCGACGTCTGTGTGGGAAAGTTCCGCGCTCAGACTGAGCATGGTGGCATGTGAGTTAGTTCAGTAAAAGCACTCGTTGATTGAGGACACCCGGCCGGCGATGACCTCCATCTGCATGCGATTGAGGCTGCGCCCCAGGTCGCCGCTCAAATTACTCATCCCCTTTACGCTAAGGTACTGACCCGATGCAACCAGGAACCAGCCACGCACAGCATCGGGTACCAGACTCATGGCGCGCAGGACATTGGCACCGCGACCGGGGGCCCAGAGGTCGGACTCGTCGTTCACGGCGCCGCCCTTGCTGGGCAACATAGATACAAAACCGGTACCGCGTTCGGCGAGGGCCGGCCGGTAGTGATTTGGCTCTCCGGGAATTGGCTCTGGCAGTGATTCCGGTGGCAGGCCAAGGCCACGGTTGAATTCATCAATACTGAATACCGTGACCACAACCCCCAGCAACTCGACGTACTTCTCTTCAGTGAAGCCCAGCTCGACATTGCCATCAATCCAGGCCTGTGTGATACGACTCTGGTCGGTGATGATGCGGTGTACAGCATCGACTGCCACGGCATCGAGCATACTGTCGTGCTGATGCTCACCGGCAAAACTATAGGGGGAGAGGGCTTGTTTGCGCTGCGCACAGAAATCACAGGAGACCGCGTTGCGGGTTTCCCGGGCGATTGCCACACGTTCAGCGCCGGTCCACCAACTGCCGGGACTTGCCAGTATTTGCCAGTAATCCCGGTAGACCTGCTTGAGGTCGTCGCGAATGGCGAAAGCTGAGTGGTCGTAGCTGAAGTGATCCATTAGCCGCATCCTAGCATGTGTGTCAGCGCATCACAGTAGTAGTTTGATAAGCCAGCAGGCACACATTGATCACCAGCCCCGCCAGGGGAATCCAGCGCCAGACCTGGAAAGAGGGCATCCCATCCGCGGATGTTTCCGCCTTCTTCACCTTGAGCAGGGACAGGTTTACCAGGGCGAATATGACCAGCATGATGGCGCTGGTCGTATTCGCCAGGGTGACCAGCGGCAGCCACAGGGCAAATCCCATAATCGCGAGAGTGACCAGCCAGGTATTGAGCAAGGGGGTGCGGGTGCGCCGATTCACCTGGGCGAATACCCCTGGCAGTAATCCACGCCTGGCCATGCCGTAGAGCATGCGACTGGCCATAATAATTTGCGTCAGTGCCCCATTGGTAATGGCAACGAGACCGATAAGGCCAATAGTCTTTACTGCCCCGGGATGATTGCTCACCATCAGCGCCAGCGGCGAGCTGCTGGCCCCGAGTTGCGCCAGGTCAACATAGAGCACAGCGATAACGGACACCGCAAAGTAGAGCAGGCTGGAGATAACAATGGATAACAGTATCGCCCGCGGCAAGTTGACCCGTGGATTCTTGACCTCCTCCGCCAGGTTGACCATATCTTCGAAGCCGATAAAGGCGTAGAAGGCCAGGAAGGCGCCCAGGATCAACGGCTCGATTCCGCTAAACTGCAGCTGCTCAACTTGCGCGACGGGCTCCTGCCCCCAGGATGTGAAGCCCAGTACCAAAAATAAACCGATCACTTCCAGCAGTGTGATGATGGTAATGGCCCAGGCCGACTCGCGAATGCCAACAGAGGTGATCGCGCCCATTACCAGGCAGAGCCCGACAATTGCCAGGGCGGGGTTTAGCTGCCAGTAGATATCCAGGTAGCCGACAAAACCGCGACTGATGGTGGCGGCGGAGACGATGCCGGTGAGCAATACCAACACCCCGGTTACTCGTGACAGGGTGGCCTTGCCGAAGGCCTGGTCGACATACAACACGGCGCCGGCGGCGTAGGGAAAGCGCGAACTGAGTTCGGCGTAGCAGGCGCCCGTTAGTGAGGCGATGACCCCCGCCAACATGAATGCCCAGGGCATAAGAGTGCCCGACGTCCTGGCCACCTCGCTGAGCAGCACATAAATACCGGCGCCGATAATCGTACCCAGGCCATAAAAGGTGACCAGGGGCAGGCCGAGATGTCGACGCAGGGCAACTTCCGGTTCGTCGGACATAGGCCCAGTATAACCATGAACCGGTTTGCTGCAGGGAAATCCGGGCCCTGCGTGATCTGGCTCAAGGATGACCAGGTGCGCGCAAGAGCGCACGTTCTAGTCAAACTCGGTGGCGCATGCAATCGCCATTCCCGGATTGATGTCGGTCACTAGCATGCCGAGGGCTCTTGCTAGCCTCGGGAAATCGTACCGCTATTTCAGATTATTCTCCTTCTTGAACTTGTTGACCATCGGCGCCTGTGCTTTCTCAGCTGGTTGCCATCTGCCCTTCTTGATGAAGTCGGTCATTGGGTCAGGTACCGTGCCACGGGCGGGTGGTGAAGGCGGCTTGTTCGGGCCGTTAACTGCCCAGGCCTGATCAGGCGACACAATATCCCGCACCAGGATGTCGTCCTTGGTGATATTCCAAACCATGTTATCCGTCGCCAATGATAGTGGCCCGTCGTAGGTTGTACGCACACCTTGCAAAATATTGTCGTGAGTGTTCTGCTCGTTGAAGAAGTGATAACCGATAGCGTGGCGCGGCTTGATCGTGCTCATCACCTTGCCAAAGGCCGGTGGTGAGGTGTGAATGAACGTACCGACGAGAATCGCCTGACCGGGCGATTGACCATAGAACTTCACCAGGTC
>SMVA01304418.1_pt1 | contig 19868 bp, 19 predicted proteins | sample 2456451 | NCBI WGS metagenome assembly SMVA01 (sample SAMN11095933, study PRJNA526329) | marine sediment metagenome | biome: Marine sediment; feature: Surficial sediment; material: Deep marine sediment; isolation source: Hadal surficial sediment | place: Pacific Ocean | collected 2014-05 | depth... | reverse complement strand
GCAGCTTCAGCAACCTTAATACTTGATGTGCGGTGTACACCAGCGGTTATTACAGATTCATAGAGTATGGCGATTTTCTCTAGGGTATCATCATCATCCCCCGCCACAACCTTTACGATTGCTGTAAGTGTATGTTTTTTGTCCCCAGGGTTGATCCTTTCTGGAGAAAAACCAACGTGAAAATCTTTTTTCCATTTCATGCCTGAATGCTTCTCTAAAACTGGAACGCAAATTTCTTCAGTCGCTCCAGGATAAACTGTAGACTCATAGGTAACTATGACACTATGTTTCATATGTCTTGCAATAGTTTCACTCGCATTAATAAGCGATGTGAAATCAGGCTTATGAGCAAGGTCTACTGGTGTGGGAACCGAAACTACAATATAGTCAGCCAAAGACAACTCGGCTGGATCGGTAGTTACAGTTAGATTCTTTGCAGCTTGCAGGTCATCACATGAAACTTCACCAGTCGGATCGACATAACGTTTATAACTCTCGATTTTGCTACTGGAAGGGTCATAGCCTATAGTTTTCCCTTTTTTACCAAATTCAACTGCTAAAGGCAGCCCGACATATCCCAAACCAACCACAGCTACTACGCTCATAGGTCTTCTCCAATCAATTTATTGTTTTTCGTCTTACTACAAGCAAACATCGCAATTCCAACCTCATTGCTTAAACTAAGTTTTGGTTGTTATCTTGCAAGAATAAATTCTGTTGCATTCTTTTATCAGGATATCATATCCAAGAATAGCGACAATGTAGGTACAGATATAACGCTTAGATATTTTAGATAGTGTATATATCGGTGTATGGTTTAATATCTATAGCCAGAAACAACGCAACAAGAAAAACTAGATACCAGAATTCCAGATACGCTCAGACTTAAACTTAAACAAAACGCTAAACTTTGATAACTCGAAATTGTATGAGTAAACTGGAAAAAATAAAAACAACCAGCGTAAAATTGAGCATTAAATTCCCCAAACTAAATTATTCTACTGTTACCGATTTCGCCAAGTTTCGCGGCTTATCAATATCGGTACCTTTTTGTAGGGCGACATGGTAGGCGAGTAGCTGTAGTGGAACGGTGTGAAGGATAGGGCTGAGCAACCCTGCGTGCTCAGCCATACGGATAACATGGAGCCCTTCGCTTTCCTGAATACAAGAGTCAGCATCTGCAAAGACATAGAGCTCCCCCCCACGTGCGCGCACTTCCTGTAAATTGGATTTAAGTTTCTCTAGCAACGTATCGTTGGGAGCAATGGCAACTACGGGCATGTCCTTATCTACCAAAGCAAGGGGGCCATGTTTCAATTCGCCTGCGGCGTAAGCTTCAGCATGAACATAGGAAATTTCCTTGAGTTTGAGCGCACCTTCCATCGCAATGGGATAATGCATGCCGCGTCCGAGAAACAGGGCATGACGCTTTTTGAAAAATCTTTTAGCCCAGGCCTTGACCTGCACCTCCACTTGCAGCGTATGCTGTAGTGCAACGGGCAGGTGGCGTAGTGCGGCAATCATTTCAAGTTCACGCTCACCGGATAATTTACCGCGCAGTTTCGCTAATGTCATAGTAAGCAACATCAGCGCTGCTAACTGCGTGGTGAATGCCTTGGTGGAGGCTACACCAATTTCTGGTCCGGCACGCGTGAGAAAACGTAAATCGGCTTGCCTCACAAGTGCACTTTCCGCCACATTGCAGATAGCAAGACTATGGCGATGCCCCAATGATTTAGCGTAACTGAGCGCAGCCAAAGTATCTGCGGTCTCCCCTGACTGTGAAATTCCCACTACTAGTGATTTGGATTGAGAAACTGGATCACGGTAGCGGTATTCGCTTGCAATCTCGACGTTGCAAGTTAATCCAGCCACGGATTCAAGCCAGTAACGGGCAACCAGACCAGCGTGGTAGCTAGTGCCACAGGCAAGTATCAGGATGCCCTCGGTCTGTTTGAAAATATTTTCCGCTTCACTTCCAAACAATCGAGGAGAAATGGAGCGAGCGTTGAGCACCATTTCCAGCGTATTTGCCACCGCACCTGGTTGCTCGAATATTTCTTTTTGCATGAAGTGAGCATAGGGGCCCATCTCCACCGCCTCATTGGTGAGCTCACTTTCGTGTACAGATCTTGTCACCTCCTTATACGAGCCACCCCCAAGACAACTAACAATGCGGTAACTATCTCGACGCAGCTCAGCCACATCACCCTCTTCCAAGTAGATCATGCGTTTGGTAACTTGCAGCAGGGCGGAGGCATCGGAGGCGGCATAGTGCCCGTCTTCACCTATCCCCAGCAGCAGCGGCGCACCATTGCGAGAAACAACTATATACTCCGGATGCGTCTCTTCCATTACAGCAATAGCATAAGCGCCTTGCAATTCAAGAACCGATCGGCACACGGCCTCAAATAAATTAGGGGCTTTCTTTAGGTGATGTGTGATGAGATGGGCGATAACTTCAGTATCAGTGTCAGAAACAAACTCAAAACCTGCAGCTTGCAAGCGTTGATGCAACACCTCATGATTTTCGATGATACCGTTATGTACCACAGCGACCTTCGATGCCTCACCGGAAAGGTGGGGGTGAGCATTACGCTCAGAAGGTGCGCCATGTGTAGCCCATCGGGTATGAGCGATACCGATCTCACCTTTAAACCGCTGCTCGTTTGCAAGCCTACTAAGTTCTGCAACCCGTCCAGTGGTACGTAATCGACACAATTCACCATTCAGCAATGCAATTCCAGCAGAATCGTAACCACGATATTCGAGGCGGTGTAGACCTTCTAGTAAGGTAGGGACAATATTATTTTGTGCTATTGCACCAACTATGCCACACATGGACGATTTTCCTTGTCGCTAAGTTCTATAACTGTAAGACGGCAGCAAATTCACTGTTTCGTGTTTCATTCTTTACCTCTCGTTTTTTTCACAGGTCGCTTCCATCCAGCAACACTCATCTGCTTGGCGCGTGACAAGGTCAACTCCTCCGGTGGCGTATCCTTGGTAATGGTCGACCCTGCACCTATAGTGGAACCTTTTGCTATCTTCACAGGAGCAATTAATTGCGTATCCGAACCAATAAAAACATTGTCCTCAATGATAGTCTGGAACTTGTTGGCCCCATCGTAGTTACAGGTAATTGTGCCAGCACCGATATTTACATTTTTACCGATCGTTGTATCACCAATGTAGGTTAAGTGATTTGCCTTGCTACCGGTAGCGATACTGCTATTCTTGACTTCCACGAAGTTGCCGACATGGACTTCGCTGGCAAGTCTCGTTCCTGGACGAATTCGGGCTAACGGACCGATACGACAACTTTTTCCAATATCAGCATTTTCGATCAGGCTAAATGGAAAAATTATTGTGTCTGCTTCAACCTTCACATTTTTCAATATGCTGTTAGCGCCTATTCTCACGCCATCACCTATCTCCACTAAACCTTCGAAAATACAGTTAATATCTATTTCCACATCTTTACCACAATCAAGTTGCCCGCGAACATCAATACGCGAAGGATCGGCCAAGGTCACACCTTGTTCGAGCAATTTATTTGCATATTCGTTTTGGTGAATTCGTTCAAGTGTTGCCAATTGCACCTTGCTATTGACACCCAACACCTCCCAGGTATGAGATGGATGCGCTGCCTCTATTTTGACGCCCGCAGTAGCCGCCATCGCTACAATGTCGGTGAGGTAATACTCTTTTTGTGCGTTTTTGTTTTCTAGTTTGGGCAACCAATCATGTAAGCATGCGTTAGGAATCACCATGATGCCAGTGTTAGTTTCGTGGATTTGTCGCTGAGCTGTGCTAGCGTCTTTTTCTTCGACAATAGCAGAAATCTTACCCGTTCCAATCTCACGCATGATTCTGCCATAGCCAGACGGTTCGTTTAGTTCTACTGTCAGCAAAGCCAAATTTTCTGCCGAAGCAGCCGTTATTAACATCTGTAGTGTTTCAACTCTGATCAACGGCACATCACCATATAACACCAGTGTAATACCTTTTTCGTCTAAATGTGGCAGGCATTGCATCAGCGCATGTCCAGTACCTAATTGTGGCTCCTGTTTTACCCAAATAAGCTCATTATTGGCTATTGTTTTCGGAACAGTTTCGTTTCCATGTCCATATACCACACAAACTTTTTGCGGCGATAATGCATGAGCCGTGCCAAGTACATGAGAAAGCAATGACTTTCCTGCTACCAGGTGCAAAACCTTGGGTAAAGTCGAGTACATACGCTTTCCGAGTCCAGCTGCTAGAATGACAATATTCAGATTTTGCACGGCATTATTGGGCAAACGACCAATCGTAAAAAGTGATTCACAATGGAATTCATCAATCGATAACTTGATTACAATGTAATTAATCGGATGAGATAGTATAAAGTTTAACTTTAATTTCTGCTTTATGCAGAAATTATCGTGGAAAAATAAAAAGGCGGCAAAAGCCGCCTTTTCTAGGTACAAATAAAGCTCAGTGCGAACGTTTTCTCAATTTTTCAATCGCCGCTATCTGCGCAACAGATTCAGCCAATTCAGCCTGGGCGCGGGCGTAATCTATCTTAGAGGATTGATCTTTCATAGCTTCCTCTGCACGTGCTTTAGCTTCGATGGCTTTGGCCTCATCTAGATCAGCGCCACGCACGGCAGTGTCAGCAAGAATAGTTACCACACTGGGCTGAACTTCCAGCATTCCACCAGAAACATAAATTACCTCTTCCTCAGACTGATTGGGTATTCTAATCCGTACCGATCCAGGTTTTATTCTTGTAATCAATGGCGCATGACGGGGATAAATGCCCACTTCACCCATTTGTGCCGGCACAATGACAGCCTCCGCAAGCCCGGAAAAAACGGCTTGCTCAGCACTTACCACGTCTACATGTATTGTCATTGCCATAGCTTAACTCTTACTAAATATTCTTCGCCTTTTCAACTGCCTCTTCTATCCCACCAACCATGTAAAATGCCTGCTCTGGCAGTTCATCATAATCGCCATTAACGATACCCTTAAAACCTTTGATGGTTTCTTTCAGTGATACGTATTTTCCGGGTGAACCGGTGAACACTTCTGCCACATTAAACGGTTGCGATAGAAAACGTTGAATCTTCCGTGCCCTCGTTACTGCTAGCTTGTCTTCGGGAGAAAGTTCATCCATTCCCAAAATAGCAATGATGTCACGTAGTTCCTTGTAACGTTGCAGTGTTTGCTGCACATCGCGCGCGGTATTGTAATGCTCTTCGCCGATTACCAAAGGGTCAAGCTGACGTGATGTAGAATCAAGCGGATCCACTGCTGGATAGATTCCTAGCGAAGCAATGTCACGTGATAGCACCACGGTTGCATCTAAGTGCCCAAAGGTGGTTGCAGGGGAGGGGTCAGTCAAATCATCCGCTGGCACATACACGGCTTGAATCGACGTGATCGAACCAGATTTGGTAGAAGTAATCCGCTCTTGCAAGCGCCCCATTTCTTCAGCCAACGTTGGCTGGTACCCCACTGCAGAGGGCATACGGCCCAGCAGGGCCGACACTTCTGTTCCAGCAAGCGTGAAACGATAAATATTGTCTATAAACAAAAGCACATCTCGGCCTTCATCACGGAAATGCTCAGCCATGGTTAAACCGGTCAGGGCTACACGCAGCCTATTACCAGGAGGCTCGTTCATTTGTCCGTAAACTAGCGCCACTTTATCGAGCACGTTAGAGTCTTTCATTTCATGGTAGAAGTCGTTTCCTTCGCGGGTGCGTTCGCCTACTCCAGCAAATACAGAAAATCCACTATGCTCAGTTGCAATGTTACGGATCAATTCCATCATATTAACGGTTTTGCCTACACCCGCACCACCGAACAGGCCCACCTTACCGCCCTTAGCAAAAGGACAAATCAAATCGATCACCTTGATCCCTGTTTCCAGCAATTCAGTGGATGCCGCCAGCTCATCAAATGCCGGCGCCTTACGGTGAATCGACATAGTTTTTTCCGCGCCGATGGGGCCCATCTCGTCGATTGGCTTACCCAACACGTCCATGATGCGACCCAATGTCTTGGGCCCCACAGGCACCATAATTGGTTCGCGAGTGTTGGTTACCATCATTCCACGACGTAGCCCATCTGACGAGCCAAGTGCAATCGTACGTACCACGCCGTCACCCAATTGCTGCTGTACTTCGAGCGTGAGCTCTGATCCTTCCATTGTCAGTGCGTCATACACTTTTGGCATCGCTTCACGCGAAAACTCGACGTCAACTACCGCGCCGATACATTGAACAATCTTTCCTTGGTTCATGGTTGTTCCTTAAATGCTAAATCAAAAATTACTAAACTGCTGCAGCGCCAGCAACTATTTCAGAAAGCTCTTTCGTAATAGCCGCCTGACGGGTCTTGTTGTAAATTAATGTAAGTTCGTTAATTACGTCACCTGCATTATCTGATGCGGCCTTCATCGCGACCATCCGAGCAGATTGCTCGGAAGCTATGTTTTCCGTCAACGACTGATAAATGAGTGCTTCAATATATCGCACCATGATGTCATCAATTACTGTTTTAGCATCCGGTTCGTAAATGTAGTCCCACGTTCCTACCGCCCCGCCATGATCCTTACTATCGCTTTCTTTCCCTTCGCCACCCTGTAGCTGCGCATCAGACAGTGGCAGCAATTTTTCCATTATGGGCTCTTGTTTCATGGCGTTAATAAAGCGGTTATAAAAAATAAATACCTGGTCAAAGCGATCCTCGATGTAACCATCAAGAATAACCTTCACAGCACCAATAAGCTTTTCTAAATGTGGGGCGTCACCTAACCCAACAATGTTCGAAACCACGTTGGCTCCAAGACGGGTCATAAAACCCAAACTTTTCTTACCAATACAGCAAACTTCAATCTGCTCCCCCTCACCTTCCCACGCTTTTATTTTTGTCAGCACTAAGCGCAGAATGTTAGTGTTGAGCCCTCCGCACAAACCCTTATCAGATGTCACCACAATGATTCCAATACGTTTGACCGTATCCCTCTCTACCAGAAAGGGGTGGTGATATTCGCTACTGGCTCGACTCATGTGTGCTGCGACATTGCGGATTTTGTCTCCGTAAGGACGCGCTTTTTTCATCCGATCTTGTGCCTTACGCATTTTAGAGGCAGCCACCATTTCCATCGCACGCGTGATCTTTTGCGTATTTTTTACGCTATTGATCTTGTTCCGTATTTCTCTGCTTCCAGCCATAGTTTAATACGACCCACTCGATTTAAAGTCTTGAACTGCCGCATCGAGCTCTTTCTCAGTTTCGGCGTCAAGATCTCCACTGGTTTTAATCTTGTCCATGATGGCGCTGTATTTACTCCGCATATGACCTCTCAGCGCAGACTCAAATACCAGCGCACGATTTACTTCCACATCATCCAAGTACCCCTTATTGACAGCAAACAGTGTGAGCGCCATTTCAGCCACATTCAAAGTAGCATATTGGGCTTGTTTCATCAGCTCCGTTACCATTTTTCCACGCTCCAATTGCTTACGGGTAGCCTCGTCAAGATCAGAAGCAAATTGTGCGAATGCCGCAAGCTCACGATACTGTGCCAACGCCAGACGCACACCACCACCTAGTTTTTTGATAACCTTGGTTTGTGCTGCACCACCCACACGTGACACCGAAACCCCAGCGTTAATAGCGGGACGGATTCCAGCATTAAACAAATCTGTATCCAGAAAGATCTGGCCGTCGGTAATTGAAATTACGTTGGTAGGAACAAAAGCAGTAACGTCACCCGCTTGGGTCTCAATTACTGGCATCGCAGTTAACGAACCGGTCTTGTTTTTAACCTTTCCATTAGTAGCTTTTTCGACATATGCTGCACTAACTCGGGCACCACGCTCTAACAATCGTGAGTGTAGATAGAACACGTCGCCAGGATAGGCCTCACGGCCAGGCGGGCGACGGAGTAACAATGAAATTTGCCGGTACGCCCAAGCTTGCTTGGTTAAGTCATCGTAAATAATAAGAGCATCTTCGCCTTTATCACGGAAATATTCACCCATTGTGCAGCCAGAATAGGGCGCAATAAATTGCATTGCTGCTGATTCGGATGCAGTTGCAGCTACTACAATGGTGTATTTCATAGCACCGTGTTCTTCTAACTTGCGTACTACGTTTGCGATGGACGAGGCTTTTTGTCCGATCGCAACATAGATGCAGGTCATATTTTCGCCCTTCTGATTGATGATTGTGTCAATCGCAACTGCAGTCTTGCCAGTTTGACGGTCGCCAATGATCAATTCACGCTGACCACGCCCAACAGGAACCATGGCATCTATTGACTTCAAACCAGTCTGCATTGGCTGATCTACGGACTGGCGCCAGATCACACCCGGGGCAATTTTCTCAATTGGCTCCGAACCCTGCGCAGTTATCGGGCCCTTGCCATCTATAGGCTGCCCCAGCGCGTTGACAACACGGCCAATTAGCCCCTCACCTACTGGCACCTCCAAAATACGGCTGGTACACTTAACGGTGTCACCTTCTGTGATGTGTTCATATGCACCTAGAATCACTGCACCTACAGAGTCGCGTTCAAGATTGAGCGCAAGTCCAAAAGTGTTATCAGGAAACTCCAGCATCTCTCCTTGCATCACATCAGATAATCCATGGACACGCACGATCCCATCGGTAACTGAGACGACGGTACCTTGAGTACGGACTTCCGAAGTGGCATCAAGCCCTTCTATCTTGCTTTTAATCAGTTCACTAATTTCAGATGGATTTAACTGCATTTCTTATAACTCCTAGCTTTTAAGCGCAACAGACATGGCTTCCAGTTTTCCGCGCACAGAGGCATCAAATACTTCGTCGCCAATTTCAACTTTTACCCCGCCTATCAATTCTGGATTGATGTTTACTTTTGCCTCTATTTTGCGCTTGAATTTAGATTCGAGGCCTGCTACTAAGTCTTTAAGTTGCACATCAGTCATGGCAAATGCAGAAGCAACTTTTGCCTCCAGCACCCCTTCGTGTTGTGTCTTCAATTGCTCAAATAACTCACTCACTTCGGGCAATACTTCCACCCGCTTACTTTCAACCAATAACAACATAAAATTGCGCCCTTCGTTGCTGAGTTTGTCGCCACATATATCGAGAAGTAATTCACCCAGACGCTTAGTGGACACCTCTGGGTTGCCAAGAAGAACGCGAATACGTTTGTCATCTGCCACAACTGCAGTGAATTTCAGCATGCCAGACCAAGCGGGCAGAGAATTGCCTGCCTTAGCCAACCTAAACACCGCTTCAGCATAGGGTCGTGCAATTGTGAGCGCTTCAGCCATTGCTTATAGCTCTGCCTTAATAGTTATAAGCAAATCAGCGTGAGCTTTAGCATCTATTTCTCGATGCAGGATTTTTGCTGCACCTGCTACAGCCAAATCAGCCACATGCTGACGCAACATTTCTCTAGCACGAAAAACTTCCTGCTCAACTTCTACCTTCGCGCTAGCAACGATGCGATTGCCTTCTTCCTTGGCGATCCCTTTTGCTTCCTCGACGACCTGGGAGGAGCGTTTTTCTGCTTGAGTAATGATTTCGGCTGCTTTTTGCTTCGCTTCACGTAGATTCTCAGCAGCATTTTTAGAAGCCAACTCCAACTCACGTTTTCCGCGCTCTCCTGCAGCCAAACCGTCTGCAATTTGTTTCTTGCGCTCGCTAAGTGCCTGCATGATTGGCGGCCACACAAATTTCATACAGAACCAGACGAACAGGATGAACATGATCGTTTGTCCGAGTAAGGTAGCATTGATATTCATGTGCGGACCTTTTTGGAATAATAGACGATGATGGCTCTAACCGCCGGCCACCGCAAATAGAATATACATGGAAATACCTACGGCAATCATAGGCACAGCGTCAACCAGGCCCATGACAATGAAAAACTGGGTACGTAACATTGGGATCAGCTCTGGTTGACGTGCCGCACCCTCAAGGAATCGTCCGCCCAAAATGCCGATGCCAACCGCAGCACCAAGCGCGCCTAGGCCCATCATGATCGCGCCAGCGATATATAATAGTGATTGTTCCACAGAGTTCTCCTATAAATAAAATAATGCAAAAATCAATGATGTTCCTGGTGAGCCATATCCAAATAAACAATAGTAAGCGTCATAAATATAAAAGCCTGCAGCGTTATGATCAGGATGTGAAAAATTGCCCACCCCAAGGATAATAGCACTTGCGATCCAAACAATACCGAGCTACCTACGCTAGCAGCAGCCCACGACCCCCCCATTATTGCCAGCAAAATAAAAATCATCTCGCCCGCATACATATTGCCAAACAATCGCAATGAAAGTGAAATCGGCTTGGCGATTAAGTTAACGCCTTCTAAAAAAAGATTTATCGGGATAAAGAGCGTTTTTATTACCGGGTTATCACTACTAAAAGGCTGTAGTGCTAGTTCGCCCGCAAATCCACCCGCGCCTTTAATTTTGATACTGTAATAAATTACCAGAATAAATACCGCGATGGACATACCGAATGTTGCATTGGGATCCGTAGTAGGGACCACCTTAAGAAAAGGGAGACCGAGAGCATGAGCCACGACCGGCAGATAATCCACTGGCACCAAATCCATTAGATTCATCAAAAAAATCCATATGAAAATGGTCAGCGCCAATGGTGCAACCATTGGATTACGGCCACTAAAGGAGCCGCGCACACTATTATCAATAAACTCAATAATCCATTCGACAAAATTTTGCGAGCCTCCTGGCACATGGATCGTTGCTTTTTTTGCAACTCTGGAAAAAAAATAAAGAAAAAGTACGCCAAGCAGGAATGCAACTCCTAATGTGTCCAGATTAAGCGCCCAAAATCCCATGGCTTTAGCCTGTTCAGGATCTTGCGCAAGACCCAAGGAACCATCTGGTAATTTGCCAAAAGTTAGGTTCTGAAGGTGGTGCTTAATATATTCAGTTGAGGTGATCGATTCGCTGGCCATAAAATACTTTATTATATTTTGCTTAATTGCTTTTTTCGCGTTGCAAGGGAGCGATCACCCATGCCAATTGACCCGCCACAAAGCCAATCAGAACGGCAAAAGGAACAAGATTAAACGGTCCCATTCCTAACGCGAGAAGCACACATACAACCAAAAAACGCTCCAAACCGGAGCGATAAAATAACCATAGGTGTTGATGTGCTTCCAGTAGCATACTCCGTTCGCTACGTCGCATGCGCCAAAGCAACAATAACGTACCCATAAGTGCGACTGTCCCGCCGTATAACACCGCCTTTGCTACCATCTCCCCTTGCAGCACATAACCTAGCGTCCCGACTACGACGGAAGTTACTATCTGCAATCCTGCCGTGCGATGTACGCTGGATTCCATTACCGAGGCTCTACGCGTGAATTCCAAAACTCAACGCGTGAAAAGGAAATTTTAATGTTTCATGGAAAAACTGTCAAGGGATAACCCTCTGGGATGATATGAGATGTATCCCCCTCAGGATCAACTAGAAGTAAAGTTCAAAGCCAAGAATGCAAGACCTGTATGGTCTGTCAAGAAAATCTCAAGTGCTCTATTCCTTCGGTCAGATCTTTGTCCTTCGCTTCCGATCCCCTGAGTTTAATTTGCAATCGTAGCTCATTTTGAGAATCGGCATTCTTAATGGCATCTTCATAACTAATCTTGCCAGCCTCATAAAGCTTAAACAACGCTGCATCAAAAGTCTGCATCCCTAGTTCGGTAGATTTTTTCATAATTTCTTTGATCTCGTGAACATCACCCTTAAGGATTAGATCCGATATCAACGGGGAATCAAGCAAAATTTCAAACGCTGCCACTCGCCCCTTACCTTCTTTTATCGGAAGCAACCGTTGAGCAATTAACGCTTTCATATTTAACGATAAATCCATCAGTAATTGGGCCTTACGCTCTTCAGGAAAGAAATTGATTATACGGTCAAGAGCCTGGTTAGCACTGTTGGCGTGCAACGTACCCATGCACAAATGCCCGGTTTCAGAAAAGGCTATTGCATGTTCCATAGTTTCGCGTGCACGAATCTCACCTATCAGGATCACGTCAGGAGCCTGACGCAAGGTGTTTTTCAGTGCGGCCTCCCATGACTCGGTATCTATCCCCACTTCACGCTGAGTTATCATACAGTTAATGTGCTCATGCACGTATTCCACTGGATCTTCTATGGTAATGATATGACCATGACTATTTTGGTTTCGATAACCGATCATTGCTGCCAGCGAAGTAGATTTACCAGAACCGGTCGCGCCCACAAAAATAACTAGGCCACGCTTGCTCATCACCACATCTTTTAATACCGGTGGCAGCCCCAACTCGTCAAACGTTGGAATTACGGTGGTAATAGTACGCAACACCATTCCTGCACACTGTTGCTGGATAAAAGCGTTAACCCGAAAACGCCCTATGCTAGGCGGATGAATGGCAAAGTTACATTCCTTAGTAGCCGCGAACTCGGCTTTTTGCTTCTCATCCATGATGGCTTGCACTAGTTCCAAAGTATGCTGCGGCGTCATTGGCTGCTTGGAAACTGGAACCATTTTTCCATCGATCTTGAAGGAAGGCGGGAGACCAGCGGTAATGAACACATCTGATGCTTTTTTGCTAAGCATCAATCGCAACAGATCAAATACAAATTTTGATGCCTGATCTTGTTCCATGGATTGCTCCTAAATTTCTCTATTTCTCGATCATGATTATGCAGATAATTATCATCCTGGGAAAATTTCTTTACTCATAGCCTTGGTACGGGCCTCAGCATTAGTAATGACATTACGTTTCACCAATTCAGTCAGATTTTGATCCAGTGTTTGCATGCCCACACTCTGGCTGGTCTGGATTGTTGAATACATTTGTGCCACCTTTGCTTCACGTATCAGATTACGGATTGCTGGGGTACCAATCATGATCTCGTGAGCTGCTACCCGGCCAGCGCCATCTTTCGTCTTGCACAGGGTCTGTGAAATTACCGCTCGCAACGATTCTGACAACATTGAGCGCATCATTTCCTTTTCCTCTGCTGGGAATACATCAATAATACGATCAATGGTCTTAGCAGCAGAGCTCGTATGAAGTGTACCAAACACCAAGTGCCCGGTTTCTGCCGCAGTCATAGCCAGGCGAATAGTTTCCAAGTCGCGCATCTCGCCAACTAAAATAATGTCGGGGTCTTCACGCAAAGCAGAACGTAATGCATTGCTAAAGCTATGGGTGTCACGTCCAATTTCTCGCTGATTAATAAGACAATTCTTACTTTCGTGTACAAATTCGATCGGATCCTCAAGCGTCAAAATGTGCCCATGTTCTTTCTCGTTAATGTCATTAATCATTGCTGCCAAGGTTGTAGATTTACCAGAACCAGTAGGGCCCGTCACCAACACTACTCCCCGTGGCTGTTGAGCAATTTCAGCAAATATCTTTGGCGCCTGAAGTTCTTCCAAAGTTAGCACATTCGAAGGAATTGTCCTTAAAACTGAGGCTGCACCGCGTTGGGTGTTGAAGGCATTTACCCGGAAACGCGCCAGGTTAGGAACTTCGAAGGAAAAATCGCATTCCAGATCTTTCTCATAGGATTTTCGCTGACCATCATTCATGATGTCGTACACCATTTCGTGAACGTCTTTGTGCTCCATGGCTGGCAGGTTGATTTTTCTGATTTCGCCATGTACTCGGATCATTGGAGCCAACCCCGCGGACAAATGTAAATCCGAAGCCTTATTCTTGACCGCAAATGAGAGTAGTTCTACTATGTTCATTGTGGTGCTCCGATAACAATGTTAGATTTGTATACGGCTTTAAACTCTCAAAATTGAGCAGGTTATGAGAATAATGCCTAAAACGAGGCAACATATGGTACGAGCCAACTCAGGAAAACGAGGCAACATATGGTACGAGCCAACTCAGGAAAACGAGGCAACATATGGTACGAGCCAACTCAGGAAAACGAGTCAAGCTCGCAGATTATGACAACAATAGCCTCTACCTTACATGCCGTAAATAAGCGAATCGCCACAGCCGCTAAAAACGCTGGTCGACAGCCGGAAGAAATCAAGCTACTGGCAGCAAGTAAAACCAACCCCGCAGAGCAAGTGAAGAAAGCATGGCAAGCTGGACAAACTATTTTCGGTGAAAACTATCTTCAGGAGGCCCTGGAAAAAATACTTGTGCTTTCTGACTTGTCCATCGAATGGCACTTCATTGGACCCATACAGAGCAATAAGACAAAACGTATAACGGCGAACTTTGCCTGGGTCCACAGTGTGGACAGAAAGAAAATTGCCGATCGTCTATCACGAGACAGACCTGAAATGCTCCCCCCACTTCAAATTTGTCTACAAGTAAATGTAAGTGGAGAAAGCACCAAAAGCGGCGTGTCACCTAAACTTGTAGCCGATCTTGCGTCTCATGTAGCAGGTTTACCTCGCCTGAAACTACGAGGACTGATGGCCGTTCCCGAGCTTACTACAGCCACTGCTTTGCAGCGTAGCCAGTTTCATATGCTTAGGGATACTTATGATCAACTCAGGCAGGATGGGTTTGATCTTGACACCCTCTCAATGGGTATGTCAGAGGACATGGATATCGCCATTGCAGAAGGCGCGACCATAGTGCGAGTTGGTACAGCTATTTTTGGACCAAGACGTTACTCTATACCTGAGGAACTTGCTGCCCGTGTTGTTCGTTGAGAGCAAGAAGTTTGTCTCTAAGTTGCTCTTTAGTCTCAACGATGTCTGGATTAATGATAATACAGTCTACCGGGCACACCTCAACGCATTGTGCTGTTTCATAATGTCCCACGCATTCGGTACATAATCTGGGGTCAATTACATAGATTTCTTCACCCTGTGAAATTGCATTATTGGGACATTCTGGCTCACACACATCACAGTTGATACATTCGTCCGTAATCATTAAAGCCATATAAACCTCACAACAATCACATCCCAGCCTTGATACGAAGCTGTGCAGCGACCAGGGGATGTACAAACTTGTCTACATTACCACCAAGTAGAGCAATTTCCCTCACGATGGTTGCAGAAATAAACATATATTGTTCAGATGGAGTCATGAATACAGTTTCAACATCGGGATACATGCTGCGATTCATACCAGCCATCTGAAACTCGTATTCAAAATCAGACACTGCGCGTAGTCCACGCAAAATCACTCTCGAATTCTGTTGTTGCGAGAATTCCATCAATAATCCAGAAAACACCATCACCTCTACATTGGGACAATCTGTTAACACCTCTCGTGCCATCTTCACACGCTCATCCAAGGTAAAAAATGTTTCTTTGCCGCTACTCGGGGCTACTGCCACCACCACTTGATCGAATAAACATGAGGCACGCCGAACTAGATCCTCGTGACCGCGAGTGATTGGATCGAAGGTACCAGGGTAGATGGCTTTATCTATTTTTCTCATATCTTAATAATTGATAGTGTACTCTGCCTGACCGACCGCTGCGCCAAACCAGCCAATCTTCATCAAGCTCCGAGAGACTATCGCCCTCCACATAGATCAACCCGTCCTTGGTAATATGCAATGGCAACAAGGGTAACAGTTTAGGCAACAATCCCAGTCGATAAGGTGGATCAAGAAAAATTACGTCAAATTGTCGCTGGTCAGACATGATGAATTCTAGCGCATCTATCATCAGCAATTCTATTTGATCTGCTCGTAGTTTTTGCAAGCTAGCCTGTAATGCACTATATACCGTGGGGCTAGATTCCACCATCACTACTAGCTCTGATCTGCGGGATGCGGCCTCAATCCCCATCGCTCCGCTACCGGCGAACAAATCAAGGCAAGTTCTACCGCTCATGTCCTGTCCTAGCCAATTGAAAACCGTCTCGCGCACCCTATCAGGCGTAGGACGCAAACCTGCGTAATGTGGAAACGAAATTACACGGCTACGCCATTCTCCGCCGATTATGCGAACTTTGTTTTGAGTTAAGGACACCTAGTGGGGAATTCTGGAAAAAGCATTTGCAAATAACCTGTCTTTGAAAAGATTTTCTATTTCTCTTCCGCTGCTCCTACAACAACCGTTACCATCCCTTCTGGGTGGATACGTCGCTGGAAAGCCTCCTTGATCTGCTCCACAGTTACTTTATCCACCTCCTTCACGTAGTCATCCAAGTAGGTGAGGGGGAGATCATAGAAACCTATCACACCAAGATATCCTATGATTTTCTTATTACTGTCTATGCGTAGAGGAAAACCACCAATAATGTTCCCCTTGGCTGCGGTTAGTTCCTTTTGAGTTGGGCCACCAGCTATAAAATCAACTAACACCCTTTGAGTAATCATTAAAGCTTCCTCAGATTGCTCCTTCTTAGTCTGCAGGCCAATCTGGAATGGGCCCGCTTGCTTTAGAGGAAAAAAACTGCTGCGGATACTGTATGCTAGCCCACGTTTCTGACGGATTTCCTCCATCAAGCGCGATGCAAATCCTCCGCCACCAAGTATGTAATTCCCGACTAACAGTGGATAATAGTCAGGATCATCACGCTGCAGCCCTGGATAGGCCAGCATAATATGACTTTGCGTTGCGGGATGTGTAATCCTTTTAATGCCCGCTACGGGCTTTATTACTGGCGGCAAATTATTACCGGCTTTACCTTGAGGCAAATCCTTTGACAAAACCTCGGCAATGGCAGCCGCTTCGGTACGATTTACATCACCCATGATTGACACTACTGCATTCGTAGCTATATAGTGAGATTGATAAAAGTCCACCAAATCCCTACGCTGCAATATATTTAATGTGGCCACTTCACCCGAGCTACGTAACCCGTATGGATGATTACCATATAGCATTTTCATTAGCGTACGTTTCGCAATATAACCGGGTTTTGTTTCTGCTTCTTTCAATCTCGCAATCATTCGTGCTCTTTCTCGTTTCATAGTGTTTTCAGGGAACTCCGGGTGTTGTAGCACTTTAGAGAGAATGTCCAAAGCTTGATTGCGTTCGCGTTTACTGCTTAAGGTTCTGAGCGACATACCAGCACGATCTCGATCAAAGTGGGCGCCTAATTGTGCACCAACATCGGCTATTGCTTTAGAAATTTTGTCTTCAGACAAGCCGCCCGCTCCAAGACTAAGCAGATGCCACGTCAGACTAGCGCATCCTGATTTCTCAGGCGTATCGGCGCTACTGCCTGCGCTAAAATCCACGCTTATATCGAGCATCGGCAAATCCCGACTCTCAACAAAATATACCCGTGCGCCAGAAGATGTTTGCCAGTGTTGGATGGGAAGAGTGGCAAGCGCCCATTGAGAGTAAATGCCGAATAACGTGATAAATAAAAAGCGTACTACTTGCATCGAAAACCCTTTATTGAAGTACCTTTTAAATCAGACGAAGCCCAAATTAATCTATATATTATTAATACTCATCTAAACATGATTTAATCTTTTGTACTCAATGTTGCAATCCTCTGGGCGGAGTAATGGAAGATCTCTGTACTAGTGGCTGTGGATCAAGCGTTGCCACTGTCAGGCTGTCCTCAATCAAATATTTTATTGCCACATCACGTACTTGCTCTGCAGTTACAGCCTGTAGCTTTTTTATAATCGTATCAAGATCGCGATACGATAGCCCGACAGACTCTAACTGGCCGATCTGCATCGCTTGGTAAAACATCGAATCAAGCTGAAATACATGACCAGACACCACTTGGGCCTTGACGCGCGCAAGCTCCTCTTCAGTTACACCATCCCGTATAAGTTTTTGAACCTCATTATTCAGGGCCGTTTCCAGTTCCTCTGCGGATTTACCTTCGCTTGGTGTACCGTTGAGAAAAAACATACTGGGGCCGCGCCCAGTAGAATCGTAGTCTGCATTTATCGAGCTAGCAATGCGTTGTTCTCGCACCAGCGCTTTGTTGAGTCGCGCAGATTCGTTACCGTCTAATACACCTACAAGCATCTCCAGTGCATAGGGCTCCCAGTCAGCATCAGCATCGTGCAGAACCGGCGCATGATAGCCCATTACAAGATAAGGCAGCTGTGCTGGAGCCTTTATCATCAACCGTTTGATCCCAGCTTGTGGCGGCTCAACCTGTGGCTTACGTAAAGCCAAAGATAATAGTGGCCGAGATTTAATCTTGCCATAATATTTTTGCGCCAAGGAAAATACATCATTCGGGTTAACATCTCCCACTACCACCAACACAGCGTTGTTAGGCGCATACCAACGGTCATACCACTCTTGAGCATCTTGAACGCTCATGTTTTCTAAGTCGTTCATCCAACCAATAATCGGACGTCTATATGGATGCGATTGATATGCGATGGCCATCATTTTCTCATGTACCAAAGAGTGAGGCTGATCATCAGTACGCAACCGCCGCTCCTCCATAACCACCTTAATTTCTTTGGCAAATTCTTCTTTAGTTAATTTCAAGTTGTGCATCCGGTCAGCTTCCAGTTTCATTGCTAACGGTAACTTGGATTTGTGCAACTGCTGGAAATACGCAGTGTAATCGCGAGCGGTAAATGCATTATCGCGTCCACCTACTGCTGCGATTTGCTTAGAGAATTCACCGCCGCTAACTTTTTTCGTTCCCTTAAACATCATATGCTCCAGCACATGAGCAATACCTGTGGTACCGTTTAACTCATCAACGCTACCTGCCTTGTACCAAATTTGAGAGACCACTACTGGCGAGCGGTGGTCTTCCCTAACAATTAGCTTAAGACCGTTCTCAAGCATGTATTCGTGTGGATTGGCGAAAACCTCAAACGAAATCAGTGAAACCAACGCCAAAGCAGCAATCTGCAATCTAGGAGAATGAATGACGAAACAGGAACTAAACCTCATTTTTTAATAGCCCAAGTTTAAATAAATGGAATAAAATTTCACTTGCATAATAGAACAACGAACTATAACTAATACGACAGCCTACCAGAATGCCAAGTTTCTTCAAATCTAAGAATGGTTCTGCCCCCGTCGAGACATTGACGACTAGCTGGTCAGCCAACGTCAGACGAGGCCTCACCCGTACCCGGGAGAATCTGGGCAAACAGTTATCTAACATACTCGGTAGCAGAAAGATAGATGAAGCCATCTATGAAGAATTGGAAACAGTACTGCTTTCTGCTGATATTGGAATAGATGCGACTACTTGGTTGCTTGATAAGCTACGTAAACAAGTCAAAAGAGATAGCCTGACCAATACAATACAATTAAAGGAAGCACTAAAAGAAGCACTAATTGCATTGCTTATACCACTTGCATGCCCACTTGATACTAGCACGGAGAAACCATTCATCATCATGCTAACAGGTGTAAACGGTGTGGGGAAAACTACATCCATCGGTAAACTTACTCATTACTTTCGGTCTCAAGAGAAATCAGTGCTACTTGCCGCTGGCGACACCTTCCGTGCCGCTGCATGTGAGCAGCTCATGATATGGGGTGAACGCAACAATGTTTCCGTCGTTTCACAAGAGAATAATGATCAACAAAAAGGTGATCCAGCTGCGGTGATCTTTGATGCGATTAACGCTGCAAAGGCGCGCAATATAGACATCGTATTAGCAGATACCGCTGGTCGTCTAGCTACACAATTATACCTAATGGAAGAAATTAAAAAAGTGAAACGCGTCATTGCTAAAACCAGTTCAGGTGCACCACATGAAGTGTTGTTGGTTCTGGATGCCAACACTGGCCAGAATGCGGTTAGTCAGGTAAAAGCGTTCGATGATGCGCTGGGCGTCACGGGCCTTATACTTACCAAACTCGACGGCACCGCTAAGGGGGGCGTAATTGCTGGCATCGCGAAGCAACGCCAGCAGAACCCAATTCCACTGCGCTTTATCGGAGTAGGTGAGGG
>SMVA01347272.1_pt1 | contig 19871 bp, 16 predicted proteins | sample 2456451 | NCBI WGS metagenome assembly SMVA01 (sample SAMN11095933, study PRJNA526329) | marine sediment metagenome | biome: Marine sediment; feature: Surficial sediment; material: Deep marine sediment; isolation source: Hadal surficial sediment | place: Pacific Ocean | collected 2014-05 | depth... | reverse complement strand
GGCGGACGCCAGCCCGCCGAAGTGGCACCTTGCGCACACCAGCTGGTTCTTCGAGACATTTCTGCTGAAGCCCTATCTGGCCGGCTACGAGGCCTTTCACCCCCGCTACGAGTATCTCTTCAACTCCTATTACAACGGGATAGGCAGTCCCTACCCGCGCGCGCAACGCGGCCTGCTGTCGCGGCCCACCGTTAGTGAAATCCGTGCCTATCGAGCGTATGTGGACGACCACATGACACAACTCCTGGCAACGGTGGGGGCGGACCGTGCAGGCACGGTCGGCCTGCGAACGACCCTTGGCCTGCATCATGAGCGTCAGCACCAGGAACTGCTGCTGACAGACATCAAGTACAACCTTGGCAACAATCCGCTACTCCCGGCCTATCGTGCGGACATCGCAGAAACCCAGGCAGACCAAGTCGCAGGCGAGCCGATGGCATTTATCGAATGCGCATCTGGCGTTGTCCGTATCGGTGCCTCGGGCGCGGAGTTTTCCTTCGACAACGAGTTGCCGCAGCATGCCGTTCATCTGCCGCCTTATGCGTTGGCGGATCAATTGGTGACAAATGGCGAATACCTGGAGTTCGTATTGGCGGGCGGTTACTACGAGCCGGCGTTGTGGTTGAGCGACGGCTGGAGCTGGCTCAACGAAATCGAGCGACCGCAACTCCGGGAATTGCGCGCGGACGACCGTGCCGAGCAAAGGTTTGCGCGTTGCACACCGTTGTACTGGTACAAAGACGGTGCCCACTGGTACGAATATCGGCTCACCGGGTCCAGACGACTCGAGTTGGCAGCGCCGGTTTGTCATGTGAGTTTCTATGAGGCAGAGGCTTTTGCCAGGTGGGCCGGCGCGCGGTTGCCGCTGGAGTCTGAATGGGAAGCTGCAGTTGCGGCTGCCGGGGGCAGTCCGCGCGACGGCCACTTTGTCGACAGTGGCCGGTTGCACCCCAAGCGGCGTGAGTCGTCCCCGGGGCAACTCGCACAGGCGTTTGGTGATGTCTGGGAGTGGACGGCGAGCCCCTATGTGGCGTATCCGGGGTATCGACCGCTGGAAGGTACGCTTGGCGAATACAACGGCAAATTCATGAGCAACCAGCTCGTACTACGGGGTGGTTCATGCGCTTCTTCCGGCGACCATATCAGAGCCAGCTACCGTAATTTCTTCTATCCGAAGGATCGCTGGCAGTTCACCGGCATTCGCCTCGCGCGCGACGTATGACGAACTTGAGCCCGCGCAGGAGCTGAACCATTCCCTCAGATCAATCGGCAGATTCGGCGGCGGATCCGGTAACAGATCCGGTAGCAGAGAGATATGGCAATCTGACGTTCTTCGATGGGCGACCGTCCGTAGAAGATCGGCAGCAGGAGATTCTGGCAGGGCTCCTCAGCGAACCAAAATATGTGTCGGCAAAGTATTTCTACGATCAGCGCGGCTCCGAGCTTTTCGAAGCCATCACCCAACTGCCGGAGTACTACCTCACCCGCACGGAACTCGCACTCCTCGATCGACATCTTCCTGAAATCGCAGCTACCGTTGGCGCGGGAGTCTGTCTGGTCGAATACGGCAGTGGCTCGAGTCAGAAAATCCGCAAGCTGCTCGAGCACATCCGGCCGAGTGCTTATGTGCCGGTTGATATTTCTCGTGCTCACCTCGAAGAAACCGCCGGCGCACTTCACGCCGACTACCCCTGGCTCGATATCCTGCCGACGTGCGCCGATCTCACGCAGCCCTTTGAGCTACCCCAGCGCGTGAGCGAGCTGCCGAAGGTGGGCTTCTATCCGGGTAGCAGCATCGGCAATTTCCAACCGGCAAAAGCCGTGGCCTTCCTCGCCAATGTCGCAGCGACCCTGGGTAGTGGCAGCCACCTGCTTGTCGGAGTCGACCGCAAGAAAGCGACGGCCACGCTCGAAGCAGCGTACAACGATGAGGCAGGCATCACTGCCGAGTTCAACAGAAACCTGCTCACGCACATCGCGGGAATATTGGGTGTCGACATCGACCCGGGTCGGTTTACCCACCGGGCGATCTACAATCCGCAGGAGGGCTGCATTCAGATGTTCCTGGATGTCAGCGAACCCTGCCGCATCCGTCTGGGCAAGCAGCAGATTACATTCGCCGCCGGTGAATCAATTCACACGGAAAACTCCTACAAGTACGATGCCGATGAATTCGTCTCACTTGCACGGCGAGGGGGTTTTACGGAGGTCGCGGCCTGGACGGATCCACAACAGTGGTTTTCGGTGTTTCTGCTGCGGGCGCTTTAAGGCGGCGCGGCGCAATCTGTTAATCGAGCCGCGGGCGCTTAATTCAGCAGGCGCTCGTCGAGATAGAAGAAATGGGCACAGTGATGTTGCACGATGCGCTGAAATTCTTCCGGATTGTTGCAGCGTACGTTGCTTGATTTCTTTTTACGCAGCGCCACTGCAAGTCGCGACAGCCAGAACGACAATGCGGCGTACAGCGCAAACATCGGAAAAAAGCGAATTTCTGCCGGAGTAAGTGGGCGAATCGCATGATATGCGCGCAGTAATGCGGTGGTCCGTTCAGTATTGAGCGCGCCGGTCGAATCGGTGCACCAGTCGTTGGCTGCGACAGCCAGGTCGTAAATCAAATAGCCTTGGGCGGCGTGGTGGAAATCGAGCACGCCGGTGAGTCCGCGTTCGTTGAACAGCAGGTTGTCACGAAACAAATCGCCGTGAATGATGCCGGTCGGAAGCTGACGAATATCTTCGCGGCCGAGCAGTGACAGAACGTTCACCAGCGTATCGTCGAGCAACTGCGACGCCTCGAACGGCAGATAGTGTCTACAGGCGGTGGCGGATTCCGCGAGCCAGCGTCCGTCACGGGGATACGGCGGTACGGGAAAGTCCCAGTTTGCCGCTGTGTTATGAAATCTGGCAGTAAACCGACCGAGCGCAGCGACCTGCAGCTGAGTGGGATTGTGGACGTGGCGTCCAGGCAATCGCTTCGACAGGATCACCGACTTGCCGTTGAAGGTGTCATAGGCCTCGCCTGTCAACGTGCGCACAACCTCCGCTACAGGCAATCCGTTTCGTGCGCACAGATCCAGCAACGGGACATACGCGCCGCCTGAGTTTGACGGCTGCTCGATGATGGTGAGGACAAACTCGCGCTCGTGGCCATCGTGCACTGTGCGCAGAAAGTAGTTGCTGTTTTCGATACCGTTGACCGCTGGCCAGTAACGAATCAGCTCACCGATACCATAGCGGGCGATGGTGTCTTCAAGATCCAGAACATCCAGCTGTGTGATTGCGTTCATCGATTATCAGAACTCGAAGAGGACCCAGGAGGGCAGCAACATCTCGGCGCGTTCGAGGTCGCCGAAGCCGGTGGTTCGGTCGCGTGGCACCAGGTAGTAAGGTTTACCCCAGTTAGGCACGATTTTGATCATGCGCAGTTCTCCGTTCTGACGATACTCATAAATGGTGCGCTCTTCACCGGCGATAATCGTGACATCGGGCCCACGAATTTCTCCATCTGCTGCGCGGGCCTGCATGGCCAGTGCCAGGGCAACCAGCGTGAGCGCCAGGTACGGCCACAGCGACGATTCACGATGCCGCGGCAATGCGGCGCGCCTGGCGACTGGTTTGCACGATGCCCGTCTGCGTCGCCACGCCTGTCTAGTGCGCCGGCGGGGCTTGTTGTGCGCACCGTTGCGCGATTGCTGTGGTAGTGTCGCGGTGGCGTTCATGGTCGGACTCGTTGTCGCTGGCTGTGACGAACCTGGGGTTGCTGTCGCGCTTGCAAACGACCTGGGAATGGTGGACCAAACGGCGGGGCAACGCAAAGCACATTGCGCCGCGGACAAGCGCGCTGACGGGGTGAAGGAAAGCCTATGGCTGATGATTCATCGGCGCGCGGGGCGCCGCTGATATTGGTGGATGGATCTTCGTATCTGTTCAGGGCTTATCACGCGATGCCTGAGCTGACCACCGCGGCCGGAGATCCGACCGGCGCCATTCGCGGCGTGATAGCCATGTTGCGGAAGCTCGCGAAAGACTATCAGGGCAGTCTCATCGCGGTGGTTTTCGACGCCAAAGGCAAGACGTTCCGCAACGACCTGTATGCGCAATACAAAGCAAACCGGCCGCCCATGCCAGACGATCTGCGTGAACAGATTCAGCCGATCCACGACATCATCCGCGCCATGGGTCTGCCGTTGCTGATCGTGGCCGATGTGGAAGCCGACGACGTGATCGGAACCCTCGCTACCCAGGCAACGGCGCAGGAACGCGATACCGTGATTTCGACGGGCGACAAAGACATGGCGCAACTCGTCTCGCCGCACGTCTCGCTCGTCAACACGATGACTGAGACCACCATGGACCGGGATGGCGTGATCGCGAAGTTCGATGTCGCGCCGGAACAGATCGTCGATTATCTGGCCTTAATGGGTGACACCGTCGACAACATTCCCGGGGTGCCCAAGGTGGGGCCCAAGACCGCGGCGAAATGGCTCAAGGAATACGGCGACCTGGACGCGGTGATGGCCAACGCCGACGCCATCAAAGGAAAAGTTGGCGAAAACCTCCGGGCCAGTTTCGCGCAACTGCCGCTGTCGCGTTCCCTCACACAGATCAAGTGCGATGTAGAACTCGATCTGGGGATCGGCGACCTTGTGGCGAGCCCGCCGGATGAGGCCGCGCTGCGCGAACTGTTCGAGCGCTTCGAATTCCGAACCTGGTTGGAAGACGCTGCAAGCGCCGATGCTGCTGCAGTGATCACGCAGCCGGCGCCGGTGACCGATTATGAATGTATCAGCACGATGGACGCACTCAACGGCTGGCTGGACCGGTTGCGGGCGAGCGCACTGTTTGCCTTCGACACCGAAACGACCAGTCTCAATTACATGGATGCGGAGCTGGTGGGATTTTCGTTCTGCATTGAACCGGGCAAGGCGGCTTATCTGCCGGTGGCGCACAGCTACGCGGGAGCCCCGGCGCAGATCACGCTGACGGATGCGCTCGCGGCACTCGCGCCGTTGCTGGAAGATCCGGCAATTAAAAAGGTCGGCCAGAATCTCAAATACGATATGAGCGTGCTTGCGCGCTACGGCGTTGCGCTCAATGGCATCGAATTCGACACGATGCTCGAATCCTATGTGCTCGACAGCGTCGCCAGCCGGCACAATATGGACGACCTGGCAAAAAAATATCTGCAGCGCGACACGATTCACTACGAAGACGTTGCCGGTAAGGGCGCGAAACAACTGACTTTCGATCAGGTGCCCGTCGACCAGGCGACCGACTATGCGGCAGAAGACGCCGATGTCACCCTGCAACTGCACGCAACACTCTGGCCGCGTCTCGCCGCGACACCTTCGCTGGTCGAGGTTTTCAGGACCATTGAACTGCCACTGCTGGCGGTGCTCTCAAAGGTTGAGCGCACGGGAACGCTTATCGATGGTGGACTGCTCGCCGACCAGAGTCGCGAACTCGGCGAGCGGATAGAAGTGCTGCGAAGCCAGGCCTTTGAACTGGCCGGTGGTGAGTTCAATCCGGATTCGCCCAAGCAACTGCAGGAAATCCTCTACGAAAGACTCGGTCTGCCGGTGTTGAAGAAAACGCCAAAAGGTCAGCCCTCGACCGCCGAGCCGGTGATGCTCGAACTCGCCCGCGATTACGAATTGCCCGAGGTCATACTGCAGTACCGGTCGCTTGCGAAGCTCAAATCCACCTACACCGATAAACTGCCGCTGCAGATCAACCAGAAAACGGGCCGGGTCCATACGTCCTATCATCAGGCCGTGGCGGCGACCGGCAGGCTTTCCTCCGCCGACCCCAATCTGCAGAACATTCCAATTCGTACCGCGGAAGGCCGGCGCATTCGGCAGGCGTTCGTCGCCCCACCGGGGCGCAAAATCATCGCCGCAGATTACTCACAGATCGAGCTGAGAATCATGGCTCATCTCTCCCAGGATGCAGGCTTGCGGGACGCATTTGCCAACAATCAGGACATTCATCGAGCGACGGCCGCGGAGGTTTTCGGCGCGACGCTCGACACCGTTAGCGATGACCAGCGGCGCAATGCAAAAGCCATCAATTTCGGTTTGATCTATGGCATGTCGGCTTTTGGTCTGGGACGTCAGCTTGGCATATCGCGAGCGCTTGCCCAGGACTATATCGATCGCTACTTCGCCCGTTACCCGGGTGTGCATGACTACATGGAACGCACGCGGGCGCTGGCCCACGATCAGGGCTTCGTTGAAACGGTGTTCGGCCGCCGGCTGTATCTACCGGAGATCAACGCCCGCCATGCCCAGCGCCGACAGGCGGCCGAGCGCACGGCGATCAATGCGCCCATGCAGGGCACCGCTGCGGACATCATTAAACGGGCGATGATCGGCGTGGACAGGTGGCTTGCCGGGGCAGGACTCGATGCGCTGATGATCATGCAGGTGCATGACGAACTCGTTTTCGAAGTGGCCGAAAACGACGCGGCAGCACTGGTTTCAGGAGTCGTCGAACAGATGGCGGCAGCCGCTGAGCTGAGCCTGCCGTTGATCGTGGATGTGGGTCAGGGCGACAACTGGGACCAGGCCCACTGAGTGTTAATCCGCCGGTAGCCTGAGTTCTGTGGACAACCAGTCCTTGAGAGTTTCCAGCAATTCGGCGTGACCCAGCCCGGAGGATGCCGAGAAGCTTTGCACGACGGCGAACGGATTGCCGGCCAGTTCGCGCTGGACGTCCCGCAGGGCGTTCTGCCGGGCGCCGTGTTTGAGCTTGTCGGCTTTGTTGAGTAACACGCGAACGGGAATTCCCGAATCGTGCGCCCAATCGAGCAGCTGCGTATCAGAGGACTGCAACGGATGGCGAATGTCCATTACCAGCACGACCGCGACCAGGTTCTCTCGATAAGACAGGTACTCGTTCACCGACTCCTGCCAGGCCACCTGGGTGGACTTCTGCGCTTTCGCGTAGCCGTAACCGGGCAGATCGACCAGACAACCGCCCTCACGCACGGCGAAGAAATTGAGCAGCCGGGTACGGCCGGGGGTTTTGCTCACCTTGGCGGTTTGCCGTGAGCCGGTCAGCCGATTGAGCACGCTGGATTTCCCGGCATTTGAGCGGCCGGCAAACGCGACTTCCGGACCCTGCGGTGGCGGGCAGTTGCGCAGCGAGGGCGCGCTTGTCAGAAAGCTGACTTCAAGCCGCAGCGGGTCTGGCAAAACGTGGGTCTCCTGTGAGGTGAACGGGGAGTTGGTATATAATCCGCGCCCCTGAACTGGCCAGTATAGAGGACACAGCCGCAATGCAATTCGGATATTCACGGCCGTCGGCGACGGCTGGGGTGGTGATCGCCGCCTTCCTGGGGGCGCTCGGCGCATTCAGCGCAGGCCCCGCGTTCGCCGCCGGTGATGCCGCAGCCGGACAGGCTCAGGCTGCCGTCTGTAGCGCCTGTCACGGTGCGGATGGCGCCACCGGCATCGATCCGAGCTATCCGAACCTCGCCGGGCAGAATGAGGCCTACTTGCTGGCCCAGTTGCAGATGATCAAATCCGGTGAACGCACGGTACTCCTGATGGCGGGTCAACTCATCGCTAAATCCGAGCAGGAACTGGCCGATCTGGCTGCGTACTATGCCTCACTGCCGGCTAAGGTGAATCAAGCTCAAGGTAACGATGCGGACCTCGCGAAAGCCGAGCGGATCTATCGCGGCGGTATCAGCAAGAAAGGCGTTGCCGCCTGCAGCGCCTGCCACAATCCCTTCGGCGGCGGCAATGCGCCGGCAGGATTTCCGGATATCGGCGGTCAGCCCAGCGCGTACACGATCGCCCAGCTGACAGCCTACCGGGAAGGCGATCGCACGACAGACGAAGCACATGGCGGCATGATGCGGGGCGTGGCGGGCGGTCTGACGGATGGTGAGATCCGTCTGCTTGCCGATTACATTCAAGGCCTGCACTGAGGCGACGATTGCACCAAAATACCCCGCCAGGGTCCAATTCCCTGCCGGGATCTCCTGTGGCGGTCGCTTTTGCGGGTCGCTTCTGCGGGTCGCTTCGGTGGATCTCAAGGTAGATCGGGATAAAAAATGAAACGATCACTGTTACTGATACTTCTCCTGGCGTTCACGGCGTTGCCGCTGCAGGCCGCGGAGTACGTCGAGGGCACTCACTATGCCCGGCTGGCTGTGCCGGTGGCGACCCAGGACCCGGCAAAGGTGGAGGTCGTGGAAGTCTTTTCCTACGCCTGTATTCATTGCAAAAACTTCGACCCCTGGATCGAGCGTTGGCGGGCCGAACAGAGTGAAGACGTGCAGTTTCGGCGCATTCCAGCAGTCTTCGACAAGACCTGGGAAACTCTCGCCCGCGCGTTTTATGCCGCGGATGTACTCGGGGTCAGCGAAAAAGTCCACACGCCGTTATTCGAAGCGATCCACGACAAAGGCGTCGATCTGCGCGAACCGAGTCTGATGGCAGCGCTCTTTGAGGACGCCGCCGGCGTGCCGCAGGAGCAATTCGAGCAGGTCTACAACTCGATGGTGCTCAATGCCCGTATTGCCAATGCGCATGGGCTGGGTCGGTCTTACGGGATTTCCGGTGTCCCGACTTTGATTGTCGGCGGCAGGTACCGGGTGGACGGTCGGATGGCGGGCAGCAATACAGATATGCTGGCGGTTGCGGATCAACTGATTGCGCAAATCCTTGCCGAGCAAGCGCTCGACGCCGCCGAACCTGGCGCGCAGTAGCGCGCGGCGATTGCCAAAATGCTAGACAGTCCACATTCACGAACGTCGCGTCGCGCTAGACTTCTGGTGAGATCACTGGAGCAGACTGCGATGCTTGCCTGGGCGAAACGCGGGGACAACCGACTGACCGTCGACCCCGAAGTCAACGTACACCGCCACCATGAACCGCTGCGGGCGAGTTCGCAGGGACCGCGCGCCGACGCCGTTACTGCCGACGGCGAACGTGGCCTGCGATTTCTGACCTACAACATTCAAGTCGGTATCAGGACGAGCAAATACCGCCACTATTTCACCAAAGGCTGGAAGCACGTTCTGCCGCATGAAGGCCGTAACCACAATCTGCGGCGCATAGCCGACGTCGTGTGCGACTATGATTTCGTTGCCCTGCAGGAAATCGATGCCGGAAGTATTCGCAGCGGTTTCATCAACCAGGTCGAGTACATTGCCGATCGCGCCGGATTTCCCTACTGGTACACCCAGCTCAATCGCGACCTGGGTCCTTTTGCCCAGCACGGCAACGGCCTGCTCTCACGGATTTCACCCGAAGCCATGGAAGACCACCGCCTGCCGGGAGCGATCCCGGGCCGCGGTGCCATCGTCGTGCGTCTGCCTTATGCCGACACCAGCGTGCTCGTCGTACTGCTGCACCTATCGCTGGGCCAGCGCTCCCGGACGTTGCAGCTCGAATACGTAACCCGTCTGATCGACGGCGAGTCGCACGTGGTCGTGATGGGCGATATGAATTCTCACCTGTCGCACCTGCTGTTCAATTCACCCCTGGCGGAGACCGATCTGCGACCCGCACAAGGCGTGCTGCCGACGTATCCTTCATGGCGGCCAGCACTCGCGCTCGACCACATTCTGGTCTCGCCCAGCTTGAACATTCAGGAATACGATGTGCTTGATTGTCGCCTGTCAGACCATCGACCCATCTCGGTCACGGTCACCCGTGCCGAGCAACCGGCAGCGCAGAAGGTGGCCGTTTAAGACTCGGTTGGACGCTGGCCGGCGCGGCGATGGTTTGCGTCAGTTGGTGAAGGTCACCTGGGGTCGGGTGCAGGCAGTATCCAGCAACTCCGGATAGTTTTTGCGGTAGTCACTCTGGCAGAACGCGATGGTCGCCTTCGTCTGTTCGATGACATAGGCGCGAATCGCCTCAGCCTCGGCGGCGTCGAGCACGTGGGCAAAACTCGCCATGCCGCGACCTACATAGGCGCCGCCGCGAACGATGGCGTCCCAGGCCTGGTGGGTACCGGCACTGCTGTAACGCAAATCGGGCACCCCGCCGCCGCTGGCGGTTGCGCCGGGAGCGTGGCAGACGGAGCAATACCGATGGTAGGCCGCCTCGCCCGCGGCAACCTGTTCTGGCGTGGTTTGCATCGGCGGTGGCTGCGGGATGTCGATGTAGGCCACGCTGATCGGCGGCAGCAGCGTTTTGCCGCCCAACTTGAAAGCAAGAATGCGGCCTTCAATGAGAACATTGTCGCGATGCCGCGGCACGCCGGAGGAGAGGCCAAAGGTGCCACCCCAGCCTGCAATCACCGCGATGTACTGTTCACCATCCACGGCGTAGGTCACGGGTGGCGCGATGATGCCGATGTTGGTCTGAAACTCCCAGACGAGTTCGCCCGTGTCGGCGCGGTAGGCGGCGAACTGACCATCTGCGCGACCCTGAAACAGCAGATTGCCGGCGGTGCTCAGCAGTCCGCCGTTCCAGCTGAGTTTGTGTTGCACGCGCCAGACTTCCTGCTGGGTTACCGGATCCCAGGCGGCAATATAGCCTTTGATATCCTGCAGGTCGGCGATCATGGAATCGGCATCTTTCGGTGGGATGGTCTGCTGGGTGTCGATGCCCGTGTTCCAGGCCCCGGGCTGCACTTTAAAGGCGTTGTCCTGAGCGTATTTGAAGCTCAGATCCAATGCCGGAATGTAGACGAGACCCGTGATCGGTGAGTACGTCATCGGATGCCAGTTGTGTCCGCCGTAGGGCGACGGGCGGATCTTGCGCATGTCGTTGGCGTAGTGTGCGTCGGGATTTTCGACCGGCCGGCCGGTCTCCTTGTCGATGTGGGTGGCCCAGGTCACCGGGACGTAAGCTTCGGCGGAGATAAATTCTCCGTTCCTGCGATCCAGGACGTAGAAGAAGCCGTTTTTCGGCGCCTGCATGATGACTTTGCGCTGCTCCCCGTCGATTGCCATGTCCGCCAGGATCATGTGCTGGGTGGCGGTGTAGTCCCAGGTATCACCGGGCGTGGTCTGGTAGTGCCAGACCATGCTGCCGTTGTCGGGGTTGATGGCAACGATGGAAGACAGGTAAAGGTTGTCGCCGCCGCCGGGTGAGCGAATATAGCGATTCCACGGCGAGCCGTTGCCGACTCCGATATAGAGAAGATTCAGCTCCGGGTCATAGGCCATGGAGTCCCAGACCGTGCCGCCGCCGCCGACTTCCCACCATTTGCCGCCGCGCCAGGTGGTCGCTGCGACTTCCATCGCGCGACTCTCGAACGGTTCCGCGGGATTGCCGGGGACGGTGTAAAACCGCCAGGCTTGCGCGCCGGTGTCCGTGGCGTAAGCGGTAACATACCCGCGCACGCCGTATTCGGCGCCGCCGTTGCCGATGACCACTTTGTCCTTGATGATCCGCGGTGCACCGGTGATCGTGTAGGCCTGATCGGCTGGGGTGGTTCTGACCTCCCAGTCCAGGTGCCCGGTCGCCGCATCTAGAGCGATGAGGCGACCGTCGAGTGTCCCGGCATAGATGCGCCCCTGCCAGGCAGCGACGCCGCGATTGACCACATCGCAACACGCGAACTTGCCCCACTCGCGGGGTACGCGCGGGTCATAGCGCCACAGCAGTTCACCGGTTTTCGCATCGTGCGCCCAGACCACGGACCAGGAGCCAGTGGTGAACATCACGCCGTCGACGACAATTGGAGTTGCTTCCAGACCGCGCCGCGTGTCGGTGTCCCAATACCAGGCAAGACCCAGCTGCTCGACGTTGTCCGCATTGATCTGGACCAGCGGGCTGTGGCGTTGCTCATCGTAGGTTCGACCGTGCGCCAACCAGTTCTCCGGCTCGCCGTCGGCCGCCGCGATCCGGGCACCGTCGATCGTGCCGGTTGCCGTGCGGATGGCCTGCAGCCTCGCGTCGTCCAGCGACACTGAGGACGCTTGAGCTGAGGCTACTTGCGCTGTCGGGTCGCCGGCCGCCGGGTCGCTTTCGCCGGAGCAGCCGGTACTCAGAATTATGAGACCGGCGAGTACCAGGCCTCGCAGCCAGTTGCGTTCAGTCATGTGCTTTGCCTTGCGCCATCGGCGGCAGATTCTAGCAGAACGTGGCAGCCATCAGGATTCGAGGAACGCCGCAATAGCCGCATTGACGTGCGCGGGATCTTCCTGATGCAGGAAGTGACCCGCGGTGGGAAGCACGTCGATGGTCAGGCCGGCGCCGAAAAATTGTTCCATCCCCGCGAGAAGTTCCGGACCGATACAGCCATCGAGTGCGCCATGCAGGTGCAACGTGGGCACCGTAATCGATTCGCCGAGTCGCGCCTGATCTGTTGCATAGCGGTCGGCTTGTTGCGCCGGGTCGAACAATGCGCGGTAGTAGCCGAGCGTCGCGCTGAGTACGCCCGGCTTGTCCAGGGTGTCCAGCACCGCCTGCAGGGATGACTCCGGAAACGCCCAGCCGGGAGACCAGTCCTGCCAGAGCCGGCGGATGAACGCGTAGTTATTGAGCGACACTGCCGCCTCAGCGAAAGGCAATTGAAAAAAGAACATGTACCAGCTGCGCCGCTGTTGTTCGGCGTTGCCGATGAAGGCGTCAAACATCGCAGTGCCGTAAGGCACGGCCGACGTGATCAACCGGCTGACTTTTTCCGGCGCGAACAGCGCCGCACCCTGCGCCGCCGCCGTGCCCCAGTCGTGGCCATACACCACGGCCTGGTCGTAGCCGAGCGCATCGATGAGGGCGCTCGCATCGTGGCCAAGTGCCGCACTGAGGTAGCAGCCGTCAGCGGGAATCGTCGCTGGATGGTAGCCGCGCATGTAAGGCGCCACCACCCGGTAGCCGAGGCCTGCGAAATACTTGAATTGTGCAGCAAAGGTCTGCGGGCAGTCCGGAAATCCGTGCAGGCAAAGCAGCAGCGGACCCTCACCCTGGCTGAGGTAGTGAAACTCCAGCCCGTTTGCCCTGACGCTGTCCTGCGTTGTGGTTTGCTCGCTCATCTTCTCCCCCTTGACCAGCGGATGGATTATCGTTGTGGTTGGGCGGAAAACTACCACCGATCGCGCAAGAGCCGCCAGCCGCGGCAAGCGCGGTTCAGCAAATCCGTAGTTCAGCAAGAAAATTCAGTTAATAAGGGGCGGCGATTGGCACAAGGGATCAGGCAGGACGGCCAGGATTGGCTCGATGAACAGCAGGAATGGCTGGATGCCATGGATGACGTGCTCACCAATCACGGAGAGGACGCCGCCCGCGATCTCCTCAGCAACATTCAGGCCCATCTGAGCCAGCAGGGCTTGCTCATCACGCAGACCACACTCAATACACCCTACAAGAATACAATCGAGGTGCGCGACCAGCCGGCCTACCCGGGCAACATCGAACTCGAAACGCGGATCGGCAATATCATTCGCTGGAACGCGGTCGCCATGGTGTTGCAGGCAGTCGACAGCGGCAGCGGCGTGGGCGGCCATATCGCGACCTATCTGTCGGCTGCCACGATGATGGAAGTGGGGTTCAACCATTTCTTCCGGGCGCGAACGGACGACTACGGCGGTGATCAGGTGCACTTCCAGGCGCACACCGCACCGGGCGTGTATGCGCGCGCCTATCTCGAAGGCCGTTTGAGTGCGGCGCAACTCGGCAACTACCGCCGTGAACTGGCCGCCGGTGGCGGATTGCCGTCGTATCCGCACCCGCGACGCCTGCCCTGGTTCTGGCAGATGCCAACGGCGAGCATGGGACTATCCACGCCCAGCGCTATTTATCAGGCGCGCTTTGCCAAGTACCTCGAGAGTCGGGGTTTGAAGCCCAAGAACGGTGGCAAGGTCTGGACGTTCGTCGGCGATGGAGAAGCCGACGAGCCCGAAGTCCTCGGGACCATCAATATTGCCAGCCGCGAAGCGCTCGATAATCTGGTCCTGGTGATTAACTGCAATCTGCAGCGGCTCGATGGTCCGGTGCGCGGTAACGGCAAAATCATCCAGGAACTCGAGCGTGCGTTTCGCGGCGCCGACTGGCAGGTCATCAAGGTGATCTGGGGTGGTGGCTGGGACCAGATACTCGCGCGCGACGAACACGGATTCCTGCAGGCCCGGATGGAACAGGCGGTCGATGGCGACTATCAGATGTACACCGTCTCCTCTGGAGATGTCGTTCGCGAGCACTGGGTGGAAAACACGCCGGAACTCAAAGAGTTGATGAAGACGCTGACGGACGAGGAGATCCGCTCGATCAAGCGGGGTGGCCAGGATCATCAGAAAATTTATGCGGCGTTTCAGCGGGCCACCGAATGTAAAGATAAGCCGTGTGTTATTTTGTTAAAAACGGTCAAAGGCGATGGCCTCGGTCCGGGAACCGAGGGCAGCAACACCGTACATCAGAAAAAACAACTCAATCCGGTCGAACGGCGCGAGCTTGCCAAGCGCCTGGATATCCCGCTGTCAGATGAAGAAATTGCCCGGGCCGATTTCTATTTGCCCACTGAAGGCTCCGAAGAAATCCAGTATCTGAAATCTCATCGTGAGGCGCTCGGTGGATACCTGCCCGCCCGGCGGGTCGAGTGTGAAAATCTCGAAGCGCCAGCGCTTGAATTGTTTGCCGATATGCTCAAAGGCACCAAACGAGAAATCTCGACGACAATGGTGGTCGTTCGGATGTTGGCCCGCTTGTTAAGAGATAAGAAGATCGGCAAGTACATCGTTCCCATCGTACCCGATGAAGCTCGCACGTTCGGGATGGACGGCTTGTTTCCACAGGCTGGCATTTACTCTCCTGCCGGACAGCAGTATCAACCAGTGGATGCCGGCACGATCGCCCCCTACCGGGAAGCCGAGGACGGCCAGATTCTGCAGGAAGGTATTTGTGAAACTGGCGCAATGGCGTCGTTCCTCGCGGCCGGAACCGCGTATGCCAATCACGGCTTACCCATGATCCCTTTCTACATTTTTTATTCGATGTTCGGCTTCCAGCGTGTCGGCGATATGATCTGGGCGTGTGGCGACATGATGTGCAAGGGCTTTCTGTTGGGTGGCACTTCGGGACGAACCACGCTCAACGGTGAAGGCGTGCAGCATCAGGACGGGCATTCCCATCTCGTTGCCAACACGATCCCGAATCTCAAGAGTTACGATCCGGCATTTGCTTTCGAAATTGCACTCATCGTACGTGATGGCATCCACCGGATGTATAAACTCAACGAAGACGTTTTCTACTACCTCACGCTCACTAATCAGAACTATCTGATGCCACCGATGCCCGAAGGTGTGGAAGAAGGCGTGCTGGCCGGCATGTACTGTCTGGAACGCGACGCGGCAGCAACGGTGAACCTGTTCGGCAGCGGTGCGATCATGACCGAGGTGCTCATGGCGCGGGAACTGTTGCGTGAACAAGGGGTGAGCAGCAACCTGTGGAGCGTGACGAGCTACAACGAACTGGCGCGTGAGGCGCTGACCTGCGAGCGGCGCCAGCTGCTCAGCCTTGCTGGCGAGGACGTCGAGTTGCCGCTGGTGGAGCGGCTGTTGCGCGGCGAACAAGGTGTTTTTGTCGCAGCAAGCGATTACATGAAGGCGCTGCCGCTGACGATCGCAAAATGGATTCCAGGCCCGTTCATCGTGTTGGGGACGGATGGCTTTGGCTTGTCCGAATCTCGCCAGGAGCTGCGTCAGTATTTCGAGGTCTCGGCGGCCTGGATTGCATTGGCTGCCTTGTCGGCACTCGCGCGCAACAACTTCACAACGCAAGAACTCGCTGTGACTTTCGCCCGCGAGCAGGGACTGGACCTGACGAAAGCGGAACCGTTCGTGGGCTAGTTCGTTGCTACCCGGAATATCGAATCCGGAGTAAGTAAGAGCGTTGCGGCCGAAGGTTGTCTATGCGGCCGCCGCGCAATCGCTCCGCGATCCCCTTCACTTCACGAACTTGCCCGAAGACGGTCAATTCGCTCATTCGGTTGCGCGGTCACCGTCCGCATAGACAACCTTCGGCCGCAACGCTTAGCGACTCCAGATTCGAATATTCTGGTCAGGAACTGGTAAATGAAAAACAAGCTGCTGGTGGCAAGACGTTAACCTGGGAAACAGTTAGCGTTAACTTGAGAAGCAGTTAACGATACTGGCGTGGAGAAGCAGTCACAATTCGGTGATCGAATTGGTAGCTGCCGATACATGGATTTTCGTTTTTCCCAATTCGAGGTTCTCACCGGCGCGAGCGCACTGTTATTGTGTTTGCTGTTCGTGTGTGTATTCAGCGAGGCCTCGGACATTGAAGATGAACTGGGTGCGCAGACCGCAGAGGCGGTGCGCAAACAGAATCTTTTCTGGGCGAGCGTTGAGCCCCAGGGTCAGGAAATTCTGCTCACCGGGGCTGCTCCCGATTATCAGGCCAAGCGCAGAGCCGGCGAAATAGCACTCGCCATTCACGGCGTCTCCAGTGTCGACAACCAGATCGTAATCATCGGTGAAGCCGGCACTTGCCAGCTGGAAATAAACAGCTATCTGCAAGAGGAAAGAGTTTCGTTCAAGACCGGTCGCGCGGAGCTTGCGCCCTCCAGCTTTCCCATGCTCGGCATGCTCGCGAGCATTGCGCGCAGTTGTAACGTAAAAATTGAAGTTGCCGGTCATACCGATTCGGTAGGGGATGCGGCGGTCAACCTGCAGCTCAGCCAGCAGCGTGCCGATGCGGTTCGCACATACCTCGTGCAAAGTGGCGTGCCACCTGAACAGGTAGAGGCCACAGGCTACGGTGAGAACCAGCCGATTGCCGATAACGCCACGGTAGAAGGCCGCAAGACCAACCGGCGTATCGAATTCCGCGTCGTCGGAGGCACCGCATGATCTACCTCATCATGAAGATGTTTCTCTATTTACTCGTAGCACTTGTCGCCGGTGGTGCTGCCGGTTGGCTGCTGCGAAACATCGCGGCGTTGCGCAAGGAAGACGAGCTCAACAAATCACTTGCTGAAGCGCGCGCCCGCGTTCCGCAGTTTGAGTCGTTGCTGCGCTCGCGTGACGAACTGGTCAAGCAGTTGCGGTTGGATCTCAAAACTCAGGAAGCGAAATCCAGTGATCTGCAAGTGAGCCTCAGTACCCAGGAACGCGATATGCGCGAGAAGTCACGCGCACTGAGCAAGGCCGTTGCGCGCAACGAAGCGTTCGAGGGCGCAGGCGATTCGAATGATTCAGATGGTTCAGACGAGTCCGGGAAGCTGCTCGAGGCCGGCTACGAAGCTGAGGTGCAGCCTGCGGCGGCGGACGACCAAGCGCATTCGGCCGAAGACAATCAGACGATTGGTGCGTTGCTCGACGATATCGAAAGTTTACGCACGGAGCTGAAAACGGCAAACGCTGCAACGGCGAATGCAGTCACCGAGGCGGCGGCAGCCGAGGCTGAACTGTCGTTACTCAGCCAGGGTGACGCGGCACAGCAGAACGATACGTTGGTGCAACAGGTGCAGGAATTGCAGGCGCAATTGGCGGAAAAAGAGGCGGAGCAGGAGCGGCTCAGCAACCGGCTCGAAAGCGAACAGCGCAAACTTACCCAGCTCGAAAGGGAACGTGAGTTACAGAACAAGTCGCTGCAGGTTCTACATCAGCAACTCGAGCTGGAACGGGAGCGCAGCCACCAGGCCAGTGCCTGACTCAGCTACGCGCCGCCTAGGTCGGAACGTTTTCAGCGGGTCCATCTTCTTGAGCAGCCTCCCGGGCTGCAACGAAAATTGTCTGGCCATCGAGCTGTCGGATGTCGTCCTGCCACAGATAGACGCAGGCGATAGCGAAAAGGTAGATCGTGGAGCCGGTCACCACGGCAAGGCTCGCGCCGAATGATTCCGCCATGGCGCCCATGAACAGCCCCCCCAGCGAGATCAGACTGAATCCCACGGTGTGAATGCCCATCACCCGCCCGCGCAGGGCGTCGGGTACCGTCAATTGCAGCACGGTCATCGACGTGATCATGAAAACCGAGGCAAATGTGGCCGAGAGAAAGACGAACCCGAGCGCCGGGTAGAACGCACCGAGGCGAGCAGCGGCGGCGAACCCGAACAGGCAGGCTATGGACAACGCTGCACCCCCGAGCATGACGCCACCCAGATTGCGGTATTTCTGCACGCCGCCGATGAGAAGTGTTCCGACTACCGAGCCAACGCCGCCTGCCGAGAGCAGATAGCCGAAGCCGGTTTCATCCGAACCCAGGAGGTCGACGAACACCGGCATGATCTGTACATAGGATTGAGAAAAAAACATGCCGACGAACGTTATCCCGAGCAACCACTTGAATAAGTCCTGTGTCCAGATGAACCTGATGCCTTCGCGAAGTTGCTCGAGCGGCGATTGTCCTGCCGTTTCGGGCGGGGCCACTCGGATCCCGGCGATGACCACAAACATGACAAAGAAGCCAACGGCGCCCAGAGCAAACACCGGCCAGGTGTCTTTCGTTGCATAGATGATCAAGCCGCCGAACGCCGGGATCGCCATGCGCGTGGCTTGCCAGATGAAAGAGTTGAGCGCGACTGCACTCATGAAGGCGCTGCGGGCAACCAGTTGTGGATAGATCGACACACGTGCGGGCCAGTCGAGCCCGGTCACCAGCGAGATGAGCGCCGTAATGCTCATCACATGCCAGACGGCCACCAGACCCGAATAGTCCAGCCAGGCGAGTAACATAAGAAGCAACGCGGTCGTCAGCGAGGTACACATTATGATGACACGCTTGTCGAATCGATCGGCAATCACGCCACCGAGCAGGGTCATCGCGATGTTTGGCAGCGCAGCGGCGGCGCCGAGCACGCCTAGCTGCAGGGCGGACCCGGAAAGTTCGAAGATGAGCCAGCCCTGGCCCAGAATGATCAGCTGTGTCGCGCCGACAGAAGCGAACGATGCAAACCAGTAACGACGGTAACGGGCGAAGCCGAGCGCGGGATAGCGCTGCGTTAAAACGTTTGCCATGCCATCTCCTTATGGGGCCGTGTAGGATGCGGGAAATGGATTTTTCGAGCAAACAACGCACGCGCAGCTGGGTATGGGACATTCTCGACAAACGCAAGCTTGCGCGGCCACCTTTGCCGCCGCACGATCGCATACCCAACTTCAAAGACTCCCGCCTGGCCGCTGAGCGGCTGTTCGATCATGCCCCCTGGCGTGACGCGCGGCGGATAAAGGTCAATCCCGACTCACCACAGCGACATGTGCGGGCGTTGGCGCTGCAGCGCGGCATCCAGGTCTACGTGCCGACCCCACGTCTCGCCGGCGGCTTTCATCTGCTGGATCCGACGGTCATTGCGCCGGCCGACTATGCCAGTGCCGCCACCCGGCAGACGATGCATCATTTCTCGACGTTGCTACCTCTGGCGCAGGTGCCGCAGCTCGATGCGATTGTCACAGGTTGCGTGGCGGTGACCCGGACCGGTAAGCGCTGCGGCAAAGGTGGCGGCTACAGCGACCTGGAATTTGCCATCCTGCGTGAGCTCGGTCACGCGCCGGTACCCGTCGCGACCACCGTGCACGATGCCCAGCTCGTCGGTGACTTCCCGTGCGCGAGCTTTGATCTGCCCTTGACGCTGATCTGCACGCCAAGCCAGAGCATCGTCGTCGCATCCCCGCCTGCCGCGCCTGCCGGGATTGACTGGGCGCGGCTCGACGCCGCCGATCTGCTGGCGATGCCGATTCTCACTGAGTTGCGGGAGTTACAGCGGCATCGCCGCGATAGCGAGCCCGCGGAATGAACGTGTGCGGCTGCGCCCGGCGGCTGCTGCTGGAAGCGGCCGTTACCTTCGGCGTTGCGGACACGGTCTGCCGCCTGCTCGGAATCGACGCGCCGCTGCAATCCGAAGGGGTCCCGATCTGGTAGCCGGCCGCGGCTACTGCCGGGCATGCCGATGAGGAATCGGTGATTCCCGTATACTCAGCGCTAAGATTCTTGGGGCTGGGGTGGCCG
>SMVA01126316.1_pt1 | contig 19875 bp, 17 predicted proteins | sample 2456451 | NCBI WGS metagenome assembly SMVA01 (sample SAMN11095933, study PRJNA526329) | marine sediment metagenome | biome: Marine sediment; feature: Surficial sediment; material: Deep marine sediment; isolation source: Hadal surficial sediment | place: Pacific Ocean | collected 2014-05 | depth... | reverse complement strand
GCGGTTTTCCAAAGACGGGAAAAAGTTTGGCCTGAGGTTGAAGTTCGAAGACAGTCCACATGAAGTGGTCATCCTATTTGAGAAAAGAGAGGGTAAACTTTATCCCAGCCTCGTCGGAGGTGATGCCTCCCTGTCCGGGGTTAAAAGCAAGGAGGGGAAATTTATGGTCTCCGGTTTGGCCAAAAGAAGCATAACAAGGTGAAATCACCACACGCTCTTGAAAAATGACTGTCCTCGCTTTGGTTCGGCCACCGGCTCCTTCGTTCGTACACGCCCTGTCCCATCATTCTGAAAAAAAGAGTATTGATTTCGACCGGGCCGTGGACCAGCATCGCGGTTATGTGGAAGCCCTCGAAAAGACGGGGATCACCGTCACCTGCCTCGCACCCCTGGACGAATTTCCCGACAGCACTTTTATCGAAGACAACGCGGTGATTATGGCGGACCGGGCTTTATTGACTTTCATGAAAGAAGCCAGCCGTCATGGCGAAACCCTGCACATCCGGAAACCTTTGGAAAAATTTCTGCCAGTTGAAACGCTGAAGGCGCCCGTCCTGATTGACGGCGGCGACATTTTGCAAACCGAATCCACGGTGTTTGTCGGCCAGTCGCAACGCACCAACCGGCAGGCGGCGGAGGCCTTATCCCAATTCACCCGCAAAAAGATTGTGACCGTGCCGGTGCATCGCGGCCCACACCTCAAAACCTTTGCCAGCTATCTGGGGAAAAATGTTTTGGTGATCGACCCCACTTCCGTGGAGCCTGCCGCGTTTGCAACCTTCGAGCGGATCGAGGTCCTTGAGGAGGAACGGTATGCGGCTAATTGTCTCGCGGTGGGGAACCACGTGTTGATGCCTGAGGGATTTCCTGATCTGGCAGATCGCATCGCCCAACACGGGTTTGAGGTCGTTCCCCTGGCGATGAGCGAATTTGAAAAAGCCGACGGCGGGGTCACCTGCCTCAGCCTGATTTTTTCCTAGTTGCCCGGTAAACTCTGAGTGAGTGGTTTGGTGTAACCCACCAGTTCCACATAGCCCTTGCCGGTAACGGGCTGACCCTCCTGCGTGCCCTGGACGCTGACGCTCCCTTCCCAATAGGACGTTCCAATCGAGCGCAGGTGGTGCAATTCCTGATCGGGCATATCCGGAGAAATGATCAATCGAGTCTTCGATCCGGGCAGACTCATTATCCATCCCGCGGGATAAACGGTGTCCGTGTGCGGGCTGGTCCATTCGCCGGTGGGTTCAATGGAAAATTCACGGAGAGCCAGGTGTTCCTGCGAGCCATCGGCTCGCACCAGGGACCCGCTGGAATACGGCTCGACCGAGCCATCCTTCAACCGAATCAAGTACAGCATGATCTCCGCGCCGTTGTCGAGCTGAACCGAGAACCAGTCCCAACCCACTTGCTCTGAGTTCAGTTGATTGCTGGAGAATTCGTGATCCATCCAGCTGGTTCCGGTCACTTTATATTTTTTTCCTTTTAAATAGAGGGTCCCCTGGGTTTGCATGCGCGTGTGAGAAATGTAATGCGACGCGTTGCCCGGTTGCCCGCCTTTTTGGCTGACCCCGTTCTGCCCATGAATCACCAGTTTTTTGCGAGGCTGTAATTGCAGATCCAGCCCGACACCCGCTTGCTGGGCCTTGAGATGATGCACCCGATCGTTTGCGGTCAGGGTCCAATCCTCGTTCCAAACGTGGAGGCGGTCGGTATCGGCCCCGGCCAATCCCAATCCCTTGCGATTGATTCGTTCAAAAAAGTAGAATTTTTGATCGGCCAAATCTGAAATCGTCAAATGCGCAAAATAAATCTGCCCGACCCGCCATTTGGATGAATTTATTTTTTCGGAATCGTTGGCCAGCCCCACGCGGAAAAAAGTCAACTGGTAACCGAACGAACGCCCGTCGGCATCCGCAAGGTGGCCGGTGTAATACCACCATTCGATTTGAAATTCCTCGTGCGCAAAAAAGTCCCGGGGAAACTGGTAGGTATAACCGGGAAGCGCCTGACGGTAGGGGGGTTCAGGCTCGGCCGCAAGAGCCGGGCCCCACCACAACACCAACATAAAAAACAAAAACCGCCTCAATTTTTTTTCCTCCAAAAATGGGTCCTGTTTAAAAGACCCTCATAAAATAAGCAAACCTCCCAGCCCTCTTCGGAGAAGGGGCCAGGTTACACCTGGAGGCAATAGGTCAAACTCCGACTCGCGACCAACAATTATTGAGCACAGTTCCAAAGTTCAACCTGTCGGGTCCAGTGGCACGCTGGCCGGCGAAGTGCCGGAGCCAATAGGGTCCAACTCTGCCTGGCGCTCAATAATCTTCGACAATAATAAAAAACGTTAGCCCTCTGGCTGCGGGGGCACCTCGCCCAGCTCGGTCCGCACCTTGTGCCAGCGATAGATGAAGATGGCTTCCAAATCTTTCCGAATAAAAGAACGCAGGAGCAAGTCACCGGCAACCCCCAGGGGAATGCGGTAAACAGCGCGGTCCCGGATCAGGGTGCCGCCGTCCTGCTCAATAAAATCGTGGGTGTGGTGCCACAGCCGGTAAGGCCCGAGCACCTGAATGTCTGAAAACCGTTCGCCCGGCTTCCAGTCCATGATAATGGACTGCCAGCGGAACGGCACACCGTGCAACTTGAGCTGGTAATTGATGCGGGTGCCTTCCTGCAAGGAAGTTGTCGATTGCCCGGTAATTTTAAAACGCAGATGCGGCGGAGTCAAAAGTTCCAAATTTTTGGTGTCGCTGAAAAACGCGAAAACTTTATCCAGCGGTTGCGGCACCCACTGTTCAATTAAAAGTTCATGGGTCACCCGGTCGCACAGTGTGGCGAGCGCTGACGATAATTTCGGGTGGTGAAACGTGTATCCGCACGCCAGCGCTTTTTTGGGGAAAGCTTTCTGGCCGGCAAGCACCACTCCGGCGACGTCCCCCAACAGCAGTTTCACGACGGGCGCCGGCACGTTCAAAAACGCCGGCCGGTGGACCGCCTGGGCCAGCGCCTTCGCGAAGTCCGCATTGGAGACTGGGTTGGGGCTGACCGCATTGACGGGCCCCATCACCTCCGAATTTTCGATGGCGTGCAGAATGAGCCCCGCCATGTCCCGCTCGTGGATCCAACTCAGCCATTGCCTGCCATGCCCCAGAGCCCCGCCCAACCCAAGCCGAAACGCCGGCAACATTTTTTGGAGCGCGCCGCCGTCGGAGCCGAGGACGACACCGATGCGGAGTGACACCGTGCGAATCCCCACCGCCTCAGCCTGCATGGCCTCGGCCTCCCAGCGACGGCACAAGTCCGCCAGGAAGTCCTTGCCGGGCGGGGCGGTTTCATCCAACTCGGCCACCGGTTGGTCTCCGTAATAACCCACTCCTGACGCGCACACAAACACCTTGGGTTTCTTTTCCAGCCCGTGCAGGACTTTGACGATTTGCCGGGTGGAGAGCAGGCGGGATCGGCTGAGTTCTTCCTTGCGCGCCGGGGTCCAGCGGCCGATGATGTTTTCTCCGGCCAGGTGAACCACCGCGTCGACCCCATCGAACGCCTCCTTAGGGGGTTCCAGAAAAGATTTGTCCCAGCAAAATACGCGGCATAAAACCGGCAAGCGCACGCAAGCCTTTTCCGGTTGGCGGGTCAGCACCACAATCTCATGGCCCCGGTCCCGCAGATGCAACAATAATTGTTTGCCGATGAACCCGGTAGCCCCGGTGACCAAAACTTTCATAATTGTCCTATTCAGATAATTTAAAGGGCCTTGCTTTCACCTGCAAAACCCACCATAATCGCGGATTCAAATAATCAGAAGAACGCCGGTTCGCCGGCAATTCCGAAACCCCTTTTCATTTTGAAGGAACTCTCATGGCCTACGAAAACCAGCCCCATTATGTCGAAGAAACCGAGGGCATCAAATATTATTGCACTTGTGGGGAGTCTGCAAATAAACCTTACTGCGACGGTTCACACGAAACTCAAAACACCGGTAAAGAACCTAAAGAAGTGATCATCCAAAAAGACCGGCGCGTTGGCATTTGTGATTGCGGCAACACCAAAACCTCGCCTTTTTGCGATGGCTCGCACAACTCCTGAGCGGGAGTTTTAATGCCATGAGCAAAAGGGTCAGTGGGCATTTTTATTGGCTTCATGGAGTTTGATGTATTTAAAATAGGTCGACAACCCCTGGCACAGGGCGATCAAAAACCCTTCGTAACCCTCCGCAAACCCTCGTCTCAGAAAATATCCCTTGAAAAAGGCGGCGCCTCCCCGCGTCACTGCCTTCAAAGGGGAGGACCGAATTTTACCCTTGTTCTGGTCCGCATATAATGTGGAATAAAACTGAAATTTATCGACCAGGGACGCCGCGCTGTCATACGGATAATGTTTGACCGGCCACTCCAGGTCGGTCACTGCCATGCCAGGCTTCACCCGTATGCTTTCATGAACCAGGTTGTCATTGAAAGCGGTGTGGGTTTTATTGTAGAGGCGAATGATTTTGTCCGGATACCACCCGCATCCTCGAATCCATTTCCCATTGTAATAAGACTGACGTGGAAACCGACCGACCGCATTCGGGCTCGGCTCCAGAGCAAGCAAGGCCCGAGCCAACTCCGCGGTCAACACTTCATCACTGTCGATGTTCAAAATCCAATCGTTGCGGGCCAAACCCGCCGCCAGGTTTTTTGTGGGACCGAAACCAATGAAATCGTGCTCAACTATTTTCACATTTTCAAACGTGCGGGCAATTTCCAGCGTGCGGTCCGTTGACCCGGTATCCACCAGAAGCACTTCGTCAAACGGCCTCAATGATTCGAGGCAGTCCGCCAGATTCTTCTCGCCATTTTTCACCATGAGGGTCACGCTGATCATGCCAGTGTTCCTTTCAAACTAATCGCATTCATTGTTCTGCCGGGAACCCCTCTCCGAATTCGCGTAGAACGGGTCACATCCACCGCGAACGAAAACGGGTCCATTTTAGCCACCAGTTTTCCCTGGGAGGTTGGAGGGGCCCATCGAAAGGTTCCCCCAACCGGAGATAGAGTTTGTTGAACTGCGAGCTGGGAATCTTCCATTTTTCCCGGAACTGTTTCCTGCCGTCATTTTTTTGGAAAACTCTACCCGTACTGCGGCGTTTGAAATGGAAAATGCGGCTTTTGGAAACGCCTTTGAAGAGACGGACTCCGGCGTGCCACAGTTTCATGTTGAAATCCACGTCCGAATACATGCCGGGTGACATTTCCACGCTGTATCCCCCGACAATCCCCCACAGCTTTTTAGGAATCACCACGGCGGACCCGCCCGCCCCCTGCCAATCTTCTTTGGGAAAACTCATGTATTTTTCGAGAAGCAGGGCCTCATTGAAAGTCTCCAGGCTGTCTCCGAATTCATCTCTATAAATCATGCAGGGGTGCCCGGTGTCGTTGGGCTCGATCAACGCTGAACCCAGCAAAAAATAAATATGATCCAACCGTTCCATTTCCCGCCAAAGATGAAAATCCCAATCCGGACAAACAACCATGTCGTCATTGAGGTAAAACAGGTGCTCCGTCCCGGCGTGGGTGGCCATGGCATTCATCGCGTAACAGATGCCGGCGTTGCGCGGTGTGAAGGTGTAGGAAAACCCCTGCGCTTCGACCCATTCGCGGGTCCCATCGGCGCCTTCATTCACATGAATAATGATCTCATGAGCGAACCGGGAATGCTTGCGAATGCTGTCGACGCAAAGCTGAAGGTATTTTAAATTATTCCAGGTGGGAATGAGGATGGAAAACCGGGCTTGGTCTGGTGCCGGATATGATTTGTAGTAGATATTTTCCAATGGCGTACCAACCGTTGAGGTTAGAGAATTTCTGAAAAATTATTTTACAATATCAATCCCAGGATCAGAAAAATCATACTTGATCCGGTCCCGGTTTTGGGCCGAAGTGAAATAAGCATAACGACCGTTGGCTTGATTCAAATACAGTTGGCCTGCAAATTTTGCGTCCAGCGATTTAAAACTCTGCACCCAGGTCACCCAGGTGGCAGTGGGGTCGCGTTCGAAAGACGCGGGAATCTGTGCCGGGTCGGCGGTCGGCTCGGCCACCCACCGGTTGGCATAAAATAAAATCCCCCACCTCGGGTTTTCACGGTGCAATAGGAAGTTTAGAATTTCCGCATCGGCAGGCGTATTCACATGCATCACCGGCGCCAAAGCCCGGCGCTAATGGGTCAAGCAGTACCTTGCACCCAATAATCCACAAGCACGGTCCCAGAGATCAATCCCCTGCTTCCCCCGCCAGAGGATCTGGGAGACAGCTGTTGATTTGCTTTTTATCGTCCTCACTGGCATCGGGCAAAAAGAGAAAACCGAAAGTTTCCAATCGCCACACCAGCATGTCCAATCCCTTAAACAGACGATGCCAATAAAACGGCACGCTGAAAATAGATTTGGAGTTGAGCGGGTTGCGGCACAAAATAAAATCGCACAGTTGTTTGCGGGAACGGCGAATGAGCGGCCAATTGCCGCGTTCTTTTAAAATCCGGATCAACCGAAACAGGTTTAAGATGGGTTGGAACATTTGCCATCCATGGCATTGGCAACTGATGAGTCTGTTGATTGCCTATCAACCTTCAGACAATGGGCAAGGTGTTTTGCACGACTGCGTCATATACTATATGATTGGCACGTTTCAGTAAAGCTTTGCTGGCGATCCAATGCCTTGATTCCAACTAAAAAAAGAACCGAAAAATGATTGCAAGTGAATGGGACGGTCGAGCACGGGAGGCCATTCAAGCCGGCTCCCCCCTGGTGGAGCGGCATCTCAAGATGATGGCCGAGATGGTGCGCATCGATAGCCGGAGCTTTGGCGTCAACGAATTTGACGGGGATCGGATCGCGCCATCGGACATGCAGGAAATTCTGGAACTGGCGGCTGATTATTTGAAGGACGTCGGGTTCGACTTTATCAAAATCAACCGGCCCCCGCCGGGTCCAGAGCGGGCCACCCCCATTCTGATGGCTGAAATCCTATCCGCTCCCGACCAACCCACTCTGCTGATGTACGCGCACCTGGACAAGCAACCTTATATGGACGATGGCCGGTTTGCGAAATGGGACGGCGTGCCGCCCACCGAATTGCGCTGGAATGAGGATCGTAGCCGGGCGTATGGCCGCGGCGCCGCCGATGATCTGAGCGGGGTGATCGCCATTGGCATGGCCATAGACGCTTTGCTGAAAACGTGGCCGGGCAGTCCGAAGGGTGCCGAGGATGCTCCTGGACCGCGCTTGCCCTGCAACGTCAAAGTCATATTTGAAACCGAGGAGGAATCCGGCTCCCATTCCCTCATCAAGCAGATCCTGCAAAACAAGGAGTTCTTCATTACCTCAGACGCCGTCATCATCACCGATGTGGTCAATCCCGATACCGGTGTTCCCGGGTTGACCACTTCATTGCGCGGCATCCTTCAAATGGAAGGCGTCATGCGCAAGGCCAGTGGTGAAAATAAAATCGATGAGCAGACCGCGCTTTATAAAGTCATCGCCTCTCTGGTCCGCGAGGATCAATCACTCGCCGTGACGGCCATCGCCAATGCGGACCGCCCCGTGACCGAAGAGGAGCGCCGGGGCTACGGACTCATCCCCACGTCCCTGGAAGCGTTGCGGTCTTCAGCGGGATTGCTTCCGGAAACCAGCCTGACGGTGCCATCCAACAAAGTTGCAATCATCGAAAGCCAATTGCGAAAATCCTACGCCAATGCCCGGCCCGGTCACCGCGTCACCGGCGGCGTGGTCCTGGGCACTGCGGGCGCACGTTTGACTTTCCGGGTCCACAAGCCGATCGACGGCAACGGCTGGGTTGGTTTTTTGGAAACCGCTTTTAATAAGCTCAACACCTTTCATTTAAAATTGACCTTGGACTCAACCCATCAAACGGATTGGGCCAGCCTCGATGTTGTTCTGCAGTCGTCGGTAAAGGACCCGCATTCCGGGGTGACCGGTGGACCGTTTCCTGTTCCGGAGATCCAACTAGCCCGAATGCTCGACCAAATGATTGGTTTGGATGGGAAAATTTCTTTCCCCGATCTGGAAAAATATTTTGAACCGGGCGGCGGAATTTCCGAGGTGACCGTGCAAGCCCTGCACACCGAGCCGGATGGAACCCGGCGATTGTTCAACGATCCTATCGCCAAAACCCTGATAGAAATCCGGCTGGCCCCGGGCAATGATGAAATGGTTGCCGCACAACATTTGAAAACCCACCTGTTCCAAAATGTTCCGCCCGGGTTTTCTCTTGAATTAAAAGAAGACAAAGGGGGCGCTCCGTGGAGCACTGGCATTGACCATCCGGCCTTTCCGCTCATGTTAAAATCCCTGGAAGTTGGCTACGGACACCCCTCCTGCCTTTACGGGTGTGGCGGCTCCATCCCTTTCGTGGCCAAATTGATGACGGCTCTGGGCAACGTTCCGCCGCTCTGCATTGGCCCTTACGATCAAGACTGCCGGATGCACGAACCGGGTGAAAGCCTTTCCATGCCAGACCTATTGGGATGCGCCCGCGCCATAGCGCATTTCATGAGCCATTGCCCGGAGGCTTTTCCCAAGGATAAAACCCCTGCCGCTTGAATTAAGGGCAACCCTTACTCAATCAAGACTTGATAAAAAGATTTCATCCTTTAGAATATTATAGGTAGGCGAAATTATCTGAAAATGCCCGAAGAAACACTTGTTGAAGTGCCGGACGGAAGATCTATTAAATGCAACTACTCAATACTCTTCTCAATGCTATTTGGTGAGGGGTTATTAAAAAAATTTTGATGCTGGAACCATGGAAAAATCAGCCACAGCCGATGCCGCCTACCGCAGAATAGATTTGGAGTTCCTGAGCAAAGACGGTAGCGATCATTTTGACCTTTATTATAAAACCCGCGTTTTTGGGAACGATAAATTCGTCAAATTCGCCAGCTCCAAGCCAGAGCACCATGACAAAGTAATGACCCTGCTGGAATCCGGCGAAGGGATAGATGAATTTTACATTCAGGAAGAGGACCTCTTTAAGTATTACCAGCATGCGACGGCCACGCTTCGTAAATTAGTGAACGACCCGAATTGTCCTTTCGAAAAAAAGGCCGAGAAAGTCTATGAAGTTTCGAAAAATATCATGAAAGAGTTTTTTGAAAACAACGCCACCGATAAAGTGCTCCGCGCCTCGGACGAAGTAATGGAAATGATGGAGGAGTGCTTCAAAGACGTTGAAGTCGGCTTTTACGGTATTTCAAAAATCACCAACAAGGACTACTACACCTACACGCACAGCGTTAATGTGGGTCTCTACTGCATGACCTACGGCATAAAAATTGGTCTCCCAAAGACGGACGTGCGGCAATTGGGTTTGGGTGGAATGCTTCACGACGTGGGCAAATCAAAAATCGATATCAAGCTCTTGAACAAAAACAGCGCGCTCACCAAACAGGAGTTTGAAGCCATTAAGGATCATGCCCCGTTTGGCGAGGCGATTCTGCGGGAAATGAAATGCTATGGGGCAGGCATCATCGACATGGCGGCACAACACCATGAACGATACAATGGAGGCGGCTACCCGAGTGGCCTGACGGGAGACGACATCTCTTACTTCGCCCGGGTATGCAAAGTGATGGATGTGTACGACGCCCTGACCACCCGGCGGCCCTATAAAAAAGCCATGTCTGCTTATGACACTCTCATCTTGATGAAAAAACAAATGGTCGAAGAATTCGACGGGAAAGTCCTTGATAATTTTATCCAGTACATGGGTCCAGAGGTTTAGATTTTTGCCACTCTTGCAATGCGCCTCCCCATATTCCAGGCAACCGTCATGACCCTGACTCACCTGGAAATGATTCATCAATCTGAAACGCCACAAATTTCCTAAGGTCTTCTTCCATTTCGTTGATATCCTCCTGAGTTTTCTCGAGCGAATCAAGCAGGGCATCGTATTGCATCGGCAGGGGGCCCTCCAGATCATCCTCGTATCCCCACGACGACGCCAGGATTTTAGCCAGGCCCACCACGGCGGAGTTCTTTTCAATCGCTGGCAGTAAAAAGGGCGATTGCAGTGTTACCGTCCGTGCCAACTGGCGGATCACCTTCTCCTTCAGGTCTTCCGCCAACGGATCACTGCCCAGAACACCGACCATATTTTTAGGAAAATTCCAGGCCCGCGCCATTTCACGGGCAACTTCAGAATGCGACAGGCCCAGGGTTTTAATCTCAGCATGAATCAGCCGGATCTTTTTTTTCTTTCTGGCTTTACTAATCGCTTGCATTTCCTTTGGGTATTGCACCGCCAAAGCGATTTTACCAATATCGAAAAGCAGACCCGCGGTACAAAGAAAATTCGCGTTCAGCGGATCCCATCGCTCCGCCAGCCCGCCCGCAATGATCCCGGTGGCCATGGAATGGATCCACATTTTCGGGAAATCCAGATCGTTCGAATGATAATTGCCGTTGACTCCAAACCGTTCGAGTATGGGTGTGGTGAGGATGATACTTTTGATCACGCTCGGCCCCAGCAATCCGGAAGCCTGTTGCACTGAATCCACCCGGGCGCCGTAGCCATAAAGGGGCAGGTTGGCCATGTGCAGAATGCGGGCCGCCATGGTGGGATCAAATTGTATCAATTTCAGGATATTGTAATCCAGACTTGAAGTGTGACCCAACCGGTCCAGCACCTTCACAATCTGTTGCGGAAAAGAAGGCAGATTGTTTAATTTTTTAAATTCCTCAATCTCCAGCATTTTCGTTCCACTTCCCGGTCACCGTCCGGTTCCTTCCGCCCTGCTTGGCCTGATACAAAGCTTTGTCGGCCACTTGAATCAGATCGGCGGGACTGATCATGTGCTCCTTGTCCAATTCCGTCACGCCACAACTGACAGTGACTTTAAAGCGTTCTCCGTTTTCCAAAAATTCATTGCGCGAAAATTCCTTTCGTATTCTCTCGGCGATCCGGTTGGCGCCCGCAATTGTAGTCTCGGGAAGAATCAATAAAAATTCCTCCCCGCCATAGCGGGCCGCGCTGTCATTGGCGCGGCACACACGCGTGATGGCCACCGCCAGAGCCACCAGGATTTTGTCACCGATTTGATGGCCGTAGGTGTCATTGACCTTTTTGAAATGGTCCACATCCATCATCACTAAAGACAAGGGAGCGTTGTACCGTTTGCTTCTTATGAATTCACTTTTCAATATGATCTGCATCTGCCGATGATTATTCAACTGGGTTAAACCATCGGTCACCGAAAGAATTTCGGTTTTTTCATGCAACAGGGCGTTGCTGATCGAAAGGGAAATAAATTCGATAACCGTCAACACAAAATCCAGGTCCTCCACCGAAAAGGTGCCCTTCTCGCTGTCGTTCAAATTGATGGCGCCAATGATCTCATTTTCGATCATTAATGGAACGCAAACGAAAAAATCATTCCGGAAGAGCGGATTCTTTTTCCCCTTGAAATACTTGGAACGCGTAAAATCCAACTCCAGAATGTATCGTCTTTGCATGAGGGCGTCATGCATCACTCCGGATTTCTCCAGAGGAATCGACAGGCCCGGGTCCAGATGCGGATGGTTGTGACAGGCCAGATTCAGTATTCGTTTATTGCTGTCATATAAAAACAGCGTGAAATAACGGACGGAAAGAATGAAGGGCAGTTTCTCCGCCAAAATTTTCCTGATATCGTCGAAATGAAGTTTGCTGATGTTCTTGTTCAAAAAAAGAAAATGATCCAGATTGACCAGAGATTGCCCCAGCATCTGGTTCTGTCGTTTCAACAGACTCATCACTCCCTGGGTTTCCTCTTGGGCTCTTTTCTCCAACTCAGCTTTTTTCATTTTATTTTCACCTGGATCCACCAAAATTATCAGTCGAATCCACATCCGATGGCAGTGTGTCTTGCAACCTAAATGTCAAATTTTTGACTAGCCGTGACATTTTTTGTCCTTAAAGTACAAAAAATTTAAAATCGCAACCCACTGCATATAATCCGTAAGCCCTATATGGCCTATGGAAATACGCATATTTCATTATAATCCATTGTATTTTAATAACAAAATAGATAATGGTACCATTATTGCTCTAAATGGTTTTGAGGGTTCCAATGGTCAAAATATTCTCATGATTGAATCAAGCAAAATTTATTCCGAACGGCTGTGGATTGCCGGAGTTCTCCTGTGGACTTTGGGAATGACCAGCTCGGGCCTTGCGCAAGTCCCCGCAACCGATGCCGCTAGCGGCCGCAATCTGACTGTGGTGGAAGAGGTGCGCTTGGGAAAAGCTCCTCCCGAATTCACCAGGGTAGTCATTCAATTAAGTCGGCGCACGACTTATCGCTTCATACCCGATCTTGCCAACAAAAGAATTGCCCTCTTCATACGCAAGGCCAAATTGGACCCCGAGGTTCGCTCCCAAATCTATCAGGAACGGAATCTAGAGCGAATCGATATTCGTGAAATTGGCAACCACGTCAAACTCACTTTGAACTATAAAAACTCCAATACGCGGATCATCCATTTTATCCAACACAATCCGCACCAGATCATTTTGGACCTGAAAGGCGACCGCGGCGAAATTTTTATGGCGGGGAAGCCAACAGCCATTAAAGACAGATCGCCCCGCCGCCCTAAAAAAATTCTCCGCAAGCCGTCTGCCCATAAATCCATCGTCCCCGGGTTGAGCGCTGAAAAAATTCGGCAGGCGATTCGAGCGGATCAGGAAAGTAAGTTTAAAAGCGGCGACAAGGATTATGAAAAAGCCTTGTTGCTGTTTCAAAGAAAGGATTATCTGGAAGCGGTGCCGGCGCTCAAAGCGTTCAGCAGGAAGTATCCGGAAAGCCGTTACCGTGCGAATGCGACTTACCTCATGGCCGAGGCGAAATATAATCTGGCCGTTCAGGATCCGGCCCCAAAATTCGAGGAGGCCCTGGAAGCTTATCAATACGCCATGCGGCAATATCCCAAATCTTCATTTTACGATCATGCGTTGTTGAAAATCTCCAGCATTTTCGAGGCCATGGACTACACCCTCGAGGCCAAAACTCTTTATTTGGAAGGCCTTCGCAGAAATAAGAGGAGCCGCTACATCCCCGCGCGTCAGCTCGGACTGGCGAAAATGCTACTCAAGGAAGAGAAAATAGACGAAGCCTATAAAGCCTTCCAAATGATATTGAAAAAAACACCCAGCGATGTGGGAGCGCGGGTCGGCGTTTACCGGATCGCCCAGTGGTATTTTGATCGCGGTGACTATCAAGCCGCTCTCCCAATATATGAGGACGCCGTGAAGCGGTGGCCGGATCAGTTGAGCCGACGCCCTCAAATCAATTTTCAAATTGGCGAAATTTATTTCTCCGCCAAGCATTGGGACCGCGCGCGCGAATATTATTTCAATCTGGTCAACTTAGACCCGGAATCCGCCACCGCCCACAAAGCGCTGAATCGCATCGGCGACTCCTATTTGCTGGAGGATACGGGGCAAACCGTGCAACAGGGACAGTCCGCCCTATCGGTGTTCGACCAATCCTATCGCAACGCTCCCGGCAGTGACGAATCGCAATACGCAAAAATCCGGCTGGCCGATATCGGCCTCCGCTATCCAACACTGCCCGTGCGCGATCTCATTTTTGAAATTCCGCCTTTCATCGATCCTTACCAAGCTTACAGGGAGGTTTTTCAGGAAAGCCAATCCAGTGATATCCTGTCGGAAGTCACTTTGAGCCGTGGGTCCGCGTACTATCAGGAACAACGTTACCTCGAAGCCATCGATGAGTTTAAAAAACTTCTGCCGTGGGCGCCGAACACGCGGTTCCATCGATCCGCCCAAAATTTTATCCGGCTTGCGGTGATCAGCCTGATCGATCAATACGCCAAACAGCAGGGGCACTTGCCCATCCTCTATGCTTACGGCGATTATGTCGGACTCGGTCTCGGCGACATCCAGAACATAAAAACCCGTTTGCAAATTGGCGAAAGCTACATGGCCATCGGGATACACTCTGAAGCGTTGGAATTTTTTGAAACCGTCAAATTGAGCGATCTCAATGGCGCCTACACCGACCGTCTGTTTTTGAATCTGGGCCAGATTCATCTTAGCGAGACCCAATTCAAGGAGGCCGAGCGGGTGGCTAAAACTTTTCTGAACACCTTCCCGGAAAGCCCGCGAGTCCCGGAAGCCCTGCTCATTCTGGCAGACGCCTACCAAGGTCAAAAACGATTCGACGACGCGATCCGGACGTACCGCACCCTCCTCTCGGATCACGACTTTAAAAAATCCCTGATGCATTATCGAATAGCGGAAACCCACTTTGCGAAGGGCAACCTCCGTCAATCGGTGCAAGCCCACCGCAAGGCCATCGACACCTACGACCGTAAAATCCGCAACCTTCCCGAATTCATCCAAACCGCTTACTACAAGCTGGGTATCCTCCAACACATGCAAGGCAATTTCAAAGGATCGCTGGACGCTTTGCAGGCGGGACGGAAATTGTTTCCCGACCACCCCCTCCGCGATTGGGCCGATTTTCTCATCGCCGACAATCTGGATAAATTAAATCGGAAAGACGACGCCTTTAAAGAATTGAACCAACTGGTGGAGTCCTATCCTCCTGAAAACCTGCTTCAGCAGGCCGCGGAATCCCGACTCAAAATAATTGATTGGGAAAAACATCTAAAAGAACTTTTATAGTCTTCTATAATGAATACGATTCATTTCACCAACCTGCCGGATGATTTGCCCGTGGCTGAAAACGAAGAACAAAAAAAACAGGAGCTGGAATTCCTGAAGTCCGCCTTTCAAACGTTCAATGAAACCACCCGGCACCTGCAAGAATCCTACGATAAACTTCAGGAACGGCTGAACGCGCTGGATCTCGAATTGGAAGCGAAGAACCTGGAGTTGGAAAAGAACCTCCAGGAAAAAGAACGGGTCAAAAATTATCTGAACAACATTCTCGAAAGCCTGACCACCGGCGTGATCGTCGTCGATAAAAACACCCGAATCACCACCTTCAACAAGACCGCTGGCATCATCCTGGGAATGACCGCAGGGCAATGCCTGAATCAACCGCTGGCCGATACCGGGATTCAACCTCTGGCGGAATTGGTCCAAAGTTCCGGCGGGCAAACCCGGATGGAGGATCATGAAATCACCACGCGGGATCAACGCCAGGTCCACATCCGCCTGTCGGCCTCACCGGTGCAGGACCCGGCAGGCCACCGGATGGGAACCGTGCTCATCCTGCAGGACATCACCCAGTTGAAACGGCTGGAAGAGGAAGCCCAGCGCAACCAGCGCCTGCGCGCCATGGGGGAAATGGCCGCCGGCATCGCTCACGAAATCCGCAATCCCCTGGGAGGCATCGAGTTGTTCGCATCGATGCTGAAAAAAGATCTCGCGCAGGACCCGGAAAAAAGACCGCTGACCGAGCACATCATCTCCGGCGTGAAAAACATGGACCGCATCATTTCCAGCCTCCTGCTGTTCGCCAAGTCGCCGGAGCCTTCACGGCAACAATGCAACCTCAATCATCTGCTGAAAGATATCGTGAACGCCTCCGCCGATTTCCAGTGCCCGGACAACGTCAAAATCCATCACGACCTGGCCGTGGGCGAAGCCGTCGCGGCGGGCGACGAGGAACTGCTCCGCCAGGTGTTTCTGAATTTTATCCGCAATGCCGTGCAAGCCATGCCCGACGGCGGCAGTCTCCGGCTAACCACCCAAACCGGAAACACCGCCGATTCCCGGAGTCACATTACGGTGACGGTAGCGGACACCGGAGTCGGCATCGCCGCCCAGGATCAAAAAAATATTTTCAATCCGTTCTTCAGCACCAAGGACAAGGGCACCGGGCTGGGGCTGGCCATTGCCCACAACATCATCAAAGCCCATCAAGGGACCATCGACGTGGAGAGCGAGACTGGCCAGGGCACGAAATTCATCATCAAGATTCCAGCGTGGGACGAAAACTAAAATGAAAAACCCCAAACATGTTCTGATCGTCGATGATGAAACCGAAATGCGGGCGGCTTTGACCGAAGCGCTGAAACGCGAAGGCCACTCCATCGTCACCGCCGACAACGGTCAAACCGCTCTTGAGAAGTTTGACGAGGAAACCTTCGATCTGGTGCTCAGCGATGTCAAAATGCCGAAGATGAACGGCGAAGAACTGCTCCGCGAAATCAAATCGCGGTCGCCCGGCACGCCGGTCATCATGATGACCGCCTACGGCACCATCGACAGCGCCGTGCAATCGATGAAAGACGGCGCCTTCGATTATCTCCTCAAACCTTTTTCGGCGGAAATCCTGGCGTCCAGCATCATCCGGGCGTTTCAAAGCAAACGGACCCCCGCGCGCCCGCTGAACAAGGAGACGTCGAAAAAAGATCCACCGGCCCGCCCGATCATCACCCAAAATCCAGCTTTTCAGGAGCGGTTGAAGTTCGCCGAAAACATCGCCTACAGTAAATCGACCGTATTGATCTCCGGCGAAACCGGCACTGGCAAAGAACTGTTCGCCCGTTACATTCATCAGTGCAGTCCGCGTTCCGGTCAACCCTTTCTGGCGGTGAACTGCGCCGCCCTGCCCGAAGGCCTGCTCGAGTCGGAATTGTTCGGCCACGAAAAAGGCGCGTTCACCGGCGCCATCGCGCGCAAGGAAGGCAAGTTCGAGCTCGCCAGCGGCGGCACGTTACTGCTGGATGAAGTGACGGAACTGAGCCTGCCCCTGCAGGCCAAACTCCTGCGCGTTCTGCAGGAACATGAAGTCGATAAAGTGGGCGGCCGCGAACCGGTCCCGGTCGACGTGCGCGTCATCGCCACCACCAACCGTGATCCCAAAACCCTGGTCGAAGAAAATAAATTCCGCGAGGATTTGTACTATCGGCTGAACGTCATTCCCATTCAATTGACCCCTCTCAGGGAGCGGCCGGAAGACATTCCCCTGCTGGCGGAATATTTTCTGGACAAGCACAGCCGGGAAAACAACAAAACCATCCATGCCATCGCCGAGGAAACGCTGACGCTTCTCAAAAAATATCAGTGGCGCGGCAATGTGCGCGAGCTCGAAAATATTCTCGAACGGGCCGTCCTGTTGTGCCCCGGCGACACCATTCAACCCGCGCACCTGTTCCTCGATGAAGACCGCGCTGATAAAGACGGCGGCAAACCTCTCGCCAAGTTCAAGGGCACCATTTACGACATGGAACGCGAGCTGATTTTCCAGACGCTGGAAGAACTGGACGGCAACAAAACCCGCACCGCCGAAACTCTCGGCATCAGCATCCGCACCCTGCGCAACAAACTCAACGAGTACAAAGAAAAACCCCCCACTCAAGATACTCCCTAAAAAAAGCCCTCTACCCCCCTTCGGAGAAGGGGGGACTTATTGCTCCCACCCCTTCGGTTATCTCCTCCCAGACAGGGGAAGAATTTCAAACTACCTCCGGGCGTTGCCCGGCCGCCGGTCGATTTTTACCGGTAGCGTCAAAGGGATGACATATTTTTCCGCCCGGTGGCGGAAAATATTTCCGCAGCTGACCGCCCTGCCCCAGCCAAATTTATAAACCGGTTTGTTTATCAGGGGTTACAGGTCTTCTCGCGGGCGCAAACCATTTTTAAACTGCCGGGCTGATTTTGGTACAGAACTTGCTTTTCTTATTGAAAACATGTCTGTAACGCCAGTAATTCTGACTGTTTAATAAGAAATTCACCGGCACTCAATAGGAATCATTATGGATTTTATAACTTCAATGAAAATCAGCGCTTCCGGCTTGAACGTGCAGAGGAAGCGCATGGACACCATTGCCAGCAACCTCGCCAATATTGAAACCACCCGCACGCCGGAAGGCGGCCCCTACCGTCGCAAGGATGTGGTGGTCAGTTCCATGCCGCTGGGCGACGACTTTGCGGTGAGTTTGAACCGGGAGCTGGCGGGCAGTGTCCGTCAGGCGGTGGTCGCGAAAATTGTTGAGGACCAGACCGAACCCATCCTGGTGTTCAATCCGGATCACCCCGACGCCAACGAGGAGGGTTATGTGGCTCTGCCCAACATCAACCTGATGACGGAGATGGTGAATATGATCAACGCCACGCGCAGTTTCGAGGCCAATGTGCAGGCGATTGAAGCCGCCAAGTCCATGGCTCTGCGCGCCATCGATCTGGGCCGGTAAAAGACTCTGAAGGACACTTTCTCCATGCCTGGCAACAAGAGATTTGAGCGATGAATGAATTCATGGAATTTTTAAAAAATCTGGGGCAACGTTTCAACGGCCTTTCAGCGGCCGAAAAATCGGTGGCTTTGGGAGCGGGTGCATTGGCGCTCGCCGCCCTGTTCACCCTGTCGCTATGGGTCCAGAAGACCGATCACCAACTGCTCTACGCCAACCTGTCGCCGGAAGATGCGTCGGCGGTAGTGGAGCAATTGAAGACGCAGAACGTCTCCTATCAATTATCGAACCAGGGACAGAACATTCGGGTGCCGTCGAATCAGGTGCATGAGCTCCGTCTCAGTCTGGCCGGTCAAGGCCTGCCGCAAGGCGCGGAAGTCGGTTTTGAATTGTTTGATGACATCCCGCTCGGCATGACGGAGTTTGTCCAGAAACTCAACTTTCAGAGAGCCCTGCAGGGCGAGCTGGCGCGCACCATCAAGTCGTTGGAGGCAGTGGAGCAGGCCCGCGTGCATCTTGTCATTCCCAAGGAGGATTTGTTTCTGAGAGACAAACCGCGGGGCAAGGCTTCCGTCATGTTGAAAATCCGGGCCGGCAAATCGTTGTCAGAAAGCCAGATTCAAGGCATCGTCCATTTGGTATCGAGCAGTGTTGAAAAAGTGGAAGCTAGGGATGTCGTGCTGCTCGATCTCAAGGGCAATATGCTGTCGGGCGCCCAGGGAATTTCCGACACCGCTCTCATGACCGGATCCAACTATAAACACCAGAAACGTGTCGAGCAGGAATTGGAGAACAGCATCACGCACATGCTGGAGGGCGCGCTGGGCGTGGGAAAAGTCATCGCCCGCGTCACGGCTGATTTAAATTTTGATAAAGTGGAACGAACCGAGGAAATTTATGACCCCGATTCCCAAGTCGTTCGCAGTGAACAAAACTTGACGGAGTCGTCAACCGGCGCTATTCCACCCGGAGGGGTACCCGGGGTGCAATCCCACCTGCCACAGGCTGAAGACGGCCCCACCGGCGGGTCGGGAGCACCCCCAAGCCGAAGCAATGAAAAACAAACATTGAACTACGAAATCAATAAGACGGTACGACACATCCGCGAGATGACGGGCGAGATCCAGAAACTTTCCGTCAGCGTTTTGATCGACGGCGTGCTCACCGGCAACCCGCCCAAATACCAGGCGCGGACCGCCAAAGAAATGGCCCAGTTCCTCGAGATAATCAAAACCTCCGTAGGGTTTGACGCCAAGCGCGGAGATAAAATCCAGCTGGAAAACGTCCAGTTTGATAAATCAATGGAAACACTGCGGGAAGCCGAGATGAGGCAGGATCAGTTTTTCGATTGGGGCACCACCGCGGCGGGTTTCATCATTGGTGTTATACTGCTGGTGTGGTTTTTGTTGAAGATTCTCTTGCCACTGGTGCGGTGGGTCACCACCTCGGTCGAAGTGGTTCCGGCAGGTCTGCCAACACCCTCTCCTGAGGAATTATTATTGGATGAGGAGGAACAGCGCATCGCGCAACTCTCACAAGAGAACTTGGAGATACGCAAATCGGTCAACGATTTCATCGGCACCGATCCCAAATACGCGGCGGCCATATTGCGCCGATGGCTGAGGGATAGATCTTAATTTCAGGAGACTCATGGCCGAAAACATAAAATATTCAGGCCCGGAAAAAGTCGCTATTTTCTTAATGTCACTGGG
>SMVA01246074.1_pt1 | contig 19884 bp, 11 predicted proteins | sample 2456451 | NCBI WGS metagenome assembly SMVA01 (sample SAMN11095933, study PRJNA526329) | marine sediment metagenome | biome: Marine sediment; feature: Surficial sediment; material: Deep marine sediment; isolation source: Hadal surficial sediment | place: Pacific Ocean | collected 2014-05 | depth... | reverse complement strand
TCCACCGAAGCCCAAAACCTCCACCAAGAAAGCATCGTCGTCGATCTTCATGTGGACCCCATCATCCAGCAAGCACTCTTTGGGTATCATTTAAGCGATGCCCACGATCCCAATTGGCAGCCCCCAAAAAGGCGCTGGCTTTTTAACTCCGTCCAACGCATTACAAAATTGCAGAAGCTGCACTGCCCCTGCTTCAATCACATCGATATTCCAAGAATGCTCAAAGGGGGTTACACCTTTGGCGCATTTGGGATTCACTCCCCGCCCTTTCGGTCGGAAAGGTGCTGGCAGACGATTCAAAAACAACTGGCTTACTTTCATGAATTAATTACTGAAGACGAGCGAATAATTCTGGCGGCGGAACCGGCGGATATTCGCCGGGCTTTTGAACAGGGAAAGCTGGCCGGATTTCCAGTTGTTGAGGGCGTCCATTGTCTGGGCAAACCGGGGAAAGAAACCTGTCAAAAACGTCTGGATCGAATTGATGAGCTTTTTAATAAATTTGCCGTGCGCTACTTCACCTTAACACATTTTACCAGAAATGACGCCGCTACTTCCTCACCCTGGATTGGAATGCACAAGAACGACGGCCTCAGCGAGTTCGGCAATGCGGTCATCGAAAAAATGAATGAGGTTGGTATGATTGTCGATCTTGCCCATGCCAACAATCAGGGGGTTTTAGACGCTTGCAAGGTCAGCAAAAAACCGGTCGTCGTTACGCACACCGGAATAAAAAGTATAAATAATCATTCCAGAAATATCAGCGACGAAGCTCTAAAAGCGGTGGCCGAATCGGGCGGGGTTGTAGGAATCATCTTTGCGATGCATTATCTTTCAAAAGACAAAAAAAATCCCTCATCCAAAATCATATTAAAACATATCGACACTATCGTACAGAATGTAGGCGAAGACCACGCTGCCATTGGCTCGGATTTTGATGGTTGGATTCCGAGAATCCCCGAAGATATGCAGGATGCCGCTGATTTACCCGTGCTGACCCAGGGAATGCTAAACATGGGATACTCTCCGGAAAGAATTAAAAAAATCTTAGGGGAGAATTTTCTCAGAGTCTGGACCGATATCTTAAACTAAAATTCAGTCAACCAAATCAGGCTGCTTATTTTCAAATACTTCCAGCCAATCAGTTTGTCATTCTAAAAGCGAGTATTTTGTTTGCGTGAATTCAAGTTTCAAGTGCGACAAATTATATTCATGATTTAAGATAAACAATGTATAGCCTGATTAATTCACAAATCATAAAAGTCGTCATTCCCGCGAAGGCGGGCATGACACTATTGAAGTTTTTTGACTGAAATGGTGATTCATGAATTATTCAGGATAGCAATAAATTTCCGAAGAAGACTGAGGCGCGACAAAATAAAAAAACATCTGAGTTACTTTTTGCGGATAACAAACCCGCCCAAACCCAAAATAACACCGGCTGAGTCGGCCAGAAAATCACTCACCTCCGAAAACCGGCCTTCGACAAACGATTGATGATATTCGTCAGAAGCAGCGTATAAACTTCCGATGATAAAAATCGCCAAAAAGTTTTTCCAGTTTATCTTGCTGGGCGATTGCATTATTGCCAACCCTAATAAATACCCGAACACAGAATACTCAAAAAAATGTATGATAAGATCGCCAAAGGAAATTCTCAGGTTTGGAACGACGCTTGAGGGTAGAGAGGATAGGAAAAAAATCAAACCTGCGTAACAAATTGCAGGTGCAACGAATTTATAATTCCAATTGTTTTCTGTCATTTGTTATCTTCGAATGTTTTCACCGCTAACGGCAAATTTCGTAAAACATCGCCGGCGAGTAATCCGGCTTCACCCAATTCTGATTTTGAAATATCGCCTGCCACGCCATGCAAGTAAACACCAGCTAAGGCGCCGTCCAATGGTGACATTCCCTGGGCTATCAATCCTGCAATCGCGCCGGTGAGCACGTCACCCATGCCAGCGGTCGCCATCCCCGGATTTCCAGTTGAATTAATAAAAACATATCCATCCGGAGATGCGATTATTGTGGGCGCCCCCTTTAAGACCAGGATTACATTTAATTTATTCGCCTGCTCACGAGCAATCTCGATAGGATTAGCTAAAATCTCCTTGGTGCTCATTCCAACCAATTTAGACAATTCGCCGGGATGCGGCGTCAAAATCAAATCACTTTTGGCCGTCTTGAGCAGTTCTTTATCATCTTTGAGGCAGTTTATCGCATCCGCATCAAGAACAACAGGTTTACCAAAATTCTCCAAAATCCATTTCACCAGCTTTGCACTCTGAGAATGAGTTGAAAGACCCGGGCCCACCGCTAAACTATTTGCCCACTGAAATCTCCCGGAAATTATTTTTTTGGCATCAAAACTTAAACTTTGTTGATCTGTTTCAGGAAGAGGCAGGGTCATGACCTCGGTAAGCTTTTCTTCCATCGTTGCGTTTAGGCTTTTCGGAATTCCAAGCAAAGCCATTCCAGCGCCAATTCGGAGCACTGCTTCAGAACTTAGAACAGCCGCTCCTGTCAAACCGATTGAACCGGCGAGCAAAAAGACTTGCCCGCATCTATTTTTAAACGTATCAGCCTCTCGTTTTGGGAGCACCATATTAACGTAATCGGCAGTCAGTTGAAAGCATTTTATATTTTTTTCTTTGAGAACCGCACGCGGAATACCGATGTCCGCAACAATCACATCGCCGGCATGTTTTCTGCCCGGAGTCAAGAGCAAACCGTTTTTAAGATAACACATTGTAACCGTAGTCTTTGCTTGAATGCATGTGCCACCAACAGCTCCGGTGTCAGCTTCCACACCCGTCGGGAGGTCAACCGAAATAATCGGAGCACGATCTTCGTTGATTTTCTCCACAAGCTCTTTCACTAACCCCGTTAGAACGCCTCGAACTCCGGTTCCAAGCAACGCGTCGACCAAAAGATGTGCTCCATTATTCCAATTAACGTGCTCCACGCTTGAAATTGGGAGCATACTATGGCCTAAGCCTCTTAAAATTCTAAGGTTACTCCCTGCATCGCCTTTTACCTCATCGATTTTTCCAACGAGGTATGTTTTTACATTCGCCCCCATATCGAGCAAATAACGAGCTACTACATACCCGTCACCGCCGTTGTTCCCTTTACCGCAGAAGATATAAATATTTTTACCCTCAACCGTTCCAAGCATTTCCCTGATAACCGCAACCACTTCACGGCCGGCATTCTCCATTAAAACCATCCCGGGGATACCGACTTTCTCAATAGTAAACCGATCTATCTCAGCCATCTCTTTGGCGGCCACAACCGGCTTCAGATTGTTTGAATATTTAAAACTCATCGCATTTTCATTAAAAGGGTTTAGTGTTACAAAAACAACAAAAGGTATAATTATTTTGAAGGAGTTGCAATCATTTTCTCCTTGCAAGTTTAGCTTTTTTAATGTAATTTTTCAATCAATTTGAAAATTAAGAAATGTTTACCGGAATCGAATTTGAAAAGTGATAATTCGGAATTAATTAAAAAGGCTATCGAAGGAGATGAGTCTTCATACAGCAATCTTTTAGAAAATTATCGCGGTGCTATTTATAATCTTCTGTTCAAAATGGTGAGGAACAAAGAGGAAACAGAAGATTTGGTGCAGGAAGCCTTCATGAAAGCTTTCAAGGCCCTTCCTTCCTTCAATGAAGAATATGCGTTCTCAACATGGTTGTACAAAATAGCAATAAATAATTGTATCGACCATATGAGAAAGAAAAAGCTGAAGACCTATTCCATTAACAAACCGGTACAATCTAACGACGGTGAGTTAGACAGGGAATTTCCGGACACTTCGATGAGTCCGGATAAGTCGATTTTAAGCGAAGAGCGGTCAAATATAATTGAGTCTGCTATCGATGAGTTACCTGCAAATTATAAAACTGCCATCATCATGAGGCATTCGGAAGAAAAATCCTATGAAGAAATTTCACAGATACTCAATATCCCACTGGGAACCGTGAAAGCCCGCATCTTCAGGGCACGGGAAATGCTCAAGAAAAAACTCAAAGACAAAGCCCTCAGACATTAATCATTCCCAACTCCTGTAGTATCAATCCAAATCGAACTCCTCTATCGGAGACAAATATTTCTGTAAACTTAAGATGTTGCATCACCTCGACCAGAATTAAAGCGCCGGCCAAGATCACATCGGCTCGTTTTGGTTTCAGCCCTGGCATTTTCTTTCTTTGCGAAAGTGTTTTCCTTTTAAGAACGCTTATGATTTTCTCTACTTTTGAGATTGTTATAAGAGAATTATCAATCGTTAATGAATCATAAATATCCATTTGCAGCTGCATGGCGGCCAGCGTTGTAATGGTCCCCGCGATGCCCACCAATTGTTCTGCATCAAAGTGCTTTAGAGAAGTCAATTGCTCTTTAATTGCGTGACGAATGGAGTTGTATTCGGCATCGGTAATTGGATCGGTCCCAATAAACCTTTCGGTTAGTCTCACCGAACCAATGTTTAGGCTGGTGGCATATTCAATCTTTTGCTGCGTGCCGAATATTAACTCGGTGCTGCCGCCGCCAATATCGACTACTAAAATATCCCCTGGTAAATTTTGATTAGAGAGCGCGCCAAAGTAAGTCAGTTTTGCTTCTTCATCTCCGGATAAAACTTGCAGGGTGATTCCAAAATCATTCTTAATTGCGTCGAGCAATATTTCACGATTTACAGCATCCCGAACAGCGCTTGTTCCCGAGATCAGAATCTGTTCAACACCCAAATCTCTTACGATTTCAATCTGCTCTTGAATTGCCGCCAGCGTCCTGGCGATTGCTTCCGAACTTAGATTTTTCTTTCGATCGACGCCCTGTCCTAATCTTACGATCCATTCCTCTTGAACAATTGGAATAATTTCATTTCCCTGAGTCACTTCAGCTACCAAAAGTAGAGCAGTATTTGTGCCAATATCTATTGCTGCAATTTTCTGCATTCTAAGGATTCTTTTTTAAAACAAAGCCAATCCACTCTTCTTTAATAACCTCTTCAAACAATTCCAAATCAGACAGTTTTAAAAAAGCTTCTTTCACTTCATTCGATTCTTCAACAAGAATTCCAGAAAGGATTAAATGTCCTCTTTGATTTAGAAGATTATTAAACAGCGTCAATGATCTTAAAATAACTAGCTTATTAAGATTGGCCAAAACCAGATCGAAGGGATAAGTTGAAAGGGCACTCACTTCGCCAGCAAATAAAAGTAAGCCCGACGTGGCTGAGTTGATTTGACAATTCTCGCGCGCGGCATCGACGGCGACCGGGTCCACATCGATTGCAACGATATCCCCGGCGTTCAGTTTATGTGCTGCGATTGCCAGGATCCCAGTACCGGTACCAACATCGAGGATTCTTTTCGGAGAAGTAAGATACCTTTCTAAAAACTGCACCATGATCTGAGTCGTCGCATGATGCCCGGTCCCAAAAGCCTGTTTGGGATCCATTTCGATTACGAAGGTATCCGAGGACGAATCTAACTTTTCCCAGGTCGGCTTGACAATAAACTTCTCAGAAATCCGAATTGGTTTAAAACTTTTTTTCCATTCACTGTTCCAGTCCCGATCGGCAATTTCAGTAATTTCCAAATGATTGGTAGCCAGCTTAAATCCAAGATCTCTCAGGTTATCTAAATAAGCTTCAACCTCTTCCTTCATTTCGGATTTTGAGACTTGATTTGGGAAAAAAGCGACAATCTCATTTTCCAATTCCTGGCAGCCGCAACTTCCTAATTCAAACAAGTAGTTTGCAACTGCGTCCATACTATCCAGAGTAACCCTAATGCGAATTTGAAACCAGTCCGGCATGATCATTAACTATTCATAAAGTAGACTCAAAATAACGCGGCCAACTTCTGCTAAGCTTTCAGGGCTGCATTTGTCTGGGGTGTCCGCAAGCGTATGCCAATATTCATAATCAAAATCAATGAGGTTGACGCAAGGAATACCAACATTTAAAAGAGGCAGGTGGTCATCTGTAACCTGATATCCTGATGAGGCATGAAAAGAAGCAGAGCCAAGCTCCTCAGCTCGATCCCGGATCCGTTTAACAATCTTTGGCGCATAATTTATCGAATTCTCTTCCTGGTAAATCTGCAGGTCGCCGTCACCAATCATATCAAGCAAAATGCCGAATGCGGGCCGGTAGCGAAAATCTTTATTTTTTGCAAAATATTGCGCACCAAGAGCGTACGAATCCGCCTGACCCGGCAATCCGGAATCTTCTCCATCGAAAAGAATAATATCGACGCCATATTTGGGTTCCGCTGATTGCAGGTGTCTTGCTACCTCCAGCAAAACAGCCACTCCGGATGCGCCGTCGTTAGCGCCTATTATTGGTTTGTCTCTATTCTCTGAATCCGGGTCCTGGTCAGCCCAGGGTCGGCTGTCCCAGTGTGCACAAAGCAGAATCCGCTCAGCTTTTTGCAAACCAAAACTGGCGATGATATTTGTCATCGTTACCGGGTTCTCAAAACCGGGCAGTTTTTGTCTAAAGGGTTGAGGCGTAACCGTAGCACCAAATTTCTTTAACTCTGAAGTCAAAAAGTTGAGACAGTCTTGATGAGCCTGACTCCCTGGAACGCGGGGTCCAAAATCGCACTGTCTGATTAAATATTGGTAGGCTTTATCGCCGTCAAAGATTGGTGCTTTCGGTTCACCGGTTCTACAAGACAAAAAACTGAAGAAGTGAAAAATCAAAAGAACATTTGCAATTTTTCTGACTATTGGTTCCCTCCCTCGCAGCTCTTTTTTAATTTTTATCAGCGACTTGTTTGATTTCAATGAAAAACCTGCTCAGTGCATTAATAACAGGTTGGACTGTTGTATCATAAATAGCCGGTACTCGTTTCTCATCGGCCAGACTCTGTGTCAACACACCACTTACAAAGTATCCGATGGGATTCAAAAGGCCTGAGATCCGGAAAATGTAATTCGCCATTGACCAAATCGACAAGATTAGAATCTAAATCAATTATACCATCAGGATTGAAGCGCCATGCTTGTCTTTTCGATCCAATCCAAAAGTTTGTAGCCATTTGTGACCAGAACGATCTGTTTCTTCAGGAACGCCTGTTGTCGGTTGGAAAAAGACTTTTACATCGAACCGTTCTCGTTGAATGTTTTCGCCACCGAGCGAATAAATGTGCTTCCATTCAAGGTTTGCTGTTGCAACTCTTGGGTGGGCATTTCGTGATTTGATTAATTTAAGTATCATTGTTCCTGTTGCGGTATCCGGTCTGGCAAGATCACCAAAAGTCTCACCGTTTTTTGTACTATATGCAACCGCTCAGATTTCGCCTTCAGCTATTGATTATTTAAGCGAATCCAGCCCAATTGTGTATTGACATTGTACTCGTTTTTTCCCAAACGTACAAAATACCCAATTTCCACTTTGCCGGATATCACACTATTTGTGTCTTGAGGTGATACGACGCTGGCGTTTAATGTTGTCCAGCCGCGGCTACCCTGTCCAGGAAATCGAGTCTCGAATCCAGTACCGGCTAGGTAAACTTCGATTTGCTCGCCATTTATCTCAAACTCGCGGGAAGAGCAGTATGACTCAAGTCGTTTGTATAACGACGGTAATGTTCGCGATAATCAAAATCAAGAAAAGAAATAAGTGTATCCCAAAAACTGATAATCTCGTATAATTGTAGTCTCAAGTTCCAAAGTCGTCCTTGAATCCAAAACCAAACTGTTATGTTCACACGATAAAGAAACGGCAGCAATAAGAACAAAAAAAACGTTTTTCATTTCTGATTCCCTGTGCTATTCTAAATAATTACCTCCCGCTAATTGCAATATTGATGTCCAAACCAAATTCTTGTATTGAGGTTTTACCAATTCGCTTACTGTCTGTTTTGCCGATTTCGAGAAAAGCGCCGCCGCGTACCTGGGTACTAAATGAATAGGTTAACCTTGGTGAAATCGACCAACGGGTTGTGCTGTCTTGCTCCTCAAAATCACTTTTTCCAGGTGCTTTGTTTTTCCTTGATGAAGTACTTGCAGTAAAAGTAAAAGAAAAATCTATCGAGTTTTTCAGCTCTTTTTTGTTAAATGGCCAGATTGGAATATGAAATCCTGAACGCTTGGAATAATTTGCAGTAACCGAGATATCTGTATTCTCCGTCTGGTTCTCTCCGCCCGTCGTGAGAGTTTGACTCAGTGTCTTTGAGTTATTTATTTGAATATTTCCGGTAAAACCATTTTTAAAATTTAAGTCGAGTTTGCCAAGCGGCCGAAAATTGGTCGTGAAGCTCCTCCTGGTTTCGTTATCGGGTGTTTGATCCCAGGTAATATCTCTTTGACCTGAAAAACTGTGACTAAATGTTACGCTTTTGAACAAAGATTTAAAAAGCGGTAAAGAAGAGAGACCGCCGATTCTCACTGTCCATTCCGGAAAGGGTAAATCAAATTCTCTAAATTTAACCCAGCTATTGGATGAATTTCCAGATATGATTGTCGATTGATTGCTTTGTTCACTATGTTGAAATTTTAAGGCGATATCAATTGCGCGCCCAAAAGCCAATCCCGAGCTCGCTGTATAAGATTGATTATCCGTTGAGCTTATTGTGTTGGTTGTCAGGCCTGAAACAGAATTGAGGTTTGTTGTGTCGGATAAGCCAAATTGAAAAGCTAAACTCGGTGATCCTGGAACCAAACCCAAATGACTGATGTTTGTACGTTCGCTGTAATTAAATCTAATATCTTTAAATTTGGCAAGAAAACTCCCGAATAGTTTTAGGGGATTGAACCGGGCACCTTCTTCTTCCTCTTGAAAAACAAGCAGTGGCTGTGATTTTGGTTTCTGCCTGCCTCTTCTTCCGCCTGTATTGGTCTTTTTTTTGCCAACTCCAAAGACAGATCTAGCGAAATCCTTCCATTTAAAAGTAAAGTCCGCGGACTTGTTGCTGCTGACTCTCGCACTTCTACCGCTGGTCTGCTGCTGAAGATTACGAGCAAAGGTATAATTAGAAGAATAAGTAAAATTATTGTTCAGCCAATCAAAGATTCTTGGATTATATCGTGCTGAAAAATTCTGGCTGATGTTGATATCGGAAAACTTGTTACTCATAAAATCGGAAAATGTTTTTCCTCGCATATCGGCCTTATGAATGCGGCTGATATCTATACTCAAACTTTCAAAAATTTTCATGTTTGCACGAGCGGTGCGATCGATTGTGAAAGTCTCGGTCGCGGTAGTGTCTGCAGCTTGCGCGGAGTTCAGTACACGGTTTTGAGCCATCTGTTTCTTTTGGCCCCATTCAACTTAAAGGATACATTCTGCGGGGTGTAGTAAAATTTTGTACCTTTTACCTTACCAATCAAAGGCAGGTTAGGCAGCCATCCAAATGGTTTGAAAAAATTGTTTCTCCCAAAAGTAAGTTTATAGTCGAGATTCCCGGTCCAGGCTTGTAGATTTGAAAAGCTCAGGCTCGGATTTTTGATATCGCTTTTGGTTCTGCCGAAGCTAAACGAAATATTATCGGCAGTGTGTTTTATGAAAAAGTTTTTGGATTTGGTAACTTTACGGAACGAAAAGTTGAAACCGGATTGCTTCGAACTGGTCCTGGCTTTGTCAAGCTCACTTTGCGGGAGATCGTCGGTGACACGTTTATCCTGGCCGGGCAGATATTTTGGGGTACTGTTGCTGTTTCGAAAATTTAACGTCAAAGGCATGGCGAGTCCCCATGACTGTGGCAGCATTTTATCCAGTTTGACACGGGCGCTCAGGTTACTGTTTAAACTATTATTACCCGTCCCAAAACGTGTCGCAACATTATGAAAATCAGCATCCTTTTTTTCCACTTCGCTATTAATGGTTATAAAATCAGCAATGTTTAAATCAGCTCTTACCCGCATCGCCATCCCTTTGTCATTTTCTACATCCGAAAGTCTTAACTCATTAAACCAAATTTCACCTGTAAACGGAACGTCTGGATGTAAATTCTTTAATCCTAAAGTGAGAACTTTTACATTGGTAAATGACGGATTTCCCTTTTTTCGAATGGATTTTGAATTATCCAGAGATAAAGACTTGACGAAAACACTATTAAGGGTGTCAAATTCAGTACCGTTGTTAAAAAGCGTATCTAATGTTGTAATATCCTGAATACTTACATCCATATGGTTTTTGTCATTCCAGCCGCTATAAATCCCCGAACGGTATTCATAATAGTTACTTGCATCGGCGCCAAACCTGATGAAGTATTCCAAACTGCTGCTACTTGCTGTATCTGAAGATGCAGGTATATGGGACATAGCCATGAAGGTTGTGTCCCCATGAACAAACATTTTAATTCGATCGTAGCGAATATAGTTTTCTCCCCGAAACAAGCTTTTTCCAGCAACCCCGGACTGGCCTGGTTTGAGGGAATTGGCTACTAGAACAAGAGATTGTTCCCGTGCCCGGACGCCCGTAACCCTGTCCTGCTCGCCCTGCACGCCAATCTGATCCAAAGTTGCAGCGTAGGCGGCGTTTTCATGAGTATTAATTTGCGCAACTGTGACTGTCGTGTCCCCGGGTATTAGGCCCGCTGGATCGAACTCATTATCTGCTGTACCAAGCTCCTTCCACTCACTTCCAACCAGGTTTATTTCCGCGATAGTAGTGCGCGCAAACCCGCCGGTATCACCGAGGCTGTCAATCCAGATTCGGGCAAATTCTATTTGTGTGGCGCTTGGTAAGCCCACACGAAATTTCGGACTCGGATCTGATGTAATAAACGGAATTCGATATAGTTTCCACGGGCCGCCGCGCTCAGGAGGATTATTAGGATTTCCACCGACAATAAAAGTTGTATCCGGATGATCATCAGCCAATGAGAACGAAAATCGAAAATAAGAGTCGGCCCGGTCAAGAAATCCGTTGCCGTTAATGTCCTCGGTATCGGGCCGGCGACCGCCCTGGTCATTCGTACTATTTTCCGTACCCACGATTGACCCGAAGGGGTTTTCTACAATGTAATTAATGCTGGCTTCTTGATAAAACCAATCGTCATAACTCCAAGGTTCGTCGGGATCTTTAACGCCGTCTCCATCAACATCCCAAAAATCATAAGGTACATCTTCCTTGTTCTGTCCCGCAAACATGCTTCTTGGAAAATTCAATTCCGGAGGATCCGGCTTTTCGACGCCATCAATTCCGATATCCTCACCCGGGTCCAAAATTCCGTTGGGTGTTAAACCGGCGGCGTCATCTTCCGTATCCAGTTCACCATTTGCGATCACATCTTCAGACATTATGCCTAAATCAATATGCAGCCGGCCAGTAGATCCCTGCACCATAATTTCTATAAACTTCGTTTGGGTCTGATCAAAGATACCCGGGGACAAGGCACGCATTATACCTCCCCAAGTGTTCGGGTCCGGATTCGGATCATTAGCATCGGGGAATAAATCCATTCTCAAAACGTGCACCCGATTTGGTACATTCGGATTTAGCTCGCGTTCCGGGTAGATGTCATTAATATGTATTTGACCAAAAGGATTATACCAGACCATATTATTAAGCCTGCTCTTAAAAGTATGTAAAGTAGTATCCGGCGCAGATGCCTGAGTCCAATTCCTGCGAAGGATACCCAAATTGACTGTTTTCTTTGAACCTTCAAAATCGTCGATGTAGGCAACTCCGGCATTATCTCCTGTATCGGCGCTGTTCAATGTATTGGGCGTTGGTAAAACCTGGGCGATTTCACCCTCCAAATTAAGGGAAGTCTCACCTTTCGCACGAATCAGCGGCATCAAATCCAGAGCTCTGCCAATAAAGTTTGGCTTGAGTTTAAAGCGTGTGTTTATATCCCAAACCAGGTTTCGCATCGGGCCTTGTCCTACCCGAACCTTTCTGTCTAAAGTCGTTTGATTCAGGTACAAGAATGTTCCACCGAGAAACGAATCCCTGCCCAAGTCATATTCAGCACGGATGCCAAGAATTGTCTTCTTTGCCAGTTGAAAAAGCTGGTTTCTTTCGTAAGATATATCCAATTGAGCCGCGGGGCTCAGAGCTTCCTCATTGAGCACTGTTAAACGTCCCGAAAAATAATCAATAGTATAGTCGATACGATTTCTTAGCTGCCTGCCATTAAGCGTAACAACTTCTGAACCTTCAATAACGTTGAATCCCAGGTTATACTCGGAGCTTCGACTTTGAGATTTAACCTCGATATAGAATCGGCTTTGAGCATTAATAACACTTTGGGTTGTTGTGTCATAAATAGCAGGTTCACGTAAACTATTTGTCAAATTGAAATCGGGTTGTTGGCCATCAATTGTATATCCATCTGGATCAAAAGGGCGCAAATCGGGGAAATGCAGTTCACCATTAACCAGATTTAAAAAAGTCGGGTCCAAATCAATTTTGCCATCCGGATTCAAATTGCCGCTGTTATCCTTCGAATCCAAACCGAAGACAGTTAACCACTTTCTACCGGCAGTGTCGGTTTCCTGAGGTACGCCGGACGCCGGTTCAAAAAAAATTTTTAGGTCGAAACCCTCGGGATCAATTCTGCGGCCGCCCAGTTGATAAACATGCTTCCACTCCAGGTTTGCAGTTGGGATCTTTGGATGTGGGTTTCGAGATTTTATCAATTTAAGTATGATCGGACCGGTGGCTGAATCCGCATTAGTGATATCGCCAAATTCTTCGCCATTTTTCGTGCGATAGGCCACAGCCAAAATTTCGCCATTGGCTACACGATTGTTCATGCGAATCCAGCCCAGGTTTTTTTCGACATAATATTCGTTTTTTTCAAGTCTGATAAAAAAACCGTTCTCGGCGACGCCGGATTGGACACTTGCGGTATCCTGTTGCGAAGTAACTTTGCCGCTAAGCGTCGCCCAACCTCGAATACTTTCGGAGATATGATCGGTATCATTTCGGGGCGAGGCTATGTAAACTTCAATTGCATCACTATTAATGGGACTGATAGTACCAGGGTCAGGGGCGTGAATGCGTTCAGAATTAAATTTCGTGTATTGTTCGCGGTAGGCAAAATCGAGAAAAAAGTATGTGTTCCTCAAATATTGGTGGTCTCTGATGATTTTACTTCCGGTTTGTGCACCACCGGTCAGGCTTAGTCTTTGGCTCTCTCCTTTTTCCTGACTGGCGATAGTGGTAAGATGCAGATTGCCGAAAACCATCTGGCTTTTGATACCGAAGAGACCGGCATTTTTGCCGCTAAATGTTACGTACCTTGTGCCGGGCAAAGAAAGTGAAATATTGCCGGCTTCCAGCTTCCGCAGAATCTCGTCATCGTAACCCTGGTAAACCAACCTGACATTGTTATCAAAATCAAAAGCACGCTCGCTATCCTGGTCAACATTTACGGTTACTTTATCACCAATTTTCCCAGTAACTGAGAATCTTTGCTTTTGCTGCATCTTAAAATTCGTATTCGCACCCCGGGTAATGGCTGTTCGAACTTCGCTGCGGTCTTCCCGGCGAAGTGACATATTGATGCTGATATTTCCAGTGACAGTTAAACCAACATTTCCGCTGCCGAATATTTTTTGAAACGTTTTGCTTTTTATCTTAACCGGGATAACCAGATTAATCCCCCCCGGTCCCCTCGCTTCAGCAAGTTCTTCGGTTAATTCACGAACAATATAATCCCTCCAGGCGTTTTGTTCAGTTTGTTCGCGCGTTAACTCCCAATACTGCTCAAAAGTAAGGACCAACGGCGCCTGAATGTCGTCTTTTAGAATCGTCTGCCTGATAATGACAGGAGAATCCAAAGATTTAATTTCAATTTCCTGCCTGGTTTTAGTATAAAATTTTGGCGTCAAACCCTGAATATATCCGTGGAGGGAAAAAACGGCTTCTTGTTTTTCAGTAATTAAAAATTTTGAGGAAAAAATCCAAACGGATTTGCCCGTGCCGCTCGAAGGGGATACCTGGGCAAAACAAAATCCGTGAGTAAAAAACAGGATTGATAAAAAGGATGAAATTGCAACGAGGCTTAAACTTCTGGTAAAATTCATCTCCCGACAGCAGCAGTTATTTTTTTACGCAACAAACGACTTGATTACTTATTGATGAAATTTTGCAAAAAATCGTCCGTTTTTTTTAGAAAAAATCATTCCGTAACAACTGCTCGATAAAACCTCCCGAGAAATAAATGTTTAAACTTTGTCTGTTCCAAGTTGTTTGAAACTATGCAATTAATAGAATAATTGCAAGTAAAAGTTCTGTATTATATTTTAGCGGCGCCCTGAAAAAACAAAAAATTAAACTATTTCTTGCTAAGAAAGTTCTTTATAATCATAAAAGAAATAAGCTTGAAAACAAAAAGGATAATGTGTATATTTTTAATAAGATTACAATACGATGGCAATGATAAAAATTTTACCAAAATATATTGTTAAAGAGCACATTGGTCCATTTATTTTTGCCCTTCTGGTCATTAATTCCATATTTATCCTAAATTTACTTTTTAGAGAATTGGGCAAATTCTTAAGTAAGGGACTCTCAATAGGTATCATTCTAGAATTTATTTTCTTAAACATGGCCTGGATGATTGCGCTTTCGGTTCCATGCGCTGTGCTTACTGCTACAATTATGGCCTTCGGACGCCTCTCGGCTGAAAATGAAATAACGGCAATTAAAGCCGGCGGCATCAGTTTGTACCAGATTCTTCCCTCACTTTTAGCGGTATCCCTATGTATCGCAGGTGCCCTCGTCTGGTTTAACAATGAAGTTTTACCAGATTTTAATCACCGGGCTAAACTTTTAATTTTAGACATCGCAAGGAAAAAACCGATGATAAATTTAGAAGCCGGTGTCATTTATACGGATATCCCGAATTACAATATCCTCGTTGAAGCAGTGGAAGAGCAGGATTCAACTTCTTATGTCGAAAATATCACGATTGACGATCAAACGACTTCCAGCGTGATAAAAACAATCAGAGCAAAGACCGGAGAAATTCACTTTTCCCGCCAGACCGGCCTAATCGAAATCACGCTTTTTGACGGCGAGCTGCAAGAGGTCAATATTGATTACGCGGAAACATTCAAAAAAGTAAAATTCACAAAACATATTATCAAAATCCCAATGACAGAGATGCTTTTAATGCGCAGTCAATCCGAATACCGCGGGGATAGAGAAAAAAGCGCTGCGGCCTTGATGGAAGGGGTTAATAAAAATCGGCAGCGGATTTTAGAAAGGCGCCAAAAGCTTAATGACAAAGTGAATCAGCAGCTTGCCAAATATATCTATTCCAATTCCATGGAGAATAAACCTTTTTATATGATTATACAAGATCACGAGCGGTTGAACCGACAAATTAAAACCGAAATAAATTTAATTAACAGCTATAAAAAATCAATTGATCGCGATCTTGTCGAGGTTCACAAAAAATATTCAATTCCGGCGGTATGCGTTGTTTTTGTTCTGCTTGGACCACCTCTTGGAATCATGGCTCGTAAACGCGGTTGGGCTGCCGCAACGGGACTAAGTATGGGCTTTTTCATACTTTACTGGGCTTTCCTGATTGGAGGCGAAAGCTTGGCGGACAGGCAAAAAATATCGCCGTTTTGGGGAATGTGGACCCCAAACATTCTGGTCGGTGGATGTGGCATTTTTCTTATTCTGCGGACAGTTCACGACTCCGCAACTTTCGGTTGGCCACATATTTTTAATTTCCTGAGAAACAAAGACATGAATAAATAAAGGAACTCTCATTTAAACGAATCATGTCTTTAAAAAAAACGGCGATTCTTTCTTAAACCTAATTTAAAATACAGTAAGCTTATTGTCTTAATTTAAGACCTCAATTTTATAGACTTTTTTGTGACATTCAGTCTCCTTTGGTGTTTAAATTTCTTATTTGCAATTTGAGGCCACGAATCCTTATGCGAATACTCGATTGGTATATCCTGCGCCGATTTTGCTTTACTTTGTTTTTTGCCTTACTCTCCTTCCCTCTAATTGTGATTTTTGTTGACATGGTCGGTAACTTGAGCAAATTTCTAGATAAAGACGTTCCCCTGTTTATCATTTGTAAATACTATATTTTTTATATCCCTCACCTTATTATTTTGGTTCTGCCAATCGCCATGCTGCTGGCGAGTTTATTTAGTTTGAGTCAAATGGCTAATCATAATGAATTAACTGCGATAAAGTCCGCTGGTGTTGGTTTGCATCGCATTTTGATTCCGCTTTTTATTTTTGGATTACTGATTAGTGCACTCGCTCTCGCTTTTGGAGAAAAAATTGTCCCCCCAGCCAATCAGGAAAAAACCAAAATAGAAGATGAATACATCGAAACTGTTAAAAGAACACAGACCAGGATTACCAATATTTTTTGGAGAGACAGCATCAACAGGCGGGTGTTCATTGGAGATTTCAACACCGTCACTAAAACAGCCCGCAAAGTCAGCATCCAAAAGTTGGATGGTAATAAAATCATCGAGAGACTGGACGCCCGCACTATGAAGTGGGAAGATGGTACCTGGGTTCTTCGCCACGGCTACAGGCGAATATTTTCAGATGAAAAGGAAGAGGCACTTGCTTTTGAGGAAATCAAAGATGAATTTCTCGGTTTCAAACCGGAACAATTACAAAGCTTTCATACAGATCCAAACGATATGTCTTACGACGAATTGAAAAATTTTATTCAAGAAGTTAGAAGAAATGGCGGGAATCCCAAGAAATGGCTTGTGGATTTACATTTTAAAATTTCGATTCCTTTTGCTAATTTTATTATGGTTTTATTTGGCGCACCCCTCGCAACCAGCAGAACCCGGGGGGGGGCAATTTTTAGCTTAATTATAAGTATCTTGGTCTGCCTTATTTATTACGGGCTAACAACGGTGGTCCAGACTTTAGGTCAAACAGGTGTAATGCCAACTGTGTTCTCGGCCTGGTTTGCAAACGGCATTTTTCTGATAGCAGGAATAGGCGTTTTGTTCTTTGGCCCCGAGTAATCCCGTGAAGCGAAGAGTGAAAAAACTTATCTTTCGCGCTCCTCGCTCTTCTCTATTCACGCTTCGTTTTTAGAACCTGAACATCCAATTATAGGCAAATGCCAAACCTTTGCCGGAGAAGCCGCCGGGGCTTGCAACCGCAAAGTCCCAGGAAAACAGCGAAAAATCAAAAGCAAACCCGGCAGAGGGCGTGAAACCTTGTTTCCCTCCGAATGAAACGCCGGATCTTAAAGGTAAAAAATGGATGAGTCGAAATTCCGTGCCCAAAGCAAATCTGGGTTTTGTAGACACGCCCGGCGCTTGTTTGAAAGCTTTTCTGAAATCAACTCCAAAGGTGAATCTTTTGGTTGCCCGCGCAAACCCGAATCTTAGTTCAGCGGGAAGCTTGGTCGTAAATGGTTCAATGGCGACTGTTTCTTCGGAATCGATAAAAATGGAATCGATATCGGAATCGGCTATTCTTTCGACGGAGACAGAATCCGCGCTAAATTCATAAATAAAGCTCTTGGTCTCCTGATTCCAGGTAATATAGTTGGAAAAATTGGACAGACCTAAACTAAGCGACCAGTTTCCTTTCCGCGCTGCAACTCCTGCATCAATCGCAAATCCGCTGCCGCCAAAGGCGCGATCGATCACAACCCGTCCCTGGGTCTGAATACCATCGAAATTGGAGGACATCGTCGTCGTCGCCTCTTTTACTTTAGCATATGCAAATCCGCGCAAATATTTAACAGAGCCTCCGACAGCAAATTCAAAATCAGCATTTTTAATAATTGCCAATCCCAGCGACACACCAAAACTTGACGCGGCCCAACCTTCTCCGCCGGTATCGCCAATATTATAAACTCGATTAAACTCATTGCCGTTAAGAACCAAATCCACAATTTCCTTCGAAAGAGTCCAATCGGAAACTGTAAACCCGGAGGCATTAAGAGCCAGCGGGCCGAACGCTAACCCCAGGGCCTGCACCTCGGTTGCTAAATCAAAGCGTAAACCTTCTGCAGGCATGTTGGCTAAAATGCTTCGCTTATCTTCGGAGGTTAAATATTTGCCGTTATAAAGATCATATTGACTTTTATTAAAACTATTATTACTCAAGTCAAAGCCTAGAGAAACCAAGTTGAAATGGTATTTATTTTCACCTGAAAGAGCAAGGTTTGCCGGATTCCAGGATGGTGATTCAACCCCGCGTGCGAGGGCGGTATACGCTCCGCCCATAGCAACACTGCGTGCGTTCGAAATCCCGGATTGCCCGTAAACTAACTTGCCTGGCAATGAAGAACTTAAACCAAATACTGCTGCTAATGCTAATTTTAAAAAAGTCTTTGTCATTTTTGGATTTTCCCTCGGGTTAGTCTCGGTTTACGGTTACGTTAATTCTGCTGTATGATTTGATCTGAATGTAGTCAGAACCTCGCAAGGTTACAAACCGACCATTGGTACCATCCAGGGAAATGCGAATCCCGGCATGTAGTGGAGAAAGCAAGAATATCCGCATTTGCTCCTCGGACAATCCAATTGTAGATTCGGCAGTATTTGCACTCTGTACCAGACCGGAAGCGTCAACTGAAGCTGCATTTGCCCGAATTGCTGAAATCTCCAGAATCGGATTTTGATATAAGTTAGTCTTATCCTGAGAAAAGACGATTTCAAGAGACGCGCCTATCGGCAAATGATTTGAAATTTCCATAAAAAGTACTCCGGCACCAAGGTTATCTATAATCTTGTCTTTCACCTCATCATCAATTTTCAATTCAATAGTTTCTGTTTCGATACTTTGGGAAGCTAGCCGCAATGCAAATGGCGCGGTAATTTTTATTGAACCAGTTACAAAATCATTCTTGGAAACCGTGCCTGCAATATTTTGATCGCCTATAACAATTTTGCCTGAAACGCGCAACAGATTTGGCACAATACTGATGAAATCTTTGATGCTGCTGTTCTGGTTATCGAGCACAATAATTGAAGCAGTTGGCAGGCCAGGCGCTGATGCAGCCTGTATCGCATGATTAATGTACATCTGAGCTTTTGTCCCCGACTCATTTTCTCCCTCTATCACTAACTCAATGTTAGCAGGAAAATTAATGCCGTTATTTATCAGCAACTCCAAACGGGCGGTTTCAAAGAAAAGGCTGTCTAAATCGATGGGAATATCAAACTCAATATCATCCTGCTCTATGTCAAATTCTTTTTGGCCGATTTTGCCGGTAAGTTGATAAAAACGGATTTCTTCAACATTGAAATTTACGTTGATCATATCGCTGCTCTTAACCAAAACCCTATTGGAACCGGAATCAACCGTTCTGGCCCGCCAGAAAAACCGCACTTTCTGTTGACCAAATCCGGCCAGCTCAGGTTGAAAAGAGTAATTATACAGATTAATCGAAATACTGCTTGGGATACTTCCGGAGATAAAAACTGAATCCACTAAAACAGAACCGGTTGGCGAAAAAAAATCGGGGAGCTCATATCTGACCCAGGCATCAACTGCAAAATTTCCGCTAATTGTAAAATCAACTGAACCCGATTCAATTTTTGCATCCATAACGACAACTGAATCTGTTATCGATAACTGCTCTTCTCCAGAAATAACCTGGGCAGGTATTTCAGCCAGGGCCTCCGCAACGGTAAGATTCATAATACTAGAGGTCATTCCGAAATTGCTATTTTTATCTACCAAAACAGCTGCCCCGCTGCTGCCTGGCGAATCTCCAGTCATCCTCACCGATAACTGATTCGGAATTTTTTTCCCGGCCAAGTCTACCAGAAAAATTTGGGAACCCCCGGCAGCTATTTGTGAAGAACTGGTTGTTGAAGAAATTAAAGTGTCCTGAGCAGTATTCCAAATTTCCAAAGTCAAAGGACTGCCTAAAGGAACGGCCAGGTTATTTTGGACCTGCAAGGATATGTTGCCGGTCTCAATAGTAACATATG
>SMVA01299720.1_pt1 | contig 19898 bp, 15 predicted proteins | sample 2456451 | NCBI WGS metagenome assembly SMVA01 (sample SAMN11095933, study PRJNA526329) | marine sediment metagenome | biome: Marine sediment; feature: Surficial sediment; material: Deep marine sediment; isolation source: Hadal surficial sediment | place: Pacific Ocean | collected 2014-05 | depth... | reverse complement strand
GGTTACCATTGGGAACTCTGGTCGATCCAATCGGGCGGGCTGTCCGAACATGACGCCCTGCGCGTGGCCACCATTTATGGCGCGGAAGCAATTGGCTTTGGTAATGACGTCGGTTCAATTGAACCCGGTAAATTAGCCGACCTGATTATCTTGAATAAAAATCCCCTGGAAAATATTCGCAACACCAATAGCGTGAAATACGTGATGAAAAACGGTCGGCTTTACAACGGAGACACTTTAGATGAAGTCTGGCCTCGCCAGCAAGCGCTTGCAAAACCCTATTGGCAGGACAGGGCGCCAAGTACCAAGGCCGGTATAAAATAGAGATTTTTTTATTTTTTCCTTGTATTATTGGGTCATTTTGCGTTAAATTGCAGATATTTCCATTCGGAAGTATCAAAAGGCCCCAAACTAATTTAACTCATTTGAAGGGAGGACGCTATGGATTTTATGGGTTTATTGCTTTTCTTGGCTCTCGGTCTTGCTGCCGGCTGGTTGGCCGGTAAGATTATGGGGAAAGGTTTCGGGTTAATTGGAAATCTTGTTATCGGTGTTGTCGGCGCTTTTATCGGTTCTTATCTCTATAGCAAAATAGCCACCGGTGTAACTTTTGGTGATATCAGTCCTATGGCATTGGTTACAGCTGTGTTAGGCGCAATGCTGCTTTTATGGGTGGTAAGTCTCGTTAAAAAGAGCTCATCATAAAAAAATAAAATGGCAATGAAGTATCTTTAGTTTCGACTTTGTTTTATCAAATGACCATCGGAATCAGTTCGGATGATCGTTTGGGGCCTTTTTTATTTTTTTTGAAACCTTTGTACGAAATTAGAGCAATCGTAAGTATTTGAGCCAGTCTATTTTTTTAGTTTACCCACAACTTTTTTATAAAGATTTTTTAAGTCTTCGTTTGATAGGCCTTTACCAGCTTCGTAGTAGCCAATATTAAACCCAAAAAGCAGTACAATCAATCCGCACAAGTATTCTAATCCAGTCATCGCTACAGCCGTATCAATTTTAGTTACAGTTGCCATTGATGTTATAAATTCAATCGGCAATAATTGCGCCTTGTTTAATCCTTTTTTCAAAAAGTACATACTTTTTACTAACACTTAATAAATAGATTAATTTTGCTTAGTAAATCTCTCTTTTAATCTTGAGCATTTATACGAATCTCTTAAAATATGGCTTCGGGAAAAATCGATAAGGAGGGTAAACGGGGAAGTTTTCAGCAGCTTTCAGCGGGTTATCAAAAAAAAGAGTGCTGCTATGATAAAATTGAAATCACTAGGCAAATCCTTCTCTTTGGTAAACACTTTTCAGAGGTTGCGAATAGCCAGGTTAATCGGATATTTTGATAGCAATCGAAGGATGATATGACATCTAACTTTAATCAGGGGAGTTAATTTATTTCATTCAAATCATCGGCAATAATTAAACCGAATTTAATTTTACCTCAAAGGGATTTATTTTTGATGAGTCATCCCCTCTTCTCATCTTTCTTGAAAATTTCTGCTATTCCTTGGGATTTTTCCGTTTTCTTTTTCGAATAATAGATGACACCTGGATCTTGTCGGTCATTCTCTTCGGTCTGGCTTTCACATTGTTTGGAATTTGGCTGTCAATGAATTATGCGAAGGAATGGATTGCTTCGCCTGTTCTAAATAAAGTAGTCAAGAATATCAGTATGAATGATGTTACCGGACAGGGCTCCTCTCAGCTATGAACTTCTTAGCTGAAATAGAAGAGTTTGACAGGAAGAATGGGTAGTGATTCACCCAAAACTTCTGCGTCGTCATTCTGCGCGCGGCCTGCTGTTACCGGTCATTTCTGAAGAGCCGCGGCGCGACGAATCGCCAGCGAATTTACACTGGGCTGGGAGATTCTTCGCACTCAGGTTCAGAGAAGAAGATTTGCTTTTGTAGTTTATGTGCTCAGAACGACTATGATGCATCGTTGCCATGCTATTTATCTTTCCTTCCGAATCACCAACAAGGTAAAATCATCATTCGGCGGATTTCCCGCAAAAAAGGTCTCGACATCTTTGTTGAGAGCTTCCAAAAGGTTTGCCGGGCTTTTGTCGCGGCACGTTTGCAGAAAATTAATCAGCCGTTCTTCGCCGTAGAATTTGTATTTGTCTTCACTGTTTACGTTTTCTTCCGACTCCTCCAGACGCGCGGCTTCTACGACGCCGTCGGTGTAAAGAATCAGACTGTCGCCGGGGTTCAGTTTGAGTTTCTTTTCTGTTAAGGTCTCCTCGAAAATTTTGCCACTCCGCTCCAGACCCAGCCCCAATCCTTTTAATTCCAATTCACGAATTATTTCCTTCTCTTTGCCGGGTATGAAAATGGGCGGCGTATGGCCGGCCCGAACCATTCTCAGAGTGTCGGTTTTAATATCCAGGGTGCCGATAATGGTGGTGATAAAAATCTGCCGGTCAACTTTCGGGTCGGCAAAATACTGATTGAGACGTATAGCGATCTCACGCGGGTCGTCGGTGAATTGCGGCGAGTAACGCAACAGGCTGATGCACTGCGCCATATAAAACGCGGCGGAGGTGCCCTTGCCGGAGACATCACCAATTGTGAATAAGAAGCGGTCCTGGTCTAACTGCATGACGTCATAAAAATCCCCGCCGACTTCGTTTGCCGTTTTAATAGTTGCGGCAATTTTAAAGCCGGGAATTTCGGGCAAAGTTTGGGGAAGAAGATCAAGCTGGACATTTCTGGCAATGGTGAGTTCAGATTGAAGGCGCTCTTTTTCACGCGCCTCTGCGATGGATTCCTTCAGCCGGTCGCCCATTTGGTTAAACCGGTCCGCTAATTCGACAAATTCATCCTTGCCTTCTACTTTCACTTTGTAATCCAAATTACCTGAGGAAATTTCACGAATCCCGTCTCTAAGCTGGGTAAACTTTTGCACGATCATGCGGTTGATTTCCGCGCCGAATTTTGTCATACGCTGGATCACCAAAAGATCTGCCAGGAGAAAAATCAAGCCAAGCATTAAAACATAACTAACCAGCGACCAGCTGAAGAGGGAAGTACTCGGAACCAATAAAATATCGAAAGCGAAAAAGCCCGCCTCCTGCATTTGGGCATCCATCAACGGAGCGATTACCAGACCAAATGTGAACTGATTTCGCTGGCGCAGAATTTCGTTAATTTTGTCCAACCAATCGGATGTGCTTTTTTCGGTTTCTTCAAAAGGGGCGGCCACAATATTCCCGCTTCGGTGGCGGGTGACGCCGAACGGAACAAGGCGAAAACTACGCTCATCTTTCCAGATGCCGATTTTATAAATATACGACTCCCAGGTCGGGGGATTATAGGGGTAAGCCAGCAATTGTGTGCCTGCCAGAATCGAGGTTTCGCGGGCTATGAAACTCAAAAAATTCCTATCCAATTTGACAATGTAAATTCTTTCTCTATCAGTTTCAGAATCCTTGACAAAAAGGAAGTAGTCCACGTCTGTTGCAGACAAACTGAACCTCGATTGCTGCAACGGAATTGTCAGGATGCCCTCGGCCGGCAGCCTATCAAAGTCCCCAAACTCGATTGGCTGGTAATCTTTAATATGTAAAATGGAATTAAAGTCGCCGGGTTCGACTTTAAACCAGTTTATTGACTCAGGCGCATTTCCAGAAATAACTTTATCCATCTGCGCGAAGACCGATTTGCGAACTTTTTCCGCCTGCCAGCCGGCGATAAAGAAGTAAAAAATGATTAGCAGCATGGCCAGTTGAATCAGCTGTGGAAACGTTGATTGAAAGAGGCCGGAGATTCTTAACTTGCGTGAAAGGCTGGCAAAATTGTAAACAAGAACAATCGGAATTTTTATCAGAACCGCAAGGAGATATATTTTAAAGGTGAAATACCAGAATTTTGGTAGAGCATACCAGAAAACGGGTTGACTGATTTCGCTAAAGTTAATTCCCTCAAATGGATTCAAGTTTATAAACCCTCTAAACATCAAAAAGACCAGCAGCAGGGCGATCCAGCATTCTATTTTGGTCAATTCCTCTAGCCATTTGGTTTTTCTCAACAAATAAATGAATAAAAATATTTGCAGAAAAAGAGAGGCCAGAAAACTCTCGTGTTCGATTAAGTAAAGACAAATAAATGCCAAAAATAAGAAGCCAAACAGGGTGCCTCTTTTGCCCCCGGCATTTCGCACTAAAATCAAGCTGAAAGTCAAGACCAGGAAGGCTTGTATGAAAATTTGAATGACTTGTGGAAACCACCCTGTATTGGAAATTGTTGAGCTCAAAAGTGAACTTGAAGAATAAATCGAACGCAGTAGAAAAATTTCAAACAGAACAAACACAAAAAAACAGGCAATCAAAACTTCGCTTGGCGGCCGATATTTTTTCTGAATGTCGCCAACGAGTTTGAATAAAAAATAACCATGAACAAGCTGCAACATAAAATCAAGATCGAACGAAAAGATATTGATTAAAATGAAACTAAGCAGCCAGCCTAAGAAAAAGAAAACAGTCTCTTTTTTCTTAATTTCAGAAGCGCCGAGATTTATTGCAAAAACTTTAAGTCTTTGCCCAAGCTGAAAATTTGAATTCGGCATGGTCTGGTTCTCGTGATTAAAAATCTATGATTGATAAACTTGATCTAGGTTAAAGATGTAGACAAAAGTTTAGTATAGTCATAAATTCGAGTTTAGTAAATTTATTCATCGCCAAAATCGGCGATTTTTACCCGGCTTTTAGCAGCGATAAGGATGTTGTCAGGTTCGATGTCCCGGTGCACGATACCGGCCTGGCGGGCTTCGCTCAGGCCTGCGCAGATTTGGCTGGCATAATCGATGATTTCATTCATCCGTAGGGGTACACTGCAGTGTGCCCCTACAACATCCTTCAAAGATTGGCCTTCGACATATTCCATGGCGATGAAGGCCTTAGGGTCGTGCTCGCCAATTTCATGGATGGTGATGATATTGGGGTGATTCAAGGCCGCAGCGGCTTTGGCCTCACGCTTAAAGCGAGCGTTAATTTCCGGGCCTTCGGTATATTGCGGCGGCAGGAACTTGAGGGCCACCTTGCGGTCGAGTTCGGTGTCCTGGGCGAGGTAGACTTCTCCCCTGCCGCCGGCGCCTAGTTTTTCAAGGATTTTGTAATGGGAAATGGTTTGGCCGATCATTTACCAAGCCTCCTTGCACTTCAAACACAAGTATTGGAATCTAATCTGGGGATGGGTAATTTTGAGCTATCACTTGCCATGCCTAAAAGATACAATCTGTTTGGATAATTGTCCAATGAATTATTGGATGGTTTTGAAAGAAAGCCTAGTGAAGGTTTGTTACTGCTGCGAGCTACAAAACCTTGACCACCACCATTGTCATATCGTCATGCTGGGGGTGGTTGCCGACGAATGCTTTAACACCGCGGACAATTTTTTGAATCAGAGCATTGGCGGAGAGATCCCGGTTCCGGGATACGATATCCAGCAGCTGGTCTTCCCCATATTCCTCTCCCTCTGCTGTACTGGCCTCGGTGAAACCGTCGGTATAGAAAACCAAAACGTCGCCACTTGCCAGACTAATTTCATGTTCTTCAAGAGATTGGTTAAATTTCTCGCCGCCTTCCAAACCAACTGCAATTCCTCTGGGCTGCAGGAAAGAATTCTTAGAACCGGCACGCTGAGCCAAAATTGCCGGATTGTGTCCGGCTCTGGAAAATCGTATCTTATGATTTGTCATGTCGAGTACGGCATAGAACATGCTCACAAAAGAATTCCGGTCGATGTTGTTGTACATTTGTTTATTTACTTTGTTAAGCACATCTCTTGGAGAAGTGCTTTCGCCGGCATGAGATTGTAAGATTCCTTTTGTGAGAGTCATGTAAATTGCCGCCGGTACGCCCTTCCCGGAAACGTCGCCGATTGCAATACCCATTTTACCGTCTCCGAGCTGGAAAAAGTCGTAATAATCGCCGCCAACTTCGAGGGCTGGAATGCAAATTCCGGCAATGTCATATCCCTCGATAAGCGGGTTTTGTTTCGGCAGCAAGCTCATCTGCACGTTCCGGGCAATTTCCAACTCCTGAGCCATGCGCTCGCGTTCGGTAATACGACGGATGTGGGATGGAATAAGCTCACGGGAAAATTGGAAGCTTTGTCTCTTGATGTAACCTACAACAGAAATTGCAAGAGGCACACCCATAAATCCATAAAAGAGAAGGCTTTGCGTTTCAAAGAATGGAGCCGAGGAGACCAGCATCGGAATTGAATAGGTGAAAGCCAGGACGACAAAATTTGCAAAGATTGCAGTCAGCAGCCCATACCTGACTAAAATCAATCCGAACGCAACACTAATCAAAAAGTACGCGGGAAAAAGCCATTCAAAGCTAATGTAGCCGATTGGAAAATCCCAAAGGGTAAACGCCATGAGTGTCCAGAGAAGCGAAGAAATCAAAATGCCGGGCCAGACTTTGTTGGTTTTTTCCCTGAGCCAGGAAATTAAAAATAATCTGAAGACGATTTCGTTAAGAATCGCGATCCGCAGAGCCAGAAAGATTGAACTCAGGGAAGGAAAATATGATTCGGGAACACCGCTCAGGGTCGGGATTGTAAATGCGCCAAAATTTGTGGTTGCCGAAACAATTGTAACTACTCCGTAAATGATCCCCAGAATTATGAAACCAAAGCCATATCCCAAAACAGCCGAGTTGGCAAAATCTGTGGTGAACGGTTTTCCTTGCAAAAGTCCGTCAATAGCATTGAGCAGCACTTTCGTCCATCCTCGCCGGCCGGAAGATTCGCCGACACTCCATGCTGCAAAAACCATAGCCGCCAAAAGAGCCTGCACCATAAAAACTGTTATTGTAAACACAATGAGCCGGGTGTTAAAGCGATTCACATTTCCCATGGTAATACCCCAGCCCAGTACAGTAAAATGCAAGAGATGTTCAGCCAGAATCAGGCCAAATAAAACGCCAAACACCGTGAGCGCTGTCTTTGTCCCGACCTCGCCTTCATGATACTTTTTAAGAAAAAGTGAAATGATGAAGATTAAGAGAAAGAACGTCGCAATGGACGCCGCGGTGACGATGAATTGCACCACCGTCTGCATAGAGCTGCCTGTTTGTTGGGCCTCTTCCGGTTCCTGCAGGTCATGTCTAAATGCGCCAATCTTGTTTCCATGCACCCGCGCCCAAACTTTCGGTACCATACCAAATACAGAGTCGGCACGGGCCCATCTGAAATAATAGTCAGTGCGGTTTGGGTGTTGAGTTGTATTTGAATTTTGCAATGAAAAACGAAACAAATCCACGCCTCGTCCGCCGAGAAAATTTTCAGCCAACTGGCGAGCCTCTTCCTCCTCAAGAGATTCAATGGCCAGCGAGTCAGCCAAACGATGCCGAAACCCAAGAATATTTCCCGTTGGCGTAATCCAGACATCATAGCGGTCTGGCATTTGGTTTCTGGGCAGAGAACGGTCATAAAAATAAGTGTTCCAGTTAAGAATCGATAGTGTGTCCGCCCTTAAAACGTTGTGGGCTTCAACCAAACCCAATTCATACTCAAGGTATATAGGGATGCCCGGATCAAACATCATCACAGCATCGGCATCGAGTGAATCGGCGTTATACCCCATTTCTTTTAGAAAACTGCGAGCCTGGTCAATAACCTCCGGGCGGGTGAGCTTCATATCGAAAGAGGCTTGAGGGGCGTAACGGGGGAATTGCCAAAAGAAAACGATGGCGCCTAAAACACCTAAAACGGCAATTAAAAATGTCCACTTATTAAATGGCATAAGTCATCTTATCCAGGATTATAATTAGTTGAATACTTTTCTAGATTGCCGTTTTCGAGTAACACTTTGACTTCATTCTTATTCATTATTTTTAGTTTCTTCTGTTTTGCTCACTAGTCTGCCAATCGCTGTATTGGGCGCGCATGGCAGCGCTATATTCATCGGATTTTCCGGGAGCGATGCTTAACTCGTTTGCCAGGCGTCCCCGGCAAAGTGTCGTGCCAACTGGACGATTTGCCCCGTGTGGTAAACCACGTGATTCAGGTTCCGTTGAATTGCCTGCACAACAGAATGAGTCTGACCACGAATCGTTATCGTCTTCTTCAGATCAGCAGGTTTGAGGTTCTCAATGGCCGCGAAAGCGATGCGCCAACCATCCGTCCACTGTTCCTGAATCGAAGAATGGTTCTCGCCCACGGCCGTAAACTCACTTTCTCGATGACGGTCGCGCTTCTCACCGTCGGTGATCAGGAATTCATGTCAGCGCGAATGATCGGTTACTCCCAACGTGTTTCATCAGTACTGCGACGCCATTGGGATTTCCAAAACGTTGTGAAAAATCATCATTTGAGACTTGAGCCGCCGCGCGTTGACATTTTTTTTATATTGGCGGTAAAGGAAACTTATTTCCCCAAGCCAGCTATTTCCATCCATATCAGTTTTAAAAATGTAGAACAGAAATTGGTAAAGGAAATTTAAAAAAATCAGGAATTAAAAAGGTCTGGGTTTAAGACTTTTTTTCTTTTATCAAATTGATCTCTGTGCCGTCTTTGTGAAAATGATATTGGACGTCATCCATTAAAGAAGATACAATGAAAAGACCCCGGCCGCTTTCCTTTAACAGATTTTCCGGAGCTAAGGGGTCGCTGATTTTATCGGGATTAAATCCCTTTCCTTCATCTTTAATACTGACGACCAATCTCGTCTTTTCAAACTCAAAATTTATGTGTACTTTTTTATTTTTATCCTGCTTGTTTCCGTGGAGGATGGCATTATTGACGGCCTCCGTAACCGCTATGGCCAAACTATCTTTTTCCTCCTCACTGAACTTCATTTTGTCTGCAGCCTTTTCAGCCATCGCCTCAACTTTGGTAATCTCGTCAAGAACGCTCGGTATCGACATTCGGAAATTTTCAGCTTTTTTTCCAGCCACAGATTTCCTTCCTTTTAAAGGAACCACTTTAGATCAAGATTGAAATTGTTTATCTGTTTGGTACTTCTTCCAGACGAATGCACAACATCAATGTTTCCGAAAAACAGCAGCTCTAATGATGAACTTGGCCGAAAAGTTACCGCCCAAACAGGGCCAAAGTTTGTGTGTTTGCTGCGGACACTTTTTTTCAACTTTCCTTCCTGATCGACTTTATGATTCCAGCGTACCTGGCGAAAAAAGTTCAATCCCGCAGAGAAATGGAAATTTGCCCCGATTCTCTTCTTGTAAAGAGCGTTCACTTGCTGATTCCGCCAGGACAAAGCCAGGCTTTGCCGCCAGCCGTTTATGAAAAACCGCCCTTGTTCCGCCAACTCCAAATTGACTCCTAATTCAAAACTACTTTTAGACGTCAAAGCAAAATGACTCTTGTTGAAAATGATAAACTGCCGGTTTACGGTGTTTCGCAGGCCGGTTTCCGCATCATCGAAATCGAAGGTTTGGTATTTCGCGCGCACGGTAAACCCTTGACGAATCGACAGGTTTTTGCTGGGTTGATAGACCACTTCTGGTTTCAATTGGATGAACCGTTGCCAATTGTTCCCCCCGCTGAACTTCCGCGAAATAAAAACAAAATGATTTAAAAATACACTGCCCCGCCAAACCAATCGTAAATCCTCACTAAACTGATGAGAATGAGTAAAAGTAAATTGCCATTTAATTTGATCATGATCATTGGGAGTTACAGTATCTGAAGTCGTGTACTGAAACTTGGTAACAGAGGCTGATATACCCAGTGAGTCGTTGGCGTCAACTCTGAAACCGCTGCGCAGGCCTAAACCCGTCAGGATGTCTTCACTATCAAACCCAACCGACGGATGGCGGCCAAATGGATCGGGCGTGGTATCTCGCGGCCGGAGATCTTCGCGGGAGCGGAATTTATAATTCCAGGTGACATCCGTGAACCAGTTTGATTTCTGGATGCGCAATTTAGCGGAATTTTCAGACTCGAATCCTGAATCATCTTTGCGCAAATCGGTCGTTTCATCCTCTAAATTGTTGACTCTAAATGTCCGGGAAAAAATTGAGTTTTTTAAAAAGAATAAAGTATTCGATCCGACTTTGTAGCTTAACCTGTTTTCAAAACCTCGATTGGATTGAGTCAAATTTCTAACGAAGACTTTCATCGTATCTTCTCTGACAACCCCCATGCTGTCTTTTATGGGAGCGGCACCGAACGTATCGCGGCGCAATCGGTCAAAAATGATGATAAGCGTGTCAGCAGTAGATTCATAGAATTTCCGCGCAATTTTGTAGCGCAATTTTAAATCCTCATTTCGTCTGTGTGGAAAAAAGTCCTGTCCCCCGAGCAGCGAAATTTCACTCTCATAGCCGTAAAGGTCGAAATCGCTAACAGACGCTTCTCCGCCGTAGCTAAATCCGTGATCACTTTGGCCAACCTGGGTTTGCCACTTACTGCTGACTCTTGGCGATATTCTGATATTCGAGCTGGGTTGAAAATTTAGCCGGGCCGAGCTGGAGTAGAACTGGATGTCATTATTGAACCCAGCCAGCGGATCGGAAAGAATGCGAGATGTAAAAATAGGTTCGAATGAAATTCTTCGGGAAAGCGGGTAACTAAAATTCAAAGTCAGGCTTTGGCTGTCTTTCCAAAGATCTCGAGAGGAGATCCTTTGCAAAGTTGAACTGAAAGCCTCGTCTATTTTGAATTCCAATTTGTTTTCCAATCGTTTTTGAAAACTAAAAGAGTAAATCCATTGGTAGATATTCAGTTGCCTTCTAAAATTAAGATTTGAGTGATTCGGCCCAAACTGATTTAAACTCTGACCTCCTGTTTGGGAAAAACAGAATCCCTTTAAGAAAAGAAAAAAAATAAGCGAGACAATGATTCTCGCAGTTTTTGCGGACATAAACTTCAAGCAAATCGTCAGTCCTTACATCATACTAACTCTTTCGACAAAACCTGTCCTGAGCCTGTCGAAGCGCTCAAGATAAACTCATCGAAGCATGAAAATTAGAAAGCGGCCGAATAACCCCTTTTCAATGGAGCTATGCGCAATACAATGAAGTGCTCAAGCTGAAGAACTCGCTGAATTGTTTCAGGTCTCCATTTTCACCTTGACCACTTTATTGCCTTCAACCCGCTTCGGAATAATAACGCCACCTGAAATGACCAGTTTCAACGCCTCCTCGATCGTCATGTCCAGATCATAAACATCGGTTTTTGGTACAAAAAGTAAAAAACCTGAAGTAGGGTTTGGAGTGGTCGGTAAAAAAATACTGACCATGTCGGCTTCAAGAGCGTCCTGCACCGGACCGCGCGTATCTTGCGTGTAAAACCCAATTGAATAAATCCCTTTTCTAGGATATTCAAACAAAACCGGTTTTTTAAATACTTCTCGTTGTGAAGAAAGAAACGCCTGGCTAATCTGTTTGATCGCTCCGTAAACCCGGTTTATGAGCGGAATCCGCTCAACAATTTTATCCCCGAAATTAACAATCTTACGACCAAAATAATTTCGGGCAATTGCGCCGGTTGCAATAATTGCAAGCGTTAGTGTGATGAAGCCGATTCCAGGAATTTGAGTTTCCCCGAGAAAGTCTATGCCAAACCGGTCCGCCAAAAATGGGTGAACGTAGGGTCGCAGGATGCCATCGATAGCCAGGAACAGTTTCCAAATAATCCAGCCCGTTAAAACAACCGGAATGAGTACAAGCAATCCCGTAAAAAAATAGCCTCTAATTTTTCGTCCGAATCCTCCCTTTTGCGCAGGCACTTTATGTCCGTTCACTTTTCGTCCCTTGACTTTACGATGTAAATTTTTTCGTCCGGTTTGCCCATTTTGAATTCCTCGCGGGCGATCTTTTCAATATAAGTAGAGTCGTTTTTCAGCATTCCTATTTCGGTAGTCAGCTGTTCTTTTTCTTTTTCGCTCTTTTGAATTTCCGAACGCAGTTTTTTTTCTTTCTGCCGGTATTTCCACAGGTTGTAAATATTATAATCGCCCCCGAACAAGAAATATAAAATAATGAGCAAAAATACCGAGCTAAAAAATTTCTTGAAAGTTTTTGATTTCACGTAATGTCTTCTAATGGGCAACTAACCAACCTACAAACACGGCAATAACGACCGAAAGAAAATTCACTACATTATTGTTCATCCACTTCCACCCTGAAATCAATTCCGTTCCGGCCCCAAGGCAGTGTTTGCCTTCTTCACAAATTCTTTTACATTTTAAACATTGGTATTTTGCCTGGAAAGAGGCACCTAAAATACTGTCAAAAATTTGGGCGGTTAAACCGAGCACGGCTGCCAGTAAAGCATTCTGCCAAGTAAACGGAAATGGCAGGAACGTTGAAAACAGAAAAAGCCCCAAAATTACAATAGCTACAGAACCACCAAAACCTGCCATTGTCCCCAGGATTGTGATGCCTCCGGAAGTTCCTCTGGGGACTTTCTTAAATCCTAAAATTGAGCGCGGTTCGGATTTTGAAAGAACACCTATTTCTGTAGCCCAGGTATCTGCGGTTGCAGCAGCGAACGAGATCAAAAAAAGTAAAATGAAAATGGATTCTTGAAAGTTAAACCAAAAGATCAGGAGCAAAGTTGGAACTAAGCCATTCGCTAATATTTGCCAGGCATCCCGTTGGTTGACATTTTGCGCGTTCGTGGTTAATTTCACTTTTTGTGCGCTTCCCAAGTTTGACCAAAGACTGGATGAAAAAAAGAAAAACAGCATCACAATGCTAAATGCAAACTGGCCAAAGCCGAAAACTATCCATCCCATCATAAACGCCACAACGGCTCCGCTCAAGGTTAAGAATCGCAATTTATACGAAACCGCCACCACCGTCAGCGCCAATAATGCGCCCCATAACCAACTCAAATTGCTACCCCAAGTTCAAAAGAATAGGGATATTTAATCAAATTTTGCAGCAAAGTCAACTATTTATTTGTTGAGCGCCGAAGCCTAAAAAATGTTATGAAGTTTGTGAGCAGAATAAATAAAAGTAGTTGCAATTCGTTAAAAGTGAAATCTTCCAAGAAATGGATCTAAAATGGTAAACTTGTTGAAGTTATCCACATCGCTTTTTATCGTGAGTCCCAAAAACTTTCCATTTGGTAACATTAGATTTTAATAAATAAAGTTTTTGTACAAAATTGACTAAAATAATAATGCAGCTAATTATAATTTTGAAGCATCTTGTATTGCGATCTAAATAGTGATTTTTAAACAACTTAAGTCACTCGTATTTTTCAGCGAAACGCTAAAACCGTTCATATTTGGTAATTTCTGTGGATATTCGCAATATCTTGATTCTTGGGAAAAGTTTACATCAATGAATAAAAATGTTCATACTTCCACAAGTTATCCACATTTTGTTCACAAGATGTACTTCCGCTCGTTGTTGCGACAAAACGATATATTTTACTTCCCAAAAAAACTCGTCATCATAGTTGAACATCAACTAAATAAGTTAAACCCTATTATCCGGTTCGAGTGTTATTTAGCTTGAATAATTCATGAACCATAGAGAACCCAGGAACAGAGAATTGATTCTATTGGAGATATTGAATATTTGTCAGCGTAATCAATTTCGATTTCAGGTTAGAATAAGTGAAAACTTTTAGTGAGTCATTTCATTGGCGAGATAAATATCGGATTATATGGCTTTAAAAAACAAACCTGCTTTGGGAAGGGTGTGAGATTTGTTATACAACGAGGATGACAATTGCGTGGTTGTTGGCGAAAAATTCAACTAAAAATTACTATCACCCGGATAGAGCCCTCGCAACCGCTTCGACATCCTCAACGGTCACTCTCCGGCGTTTTTGCTCGATAATTCGACTAATGACATTTACGCAGTATCTCTGAATGATGTAGGGTTTGCACTCGCTGTATTCAATTATTTTTGTAATGGCGTCAGCATCGTAATTGAAAATGCCAGCTACCGGGCGCCGAATTAACTGAAGGCAATGTTCCTTTGCAAGCGGTGGTACTTCGATCTCTTCGAAAAAGTTATACCATGGACTGCCTTCGCTTTCCCATTTTTTAGCGATGTGCGCCCCTGACATAACCGCTACCAAATTTTCCGCGAATGTTTTCATAAACACACTGCGCAGTTTCTGGTTCACCCGTTCGCTAAATTTATTCAACTCGTCAACTTCATCAATTAAAAGAACCAGCTTCAATGTTTTTTCTTTTGCTTCACTTAAACTTTGCAGCAGGTTTTTGAGGTCCCTGTTAAAATCCCGGCTGGTGTAACCGCGTTGTTTTTCGGTTATGGTAAATGAAGTATCGCCATTTAAATCTGCTTTACAAACTTCTATTATTTCCTCCATTAGAGTGGAGAAAAACTGTTTCTCGGAAGTGCCTTGTAAATCGATCATCACCGGAATAAAATGATAAACCGGATCCTGCAGTTTTTCTAAACGAAGTCTTAACTGGTGCTGCAAAGAGGTTTTGCCAATGCGTCGCGGCCCGTAGATCATCAAGCTGTTATTATGGATTGTGTTTAAAATTCGTTTAATAAGCTTCTCACGCCCGAAGAACATCTCTTCGTTTCGAATAGGTGCCCCGGCAATGTAAGGGTTGTACTTATTGGTGATTGCAATCCTGTACTTAACTATCCTAAAAATAAAAAAAACACCCACAGGAAGCAGAATAATCGCCACAGTAGAAACGAAAAATCCTGCAGTTTTATAAATGGGAGGCTTCCTCCTCATTGAAAGCTGTTCGATCGTCCGGTGTGCTGTTGAATCGACATCGTAAGCTGTTAAGACAATTTCGTTTTCACCCAATTGCAGCGGGATTCGCTGCAGGAACGAGAACTTGCTTGAGTCTTCATTCTCACGGGGATAAATTTTTACCTGTCCGCCATCGGAATTTAAAAGCGGTTTAGCATTGATGGTGAATTCAATATAAGCAATCCCCTGGTCATCCCCGACTCTGCCCGAAACGTCAATATATTTGGCACGCGTTTCACTTAAAGTTTCGTTTGGCGTACGGATTACAAAAACCGGAGCGGTTGTTTGTTGAATAAATGTCTGAATAATTTGGGGTTCCGGTGGAGGTTTATTAGCTTCAATTTCAGCAAGATTGAGCCGCTGCATTTCCATACGCGTTCGCCCAATCCAGCTTTTGGCTGCGCTGAAATTCGGATCGAGCTGTTCAGCGGCTTTAAACTCCTGCAACGCTTGTTCATAACGGCCGACAAGGTAATCATCCAATCCCTTTGAAAAACGCCCTTCGGCCTCGCTTCCTGCATCAGGTTTGTCGGCTTCAAAATCGAACCTGCCACGCTGTTCCTGAACCCACCGCTCTAAAACAGCTAGTCTTTTATCTTGAGGCAATTTTTGTTTTAAACTTTGTAGTAAAAAAGCCGCCTGATTGTAATTGCCATTTGAAAGCAAGTCTTGTAACCTCGCAGCGTCTTTTTCAAATTCAGAGTCAACCAATCCTTGACGTTTTTGGTCCGAAAATTGGCTGAGGGTTTCCGACATTTCCATAAGTCGTTTGAGGCGGACAAAATGTTGAGTTTTATCTATGGCGCTTAATTTAGCAGATTCCTGGAAACTTTGCAAAGCAAGATCATAACGCCCGGGGAAAAAATAGGCCTGACCCAAATAGTAATGCGGCAGGTACTCAATCAATTTTAGCGCTGATGTTGCAGCTTGCAGATCCGGTTCCGGCCGAAAACTCAATGCGATTTGAAAGAGGCTGTCCGCCTTGTGCCATTCGCCTCGCTGCAAGGCCGCTTTACCTTTTTCGTAGCTTTCGTCCCATTCGTCTGCGATGAGAATTGGTAAAAAAATCGTACCCATGAAAAGAAGAAGCAGGGAAAGTTTTAAGTCTGGAATTGTCATACTTCGTTTCATATGCGGCAGGGTTACTATTTAAGAGCTAAAAAATTTTATCACAAACAATTCGTTATCTTAAAACGGCAGCGCAATTAACGTAGAAGCGATAAACACAAAACTGTCGGCTGAAAATGTTATACTGGCATCAAACTTAAGGTAGCTGTTTAACAAAAATCCTGACCCGAAGCTGTAATGGATTCGGTCTTTAGCCTTGGGGAATAACCTTTTGAGATCCGGGTTATTTCCGGTAGCATAAATCCGGTGCCCGGGATTCGTATGGATACCGATTCGAACCGGAATCAAGCTAAAACGTTTTGCCACGAAACTCATTCTTGGTCTAACTAAAAATTCTATGCCGGCGTGAAATTCGGTGACATCATCAATGGTTAAATCGGGCCTGCCGTCAGGATCTTCATAAAATCCGGTCTCAGGGTTCAGTTCATCGTCCGCGACAATATTCAAATCATTATCGCGTATTAGATCGGAATATTGAATACGAACGATGTCAAAAGTAAATCGGATGCTGCTGTGGGGAACATAATAAAGTCCAAAGCCAGCACTGTTGGGAATCGAAAATTCAAACTCTGGGTTGGCAGATTCTGCCTTGAAAGTTTCTGTACCGGTTTTATACTCAGGAAGAAAAATATTTGAATTAAGGGCAAACGAAGGATTTAAATTAAGCACTGCACCAACAAACAGTTTGTCCAGAATTATTTTACTCATGACCCCAAAGCTAAAACTGGGATCCGTTACGCGCTCATCGATGGTAGTAATTGAATAGATATTTTCCGGTCTATTTTCTGCTGGCAGTCGCCCGCCTGAAACATTCGGATCCAGAAAAGTCTGCTCATTTAATCTTATATTCAGCACTGAAATTTTGCCGGTTATTCCCAAGCTTAACCTTTTGTTCACTCTATAGGCGACAGAAAAACCGTCATTGACCAATCGCAAATTCAGGTCTACTTTTCGACCGGGGAAATTGCCGAGGCCCCCTAAAAGCTGTCGAGGCGTGGTCAGTGAATCGATGGTTAGAAATTGCTGGGTTTCAAAAGTAAAGCGATTATCAAATCCCACTTGCCGAAGGATCGCAAAGGTGAACCTTTTTATCGGGAAAAAGACCACAGCGAGGTTTTGGTCGAAATTCTGACTACTAAATCCGGTTTTTCTATTCGCTGCAGCTACCGCACCTTCCGGCTCTTCAAAATCCAAATTGGCAATTCTCTGGTGCAGCGAAGCACCGGGGCTTTTTAAATAGGTCAGACCTGCGGGATTAATTGGAGCTGCTGTTTCGTCCTGGGCGGCACCGATAAATGCGCTGCCAAGAGCCGCAGACCGTGCCCCGGACTGCACAAAATCAATTCTAAAGTAACTTAAGTTTATTGGCGGAACCGGTGGCCGCTGGCCAAATGAGAGATCGGGAAAGAGAAACAGGCCGGCAATAAAGATAATAAAAGTAAATTTTAAAGTGTATGCCCCTTTTTTCATTTTCGCTTTTTCGGTAAATTAGCTTGCAAAATACAATTCAGTAAGCTAAACCTGAATTGAGTGATTGGTTTTTGGCAATTAGCTTATAGCTAAAAATGGTGGTTGTAAATCAACTGTCAGGTGAAATGATCTTCACAACGTATATTCTAAGAAATAGGAGCCAAAGGCCAAAAGCATGCTTTAAATTAAAGTTAAGGGATCAATTAACAATGTCAAGCAGTAAATAACCTGGCGTGGAATATCCTAACCCGGATAAACCAGTCAGGTCAAATGACCGGCAAGTATTCACTTGTTTTTAAACAACTAATTTTAACAATTTATTCAAAATTACTAAACGACTGTTCTCTTGCTTCTTCACCAACGTATAAATACAACGTATAAATAAAGCTTGACAATCCTCTGAGAAGCTGTTATTTTTCATTTCAACCTTTAGATTTATTTGAAATCATGAAAGACAACCTGCAAAAACTCAATCAATCCTTGCAAGAAGTACAGGCCTTAAATCAGCTTGCCTTAACCATTTCTTCCACCACAGATCTGGATCAGATCATAAACACTATTATTGACCAGGCGACCGGACTCACCGGCGCCAGGCAGGGGTCAATCTTGCTGACCAAAGATGAAACCGACAATCGATTCACTACGCTGATTCGCGTTGGCAAGGAACAGCATGAAGCGCTTATTCAAAAGATGTGTATGGTGATCGCCGGCTGGCTTTTAAAAAATGAAAAACCGCTTCTTGTGAATGATATCTTGATCGATGACCGCTTTAAAGGCCTGGGGCTTTTGGGGTACCCTGTTAAAGCAGTGCTGGCGGTACCGATAAAAGCACGCGGGGAGATTCTCGGAGTTTTAATTCTTCACAGTAAAGGCGTGGAGAAAAATTTTGTCGAGAACGATTTGCGGCTGTTGAATATTATTGCATCACAGTCGGCTCCTGTGCTCCAGAATGCCAGTTTACTGCTCAAGCTTAAAGAAGAAAACCTCCATTTAAAAAAAGAAGTCGCACGAAAATATAGTTTTGAAGAAATTGTCGGCCGCAGCGAAACCATGGAAAAAGTCTTCAAGCTTCTTGAAAAAATCATCCCCACGGATGTGAGGGTTCTAATCAATGGCGAAAGCGGTACCGGCAAGGAATTAATTGCCCGGGCTATTCACTATAACGGTTCCAGGAAAGATAAGAGGTTTGTTGCAATTGACTGTGGCGCGCTTCCAGAGAATCTTTTAGAAAGCGAATTGTTCGGGCATGTTAAAGGATCTTTCACCGGCGCAACTGATAATAAAAAAGGGCTTTTTCAAATTGCAGACGGCGGCACTCTTTTTCTTGACGAAATAGACAACACCAGCCCGGCCCTGCAGGCGAAGTTACTGCGCGCTATTCAAGAAGGGGAAATTCGCCAGGTCGGCGGCACAAATCTTATCAAAATTGATGCTCGGATTATCTGTGCTGCCAGCCAGGATTTAGCAGAGGCTGTTGAAGAAGGGAGATTTCGTCAGGACCTGTTTTTTCGCTTGAAAGTCATCACGGTAAAACTGCCGCCCCTGCGCGAAAGGAGGCAAGACATTCCTATCCTGGCAAATCATTTTTTAACTGTCTACGCCAAATCTTTGCGGAAGGCCGTGCAAGGTTTTACAAAAGAAGCGAGCGATTACTTAAACAGTTACCTCTGGCCGGGGAATGTTCGCGAACTGGAACACGCCGTGGAAAGATGTGTCGTTTTAGCTGAGCAGGATAATAAAACCATAGATGTAGAACTTCTCCCCGAGGAAATAACCAGCAGTCCTATAAAGCCCGGGATGGCGCTGGAAAATCAGCCTGATCTCAGCGGTGCAGTGGAAAACCTTGAGCGCAAAATGTTGGCTACAGCTTTAAAAAAATTTAAGGGCAATCGCACTAAAGCCGCTGAAAGTTTGGGACTCAGCCGTCGGGGTCTGCTAAACAAAATTGAGCGCTACCAGCTGGAGGGCTAATATTTGTAAGGTTTTCTTCACCAATATTTGCGCTCAAACTGATTAATCAACCAGGTCTGCTAAATGCTATGGAAGATATGGCTTGGGGAAAATGATTAATCAATAAATTTGGATACGATTCTCTCTGATTCTTTCGAGGAAACATTGCGGTTGTTGATGGAGTCAATGTGCCGGGTCGCCTGGGTAAATTGTTTTTTTTGCCCCAGGGCTTTATACGCCGTCGCCAGGTTTTGCCAACCTCCGATGTCATTGGGAAAACAGGCAACTATTTTTCTGTTCCAGCGGGCCATACCTTTATAATTTCGAATTCTCCAATTGGCTTCTCCCAAATAGCGATAGAGTCTGACTTTGTTATTCGAAATTTCCAGAGCCTTGGTGAATCTTTCAATTGCCAGGGGATAATTTCCCAACCGAAAATAAAGCAGCCCGGAATCCGTAAGCAAATGAGGCGACGGATGGATTTCTATTGTTTGAAATTCTTTCATGACGTTCTCCTTCTGAGCATCCTCCCCCTCACAAAGCAGACGTGCCCCCATCCGTGGGGAGGTTAAGTGACTCTTCCAACTTTTGAGCTTTCAGACGGTCTGGCAGGACTACACTCTCCTTTTTTTGAACCGGCCGTCTTCGCCTCCACTATATAAAAAT
>SMVA01119141.1_pt1 | contig 19898 bp, 19 predicted proteins | sample 2456451 | NCBI WGS metagenome assembly SMVA01 (sample SAMN11095933, study PRJNA526329) | marine sediment metagenome | biome: Marine sediment; feature: Surficial sediment; material: Deep marine sediment; isolation source: Hadal surficial sediment | place: Pacific Ocean | collected 2014-05 | depth... | reverse complement strand
TCTCCAAATCATCAGGCAACACCTGACGATCAGACTCCACCCACTTCCCGGCCAACTCCGCCTGGGTCAACTGGTAGATCTCATCCGTATCGAACATATGTTCGTATCATACGAGGCCCCAACGACAGGTTCCAGGGGTCTGCTGGGGGCACCGACGCAATGCCAAGGCGGCATCGCTTGGAGCGACGGGGAAGCTCATGCCAGACCGAATAGCTGCCAAAAACCCCAGGCAACTGCCTGGGGTTTTCGTATCCAACCCCCAGGCCGCCGAACCGGGGGTCGTCCTTAGTAGCGGGGGCGGGATTCAAACCGCGACCTTCAGGGTTATGAGTTCCTTGGCTGCAATGTCGGGTGGTGATTGCCGATGCCGAAAAGCGCCCTCTACCCGGCTTTTCGCGGACTCCAGTTGTCAGGCCGTGCTTGTGGATAACTCACTGTGCTGCCCCATCCGTCAGAAGATCCGTTCGGTGTCACCGAACAGCGGCCGAATCCCGGTCAGGAGGATAAATGCGGTTGCCAGGCTGACGGAGTCTTGAGCACCATGGTCTCCCACCGAGGTGGGGATCGGTGCCGGCTGGTGCATTAGACCCCACGCGATGATCTCGGCTGTCTGTTCTTCTCCCCGTTGATTCCATGGCAAATCATCGTCGTCCCACGATCGGAGACCCCGGAGTGTTAGGAAGTCGGTGCGGGTGTCGGCGTCGATCGATCCGCCGACGTGATCCCATGCGTGGGCCAGTTCGTGGAGGAGGCTGCGTCGAGATCGTGAAGGGTCGTTTTGACACTCGTGGATTGTCACGTCTTCGCCGGCGATCCTCAGTACGCCTTCTCGCATTCCGCAGGACTGGTAGTCGTCGTGGAAGACGATGGTCAATGAGGGCAGCTCGAGCCCTGCCGCCTCGAACCGGGTCAGGGCCCATTCGGCGTGTTCGACCTGTCGGGCGGTGGCAGCAACAATTTTGATGACGACGGGATCGGCGGTTGCGACGACCAACTGCGATACCTGTGGAATCATGACCAGGAGAGCCACAGCGATGCGGGCATATGTCATACCCGCAACGTCCGCGGCCGACGTCAACAGACACGTCGCGACCCGGTTGCACCAGGGTCAACGAGTGGTCAATGAGGCTTAACCACCCCGGGGGATAGAGTTTGAGGTTGACGACTGAAGGGAAGTCACTGTGAAGGTGCGGGTCCTCGGCCGCCTTGAGGTGACGGACGAATCGGGCCGAGTTGTCGAGTTGGGGTCGCCTAAAGCCCAGGCGTTGTTTGCTTTGCTTGTGATCCACCCCAACAGCGTGCTGTCGACGGATCGGATCATCGACGAGCTGTGGGGAGAGCAGCCCCCGTCTGATGGAGCCCGTAACGTCAGGGTCTACGTTTCGCGGCTTCGTGAGGTGCTGGAGCCCGACCGGGCTAAACGGGCGCCTGGGCGGCTGATTGTTACCGAGCCGTCTGGGTATGCGCTGCGTATCGATCCTGAGGACATCGACGCCCTCCGCTTCGAGAGTTTGATTGGCGAGGCGCGAGCGCAGATGGTTGATGATCCCGGATCTGCCCGTGGGAAGATCGCTGAGGCTCTGGGATTGTGGAGGGATCGTCCTCTTGCTGGTTTGGGTCTTGAGGAGTTCGCCCAGAGCGAGATTCGGCGGCTGGAGGAGCTTCACCTGTCGGCGCTCGAGCTGCGACACGAGGCGTCGATGCGGCTGGGTGAGCACAGTTCCACGATTCCAGGGCTGGAGAAACTGGTTGCAGAACATCCGCTTCGGGAGCGACTGGTGGCGCTTCTCATGGAGGCAATGGCCGGCTCGGGGCGGCAGGCGGAGGCGCTTCGCACCTTTCGCTCACTTCAGTTGCGGCTGGCCGACGAAATCGGCCTGGAACCTTCGGTCGAGCTGCGCCTCTTGGAGGAACGGATCCTCCTCCAGCAGGAACAACGATCCGACGAACCGTCTCTTCCGTCTGCGGAGGCGAAACCGGTCGCCAATCTTCCTGCTCGGGTCACGAGCTTCGTTGGTCGCGAGAGCGACCTCGACGGGGTTGCAAGACTGCTCGAACGCACGCGGCTTCTCACGCTGACCGGTCCGGGGGGTGTCGGTAAGACGAGCCTCGCCATCGAGGCTGCTAGAAGGGCTGTGGTCCAATACTCGGGCCGTGTCTGGCTTGTCGGACTTTTCGACGCTGGGTGACTCGACGGGTGTGACTGCTGCCGTCGCCAATGCTTTGGGCGTCAAAGACGAGGCGGGCGTGCCACTCGAGAGTGTGATCGCTGCTGCTCTGAGACTCGAACCGAGCCTGTTGTTGTTTGACAACTGCGAACACGTGCTCGACGCGGTCTCATCTCTTGTCGTTGAGCTCCTCGAGGCGGTACCCGAGTTGTCCATTGTCTGTACCAGCCGCCGTTCGCTCGCGGTTGACGGCGAGTCGGTCTTTGAGGTTGCCCCTCTCGGGCTTCCACCGGTCGGGGCGGACGTCGACGAGCTACGGGCCACTGCTTCATCGCGGCTCTTCTCTGAGCGAACCGTGGCGGTTTCTCCCGGGTTCGAGCTCACCATCGAGAACGCAGCCGACGTTGCCGCGTTGTGCCGACGGCTCGATGGGATTCCATTGGCAATCGAGTTGGCCGCGTCGAAACTGAGAGCGATGACCACCGGCGAGGTCGTCGAATCGTTGGGAGACCGCCTCTCTCTCGGTGGCCGCCAGCATGGCGTTGCGCGTCACAGAACCCTGAGAGACACGATGCAGTGGAGCTACGACCTGCTGGATGAGGCGGAACAGAGGTTGTTCGATCGGCTCAGCGTGTTCGCCGGGCGGTTCTCCAGAGAAGCGGCCCTGGCGGTCGGTGCCGACCGGGACGGTGTCCCACCCTCGGTGGAGTTGGCGGCACTGGTGGACGCATCGATGATCGTCGCCGACGTATCTGGCCGAGCAACCAAGTATCGGATGTTGGCGACTTTGCGGGACTTCGGTGTCTTCAATCTCCGCGAGGTTGGCGACCTCGAGAATGTGCGTCGGGCTCATGCGGAGTACCTGGTGGCAGACGCCGAGGACATGGTTCTTCCCTACGCTTCGTTCCAACCATCCAAACGCGTTGAGCGGAACGTCTCCGTCGAGGATTTCCGAGCTGCAGCCGATTGGGCGCTTCAGGCTGGACGGACAGAACTCGCCCCGGGCCTCGTCGGGCCTCTCATTAATCATCACGTTTTCAGCGGTCGCGTGGACGAGGCCGCACACTGGGTCGACAGAGTCAACCAATTCGCTGTCGAAGGATCGTTCGAAGAGTGGCGGCTGCAGATGACGGCAGCCACTGTCAACTATTTGAGCGGCCGCAGCGAAGCTGCGGAGGCTGCGTTCCGGTCGCTCATTGTCTCAGCTGCCCGGATGGGTGAGGTCGCCGCGTCGGCCGACGCCCTCCAGTACGCCGGACACGTCCGGTGGCGTCTGGGTGACCTGCGTGGTGCCAGGGACGATATGGCCGCCGCCGCCGAAGCTGCTTTGGATTCGGACTGGAGCGGCCATGCGAGGCGTGAGGTGCTAGCTCAGATCGAACTGCAGTTGGGGAACATCGCCGCGGCCGAGCAGCAGGCAGACATCCTCGCCACATTCGCAGACCGGGCCCATGCCCCAGTCGCTACCGCTGCCAGCCTTCACATCCGAGGCTGGGTGGCCTACCATCGAGGAAAGCCTGAGGAGTCGATTCGACTCCTCGAGAAGTGTCGCGACCTCGCCATCGGAGAGGGTGACATTCTTCACCACCTGCACGTTCGACTCGAGCTTGCACGGGTGTTTACCGTCCTGGGCCTACCCGACCAGGCTCTAGCCCAGGCCAAGGTCGCCTATGACAGTGCCCTCGTCGGCGGCCCTGGGGGATACGACGCCCAGTCGATGATCCTCATCGGCAGGGCGCAACTAGATCTGGGAGACTTCTCCCGGGCGGCCCGATCTCTGATGGATGGACTGGAGATTCTCCGGGATCGCCACCCAAGTGTCGAATACATGGCGCGGGGTCTTCGTTTCGCCGGTTGGATCGCACTCGCCGATGGTCGAAGCGACCTGGCCGTCCGGTTCCAGACCGCTGCGGAGGCCGAGATCCAGCGGATTGGCTTCGTCGACCCACCGGCCGAAGCCGCCCAGGCCGCTAATGCCCTAACCGAGGCTCGACAGTCGCTTGGCGATGCGAAACAAGACACGCCAACAAATCCTGCGGAACATGGACCATTCGCCACGGTGCTCAACGAAGCAGTCGACTACCTCCATGACATAGCCGAAGGCCCAGGCTGAGCAGAAAGTCACCGAGGGTCGACGATATCTGAGAGAGTGCTGTCAAGTTCCGGTACCCGCATGACACTTTGGCTCCGGTATCTACACGACACTTCCCGCGGGTTAGCTGGCGGCGTTGATCCGGTAGGGCCGATTTGGTACTTTCGGGTGGCGTCTATCGTGATCAGGCACGTCCTCGAAGTCGTTCTTGCTCACGATCGTGCTCGTGGGCGAATTTGGTCGTCGTGCCGTTCGGTCCCAATACGCGCTGTTCGCATTGATGATCGGCCTGGCCCCGCTCGGGCTGGTCGATTCTGGCGGGATGAAGAGGAAATCGTGCGGAAGGAAACAACCGATGTCGACTGATTCCTCCGACCCTCGAGTCGTGGTGGAACCCTCCCCTGTGGTGCGCTCTCGGGTCGCCGCCTACGTGGCTTTGACCAAGCCGCGAATCATCGAATTGCTATTGATAACCACCGTTCCGGCAATGGTTCTGGCCGCAAACGGGTGGCCGGGCACATGGCTGGTTCTGACCACCCTCATCGGTGGAACCCTCTCAGCCGCCGGGGCGAATGCGCTCAACAGCTACCTGGACAGGGACATCGATGAATTGATGAATCGGACCCGTGGCCGGCCGCTCGCCCGCCACGAAGTGCCACCGAGGAACGCATTGGTGTTTGGGGTGGTGCTCGGCATCGCCGGATTCGCATGGTTGGCAGTTAGTACCAATCTTCTGGCGGCATCGATCTCCACCGCTGCCCTCCTCTTCTACGTGTTCGTGTACACCATGGCCCTCAAGCGAAAATCGGTTCAGAACATCGTCATTGGTGGGGCTGCAGGCGCCGCGCCCGTACTGGTGGGCTGGGCGGCCGTGACGGGAAGTGTCGGCGTATCCGCCTGGGTGCTGTTCCTGATCGTGTTCTACTGGACGCCACCGCACTTCTGGGCCCTGGCCTTGCGTTACAAGGACGACTACGAGCGGGCCGGTGTTCCCATGCTCCCGGTGGTGGCCGGTGTCGAAGTCACCACCCGGCGAATGTTGCTCTACACGGGTCTGATGGTTGGGGTCTCACTGTTGCTCGTTCCCCTCGGCAACATGTCGTGGATCTACCTCATTGCCGCGCTCGTCCTCGGCGCTTGGTTCCTCTGGGATACGTGGCGGGTCTATCGGGAGCCCAGCCAGGCGATGCGATTGTTCACCACTTCGACCGTGTACCTGTCTGTTCTCTTTGCCGCTGTGATGCTGGACGTCCTGTTGTGAAGCGTCTTGCCCCGGGGTTGGTGCTCTGTGGCCTGCTTCTCGCGGCCTGTTCCTCTGATGCCACAGCGTTTCCTCGGATCGCCTCGTCTCCGGGAAGTGTGGGCGTTGGTCAACAACGAGTGATGGTCGCCTTGACCGACTTGGAGACAGGCGGGCATCTTGCCTCTCCTGATATCGAGGTTGTGGCGACGCTTCGAGACCGCACTGGATCGCCGTTGGGTGAGTACAAGGGCGAGTTTGTCTGGTTGGTGCCCGATGTTCGGGGTCTCTACGCCTTCTATATGGAGATTCCGGGACCGGGGACATTCCAGCTGACACTGGACGCCGGCCGACTTGGGGGGCTTGGGCCCGTGGGTCTGGTGACGGTCGATGATCCGCTCGTTGTGAGCCCTGGCGACGAGGCGCCCAGATCGGATACTCGCACTTTGGCCGAGACTGATCTCGCCGATCTCACGTCGGACCCGAGCCCCGACCCGTCGTTCTACGAGCTCACCGTGGCTGAGGCAGTTGAGTCGGGTCCCTCAGTGATCATCTTTGCCACTCCGGCCTGGTGCACGTCTGAGGCATGCGGACCACTGTTGGACCAGGTGAAGGAGCTGTCGGCTGGGTTCCCCTCCCTCAACTACGTCCATATCGAGGTCTACGAAAACATTCATGTGAGCTCGTTCGATGAGTTGATCCTTGTCCCTTCGGTGGTCGACTGGGGTCTCCCGTCGGAGCCTTGGGTCTTCGTGACAGACGCCGGGGGCGTGGTGCGTGCCTCCTTCGAAGGAGCCGCTTCTGACGAGGAGTTGTCACGGGCGTTTGCAGCCGTGTCCTCCTGATCCGCCCTGTTCCACTCGAAGTTGGGCGGACGTTCGGATTCTCCGTATGATGCCGTCACGATGGCCCGGTCCCGTCACCGTTTATCTCGTCTAACTGCGCTGGTCGGCACCACCGCCTTTCTTGCATCCTGTTCGCTTATCGAGATTCAAGATGCTCCGATGACGACGTTCGAACCGGCCGGTCCCAATGCCGAGCGGCTCGATGGCCTCTTCTGGATGGTCTTTTGGATAGCCACTGTTGTCTTCGTGCTGGTGATTGGCGCGATCGTCGTGATGCTCTTTGTTTTCCGAGATCGGGGCAAGAACGATGCGGAGGAGCCGAAGCAAATACATGGCCACACCAGGCTCGAGGTCGCCTGGACAGTTATCCCGGCTCTGATCCTTGCCGCGATTTCGGTGCCGACGGTCTCAGCAGTGTTCGAGCTCACCGGATGTGATTCTGACTCGATGAAGGTGGAGGTTGTCGGCCACCAGTGGTGGTTCGAGTACCACTATCCGGCCCAGGGGATCGACACAGCCAATGTAATGGTCATTCCGGCGGGTCAAGAGATCTGCGCCGTCATGACGTCCGATGACGTCCTTCACAACTTCTGGATTCCTGCTCTCCATGGAAAGCGTTACCTGGTACCGGGCCAGGTCACCTTGTTGAGGCTCGAGTCGTACGAGCCCGGCGAGTTCTGGGGCCAATGCGCCGAGTTCTGTGGTCTGTCTCATTCACTGATGCGAGCCCGCGTGCTGGCTATGGAGCCGTCCGACTTTGAAGCTTGGGTCGCCGATCAGCAGAAGCCGGCGGCGCTTCCGGTGGAGGGGATGCCCGAATATGACGGCTATCAAGTCTTCACCAACAAGGGCTGTATCCAATGTCACACCGTCCGCTTTGACGACGACTCGGCCTCGAACATTATCCAGCGGGAGGATTTCAACGGTCCGGATCTGACGCATTTCGCCTCGAGGACCGTGTTTGCGGGCGCCAGCCTTCCCGAGGAGGGGGAGAGCTATGACGCTGCCCTCAAGAAGTGGCTGGCGGATCCGCCCAATGTGAAACCGGGTAGCTTCATGCCGAATCTGGCACTTACCGAGCAGGAGATCGACGATTTGATCGTTTGGCTGGGGAGCAACAAATGACGGTCACAGCTGAGCGTCCGCGGACGACGATCTTCAAACGCCCATCCTCGGCTTACGGGATCTGGTCATGGCTGACCACGGTCGATCACAAGAAGATCGGCATCATGTATGGCTACGCCGCCTTCTCCTTCTTCATCATTGGTGGCCTCGAAGCTCTCTTGCTCAGGGTCCAATTGGCCCAGGCCAATGCCGAGTTTCTCACGGCTGGTGCTTACAACGCGTTGTTCACCATGCACGCCACGACGATGATCTTCCTCTTCATCATGCCGGCTTCGGCTGCGTTCATGAATTATCTGATCCCGCTGATGATCGGTGCCCGCGACGTTGCCTTCCCGCGGTTGAACGCCCTGTCGTGGTGGATCTTCTTCTTCGGTGGCATCTTCCTGTACAGCACGTTCGTCTTCGGAACGTCGGTGGCCCCGGTCGGACCCGATGGCATCTCTGGGAACCTGGCGGCGGGAGGAGGCCCAGGGAGCTTCAACTGGCTCGCTGCTTCTCCCGATGGCGGTTGGTTTGCCTATCAGCCCAACGCCGGCCCCTTCTATTCACCGGGGACGGCCATGGACTACTGGGCTCTCGGTCTTCAGATCATCGGACTCGCATCGCTGGTCTCGGCGGTCAACTTCATCGTCACCATCTTCAACATGCGTGCCAAGGGAATGCGGCTTTTGCGGATGCCGGTGTTCGTGTGGATGTCGACCGTTGTTGCCTTCCTATTGCTGTTCTCGATTCCGATCATTGCGGTGGCGCTCTTCATGGTCACCTTCGATCGGCAGTTTGGAACTCTCTTCTTCGCGCCTGTGGGTGGTGGGGACCCAATTCTCTGGCAGCATTTGTTCTGGCTTTTTGGACACCCAGAGGTCTACATCCTGATCCTGCCTGCAATGGGAATCGTGTCCGAGGTCCTGCCGGTCTTCTCCAGGAAGCCCCTGTTCGGCTACTCGGCGGTGGTATTCGCCGGAGCGGCAATCGGCTTCCTCGGCTTCGGAGTATGGGCTCATCACATGTTGGCCTCCGGGATCACTCCCGTGGCCCAGGCGGCATTTGGCCTGGCGACGATGACTATTGCCATCCCCACGGGCATCAAGATCTTCAACTGGCTCGGGACCATGTGGGGAGGGCGATTACGTATGACCACCCCCATGCTCTTTGCCGTTGGCTTCATCGCGATGTTCACGATCGGCGGACTTTCCGGAGTAACCCATGCAGTCGTGCCCTCAGACTGGCAACAGACCGACACCTACTACATCGTGGCCCACTTGCACTATGTCTTGTTTGGCGGTTCGGTGTTCGGTTTGTTCGCCGGGCTGTATTACTGGTTCCCCAAGCTGACTGGCAAAATGATGAACTCGAAGCTGGGGAAAACCCATTTCTGGCTGATGTTCATCGGCTTCAACATCACCTTCGCCCCCATGCACTGGCTCGGGCTTCAGGGGATGGTGCGACGAACCTGGAAATACGCGCCTGAAACCGGGTTGGAGCCGTGGAATGTCGTTGTGACCATCGGCGCCTTCATCATCGCTTTGAGCGTCGCTGTCTTCATGTACAACTGGTTCCACAGCCGGAGACACGGTGTGGACTCCGGGTTCGACCCCTGGGATGCCAGGACTCTCGAGTGGGCGATCCCCAACCCGACTCCCGAGTACAACTTTGGTGTCTCGCCGGTGATCTCGAAGCTGGACCACTTCTGGCATCTCAAGTACGACCAGGATGACGAGGGTCGTGCTGTTCGCAAAGATGATGCCGACCAGATCATTGCCGAGTTGGAACATGTCGGCCTCAACCCGCCTGAGCCAATACACCTACCGAATCCGTCTTACTTCCCGCTGCTCATGGCCGCCGGCTTCCCACTGATGTTCTACGGGATCATCTACCACACGACTGCATGGGGCAAGGCTCTTATCGTAATTGGCGCGATGGTTGCCCTTACCGCCGTGATCGGCTGGGCCATGGAACCCGTCGAGGAGCCCCACGACGAACCGAGTGAAGAGAGGGCGGAGGAGGTGGAAGCGGGTGTCTGATGTAGCGCACGAAACTCCTGTCGCCCACCACGACGAGCACGAATCGACCGGGATTGGCAACCGAAAGCTCGGAATGTGGGTTTTCCTCAGTTCGGAGTTCATGTTCTTCGGGGCGCTGATCGCGACCTATTTGCTCTACTCGAATCGAGGTGGTTTTGAGGGGACGTACCCGTCCGAGATCTACGACATTCCATTCACCTCTGTCAGCTCGTTTGTGTTGTTGATGAGCTCTCTGACGATGGTCCTCGCCCACAACGCCTTGAGCAAGGGCGACCAGAACGGAACCCGGACCTGGCTGTTTGCCACTGCCGCTCTGGGGGCAGTTTTTCTCGGTGGTCAGGTGTTCGAGTTCACCGAATTCATAGTTCAGTCCGACATGACCTTGTCGACCAACCCGGCGGCATCAGCGTTCTATCTGCTCACCGGTTTCCACGGGACACACGTGGCGGTCGGCGTGATCATGCTGCTCTCGCTTTGGGGCATCTCCCGTCGCAAGGGGGGTCTCAGCGAGGAGCACGGCATGAACCTCGAATTGGTCGGCTTGTACTGGCACTTCGTCGACATCATTTGGATCGTCATCTTCACCGTCGTTTACCTGCTTTCGGTTCCTTCGGCATGACGGCCGAACAAGACACCCACCCGTCGCCGGCCCAGTACTGGAAGATCGCTGCGCTCTTGGCGATCCTCACGACGTTCGAGGTGGCGATGTTCTACGTCGATCGCGAACTCGGACTCGGCGGTCTCAACGCCCTCATCCTGATATCTCTTGCACTGCTCAAGTTCGTGATCGTGGTCGGCTGGTACATGCACCTCCGATTCGAGAGCGCGATCCCCAATCGATTCTTCACCGCCGGTGCGATCCTTGCCCTAGCCCTCTATCTTGTGGTCCTGTCGGCGTTGGGTGTCGTTGTCATCCGGGGATAGCAGTGATACCCACCTGGCACCCGCACTTCGATCTCTGGATCTTGCTCTTCATCCTCGGGTTTGGCTATTGGTATGTCAACGTGCGGATCCGAGCCCACACAATCCCGGCGACGCCGGGTCCGACTCAAAGACAGTGGTGGCAGTGGTATATGGCACTTGCCCTTATGTGGTTTGTCTCGGGTTGGCCGCTGCATGACATCGGCGAGGAATCGCTGTTCACGGTGCATATGGTCGAGCACATCGTCCTCGCCCTGGTGGTTCCCCCGCTATTGCTCATGGGTACTCCACGGTGGCTCGCCGACGCAACGCTCGGCCATCCAAAGGTGGCCGCGTGGCTGAGACCCATCGCTCGGCCGGTGCCCGCTTTTGTGCTGTTCAACACCATATTCGTCCTGATCCACTGGCCGACGATGGTTGAGATGATGCTGGGCAACCAGCTCGCCCACTTCGTCATTCATTCCCTCCTGTTCTTTTCGGCTGTCCTCATGTGGATGCCTGTCCTTTCTCCGACGATGGCGATTCCGAAGATATCTCGCCCGAGTCAGATGCTCTATCTGTTCGCCCAGTCTCTGCTTCCTGCGATCCCAGCTTCCTTTCTCACGTTCTCCACAGTGGCGATCTACCCCGTCTACGGCGCTGCGGCTCTCGAGTGGGGGTTGGATCCGGTGACCGATCAGACCATTTCGGGCATCGTGATGAAGCTTGGCGGCAGCTTCATCCTTTGGATCACCATTGCGGTGATCTGGTTCCGGTGGACCTCCGAGGAGCGGGAGTGGGAGGAAATCAACACCTCCGTTCCGACCTCGTGAGCGCGCCCCTCCAGTTCGGACGATTTTTCCTGCCCGGTCCCACTGAAGTGCATCCGGACGTCCTTGCTGCACAGACCGGACCGATGATTGGTCATCGTGGTGCGGCCATTCACGATCTGATGGCTCGAATCGACGATGGTCTGAGACCACTGTTCCTCACTGAGAGGCCCGTGTTCGTTTCGACCTCATCCGCGACCGGGCTAATGGAGGCGTCTGTTCGCAACGGGGTTGTGGGCGGTCGGGTATTGAGCCTCGTCAACGGCGCTTTCTCGAGCCGATTCGCAGAGATCGCCCTTACCTGCGGTTTCGACGTCGACGCATGGGAGGTCACCTGGGGAGACGTCCACTCGCCGGAACAAGTCGCCGACCGACTCGCCGCCGGGGGATATGACGCGGTGACCGTTTCACATTCCGAAACCTCGACCGGCGCACTCCAGGACCTGGAGGCCATTGCGTCGGTGGTCGATCAGAGCGAGGAGACGCTCTTGCTCGTCGACTCGGTTACCGGGGTCCCCGGGCTGGAGACGAGAACCGACGAATGGAGGATCGACTTCATACTCACCGGATCCCAGAAGGCCCTGGCGCTGCCACCGGGACTGGCATTCGGGGTGGCGTCCGAGGCGATGATGGATCGATCGGAGAATGCCCCGGGCCGAGGCTGGTACTTTGCCCTTGACCGACTCATGTCTGAGCTCGTGAAGAACCAGACTCCGGCCACCCCGGCGCTGTCCCTTTTGTATGGACTCGACGTCCAACTGGCTCGAATAGCCGAGGAGGGCATCGAGAACCGATGGAAGAGACATCTGGCTATGCAAGAGCGAACGATCGAATGGATCGAAGAGATGAAGGAAGTCGGGGTGGGTATCGACACCTTTGCTGTCGAGGGTCATCGGTCTCCAACCGTTACGTGCATATCGATGCCCGACGGTGATGGGGCATCGGCCACCGTCGCCGAGATGCTTGATCGCGGCTGGGTGATCGGTGGCGGCTACGGCAAGCTGACGGAGTCCACAATTCGTATTGGCCATATGGGCGACCACACGGTCGATGAGCTAGACCCTCTTCTCGCGGAGCTCGGCGACGTTCTGGGATGACCTTCACTGTCCTGGTCACCGATCGAGTCTCGGATGAGGGGCTGGCCCCGTTGCTCGACGACGACCGTTTCAGGATCGAGACCATTGACGACTCCGCAAGCGACGAATTCGAGGAGACACTGGCCTCGGCAGCGGGCCTGATTGTTCGAAGCGCCACGAGGGTGCACGCGGGAATGATGTCCCGGGCGTCTGGTCTCAAAGTGATCGGCAGGGCTGGAGTCGGCGTCGACAACATCGATTTGGCCGCCGCCTCCAAAAGGGGGATTGCGGTGTTCAACTCCCCGGGCGGTAATACCAACGCCGCCGCCGAGTTGACCATGGCGCTGATGCTCGCGCTTGCGAGGCGGCTCCCGGAGGCCGATCGATCGATCAGGGAGGGACGATGGGATCGAGCCAGACTCACAGGAATCGAGTTGAAGGGCCGCACCCTGGGGTTGGTTGGTGCAGGCCGGATCGGTGGGGAGGTCGCTCAACGATGCCAGGGCTTTGGGATGGAGGTTCTGGTCTACGACCCGTATCTGACGGAGGAGCGGGCCGAGCAACTAGGAGTGCGGTTGGTCAGCCTCGATCACGTGGTTGAGAACGCGGACGTGATCTCTTGCCATGTCCCATTGACCGATGAGACCCGCGGATTGATCGACGCTTCCCTACTTGGCCGGATGAAGGACAGGGTCCTGGTGATCAATGCCTCGAGAGGCGGCGTCATCGATGAAGCGGCCCTGGCAAAGGCGCTTCACGACGGGACCGTCGCGGGAGCGGCTCTTGACGTTTATGAGAGGGAGCCGTTGTCACCAGAAAGCCCGCTGCGGAATGCTCCCAACCTCGTCCTTACACCTCATCTGGGAGCCTCGACTGAGGAGGCGCAGGTCGGCGTGGCCACGGAAGTCGCCGGCTACATGCTCGCTGCCCTCGGGGAAGGCGACGTGTCGGCGGCGATCAATGCCGCCGAACTCGGCTGATTAGACGATCTCGAGGACGATGGCGGTCTGCTCTTCGGGAGCCCCCTCCTCGGGACCCTCACCTGAATTGATGAGCAGGACAGCGAGAAGAATCAGAAGGACCGTGCCAATCCCGGCCACGGCGACGAGAAGGTCGCCACCCGTGATTCTCATCTCAGGCTTACCTCCGGCAAGGGTGGCGAATCCCAGGATTCCGCTCGCCACCAGAACTGCGATGATGGCTGCTCCCCCAGATGTCAATTCGTTGGATTGGATCAGGATGTAGGCAAAGGGAAGCACAAGAAGGAGAAGGATCACCGCCGCCGACATTGGAATGCTCACCGCCTGACCCAAACGCTTCTTCACTTCTGCGACTTCTTTCTCGTCGTCATCGGAAACGGCGACGGGTGTGCCGAACAACTGGGGAACCAGGGAGGTGACTGCTCCAAGAACTGCTCCGCCGACAAGCATCACGGTCAGCGTCGGAAGAACGGGTAGCTGGATCAGACCTTCGCCCCCTTCGATTTCGGTGCCGAATCCGGCTGTCAGCAGGACTCCCGCGACGATGCCGAGGATGAGGCCCATTGCGGCGCCGATCCAGGCTGTCGAGCCCTTTGACTCGGATAGCTGCATGGCGGGGTCCGTCGACGCGGCAGCGGTACGCGACAAGCTGGCGACGATGGCGCCGAAGAGGATGCTCACCAGAGCGGCCCCGATCAGAACGCCGGTCGCGTCTACCTGTACGATCGGCCCCGTGTCCGGGATGGCTGTCGTGGTATCGGCCCAGAATGCGCCTGCCACGAGAAATCCGACCAGGCCAAGCGCTGCTCCGGTCCAGGCTCCGACCCTGACCGCTGTCTTGATCCTCCGTCCCATCGAAACGGGTTCGAGACGTTCCTCGGGTTCCGCCTCAACAGGTACTTCCTCGATGGCCGCCGGAACTTCGATCACGGGCGGATCCAATACGACGACTGCGGCCGGCGGAGCCTCTGAGACGGGAGCCTCGACGACAGGCTCGCTCGGCTGTGCCTCGGCCGATGGGACGGCAACGGCAATTGGGGCGCCACCAGCCCAGGCAGTGAGCACGTCATCGACAGTTGTGCCGTTCTCTGTGGCACGGGCAGCGGCCGAGCGTTGCACCAGATCGGTGGGCATTCCGAGGGCAGCGGCGGCCGTTTCAAGCAGTTCGCTCACGAGGCGGCACTTTAGCCAGGGAGTTTCATTCCCCGGCTGGGAGGTCAGCCAGAACGGTCATGATGGAGGTCGAACCCAAACAGGCCACGAGGTAGGGCCCCGGCCGTGTTCGGAGAAGAACTCCTCCGTGGTCTGACTGCCAACCTCGTGGTTGTCGAACGCGTCGATGAAGTCATGTCATGTGGAGATATCGCCACCAGTACGGCGAGTCCGAAGCCCTCGTAACGGCGTCTGCCGTTCTGGCAAGAAGGCCTCGGCGTGAACCTCTCCAATCGGTTGCTCGTCTCCGGCTTGCTCCTGTCTGATCTCCATATGGGGAGTCTGCCATCGGGGCCCTGTGACGGCGGCACAGTTCTGGATCATCATTAGCCTTCCGGCGAAATGCTTGCTTTTATCAGCTACCCGCCGATCCCCCTCTGGGACGTTGGGCCATTCACCTTCTCCCTCCACGGACTGTTCGCTGCCCTCGGTTTCGTCGCCGGCGCGTGGATAGCGACGAGGGAACTGCGGAAGCGGGGGTTTGACATTGGCAAGTATCAATCCGCCCTGACATGGGGTCTGATCGGCGCGCTGATCGGCGCCCGCTACCTCACCACTCCAGCTGCCATCTTCGACGCCGCACGTGAAGGCACGTCGATCCTCGCGACGCTGCACCCCCTCAATGGGAGCTTCTCCATCCTGGGTGGCTTCGCCGGTGGCATCGGCGCCGGCGCCTGGCGAATGAAACAGGTTGGCTTGTTCATTCTTCCCACACTTGACATGTCGGCCTTTGGCTTGGCCCTCGGAACCATTGTCGGGCGAATCGGCGATCTGGCCATCGTCGAGCATCTGGGCCGTGCGACCACAGTGCCGTGGGGCTACGGGATCAAACCCGGTTACGACGTCGCTCCCCTACACAATGATCTCGAGTGCGACGAGGCGACGGTCGGACTCGACGGGTTTTGCGGGGTCTATCACCACGTCGGCCTGTACGACCTGATCGGTGCCGTCATCCTGCTTGGGGCTCTCTACTTCATCTACCGGCGCTTCAGCCTCCACTATGGGCAGCTCTTCTTCATCTGGGTTGCCTGGTACGGGCTGCAGCGTTTCGTGCTCGATTTCCTCCGCTTCGGAACGGGTGACGCCGAGATCGGGGCCTTCACATGGAATCAGGTCGTTGGATTGGCCGCCGGTGTCGGTGGCCTGATATTGGTTTGGTACATGGGTCGTCGAAATCCCCTGGTCACCCCCGAGGAGGACAAACTCTGGGGTGCCGATCTAGATCAGGTGGCTGCTACCGCGGAAACTGACTAGGCGGCGTTTCTCTCGTCGCGCCATGCGACCCAGTCGGCCACGGGGGCAAGGTCGTAGCCGGTCTGGCCGTCAAACCCGACCGTGATGAATGTGGCACCGGCCTCGACCAGTTTGTCCCCCATCTCCGGAGTGGATGCCTTGGCACCGGCCGAGCGCTCGATATCGGACGGGTCCCTGCCGATGTCAGAACAATGGTTGTCGAGTACCTGGTTCTTGTGTTTGATCACGTCGGCCCCACCGAAGCCATGCCAGATGTCGGCGTACTCGGCGGTGTAGCGCAGGGTTTTCTTCTCGCCCCCACCACCGATGAGCACCGGGATGTCTCGAGTCGGAGCCGGATTGAGCTGATCCCATCGATTTTTGATCCGGGGAAGGGCGGCCTTCAATTCGGCGAGACGTGATCCGGGAGTCCCAAAGTCGTATCCGTACTCGTCATAATCCCTCTCGAACCAACCGGCCCCTATGCCGAAGATCAATCGCCCCTCCGAGGCATGGTCAACGGTGCGAGCCATGTCGGCGAGCAGTTCAGGGTTTCGATAGCTGTTGCAGGTGACCAGCGCCCCGAACTCCACACGTTCGGTTACCTCCGCCCACGAGCCGAGCATCGTCCAACACTCGAAGTGCTTCCCGTCCGCATCTCCCATGAGTGGGAAGAAGTGATCCCAGTTGAAGACGGCGTCGACACCGATCTCCTCGGCACGCACCACGGCATCGCGGATGGTCGAGTATTCGGCGTGCTGGGGTTGAAGGCCGACGCCAATGCGGATGGGGCGCGTCATGATCTGCTGTCTCCTGGTTGTCTGAAGTCGAGAACCTAGTGGCGACACACCGCTAGACCTCGATCCCGTACATCGAATCGACGATGAGCTCGTCGACCACAGACTGGAGAGCTTCGTGCTCGGAGGCTCCGTCCTCGAGTGCCGCCTGGTAGGTGGCGATCTGTCTGTGGGCGCTGGTTCCTTCGGCAACGATCGCTCGGGCGTGACGCACCTCGTCGCGAACGTCGAACTCAATTGCGTCCTGGGCCAGCAACTCGATGAACTCGTCGATCAGATCGGTCATCGGAACCAGAACGCCTTTTCCGAAGTCGACCAAAGAGCCGTCGGTTCCATAACGTTGCGCCCGCCACATGTTTTCCTCAATGATCCCCGGGGCATAGACTCGCCACTTCTGATTGTTGCGACGCAGCCTGTAGAGAAACCCCAGGAGGCACTGGTATAGGGCCGCGATGGTCATCGCGTCATCCAAACGTGTGCACACATCGCTGACCCTCATCTCCAGAGTCGGGTACCGACTCGACGGACGGATATCCCACCAGAGTTTCGTCGCGTCCTCGATGAGACCTGCGCTGACAAGAATCTCGACGAAACGCTCGTACTCCCCCCAGGAGGCGAATTCCTGTGGAATCCCGGTTCGCGGAAGGTTCTGGAATATGACCAGGCGGTAGGCGAGAAGGCCGGTTTGCACTCCGTCCCAGAATGGTGAAGAAGTGCTGAGGGCCAGGAGGTGGGGGAGCATGTAACGGACCTGATTCATCAAATCGATGCGTAAATGGGGATCGTCGATCCCGACGTGGACATGCATACCGCAGATAACGAGTTGCCGGGCCACCTGCTGGTAATCGGCGGCCAATCGCATGTACCGCGGTTCTTCGGTGGTCTCCTGTTGGGCCCAATTGGCGAAGGGGTGGGTGGAGGAGGCGATGATGGCGGCTCCGTACTCGCTGACTACCTTCGACAGGACGGATCGGAGGCGAGCCAGGTCCACTCTTGCCTCGGATATGTTGGAACAGACCTTGGTGCCCACTTCGATCTGGGCTTTGAGAAACTCTTGGGTCACCTGTGAGCCAAGGACCTCGCCCAACGAATCCCACATTTCAGGGGGTGGGCTCTTGATCAGGTCGCGGGTCTCCCGGTCCACGACGAGGTACTCCTCCTCGATGCCGATGGTGAATGAAGGTCTCTCCAGCATGAGCGGGACGTTAGAGGGCGGACCTCATCACGCGTCGGCGTTCTTCGGCACATGCCTCACGGACGTGGCAACCGTCGAGGTGATCGTTGACCAGGCCCACTGCCTGCATGAAGGCGTAAACCGTTGTGGGCCCGACAAAAGACCAGCCCCGTTTCTTCAGATCCTTTGACATTGCGGTCGAAACCGATGTTGTCGCCGGCAGTTCGGATGGTGGACCTTGTTCCGGCCCGGCCCATGACCAAAAGTGGGCTGCCAGCGATCCCTGCTCGTCGATCAGTTCCAGGGCGTTGGCAGCGTTGCTGATTGTGGATCTGATCTTTCCCTGATGCCTGACGATGCCGGCGTCGGCCAGGAGACGATCCACGTCTGCCTCTCCGAACTGAGCCACTTTCTCCGGATCGAACCCGGCGAAGCCGTTTCGGAAGTTCTCCCTCTTGCGGAGGATGGTCAGCCAGGAGAGGCCGGCCTGAAAACCTTCCAGACAGATCTTCTCGAAGAGACGATGGTCGTCTGTTGTCGCTCGCCCCCATTCATTGTCGTGGTATTCGCGGTAGATCTCTGGTTCGACACCCCACCAGCACCTGGCGACACCTTCTTCACTTGTGTTCAATTCCATCATGTGCGTGCAGGTATACAGGGTGGGCTCGTGCTGGGCACGCAATGACGTTTTAGCACCTATTAGCGATGCATCGCATAGCCTTTGCCCTCGTGGAGTCCACACGCGTCCGTGACGCTCTTTCAGGTGCAATAGCAGCCGGTCTCGCCCTCGGCGTCTCCGAGCTCATAGCTGGCCTGGTCAGTGGTTCGCCATCTCTCGTCGAGGGTCTGGGCAACTGGGTCATCGACAACGTCCCCAAGTTCGTCAAGGACTTCGCCATCGACTTGTTTGGAATTTACGACAAGCTGGCCTTGCTGGTCGGCATCGCTCTGACGACTCTTCTCATCGGGGCGGTGGTCGGGGTCTTCGCCCGAAAGCAGTTCGGGATAGCCATCGCAGTCTTCACCCTGTTCGGGGTGGTGTCGGCGTTGGCCGCGGCCCTTGATCCTCAGGTCTCACTGGGTATGGCCGTCATTCCCGGCGGGGCGGCCGCGATCACAGGACTGAGAACCCTCCAATGGCTATACGGCCTGGGGTCTGCCCAACCGGCTCAGGACGAGGTCGGCCAATCGATCGGCCCCTCGCGACGCACGTTCCTGTTTGGTGCGGGAGCCTTGTTAGGTGTTGCCGCTTTATCGGCGACAGTCGGTCGGTCCCTTCTCGAGACAGCCAAGCGAGCGGCATCGGGTCGTGCCGAGGTGCTGCTTCCCAGCCCGGCGGAGATCCTGCCGACACCTGCGGCTGCGACAGAGCTGGGGGTGGCGGACCTGACTCCGATCTTCGTCCCCAACGAGGACTTCTACAAGGTCGACACTGCGTTCTCGGTCCCCAGGATCAACCTCCAGGACTGGACGTTGACCATCAAGGGTCGAGTCGATCGGCCGTACACGTTGACCTATTACGAACTCCTCGACATGCGCACGGTGGAGCGTGACATCACCCTCTCCTGTGTCTCCAATCCGGTCGGCGGAGACTACGTGGGAATGCGAGATGGCAGGGTGTCCCGCTAACCGAGATTCTCGATCGGGCCGGTGTGCGAGACGACGCCGAGCAGCTTGTTGGCCGTTCGGTCGATGACTTCACGGTTGGTTTTCCGGTGGAGGCGGCTTTCGATGGACGGGAGGCCTTGATAGCCGTGGGAATGAACGGTGAGCCCCTTCCCTTTGAGCACGGTTTTCCCGCTCGTCTAGTGGTCGCCGGTCTCTACGGATACGTTTCTGCCACCAAATGGCTGACCGAGATCGAGCTGACCGGGTGGGACAATTTCGATGCTTACTGGATCCCGAGGGGGTGGTCGAAGGAAGCACCGATCAAGACCCAGAGCCGGATCGACACACCCCGTGACAGCGAACAGATTCCACCGGGGCAAAGAGTCGTCGCCGGGGTGGCGTGGGCGCCAGGACGTGGACTCTCGATGGTGGAGGTGCAACTGGGCGAAGGCGAGCCATGGACCCGAGCCGAGCTATCGGAGCCACTCTCCGTCAACAGCTGGATCCAGTGGAAGGTCGACTGGGATGCCCGGCCCGGAAATCACCTTCTTCGAGTCCGGGCAACGGATGGGAATGGTCAACTGCAGGACGTGACCC
>SMVA01333079.1_pt1 | contig 19901 bp, 18 predicted proteins | sample 2456451 | NCBI WGS metagenome assembly SMVA01 (sample SAMN11095933, study PRJNA526329) | marine sediment metagenome | biome: Marine sediment; feature: Surficial sediment; material: Deep marine sediment; isolation source: Hadal surficial sediment | place: Pacific Ocean | collected 2014-05 | depth... | reverse complement strand
CTTCCGCGCTGCATCTGACTCTCCCGTCCAGTGTGATCCGGATGCCCGATTGGGCAATCGCGACACCATAATCGCGGATCACCGGTTTCAATGCATCCTGCGCCCGTCAGGATTGTGAACCAATCCTCAAAATCCTGCTATATCAGGGCCCTGTGCCCCGCGACATACGTACATCCTGTACAAAAAGCCGCTCCTACGAGATGCCCTTCAATCGGCCAAGTTGCTCATCGAGCTGTGACATTCGCAGTTCAAGCTCCGCAAGCTGTTGCCTGCCCCTTGTGACCACATCGGCAGGGGCGTTGTTCAGAAAATCCGGATTATCGAGTTTGGCGCGCATCCGCCCGAGATCGGCATCGACGCGCTCGCGTTGCTTGCCAAGACGTGATTTTTCGACCTCGACATCGATGAGTCCTGCCATCGGCACAAGCAGCCGCATATTGCCGAAGAGCGCCGTTGCAGACGCCGGCGCCTCTTCGTCTGTGGCCAGTGACCGGACCGACTCAACCCGTCCGACACGTTCCAGCAAATGCGCGTTTCGTGCTGCAAATTCGCGGTCTTTTTCGGTCGAATTCTCCAATAATACGGGAAGCGACTTGCCGGGCGATATGTCCATTTCCCCGCGAATTTGCCGGATACCAAGGATGAATTTTTTTACCCACTCGATTTCTTCTTCGACTGCAGGTCCGGCCGGGTGAGTGTTGGTGCCGGGAAAATCCTGCAACATGATGGTGTCACCATCTTTGCCTGCAATTGGTGCGACTTGGGCCCAGATTTCTTCAGTGATAAAAGGCATCAGCGGATGCAACAGACGTAACAGCTCTTCAAGGACCTCGACTAATGTCAGGCGAGTACCGCGTTTTTGTGCATCCGTTGCCGAATCGGATTGAAGCACCGGTTTGGAAAGTTCCAGATACCAGTCACAAAACTCATGCCAGGTAAATTCGTAAACCGCTTGCGCCACCAGGTCGAGTCGATAGTTTGCGAAATTATCGTGCACCGAAGCGACTGTTGCGTGCAGTCGTGATCGAATCCATTTGTCTGCGGCACTGTATTCCGACTCTCCCTTGTCGAGCGCATGTGTATTCATCAGCACGAAACGCGACGCGTTCCAGAGTTTGTTGCAGAAATGTTTGTAGCCCTCGATCCGTCCAAGGTCGAATCGAATGTCCCGACCAGTCGTCGCAAGAGACGCAAACGTGAAACGCAGGGCATCGGCGCCATACGCATCGATCCCGTTCGGAAACTCCTTCCTGGTCGCCTTCTCTATCTTTGGCTTCAGATGCGGCTGCATCAGCCCGGCCGTTCTTTTTTTGAGTAACGTTTCAAGATCGACACCGTCGATGAAATCCAGCGGGTCCAGAACATTACCCTTGGACTTCGACATTTTCTGCCCGTCGTAATCGCGGATCAGTCCGTGTATGTACACCTCGTGAAACGGAACCTCGTCCATAAACTTGAGTCCGAGCATGATCATCCTTGCAACCCAGAAGAAGATAATGTCGAAGCTCGTGACCAGTACCTGGCCTGGATAGAATAATTTTAGCGAGTCAGTTTCCTGCGGCCAGCCCTGTGTCGTGAAAGGCCACAAACCGGACGAGAACCAGGTGTCCAGAACGTCCTCGTCCTGTCGCAGTGCCACAGCATCATCGAGGTTGTGCTTCTTGCGAACCTCTTCCTCGTTGCGCGCGACATAAATATTACCGGCGTCGTCGTACCATGCCGGTATGCGGTGTCCCCACCAGAGCTGCCGGCTGATGCACCAGTCCTTTATGTTGTACATCCATTCGAAGTATGTCTTCGACCAGTTCTCCGGGATGAATCGAATTTTCCCTGATTCAACGGCCTCGATGGCGGGTTTCGCCAGTGGTCCGATATCGAGGTACCACTGGTCTGTCAGGTACGGTTCAATAACTGCGCCGCTGCGATCACCACGCGGCAAAATTTGCTGGTATTCCTCGACTTTTTCCAGCAAGCCCAGTTTCTCCAGGTCCTTGACGATGCTCTTGCGCGCCTCGAACCGGTCGAGGCCACGATAAGCTTCGGGCGCCGATTCATTGATAGCTGCATTGTCATCGAGAATATTGAACTCAGGCAGGTCGTGCCGCTTGCCGATCTCGTAATCATTGAAATCATGCGCTGGCGTAATTTTGACGCACCCGGTACCGAATTCCGGATCGACATAGTCGTCGGCGATGATCGGTAGTCGGCGCTCGACGAGTGGCAAAATGATTTCTTGCCCGACGAGATGTCTGTAGCGATCATCCTCGGGGTGAACGGCAACGGCACTGTCGCCGAGCATCGTTTCGGGACGGGTTGTTGCGACAATGAGATGATCGCCGCCCGCCGCCAGCGGATATCGTAAATACCAGAGATGTCCTGACTCTTCGCTTGGGAGTACTTCCAGATCGGAAAGTGCGGTGTGTAATACGGGATCCCAGTTGACGAGACGGTTGCCACGGTAAATCAGACCTTCATCATAAAGCTGGACGAATTCTTCTATGACTGCTGCAGTCAATTCGGGATCCATCGTGAAGCGATCACGTTCCCAGTCGAGGGAGGCGCCCATGCGTCGCAACTGCTTGCAAATATGACCGCCTGACTCCTGCTTCCATTGCCAGACGCGCTCAATAAATTTTTCGCGCCCGAGTTCAACGCGTGACGTGCCCTCGTCCTGGAGTTGCCGCTCGACCACCATTTGCGTGGCGATGCCAGCGTGATCCATGCCCGGCTGCCACAGCGTGTTGCGGCCCTGCATCCTGTGGTACCGGATCAACGCATCCATGATCGTATCCTGGAAGGCATGACCCATGTGCAGCGTGCCGGTGACATTGGGTGGCGGTATGACGATGCAGTACGGCTCACCGCTGCCGCTCGGTGCGAACCAGCCATTCTTTTCCCAACGCTCATATTGGCGCTGCTCTATGTCCTTAGGGCTGTATGACTTGTCCATGAATCGATACGTGGGAAAATTCGAATGAATGAGGGGCGGGAACGCGTTGCGGACTTACATCTTGTGAGTATCGAGTGTATCCCCCCGTTCACGATAATCAATAAATCGTTTACGGCTTCGGGCCCTGGCGTCTTCGTCGGAGGTTACGATTTCTGCAATGCGTGGAAATGATGTGGCGATCGCGGGAATTTCCTCGCCCAGATTGATTAACAAGTCACAATCCCGGGGCGGTGCGGATTCGAAGCTGATTGTGATCGGTGCCAGGCATTCTGCCGACGGAGAGCCGAGAACTTCGTGCGGAACGAAGCTTCCATCCCTGAATGTCCACAACAGGTCATCAATCTGCTGCACTGATTGCTGATCCGCGGCGTGAATGTGAATGGTATTGTTGAGACGGTATGCTTTTTCGGCAAGGCGGCAGGCAAAACGTTGACGGGATTGTTCGCCCGAGCCGCCAATCACATAGAAATCAACTTTTGACACAGTCAGGGAAGGGCGCCGGCCCGCTGCAAAAGGAATTGGGTCAACATGGGTACGGGGCGACCGGTGCTGCCTTTCTTGCCGCCGGCTCGCCAGGCGGTGCCCGCAATGTCGAGATGGGCCCAGTTGATGCCGTCCGTGAACTTGCTCAGGAAGCAAGCGGCGGTGATTGCGCCGCCGTCGCGACTGCCAATATTGGCGAAATCTGCAAAATTGCTGCGCAACTGTTTTTCATACTCGTCAGCGATCGGCATGCGCCAGGCGCGATCATCAGCAGCGATACCCGCATTGGTGATGTCGTTGGCAAGATCATCGTGTTTGCTCATGACAGCGGTTCGGTGATGCCCCAAGGCGATGACGCATGCGCCGGTCAGCGTTGCAACATCAATCAATACGTCCGGTTTGAAGCGGCGTGCGTAGGTCAATGCATCGCACAAGATCAAACGGCCCTCGGCATCAGTATTGAGAACCTCGATGGTTTTTCCCGACATGCTGGTGACGATATCGCCGGGACGCGTTGCGGTCCCGCTTGGCAGGTTCTCACAACTTGGGACAACAACATTCAAATTTATGGGCAGCTTTAATTTCGCGACTATCGACATCGTGGCAATGACGCTGGCGGCACCGCACATGTCGAATTTCATTTCGTCCATGCCCAGACCCGGTTTCAGGGAAATGCCGCCGGCATCGAATGTAATGCCTTTGCCAACCAGTACCACCGGTTTCTCTTTTCCGTCTCCCCGATATTGCATGACGATCAGTTTGGCCGGTTCGCTCGTGCCGCCGGTGACCGAAAGGAAAGAATGCATTCCAAGTCGTTTTATCTCTGCCTCACCCAGGACTTTTGTGGTCACGCCGCGTTGCTGGCGAGCGACTTTTTGTGCGGCTCGCGCAAGGTAAGAAGGTGTGCACACATTTGCTGGCAGATTGCCGAGATCGCGCGCGAGCGACATGCCCTCGACGATGACCTGTGCGTGCTCTGCGCCAAGCATTGCTTTCGCCGCGTCGCCGCGCTTATTAACGGCAAGGCCTATCTTCCTTATTAAAGGAGTGCGCCGCTTCCTCCCACTTTTCATTTCATTGAAGGAATAAAAACAGTTTCCTGCCGTTTCGATGGCGTAACGCGCAAGGTAATACGGACTGGATCCGGCTACGTCTTCAAGTGTCAGATAATTCACGATGTCGCGAACTTTGCTGCCCTTGATCAGGTTGATAGCGGTTTCGTTGGCGAATCGAAACTGGCTGATACCGAAATCAGCTGATTTTCCGAGACCGACAACAAGGACACGTTGTGACCGGACCCCCGGTACCGCCGGTAACAAAAGGCAGGTGCCAGAACGGCCACTAATATCACCATCTTTGATATGACGTTTGATCAGTCCCTTGCTTGCAGCATCGATAGCGGCAGCGCCCAAGCCAGGCTTGCCTTTTTCATAGACGCCGACGATGACGCAGCCTCCCGCTCGGCGGGATGCCGCACTTGTGGTCGTAAAAAATTCCATACGCAAAGGCCCTTTCTCGCCAAAGCCGTCAAATTCACCGGTGCGGGGGCGCCAGGGACGCCGTCAGCGAAGGATCAGGTGAGGCTCTTTGATCTTGTTGTTGAACGTCCTCCGGAGTCTGCAAGCTGGAAATATTCGTCGCAGGAATATTTTCTACCGCGCAGATCCCCAGCTCATGTGAACCAGAGGCTGTCCCGGACATTTCAAAAGCGGTAGTCTAACCGATCCGGCCGAACAAGGGCCATGTCCCGCTGTCCGAATATCAGGTAAATCACAGATATAGCAATGCTTCGCATACTGGATCGATACATATTCCGTGAGATTGCGCAGACCTGGCTGGCAGTGACAATGGTGCTGCTTTTCATCCTGCTAACGAACCAGTTTGCCCGGGTTCTTGGTGATGTTGCCAAGGACAAATTGCCGAAAGATGCGATTTTTCAAATTATCGGATTAACCGGATTGCAATACCTGACGATCCTGGTGCCGATCGGCCTGTTTCTTTCCGTCATGCTTGCACTCGGTCGTTTGTATGCTGATAGCGAAATGCCAGCCATGATGGCTTGCCGTGTTGGACCGGCCGGCATTTACCGTCCCCTGTGCTGGATTATGATTCCGCTTGTAGCAGGCGTCGCCTGGCTTGCAATGGATGTGGGGCCTCGTGCACTGACGGAAATTGAACGCATCGGAATGGAGGCGCGCCGGCAGGCTGATCTCGCGAGTATTGAACCTGGTCGTTTTACGAGTGACAAGACCGGGGGCGCGGTCGTTTACGCTGAAAAGGTGCTTGGACCGGGAACGGTCGAGAATGTTTTTCTGCAACGGCGTGCCGACGATGGCCGTATTGAAGTTGTTATCGCGGAACGCGGTGAGCAACGCGACTCGGATGATCCAAATACTCGTTTTTTTGTCCTGTTTAACGGCCGGCGTTACGAAGGCATACCTGGTACCTCCAACTTCCGCGTCATGAAATTCGCGGAACACGGAATTCCTTATCGGCTTCCGAGCGTCGAAGATCCGGAGCTCGAACCACGCACAATGCAGACAGCTGACCTGATTTCATCGTCAGATCCGGTCCATGTTGCAGAATTGCACTGGCGAATCGGCGTGCCACTCGCGACATTAATCCTTGCATTGATCGCCGTGCCGCTGAGTCGAAGTCAACCGAGGCAAGGACGATACGGACGCCTGGCGATCGGGCTGCTCGTATTCATCATCTATTTCAACCTGCTGAGCGCCGGTAAGGCGTGGCTCGAACAAGGTATTGTGCCTGCTTGGGTTGGCTTGTGGTGGGTCCATGGACTGATGTTGTTGTTCGCGCTGACAATGCTTGGAATACAGAACGGTATTCACCGCCGCCTGTTCACTTTGCGTGCCGGGTAATGGGACTCCTTAGCAGTTACCTGATGCGCACCATTCTGGCCAGTACTGTCATGGTCATGCTCGTATTGCTCGCATTGGCCGGACTATTCGAATTTATCAGTCAGCTTGAAGACACGCAGGGAAACTACGGTGTTCCCCAGGCGCTTTTGTTTACATTACTCCGACTGCCCCAACTTTCGTTTGAGATGATACCGATTGCCGCGTTGATTGGATCACTGCTCGGGCTCGGCGGTCTCGCAAACAATAGTGAACTGGTCGTGATGCGCACAGCGGGATTGTCGGTTACGCGGCTTGCCGGGATGGTCGCGATTTCTGGTGTAGTACTTGTGATCTTTACCGCGGTAATTGGCGAATACATTGGTCCGCCGCTCGACTATTTCGCAAGAACGATGCGTGACGAGGGAAGATATGAGCAAGTAGACAGGGATATCGGTAATGCCGCCTGGGTGAAGGACGGTCAGGTGATACTGCATTTGCAACGGATCAATCCGGAATTTGAATTTGGCGTGCTCTACATGTTTCGCTTTAATGAAGACAACACGCTGAGTTCTATCGCACGAGCAGAAAATTCGGGAATCGACGATTCTGAAAATTGGATCCTGGAAAACTTCCGGGAAACGCGGTTTCGTGATGATGGGGTACAGGTCGTTGAATCATCGCTTGCGATCGAGTCGTTCGACCTAAATAGTGAATTGCTAGGCTTCACACTCGTGAAGCCGGTGAGCCTGTCGGCCCGCGGGCTGATGAGTTACATCAGTTATTTGCGGAAAAACGAACTGAACGCCGGACGGTACGAAACCGAGTTATGGTCGCGAATTTCGAAAACCGTAACCGTCGTCATCATGCCGGTGCTGGCACTTGCCTTCGTATTCGGATCATTACGATCCACGGGATCCGGCAACCGCCTGCTTGTCGGCGTGCTTATCGGACTTGCCTATTTTCTGGCGAGCGAGATGATCGCGAACACGGGCCAGGTGTTTAATCTAAATCCTGCAATTGTCACCTGGCTGCCGTCGATCGCCCTGCTGATGGTGACTGCGCTGGCCTTAAGCCGTGTCAGATAAGAAAGGGTTCTTTTTTGTCGCTCAGAGATATGACGAGGTCCCGTAGGAGCTCGCCCTTTTGGACATGGATGTCGGTATATCGCGGAGCACATGGATGTGCGAGAGCGATGAGCGAGCGACAAACATTGCAGGGCATGTTTAAGACATGCCTTGTAATGTTTGCTAAGGATGAATCAACTACTCCCAACCAAAGCATATCGCCCGGTGGGCCGGGCTCCTACGGGTAATGGCGAAGGCACGTTCCCGAAAGCCGATCGTGCCAGGTAAGGCCGTCCTTATCCCAAAGCTGCCACCAGAATCCGAGGCCAGCCGGCAACCACGAAATGATCGCCGCAAAAAATCTCAAGCTAGCCGCTGCGAAACCGGGTTTGCTGCCGTCGGCTGTTTCTATCCGCAGTCGCCATGACTGCAAGCCCAGCGTCCGTCCGAAGCGGGACCAGAACACGACAAAAAACAGGTACGTGATCAACAGCAAAATCACTTGATAGAGGATGTTTCCGGGATCAACCGGTTGTCCTCCGCGAACAGCGATGAATGGCAATGTGCCAAGAAACATCAAGGCTAGTACGAGCAAGCTGTCGTATAGAATCGCGCCGAATCGTCGGCCCAGACTCGCCGATGTCATCCGCGTATTCCCACGGGGTAGGTCACTACAGTGAACCCCAAAAATCGGCCATTTTCTGGCGCGTAGCTGCATCGGGTAACGTACCGAAACCGGCGCCAAGATTGTCGGCCATGTGATGCGGTTTGCTGGTCCCCGGAATCACACAGGTAACGGCGGGATGGCTGATAATGAACTTGAGGAAAAATTGCCCCCAGCTTTGCGCAAATTCAGTCACCCAGTCAGGCAGTTGCCGATCGCGAACCGCGGAAAACAATCTGCCTTCCATGAACGGACGGTTGATCAGGACCGAAATTCCCAGGTCCTGTGCTAGCGGCAGCACGTGTTGTTCCGCTTCGCGCTCACCCATCGAATAGTTGATCTGCATGAATTGCGGTCTATATTCCTGCATCGCCCTTTCCATCGAGCGGTGTGCCCTCGCCGTGTAATGGGTGATGCCACTGTATCGAATGCGGCCTTCCTCCTGCCATTCGCGGATGGTCGCCATGTGAACGTCAACATCGCGAAGATTATGCACCTGCATCAGGTCGATGACGCCGGCGTTCATCAGGTCGATCGACTTCTGCATCTGCGCCTCTCCGGCTGACTTGCCGTCTATCCAGACTTTCGTTGCCAAAAACAAATCGTTGCGAAAACTGCCGGCCTTAATGATATCGCCAACGATCATTTCAGAACGGCGGTACATGGGTGACGAATCGATTACGCTGCCGCCGCTTGCCAGCAGTTGGTCGACGATTTCCTTGCGAGTTGTGATTTCTTCGGAGGAGCCTGCAATATCGAATACCTCCCAGGTGCCGAGTCCGACAACAGGAATTGATTCGTCAGTACCGGGAATTGGTCGTGTCAGCATTTTCTCGGACTCCGAAAAAGAAAGGTTGGGGGCGAACCCCAGTGCGATCGCTGCATTGAGCACGTCGCGCCGCTTCCACTTCATATTTTTCACGCGGGCGCCGATGCGGACATCGCATCGTCACGGCGTCGATATTCGCGGCCAATCCATCTCACAATCAGCATCCAGATAACGGCAATTGGCAAACACACCAGTGCAACGCCGCTCAGGCCGATACTGCCAATGGATCTTATCGTCCAGGTCGACACAACATCCCAGCCACGGTAAACGGTCGTATCGATGAAATTTTTCGCCTTGTACTTTGCCTCCGGTGAAACGACCGAGTACAGCATGTCACTGGTCGGTTTAGAAAGCCCGAAGCCAAGCGAACGACGCAATATCTGAAATCCTGCAATGACTACGATCGTTGGATTGAATGCAAGTACTGCAAATCCGACAATCGACAGAATCGGAAGCAGGGACAGCGTCCACCCGATGCCGAGCTTTTTGACCGAATGTTTGACGATCAGTAACTGACCGATGAACGATAGTCCGTTGATCGCAGCATCCATGAAAGCAAACACTTGTGTTTGTCGATCCGCACCTTCAAACGTAACGCTGACCATCTGCGCCAGGTACATGTACATCGCGCCGCCAAGGAAATTCGCGCAAAGCAAGGCCATGGCAATCGCCGAGAAATAACGCTGCTCCACCACGAATCTAAGCCCGGCCCAGGCCGTGCCGCCGATCGGCCGCTCGGAATCGACAGAATTTGTTGATGCATTTTCGCGGTCGCGACGGCTGACCCAGCGGCGCAGGCGATAGACACAATACACGCCAAGCAGCAGCAGCAGCGCAGATATTGGCAACAGGTTTTTGAACCCGATCGGTATTACCAGCACGCTCGTCACTAACGGTCCAACGAGCGCTCCAGCGCTTCCACCTGCAGTAATCACACCGAATAAGCGCCGGCTTTGTTGCTTTGTATAGATGTCGGCCATGAAACTCCAGAAAACCGACACCACAAAAAGATTAAAAACGCTGAGCCAGACAAAGAATGCACGGCTAATCCAAAGCAAACTTAAATTGTTATTTTGCGCATAGGAAAATATGACAAAAAAGATCAAAATGTTCGCGATGAAGAAATAATAAACCCAGGGCAGGAATATTCTTCTTGGATACCTGGACGCTACCCAACCGAATACCGGCGTGGCGATAATCATCAACACGAAAGTTCCGGTGAACAACCATGGGATGTTTTGCACGCCGCTGACGATCGCCATTGTTTCCCGAACAGATCGCAACATGAAGTATGCGGACATGATGCAGAAAAAATAAACGAACGACCATGCGACTGCCACCATCTCATCGCGCTCGATTCCAAGGACTCGCGTAACGAAATTCATCGGAAGAGGAATCTTTCCTGGCGGTGGCTCATTCAATGCCTTGTCCGGCCCTGGACTCTGGTCTGGTGCATGTTATCAGCTCGGATTATTGTACTATCGGCAATACCGGCCGGCAGTCGCAGGCGCCAGCAGCGTGTCGATTCCGTCGCCGGTCATCATACAGAGTCATAATAAGAAAGGAGAGGGTGATGGAATTGATTGCAATCGTCACAGGACTGGCCGTCTTGCAGGGTTTCTATTTCGCATTCCAGGTAGGGCAGGCGCGTCAAAAACACGGGATAGATGCGCCGGCGATTTCCGGCAATCCTGACTTCGAGCGTGCGTTTCGCGTACATGCGAACACCATTGAGCAACTTGTTGTTTTCCTGCCGGGATTGTGGATGTTTGGCTACTACGTTAACGCGCAAATCGGTGCCGGGATTGGTGTGTTGTTCATCATTGGCCGTTTCGTCTACCGCAGTGCCTATCTCGGCGATCCGAAAAATCGCACCGCAGGCTTCGGAATTGGCGCGCTCACAATGGTTGTACTGGTCGTCGGTGGCATGATTGGCGCTGGTATGAATTTGATGTAACTGTGCCTGGCCGCTTATCAAGAGATCGCCTGTGCCCCGGCTCGTAACCTTCGAGGATTTGCGGGATCAAAGCCACTCACTCGGACTGTATTGTGTCGAATGTAACCGCTGGGGCGAGGCCAACCTCAACTGGTTGATCGAATCAGGGCGAGGTAGTCGGCTTTTGACCGAATCCCGATTCCGCTGCCGGGACTGCGGTGCAGTCGTGGAAAAACAGCTGCGACCGCCGGTGCCGAAATTGGGCAACGCGGTTGCCTACATATAGGTTTCCAGGCAGGAGCCGGTAACGGCTAGCGATCATAATGCGACAGCGACAGGCCCGACCCCGGATCAACAAAAAGAGGGTTCTCACTAAGTTCAGCGTGTGGCTTTTCATTGCCGCCTCAGCATCGTCTTTAGCGCAAAGCACAGAGCAGCAGATCCTGGGCGAGTGGAAAATGGAACTTCGGATACTCAGGAGTCCCGGGGTCGAGTATTACCAGGAAGATGCGTCAATATTTGTTATCGAAAAGCTGCCAGACGGCACCTTTCGCGTACTCTCGCACATGACTACGCGTGCCGTTGCAGACAGTGAATACCTTCTTGATCGCCCTGAATGTGAGGGAAAGACTGTGTGTATATATGATGATGCGTCGGAGGGGATTGGCCGCTTGATAAATGGCAAATTATTCATCGACTGGATCAGCGAGGGATGGATTGACGATGTGTTCACCATCTCCGGCAACAAAATGAGCGGCGATGATGGTAACGGGCCGATCAGGCTGACCAAGTCGCAATAATCAAGAAAACGAATCGTTTCCGATCGGGCGATATTTTCAGCCAGGCGAACGACTACAAATAGCCCGATCTTTGCGGCAATCATTAATCCCATGAGCGAGCCATCCTCTGGCCAAGCTCACTAAGTCCTACGAAGAAGGCCTGCTGGTTAATCAAGAATTTGCTGAACAGGTTTGGCAACCCTGGTTCGATGGAAGTGTGACCGATGCACATGCGGCAATGGGCTGGTGCCTTATAAGCTAATTGAGAGATAGCTATCCACCGGTTGCTGAAATGACGAATGAGAAACTGACCACTCTTCTGACTGGCGCATTGATCGCCTCAGCACTATGGTTCCGTGTACTGGCAGATGACGCGATTCCGACCAGACAGGTAATAAATACCGCAGACAATACTGAGGTGATTAGTGCTGAGATGAAGTCACCAGAAGAAATTCAGGTCGCGCTGAACGAAACGGACGAGTTCGGCAAGATTTGTACAAACGCCGAGGGATCATTGGTCGAGTGCCTGGAAACTAGCGAAGACACAATATGTATTCGAACACGCGTTGGCGCACATAGCGGCATTAGAATAGATTGCAATACAGATCAGCCAATACTCACAGATCAAGACGGCACGCTACGCGCACATGGCGCGAAATACAGATCGCCTTACTAGCTTCTGAATGGTCGACAGATTTTGCCAGGCGGGCGATTTCGTGACTCGGCCGGTCCTGGACCTCGCCCTGCGGGCGATTTTGTCGAACCGGCCGGTTCTCATCTTGTGTAGGGAGGACCCTACAAAAAAAGCCTGCGATGCAGGCTTTTCTGGTATGGCACTCCCTACCGGATTCGAACCGGTGTTACCGCCGTGAGAGGGCGGCGTCCTGAACCACTAGACGAAGGGAGCAATAATTTCTTTTCTTAACTTTACTATCAAACCCCGGATTTCCCTACCGGATTGACTCGGCCCGTCCTGGGCCTCGCCCTGCGGGTCGCTTCGCGGTCCAAAATCGCTCCCGGCGATTTTGTCGAACCGGTGTTACCGCCGTGAGAGGGCGGCGTCCTGAACCACTAGACGAAGGGAGCCTGGTTGATTGTTTTGCTGCCCCGGTCGCGCGGGGGCTGCTATTATACGGCCGCCTTTCTTAAGCTCAAGCGGAAAATTCTTTTGAAAAACAGCGGGATCCAAAAAGCCTCCAAGCCCAAAATCATTCCGCGACCCTCCCATAACGTATCCCGGGACGAGATCTCAAATAGCGCGCTCAAGGTACTGTATCGGCTGCATAAATCTGGTTTCCAGGCGTTCCTTGTTGGCGGTGGCGTCAGGGATGCATTGCTTGAGCTGCATCCCAAGGACTTCGATATTGCGACCGACGCGCATCCGGAGGAAATACGGGCGCTGTTCGCCAACTGCCGGCTCATCGGGCGCCGGTTTCGGCTGGCGCACGTTCGTTTTGGCAGGGAAATTATCGAAGTGGCCACCTTCCGTGCCGCTACCGACGGCAATGAAAAGCATGCGGATGTCGCGCACGACCATGCGGGGCGAATCCTGCGTGATAACGTCTATGGCAGCATCGGCGAGGATGTCTGGCGACGGGATTTCACCTGCAACGCCTTGTATTACAACATCGCCGATTTCAGCATCTGGGATTACGCCGGAGGTATGGATGACATCAAGCGCCGCCGGCTGGTATTGATCGGCGATCCTGACAAACGACTCCGCGAGGATCCGGTGCGCATGCTCAGGGCGGTGCGGTTTGCGGCCAAGCTCGACTTCACAATTGATCCGAGTGTCCGTGACTCGATCGCGAAGCATGTCGGCTTGCTACAGAACGTGCCAGCGGCAAGATTGTTTGATGAGTTTCTGAAGCTCTTCCAGACAGGTCATGCTGAACAGACGTTCGTGTTGTTGTGGAAATTCAAACTTTTCGGGGAGCTATTTCCGGACACGGACAAAGAGCTCAGTCAGGACAAGAAATTCGGCAAATTCGTGCATGCCGCACTTGTCAACACCGACCAGCGGGTTGCAGACGGCAATTCGGTGACACCGATGTTTTTGCTGGGTGTGTTTCTTTGGTTGCCAGTGAAGAAACTTGCTGAGCAAATGCGCTCGAAAGAAAAGATGTCGGAAACACAGTCTCTCGCGCTTGCCGCTTATCAGATTTCAGGACAACAGCAGTCACGGATTTCATTACCGCGCCGATTCACCGCGCCAATGCGTGAAATGCTGGCAATGCAGCCACGATTCGACGTACAAAAAGGAAAGCGTGCCTGCAATCTGCTCGAACATCGGCGTTTCAGGGCCGCCTATGACTTCATGATGTTGCGCGCCGAAGTTGGCGAAATCGACATCGAGACCGCACATTTCTGGACCGATGTTCAAAAACAGAATGCCGATGAGCGGAGCGAGAGTTTTGGCATAAGCCAGACAGCCAAGACTGGCAAACACAGGCGGCGGCCACGGCGGCGACGAAGTCAAAATTCAACGCAGCCATGAGCGCGGCGCACTGGTGGCCGATCTACATTGGCATTGGCAGTAATCTCGAGTCACCCGAAGCTCAGGTCAGGCAAGCCATTGCTTCCCTGGGAAATCTGCCGCAGAGCATCCTCGTCAGTGCATCGGGGCTTTATCGTTCAGCGCCGATGGGCCCGTCCGGGCAGCCCGATTTTATCAACGCCGTCGCCGCGTTATTGACGCAGACCAAAGCCCACGATCTGTTGCAGCAGTTGCAAAATCTTGAGCGCAAGCAGGGGAGGACGCATGACATTGAGCGCTGGGGCCCACGCACGCTGGATCTGGATCTGCTCGCCTACGCCAGCGAGATCATCAATGAGGATGACCTTATCGTGCCACATCCGGGCATTGCCGATAGAAATTTTGTATTGTTACCCTGGCAGGAGATTGCACCGTATTATCGCGTGCCGGGTTGCGCAGAGATCGCTGCGATGGCCGCAAGTATTTCAACAACGGAACCGCGCATAGAACGCATTGGTTAATAATAGTGGCTGTCCAGGAGCTCAAAAAAGAGAGCAATGCCCCTCGCTACATCGTCGTCGAGGGACCGATCGGTGTCGGTAAGACCCGCCTTGCGACCCGCCTTGCCGAGAGTTTCTCTGGCGAACTCATGCTGGAGCAAATTGAACAGAACCCGTTTTTGGAACAATTCTACAAGTCACGACGTAGCGCGGCGTTACCGGCGCAGCTGTTCTTTCTGTTTCAACGCGCCCGGCAACTGGAGGAGCTGCGGCAGTCCGATATGTTCGCGCCGCTGCGAATTGCGGATTTTCACATTGCAAAGGACAGGATCTTTGCCGAATTGAATCTGAGCCCTGACGAGCTACAACTGTACAATCAGATAGTTGACAAGCTGGATATAGAAGTTCCGGAACCCGACCTGGTTGTGTATCTGCAGGCGTCAGTCGACACTCTGATGATGCGCATAACACAGCGAAGTATTTCTTATGAAAGAATGATCGATCGTGCATATATGGAAAAACTCACGGATGCGTACGCTCGCTATTTTCACAGTTACGATGAGGGGCCGTTACTGATTGTTAATGCGTCCTCCATCGACCCGGAAAGAAATGATGCGGATTACGACGCGTTGTTTGAACAAGTCACCCGAATTAGCGGTGGCCGGCATTTTTTCAATCCAGCTTCCACAATCGCTTTCGCCTGAGCAATGGCCGGTATGATTGTCCCAGGCAACTCAAAGTGAACTGAATGTATACACAACTCGAACAGCGCGGCATGACGGAACCGCCGGTCAACGTCGCGACATTGCAAAAAATGCGGGCGGATGGCGAAGCGATCGCCTGTTTAACGGCATACGACGCCAGTTTCTCCATGCTCGTCGATGCCGCCGGTACCGACCTGGTTCTGGTGGGCGATTCATTGGGCATGGTGATCCAGGGTCACGACACGACCGTACCCGTCACCGTTGCCGACATCATTTATCACACGAAAAATGTTGCGCGTGGGCTCAGGCGGGCATTCCTTGTGGCAGATATGCCATTCATGAGTTATGCCGATCCCGGGCAAGCGCTGGAGAATTCGGTATTGCTGATGCAGGAAGGTGGCGCCATGATGATCAAGCTTGAGGGCGGTGACGGCCAGCTGGAGATTGTCGAGCATCTTGCAAAGCATGACATTCCGGTGTGCGCGCATATCGGCCTCAAACCGCAGTCCGTACACAAGATCGGTGGATTCAGAGTGCAGGGCCGGGAACCGAAACAGGCGAAGAAAATGCTCGACAGTGCCAAGCGCCTGCAGGGTTGCGGCGCAGACATCGTATTGCTCGAATGTGTGCCCAACGAGGTCGGGGAAGCAATTCATAACGGCATCGATCTGCCGGTCATCGGCATCGGCGCCGGCCCACATGTCGACGGTCAGATCCTGGTGTTGTACGACATCCTGGATATAACGCCCGGGCGCACACCAAAGTTTGTCAGAAATTTCATGACCGGTACGGATACGCCGCTGGACGCAATTCGTAGTTACGTCAAAGCAGTGAAAGATCGCAATTATCCGGCGCCCGAGCATTGTTTTTCCTGATTCTATCCCTTTATTAGTTTATTTCTCAGACCGCGAGCCGCAATCCTTTGCAAGAAATCAGCACAACCGCAGCACTGCGCGAGCAATTGAGTGAATGGCGCCATGCAGACGATCACATCGCGCTGGTGCCAACCATGGGCAATCTTCACGATGGTCACTTAAGCCTGGTCAGACTTGCTCGCAAATATGCTGAACGTGTCGTCGTTTCTGTGTTCGTTAATCCCACACAATTTGGAGAAGGCGAAGACTTTAAGGACTACCCGCAGTCACTGGAGCGCGACAAGCGGCAGCTCAAACGATTGAATACCGATCTGCTGTTCGTTCCGGATGTAGAGACGATGTATCCGTTTGGCATCGATAACGCGACTTCGGTGACCGTTCCTGCACTGACCGATGATCTATGCGGTTCGTTTCGGCCGGGTCACTTCGATGGAGTGACGTCAATCGTCAGCCGCTTGTTTAGCCTGGTACAACCTGACGTCGCGGTCTTCGGTCAGAAGGACTATCAACAGCAGCTTGTCATTCGCCGGCTGACAGAAGACTTGAGTTTGCCAATCAAAATTATTTGCGGTCCAACACAACGCGACGAAGACGGTCTGGCACTAAGTTCGCGAAACCAGTACCTCGACCATAAGGAACGGGCGATCGCACCGGATCTCTTTGCAATCCTCAAGGGTATTGGCGCGGACCTCGAATCCGGCAAAAGAGACTACAACGACCTCGAGGAGCATGCAGTCTCTGATTTACGAAAACTGGGCTTTGAACCCGAATACGTGAGCATTCGCCGGGCAGAAAATCTCGGTATGCCGGACCGTGACGATGATGAATTGGTGATTCTTGCCGCGGTAACGTTAGGGAAAGCGCGATTGATCGACAACGTCATCGTGCGCATTTAGGAATCGCCCGCTAACGCCTCGCGGGCGGTGTCAAATGTTGCCCGGTCTTCGGCTGTCGGTTGCGGATACTCCAGCCCGATACCGCCAAGTGCGTCGACAATGATTTCTGCAACACAGGCGCGGGCGTAGGGTTTGCTGTCTGCAGGTATGGCGTACCAGGGTGCCCAGGGTCGTGAGGTAGCGTTCAATGCGTCTTCATAGGCTTGCATATAGTCATCCCAGAATGCTCGTTCGCGGACGTCCGCGGCATTGAACTTCCATTGTTTTTCCGGCACATCGAGGCGGTTCAGGAAGCGCGCCTTTTGTTCTTCTTTCGAAACATGCAGCCAGAACTTCACGATCATCGTGCCGTTCCTTGCCAGGTGTTTTTCCAGGTCCTGAATAGATTCGAATCGTTGTTCCCAGATCGTGTCCATGTTGATCGTATCTGGTAAGTGCTGTGCCTGCAGAATTTCCGGGTGAACCCTCACGATCAACACTTCTTCATAGTGACTGCGGTTGAATATTCCGATGCGGCCGCGTTCCGGCAGGCTGCATGTGGTCCGCCACAGAAAATCATGATCAAGGTCCCTGCTGGTCGGCTGCTTGAAGCTGAATACCTGGCAGCCGGCCGGATTGATGCCCTCCATGACCGCGCGGATCGTGCTGTCCTTGCCAGCGGCATCCATCGCCTGAAACACCAGCAGCACAGCATGTCGATCGTCGGCGTACAACGCCTTTTGCAGGCGATCGAGTTTTTTGATCGCCTTTCTCAGTCTGCGTTTGCTGCGCCATTTCCCCTTGCCGGGATCTGTCGGCGCATCTGCGACGCGAAAACTGCCGTCATGGGGGACGAGGTATTTCGACTTTGGTGCTTTGAACATTTATCCGTCCATGTCTGTCAAGATTTTGTTTGGGTGCCGTCGGCGCTGGTACCCGAATGTTGCTCAAGTGCCCATCGCACGTGCGCGTTAACCATGGGTGAGTCACCATCCTGCCTGGCTTGTAATGCCGCCACAATTTTCTCGTCTTGGTCGGCGTTGCCCAGTGCGACTGCGATATTACGCAGCCATTGCTCATAACTGATTCGCCTGATCGCGCTACCCTCGGTTTTTCGCAGCCATTCTTCTTCGCTCCACGAAAAGAGTTCTGTCAATTCAACATCGTCGAGTTCATGCCGTGGTGCAAAATCTGCTTCATCCGTCCTGACGGCGAACTTGTTCCATGGACAGAACAGCTGGCAGTCATCACAGCCATAAATTCGATTGCCGATCAGCTTTCTGTGCTCAACCGGGATTTCACCTTTAAGCTCGATCGTCAGATAGGAAATGCAACGTCGCGCATCGAGTTCGTAAGGGCCAACGATGGCGCCAGTCGGACACACGTCGATACAGGCGCGGCAGGTGCCGCAGAGGCTGGATTCAGGTTCGTCTGGCGGCAATTCGATATTGGTATAGAGCTCGCCGAGGAAAAACCAGGAGCCAGCGTCCCGATTAATCAGGTTCGTGTGCTTGCCGATCCAGCCGAGGCCGGCCTTTTCCGCAAGCGGTTTCTCAAGTACCGGTGCACTATCCACGAAAACGCGATAACCGAGGGGCCCGATTCTTTCTTCGACGCGTTTGGCGAGTGCACGCAGTCGTCCACGCAAAACTTTGTGGTAATCGCGGCCGAGCGCATATCGTGATACGTACGCCTTGCTGGGATGGTCGAGCAGCGCTTTGGCGCTTTCCTGATCATCAGTCAGGTAGTCCATACGTGCGCTAATGACGCTCAGGGTGCCAGGCACCAGCAGGTCGGGCCGGCTGCGCTTCTCGCCGTGTCGCGACATGTAGGACATTTCACCGTGAAATTTTTTTGCCAGCCATTCGGTGAGGCGTTTTTCTGCATGTTGCAAATCGATATCGCTGAATCCGATTTGCTGAAATCCGAGCGCTTCTCCCCAGCGACGAATATCGTCGGCAAGATTTGTTGAGTCCTGAGTGAATTGTTGGGACGACTGATTCAATAACGGATACCTTGATTTCTGCCAGTATAATTGCATCCTTTGCTGAACCCTAAGTCCGACCCTAGCGGGAGCCAAGTGCGCCAGTGAATTTACCGGCCGAAATCTATTCTGCAGAAAGCGTGCGTGCGATTGACCAGGTCGCGATCAACGATGCCGGAATATCAGGTTATGCGCTGATGACTCGGGCGGCGGAGGCGGCGCTTGATGAGGCCCAGGCACGATTTCCGGCTGCAAAACGCTGGCAGGTCATTTGTGGCAGCGGCAACAATGGAGGCGATGGATTCGTGCTTGCACGCCTGGCGGCGGCAAGGGGAATTGGTGTATCCGTTCTCACGATGTCATCACCCGAATCCATGGCAGGCGATGCGGCGACTGCCTTCCAGGATTTCGCTGCCGAGGGCGGCGCGGCTGCGACCTATGCAGGATCTCTCGATAGTGAAGCTGAGCTGCTGGTGGATGCACTGTTGGGCAGTGGCCTGGATCGCGACCTTGAGGGTCGTTTTGCCGAAGTCGTTGACGCTATCAACGGGCATGTCGCGCCTGTCCTGGCGCTCGATTTGCCATCCGGGCTGAATGCCGACACTGGCAGCGTGATGGGTATTGCTATACAGGCAGACCTGACAGTGACTTTTGTCGGCCTGAAGTGTGGCCTGTTTCTGAGGCAAGGACCGGCCTGCGCCGGTGATTTGCGTTTTGCCGGTCTCGATATCCCGGCCGAGTGTCGCGCAACGCAACAAGCCGTTATGCAAAGGATCGGGGACGATTCCATCAGGATCCTGCGGGCTCCAAGGAAAAGAGATGCGCACAAAGGTGATTTCGGCCATGTCCTGGTCGTCGGCGGCGGGCCGGGAATGTCCGGCGCCGTTCGCCTGTGCGGTGAAGCAGCCCTCAGAAGTGGCGCCG
>SMVA01115015.1_pt1 | contig 19905 bp, 15 predicted proteins | sample 2456451 | NCBI WGS metagenome assembly SMVA01 (sample SAMN11095933, study PRJNA526329) | marine sediment metagenome | biome: Marine sediment; feature: Surficial sediment; material: Deep marine sediment; isolation source: Hadal surficial sediment | place: Pacific Ocean | collected 2014-05 | depth... | reverse complement strand
ATTTCCCTGTTTTAAGAACCTGGCCATCTTAAGGGCATTTTCCACCGCCTCGGCGCCAGAGACGGTATAAAAGATTTTCCCCGGAAGGCCTATGAAATCAACTAGGCGTTTAGTTACTTTTTCCTTAAGCGGATAGACCGCTTTGGAAAAGGCCAGGGGAAATTGGTCTAACTGGTTTTTTATCTTATCCTTTATATGGGAGTCACTAAGACCAAAGGTGGCGTGAAAAGTTAAGGAGCAGAGATCGGTAATGGCCTTTCCCTCTTTTGTGATTAAAGTATTTCCCGAACCACTTTTAAAATGGATAAATTGATCGGTGTCTTGTTTACTCCATGTGAAGTAAAAGGGGTAGTCCATTAGTTAACCTTGGAAAAACTTCCGTCTTCCAGATTGAAATTATGTTCCAAAAAGTTTTGATCGTAAACCGGGCATCCTCGCCAAAAAGAGAAATATTTGTCATAAAAATCGGCAACCGCCCCCCCGCACGTCATAGACGGGTCTTGCGCCCCACTTTGGAAGTGGGAGCAAATGGATTTGGGGTATCCATCATGGTCCATGAGGAGCTCTTTCATCTCCTGGGCATTGTTGACTTTTTTGATCTTTTCCTTCAAGAGGTCATAGCGAACAAAGGTAGTGCTACTTAGGGATTCTTTCATCTCAATGGGCAGGGTGGCCTCTCCCAGGCAATGATTGGTGTGAAAGACTTCCCCGGTATTTCCCGCCTCAATAGCTGCCACTTTTTCGGAAACCTCCGGGGTGATCTCCCAATGCTCTCCAATTTCTGGAGAGGATAGAAGATAATTATGTCCTGAGGTTACAGGTGAGCTAAGCAGGGTTTTTCTCATCTCATCCAGGGTAGTGTGTTCGAGCACCTTTCTTATAAGCACCGGCCAGATTAATCCAATCTTGGCATTTCGGGTGTTGATATTATTCACCCCAATAAGATTTAAAGAGGTATTCACCCCCATCATGCCCACACAGCCTACAAGTGAAAATAATAAGGATTCAGGTTTGTTTTCAACCTTTGGAACATGGATGACACTTACATAGTCTTTTGCCGTTCCGTGCATATCCCAGGTTTGGCCGGAAATTGTTTTCTTATCTCGTGCTACGTGGAGAGTCGAACAACCTTCTTCAGGCAGTTCGATATCTCTAAAATCGGTATAGTTGTTTAAAATAACAAGATCCTCAAGCGGAAGGTTGGCCCCAACGGATATACCCCTTAGTTCATCGGCCAAGTCTTTAGAAAATGCCTCGGAAACGCTAAATTGTTCTAAGGCAAGATTTTTGAGGTCTCTTTTTAGCGCCGGATTTCTCGCGAGCATCAGCTCGGTTCTAATTTCCACCAGCTCTTTAATGCCCTGGCGAAACTCTTCACCATGTTGATGGCCCCATTCTTGATAGGTTTTTCCTGATTCATATTTAATATAGGGAAATGAAAAATCACTCATTTATAAATTCCTCCATAGAACTTCTAGAGGGACAAACAATAAATCCAGCTCCCGAGGGTTTAAAAAGCTCGGCCACATGAGTTGGGATATCACCTTCAAAATATCCAATTCCGCCAGATATCTCATTCACTCTTATTGGGTATTTTGCCAGTAAGGCCTGTAATTTAGCATTAAATTCTTCTTTTAGTGCAATAAATTCCTGGTGGTTATTATTCACCTTTTTCATTACTTCGACATAGGCGCCAAAAGAGAACTCATCTCCATCCCAGGTGCTGATTAACATTAGAGGCTTGGGTAGAAAGAAGGTCCTGGTTAAAAAACAAATTCCTGCCTGACCGCCTAGAAAGCTAAAACCACAATCAGGTTTAACCACATGGGAGATGAAATAATTTTCGTTGCTGTAGCGATATACTGATGAGGCGGTTTCATTAAAGACTAAGGGAACCTTATACTTATCACATAATGAGCGAAGGCCATTTAAGAAATCAAGGGAGACCTTATACATTATTTTCTGCATTATAGGTTCAATCCAAACACTATGATAGGTGCCATTTTTTAACTCATTTTCAACTTGCGATAGAATTTCACTATCATTATCACCGCTGGGAGCATTTAACTTTTGAACAGGAAAATAGGGATCGTCTGCTAAAGAGAGAGAACGGGCCAGAGCACTTCCCTCGCCAAAATAATGTCCGGAAAAAGTTAAGAGCTTGTTGTTTTTAGGATAGTCCTCACTGGTTTTGTATTTATACCAAATTGATTTAACCAGTTTGTCCACACACTCAGATTGGCCTGAAGTCGTATACCCATGTCTTAAATCCTCTGGTAAAAGCGAGAGGATGTCTTTTACATCGGTTAAAAAACTTTCACTAACCACATTGGAAAGGCAAACCTTGTTAACCATTACAGGTAAGCGCTTTTTAATAAAATCCATATTGAGATCTATTATGCCAAGGGGAGATGATGGCCCCTGGGATAGATTTAACTGGGGTTTTTTCCATCGAATGAGTTGGGAATAACAGATGACATCCCGATAGGCAGAAAAATCAGGGTAGTCTTCAGATATATAGTAGTTCTCAATTGCACCAAGTGAGAAATTAATCTTTAACATATAGGCGGCAAGACGGTCGCGGTTTCTTCCGTGGATTCTTTCAAAGCCTTCAAGATCGGCCATCAGGTTAAAGGCATATTTAAGATCACGCCCCATTCCTTTTCCTTGATAATCAGGAGAAACCGTAGTGTCGATCATGTAGAGCGTTTTTTTATCTTCAAAATAAGAATCTCGCCTGAGACCCCTTTCTAAAGGATGGTGATACATGGGGGAGGCAAAAGTAATACCCCGAATCTCTCCTTCGTGTTCGGCCAATAGGGCCAGGCCATCAAACTCATAGATTACATTTTTAAAGTTTTTAATATCAGTTTGTCTCGCCTTTTCATAAACCTCGTTTTGCAATATTTGAATTTTGTCTTGGTAGAGGTCAAACAATTCTTTATCTACTAGATGAAGGTTACACTGATGTTTTTCTTCAAAGTATAGTTTTAACTTCTCAAACCCGCTCTTATCGATCCCTCTTCCCTGGACTTCACTAAGTTTGTTATCTAGTAAAAACTCATGCCGATCATAATGGGGCTTCATGTTTTGTCTTGGCACTTGAAGCGTTTTACCTGCATATTCCGCATTTTCATAGACTTCCATGAAAACGCTAATAAGGTTATTGAAAAGATAATCTAGGTCTGCTGATCTATAGCCTAGATTTAACCTAAATCTTAAGGTCTTCGCTCCCGCCGGATAATACAATAAGGAGTGATCAAATCGCGCCCGGATGAGCTTATCTAAATACTCTGTCTCTATTACATCAAAGGCAAAGGCCAATCCCATGGCCCGAGGCCTTTCAATATATTTTGAAAAACGCTCAATAAATTTATCGAGCCTGGTGTGGACTTTGTTTTCAAGCTCTATGATTTGTTCTTGAAATTGATCGAGGATAAAACCATGTAGGTAACCTCTGATAGTTGAGACAACAGAGTATTCTTCTTCTATATCATTCTTTTCATGAGACAGAACAATCCCAATTTGTGCTTTTTTAGCGCAAATTAAATAATCTGGTTCAAGGTCAAGTTCAAACATTTTATGCCAGAAAAATTCTCTTCCAAGATGAAAGCCTGTTTGAACTTCATCAAAAATAATCGGCACCCGAAATGATTTGGCCAGAAGAAGCAGGCCTTTAAAAAACCTGTTGGACCCATAATGGTCTCCGCCTTCACATTGCATAGGCTCGACAATAATGGCATAGACTTCACCAGTTAGTAGGTGCTCGCGAACATTAGTTAAGGATTTGACTTCCTTTGCAATTAAATCAGCGTCTTTCCAATCTTTTAAATCTATTTCATCAGAATATTCCCAATTTTCAGGTAGGCAAAAGTCTTTGGCGGGCGCATTAGACCAGGTCTCTTCCCATCCCTTTAAATGAGGACGGCAGATTTCATTGTTAACCATGGAAGGAAAGGGAGAGTATAAGGTTAAAAAGTCAGGCCATTCAAAAGGTTCCCTTTTAGAAGGATTCCAGGTTGAAGAAAGGGTTATTTGCATCCGCCCATGAAAAGAACCTTTAAAGGCCAGGACCTTTTTGGCATTTTTGTTCACTCTTTTTTTATAAGCAAAACCTAGAGCGATCTCATTCGCCTCAGCGCCGGAGTTGGCAAAGGTAGCATATTGGTTTTCCCAACCAGTTTTTCTTTTTAAAAATGCTTCGAAGGATTTTCTGAGCTTTTTAAAATGGGGGGAGCTCTTATCATTTAAGTGAGCTTCCAGGTGATGGGCAACACCAAAAAATATAGAGGGGTTAAAACCCAGGCCCAAGGTAGCGATTTGCGAGGCCGCATCCATTAAACCATTAGTCTCGCCATTTCTGGCCTCCACCCCCAGATAGGGGCCAAAAGATTCTTTTAAATCCGTGAGGAAATGTTTCTTTTCCGCGGGAATTAAATCATTGGCGTAAAATTGCGCAAGTTTTTCTTTGGCAAAATCTTGATCATCTTTTTGGGTTAGCTTCATTTATAAACCTTATGAATTTATTTTTTCCCATAGGAATTCTTGGAACTCATCCCCATGGGCCTTAAGCATTTTAGGGAACATGGAAATAGGGGTCATCCCGGGAAAAGTATTTATCTCATTGAGATAGATATGGCCGTCTTTTGTTATGAAAAAATCAACACGTGCCAAATGTCTTATGCCCAGGCCTTTAAAGGCCTGGATCGAAAAGTCTTTTAAAACAATCTTGATCTTCTCATCTAAATCTTGGGCCTTAGTTTTGGTGGTAACTTTGCTGGTATCATCGTATTTTTCTTTATAGGTATAAAAAGTATCATTTAATACAATTTCACCTGGGTCAGTGGCCACAATTTTTCCACCCATCTCATAGACCGCCACTTCAAGCTCTCTTCCCTTAATTACTTTTTCTAAAAGAACTTGAGAGGAGTACTTAAAGGCCTCATCAATGGCATCTTCTAGTTTTTCTTTTTTATCAATTAAAAAACATCCAATGGAAGAGCCTTGAGAAGCGGGTTTGACAAAAACCTCTCCCCACTGATCAAAAACTTCGCCTGCAAGCTCTAAGTTTTTATAACTCAGAGATTTATAGGGGGTAACTGGAATATTTAAAGATTCAAGCCAAAGCTTGGTGGTGATTTTATTAAAACAAATACGAGAGGCCTCAGGCCCGGCCCCAAGGTAGGGGATTTTTAGCAAGTCTAAAAAGGCCTGCACGTCTCCCGTTTCTCCAGGAGGCCCATGGATACAGGGAATAATATAATCGGGGTCTTTTAAACTATTAAAGAGGTCGTCTTTTTCAGGGGAGAGTTTTAGTTCTTTAATCGTTAGGTCTAAATTGGGTATTCCAGAGAGGATCTTTTCAATATATTTGGCCGAGACAAGAGATATCTCATGTTCTGGGCCGCCTCCACCACAAAGAAGCAAGACTCTTTTTTTTTGCATTTTTAATCCCTTAATTTGGGCGGAACTTTTAAAGCATCAAGTTCCAAGAATTTATTCTTTAAATCATCAATGCTGATGGATTCAGATGTTTTTGAACCATAGGCCCTCATACTTACTGAATTCCCTTCCATCTCCCGGTCACCGACAACTAGCATAAATGGAATTTTTCCTTTTTGAATCTGTCTTGTTTTATAGCCCATGGATTCATTCCGGTCATCTACACGAACTCGAAGTCCTAGTGATTTAAGTTCACGACATAAATTATTGGCAAATTCCATGTGGGATTCATTGCGTACAGGAACAATAACTGCCTGATCGGGTGCCAGCCAAAATGGATAGGCCCCACCAATATGTTCTAGATAAATGCCAAAAAATCTCTCAAGAGAACCTAAAAGTGCGCGGTGAATAACTACCGGTCTTTCATCTTCCCCATTTTGATTAGTAAATTTTAAGTTAAACCTTTCAGGTAATTGGAAATCAAGTTGTATTGTTCCAAGTTGAAAGTAACGGTTCAAAGCATCAGCGATTTCCAGGTCAATCTTTGGGCCATAAAACGCCCCATCACCTTCATTAATTGTATATTCTTTTCCAGAAGCGTCTAAGGCCTTTTTTAGGGCATCTTCAGCAATGTCCCAAACGGCATCATCTCCAACTTTTTTTTCAGGTCTGGTAGAAAGAAGAATTCGAACATCCTTGAAATTAAAATGGTCGTAGCACATGAAAAACATCTCTATTAATTCAAGGATTTCATCTTGAATTTTATCCATGGGTAAAAAGATGTGAGCATCGTCTTGGCAGAAGGTTCTTACTCTCGTGAGTCCGGCCAAACTCCCCGAAGCCTCGTTGCGGTGTAATCTTCCAAAGTCTGCATACCTTAAGGGAAGGTCTCGATAAGAATATTTAAAATGAGAAAACATGAGCATGTGGCATGGACAATTCATGGGCTTAACCGCAAATTCTCTATTTTCAACATGGGTAAAAAACATGTTTTCGTGATAGTTTTCGTAATGTCCACTAGTATGCCATAGCTCAGTATCTAAAATCTGAGGGGTGATAACTTCATCATAGCCATATTTTACGTAGATTCTTCTGATGAAATCGATCAATGAATTATAGACAAATGAACCCTTAGGCATAAAGAAGGGAGATCCAGGCGCAACTTTATCAAATAGGAAAAGATCTAATTCTTTACCTAGCTTGCGGTGATCTCGTTTTTTTGCTTCCTGCAAAAAGTTTAGGTATTGCCTAAGCTCTTTTCGATCTTCAAAACAAGCAGCATAAATTCTCTGGAGCATTTTATTGGAAGAATCTCCCTTCCAATAGGCCCCGGCAGTATGCAGTAGTTTGAAATTGCCCGGCAGATCCCTAGTCGTATTAACGTGTGGCCCACGGCATAAGTCGGTGAATTCTCCTTGGGAGTAGCAGGTAATGACCTCGCCCTCTGGAAGATTTTCGATCAAATCGACTTTAAGTTCCTGTTTTTCCTTGGAAAAGAACTCAATGGCCTCCTCTTTCGTCATCTCTTTACGGGTGATTTCTAGGTTTTCCTTGATTATTGTGCGCATCACATCTTCTATTGTGGGAAGATCTTCATCAGTTAGATGGTAATCCATATCAATATCGTAATAAAATCCATTATTTATGACGGGCCCAATGCCTAATTGCACATTTTGATCTGGGTAGAGCCTGGTGATCGCCTGGGCCATTAAATGGGCAGTGGAATGGCGGATAGTATCGATATCAAATTTAGACATAGGTAAGTTCCTAATTATATATAAGGTTGGGCACAAGGTATCAATTTGGCCCCATTAAATCAATTACTTAAGCCTAAAAATATTACTTTTTACACTCTTATTTTTGACTGCAAGCGGGGTGGTATGGTACTTTTTATTAGGGGCCTAGCTAGGGGGGTACATATGACAAACATTACTGAAGAATTTATGAGTGACCCTTCTCTTGCGTTCCTTAAAATGGACAAAGAGGCAGGACACCCAGACAGCTATGAATTATCCAAGGCCAACTATCAACTGGCCAAAATCCATTACGATAAAGGTGATTTAGGAAAAGCAGAAACGTATTTTCTACGCGCTTTAAGACTTGCTGAAAGTCCAAGAGATATCTTTGCCAAACTAAAAATTCTGGGATTTTTAATTAGAATCTTTTCTGAAAAATTGGAATATGAAAGGGCCCAAGAATACATTTCGTTGGCGGAGCAAATTGTTGAAGATTCAGTGAAATTTCTAGGTTCTCTCAATGCGGAGTATTTTTACAATTTGGCCGTTATTAAAAATTATAGTGGTGATTTCGAAGATGCCAAAGATAACTTTTTAATGGCCTATAAAAAATCTAAAGAAGAAAACGAGCCAGAGCTGCTAGCAAAATGTCTGCTTGCTCTTTCTGCCAATTATTACAATAGAAAGGATTTTACCGAGTCGCTTGAGACTCTTGATCAACTTAAGGAGCTTTTAACTATTTTGAACAAGAGTTACCTTAATGGGGCAATGAATTTTCAATACGCCAAAATATATCTAGGACTAGACCGTTTTGAAGAGGCGCTAACTTATTTCACCAAGGCCAACTACTATCTTCAAGATAAAAAATGCTGGAATCTTTTTGGTTATATCCAACTAGGCAAAGGACAAGTTTATAAACGAAAAGGTGAATACGATAAGGCCTTAGTGTTTTTTAAGTTTGCCCAAGAGGCCCTTGATAAGAATTGCTTTAAAAGATTGAACTCCCTGTTGGAACAAGAAGTTCAAGACGTAAATGATAGTAGTATCGATTTCTACCTCGACCGTACCAATCGAAAAGTGCATGAAAGAACCCTTGGAACCATTGATTTTAAACATCGTTTTGTCCTTTTAGAGATCTTATATCTATTGGCCAAAAACTCTGGAACTTATTTCGATAAGGAAAAACTTGCCAAGGCAATTTGGAAGGATGAATACAATCCTCTTATTCACGATAAACTTATTTATACTAGTGTGAGTCGCCTTAGAAAATTAATCGAGCCTACCATTGATGGTCCTGATAAAGAGAAAAGAGGCTCTAAAAGAAAATACATCATCCGAGGAAAAGATGGTTATACTTTTAATCCTGACGTGAAAATCCGATTTCATATGGAGCCAAAAGTAACCGTAGGAAAAACCATTGGAAACGTCGAACTTGGTTCTCCTGTTTAGGGAAATGTTTAATTTAAGGCTCCTATTATCAGGTCTCCTTTTATTTTCCCCCATAACTTTTGCCAAAACAAAGGTCATCACCTCAGACGTTGCCTTATATAGGGTTGGTGATGAAATTACTTTCTTATCCGACATTAGAGTCGGCAGAAAAGATCTTATTAAATTTCGTTGCTTTCAGTCTAAGGTGCTTCTTCTTCCCGCCCTAGGACTAGATAAGGCGAGCTTAAAAACGGTCCCATCTATAAATAAAATAAGGAAATTTGATAAGGAATCCAAGAACTTTTTAAAAAAGATTATTCTAATGAAAAAGGCCTTGGTGCATGTTGAAAAACAAGGCCGTAAATTTGGAAAAAAATATCTTAAATATTTTGAAAAACATAAATGCCTAAATTCTCCCTTTCGTACTTGGTCAAAAACGCTTCAGCAACTGGTTACCGTTGAGCTGTACTTTCAGGAGAGGTTTAAAAAGGGATCTTCCCATGTTCCCATAAAAAGCTATGACCCCAAAACTTGGGAAAATGTGAAATTCTATCTGCTCTCCCTTGATAAAAAAATTCCTCACAATGTATTTTTTTAATGTAAACTTAGGGGATTCAACTACTTCTGGAACGCTCACTCCAAAGCTCCTTTTGCGAGTCTCCCAGCTCGACATGGAATTTGATCCCAGTCCCTGGTCTCCCAAAACCTGGGAGAAGCTTCCAGACGAGGCCTTTGAGGCCCTTTTTCTTCTTACTGAGAGAGATTTACTGCTGGGAATAGCAGTTTTTAGGACTTCTCCGGAAGAGGGACTGGCACATCTTTTAAAGTTTTTGATTACTCCCGCGAGGCGAAGAGAGGGGCTAGGCGAATTGCTGCTGGCCAAGGCCTTTGATATTCTAAGGGGCCAAAAGCTTGAAAAAATATACTTAGAAGTGGAAAAAGGTAATCCCGCCTTCCTCCTTTACCGCAAAATGGGCCTGGAAAAGATCCATGAAATAGCTGATTTTTATGGCCCAGGTCGACCAGGGTTAGTAATGATATCCAATAATTAACACATCGCACCTGTCCTTCGTTAATATTTACACAGCTGCTTATAAAATTGCCTTTGGGATAAGTCTTTGGTATATCATTTCTTGTCTTTAAAAGATTATTTTATTTTTTAGGGCGGTTTTCGTTGAATCCGCCCTTTTTTTTTGTGGTTAGATGGAAATAAAAGAAGAAAGAACCGGGATCGAGCTTAAATTTTACAATCTTTGTCAAAAAGTGGCCGAAGAGCAAAATCTCAAACTCTATGACGTGGAATATCTGCCGGGAAGTGGCGAGCTTAGAGTTTATATCATGGATGAAAAGACTGGAAGCGCAGTTTTAAATGATTGCGTGAAAGTAGATAGGGCCTTTGACTCTTATCTAGAGGAAGATTGGGTTCCTGAAACCCTGACGTTGCAAGTCTCTTCCCCTGGCCTGTTCCGCAAGCTTAATACCTTGGAACATTTTGAAGCGGCCATCGGAAAAGAAGTTAAACTGCAACTGGGCAAGCAGTTGGGGCAGTTATTTGCAGGTGCCCCAAAAAAAATTGCTGGTGAAAAAAAAATTATATGTTTGTTGGAAGCTGTAACAGTAGACAACCTTAGTTTGAAATATAAGGAATTTGTTTTTGAGTTGCCTTTTCAAGAAGTAAAAAAGGCCAACTTAGAAACCAACATTAGAGGATAATATGAACTTTTCAGAGTTGGCCAAAGTTATTGAAGTAGTAGGAAAAGATAGAGGTATCGAAAAATCTATCGTTATTGATGCCATTGAACAGGCCTTCCTAGTAACCGCAAGAAAGAAATTTGGTATTCAAGGGGAATACGAAGCACGTTATAACGAAGAAGATGGTGATATTGAAATCTATCAGTATAAAAACGTTGTAGAAGTTGTGGGCGATCCCATTATTGAAATCGATCTAGAAAGTGCCAAAAAATTGGATGAAGATGTTGAAATAGGGGATCAATTAGGGATTAGAATTGAAAATCCTAATTTCACTAGAGTTGATGTCCAAACTGCCAGACAGATCATCTTTCAAAAAGTTAGAGATGCTGAAAGAGAAATTCTTTTCGCTGAATTTAAACATAGAGAAAAACAACTTATTACCGGCATCGCCAGACGTTATGAAAGAGGGCGTATCATGGTTGACCTTGGAAAGGCGGAAGCAGTCCTTCCACAAAGAGAAGTTATTCCAGGAGAAAACTTCAAGCCAGGTGATAGAATTCAAGCTTACCTAACTGAGGTTGTTATGACCAACAGAGGCCCAGAAATTTTACTTTCTAGAACCTCCCCAATGTTTTTAGTAAAACTATTTGAAATTGAAGTTCCAGAAATTCAAGATGGGACTATCGAAATTAAATCAGCTGCTAGAGAGCCAGGTCAGAGAGCAAAAATTGCTGTTATCTCTGTTGATAAGGACATCGATCCAGTTGGTGCCTGTGTTGGGATGAAGGGATCTCGTGTTCAAAACGTAGTAAACGAGCTTCAAGGCGAGAAAATTGATATTGTTAGATACTCTGATGATTTAGAAACTTTTGCTAGAGCAGCACTTGCTCCAGCAGAAATTGAAAACATCATGATCGATGGTGAAGGCAAGACACTTGATGTGATCGTGGAAGAAGATCAACTCTCATTGGCCATTGGAAGAAGAGGACAAAACGTAAGGCTGGCGGCAATGCTAACCGGGTTTAAAATAAACATTCTTTCTAAAACGAAGTTACAAGAAAAATTTAAAAAAGCTGCAGATAATTTAATGCAAATCGTTTCTGTTACTGATACTAAAGCGCAAATACTGGTTCAAAACGGAGTGCAATCGATTGGTGATTTAAGTGCAATGACACCGGAAAGCCTGGTTGAGATTTTAGAAGTGAGTGAAGAAGATGCTAAGCAAATCTTGCAAGACACCTTAGATGCTATCGAAAAGGGTGAAATTCAGTTGGATATAGAAGAGGAAGAGGAACTAATCTCCGCTTCTGCTGTTCCAGCTTATCAAGGCGCCATTAAAAAAGGCCATGATGATACAAATGAAGATGATGAAAAAGGGAAGTTTTCTGAAGCAGAAAAAAGGCTGAGAGAGGAACTTGCAGCTTTTAAATTAAAGTAGGTTGAAGTTAATTCTAGAATTTAGAATTAATGGGAGAAATTAATGCCTAAAAAGATTTTTGAACTGGCCAAAGAATTAGATTTAAAACCTCTTGATTTGGTTGAAGGCCTAAAGGCCAAAGGTTTTGCAGTAAGAAACCATATGTCTTCTCTCACCGACGAAGAAGTTGATAAATTTATGCAGCTTCGGACGGAGGATGAAGAAAAGAAAGCGGCCGGTACTAAAAAGAAGACTAAGAAAAAAGTCACTAAGAAGAAAAAAGTGGTTAAAAAGGCCACCAAAAAGACTACCGCTGCCGAAAAAGTTGATGAAGAAAAGAAAGTTATCAAGAAAAAGACGGTAATTAGAAGAAAACAAAAACCGGAAAAGATCGCTCCAGAAGCTCCAATAGAGGACTTAGAAACGGGTGAAGCAATGGTTGCCGCAGGGGAACCAGTAGAAACACCAGCGGAAGAAGAAAGTAATGGATTGCGGGTTGTCTCCAGTCCGAAAGTTGAAACACCGGCCCCCGCAGAAGAGGGGCCTGCTAACGAAGACGATAAGAAAGAAATCTATAGAGAAAAAATGCATCGTTTTACACCGGTGTACACTCCTCCTCCTAAAGAAGAAAAAACAGGTGAAAAGACCACAGAGAAAAAGGCAGACGGTTCTACTCCTCCGGCCACCGCTAAAAAGAGACTAGGTGGCCTTGCCTCCATTGTCTCAGGAAAAAGAGCAGGGGGAATCAGTCGTTCTCAAGTTCTGTCAGCGACTAGATCTGAACAAGAATTAAAATCTTATGCGGCCCTTTCAACACTTGGAAGACCTCTTTACACTCAGGTAAAAAGGAAAAAAGTTTTTCATGGTAAAGGGGATAAAACGGAACTTACTGAAGTTAAGCAATCAAAAAGAGTAATTAGAGTTCATGGTGGATGTAGCATTGAAGAATTGGCGCAAAAACTTTCCACTAAAGCTAAAAATATGATCGACAAACTTCTCGATGTTAACCTGCTGGTTAAACCCGATGATTTTGTAGGAGTGATTCTGGCCACAGAGATTGCCGCTCTTTATGATTACCGAGTTGAAGATAAGGCCTTCGATGAAGATGAATTCCTCGGAAAAGATACGATCACAGAGGAAGAAAAAACAAAGCTTCCTTTTAGAAATCCAATCATTACCATCATGGGACACGTTGATCATGGAAAAACCACTCTTTTAGATCATATCAGATCGACCAAGGTTGTTGAAGGAGAGGCCGGTGGGATTACCCAACATATTGGGGCCTACTCAGTAGATGTAAAAGGAAAAACGTTAACGTTTCTAGATACTCCAGGCCATGCTGCCTTTGCCTCTATGAGACAAAGGGGAGCTGACGTTACCGATATCGTTGTGCTGGTTGTTGCCGCCGATGACGGGGTTATGCCTCAAACAAAAGAATCAATTAAGTTCTGCCAAAATTCCGAAGTTCCGATAATTGTGGCGGTTAATAAAATGGATAAGGAAGGGGCCAACCCTGAGCGAGTAAAAACTGAATTGGCAGAGTTTAGCATTACTCCCGAAGATTGGGGTGGTGACACGCAATTTGTTCCTATCTCGGCATTAAAAGGTGAGGGAATCGATGACTTACTCGAGGCCATTGCCCTTCAATCAGAAATTCTTGAACTTAGGGCCGAGCCCAAAGGCAAGGCCGAGGGTGTGGTGATTGAGTCCAAGATCGAACAAGGACGAGGGCCCGTGGCCACTGTCTTAGTTCAAACCGGAACTCTTAAAAAGGGTGACAATATTGTTGTTGGTGAGAGCTTTGGCCGTGCCAGATCGCTAACCGACTCACGTGGAAATGATCTAAAATCGGCCGGCCCATCAGTTCCTGTCCAGATTTTAGGATTAGATAAAGCACCTGGACCTGGTGATCTCTTAAACGTTGTAAAAAATGAAAGAGAAGGGAAAAAGGTGGTTCAAAATAGGATCGATCAAAGAAAAGCACTAGAGGCCACTCCCATTAAGAAGAAAATGTCTCTGGAAGATTTCTTTGCCGCAGCTAAAACTGAAGGGCCAAAAGAACAAACTCTTAACCTTCTGGTACGGGCCGATGTTCAAGGTTCTTTTGAGGCCATCAAGCAATCTCTTGAGGCACTTGGAAACCAGGAAGTTAAAGTTAAAATTGTTGGCGGTGGCGTAGGTCCGATAACGGATTCTGATGTCATGCTTGCTGAATCTGCTTCAGGATATATTATCGGCTTTAACATGAGACCTTCGACTTCTGCTAGGAGACTAGCGGAAACGAGTGGTGTCGATGTTAAAACCTATTCAGTTATCTACGAGCTAATAGGTGATATTACGCTGGCGCTAGAAGGATTGCTTGAGCCTGAGTTTGTCGAAGAGTATGTAGGACGAGCGGAAGTTAAAGAGACTTTCGATACTCCAAAAGCTGGAACCATCGCAGGCTCTAGTGTTATCGATGGTAAAATTGTTGATGGCTGTAATATTAGACTTCTTCGTAATGGGAAAATTGTCTTTGACGGTAAAATGTCCTCTCTTAGAAGATTTAAAGATGATGTTAAAGAGGTTAGATCTGGTATGGAATGTGGTATCGGTCTGGAAAACTTCAATGATATGAAAGTGGCCGATTTATTTGAGGCCTATCTAATTAAAGAGAGAAAGAGAACGCTTGAAGAGGTTGCCAAAGAAGAGGCCAAAGAGGAAGATCAGGAACAGTCGTGAGCGCAAAAAATCCTTTCAAAAAACAACGGTTAGAAGAACGTATTCTATTTGAACTCAATAGAGTTCTTCGAACCGAAACTTCAGATTCACGTCTAAGTAATGTGACGATTACCAAAGTAGATGTAAACCGTGATTACTCACAGGCCGAAGTCTATTGGGATACCTTTGATAGCTCCAAAAGAGGAGATGCCAAAGAGGCGATAGGCAATATGGCCAAAAGATTAAGACATATTTTGGCCCGCACCCTTGAGATGAGAAAAGTGCCAAACCTGGTTTTTAAATATGATGCCCAGTTCGAGGCAGAAAAATATATTATCGATATCCTAAACGCTGAAAAAAATAAAAGTGAAAAATAATCCCAAAGTATTTCCCATTTATAAACCACCAGGACCGAGTTCTTTTCAAATGGTGGCCAGAGTAAAAAGGGCCCTAAGAGGTAGCGTTAAAAAAGTTGGCCATTTCGGCTCTCTAGACCCTTTTGCGGAAGGCCTTATGTTGATTGGCGTTTCAGGAGCGGCCAGACTTAATCAGTATATTCAAAAGACCCTCTCGAAAACTTATGTGGCCAAGGGGAAGTTGGGAATTAAAACCGCAACTGGTGACAAAGAAGGGGAAATCCTTGCGCGAGATGAAAGGCCTTTGCCCAGTGATCTAAACCTGGAAAAGATAAAAGAGCTTTTAGAGAAAAAATTCACTGGAGATATTCTTCAGGCACCCCCTGCCTTTTCTGCTGCTAAACATCAAGGAAAACCACTTTACAAGTATGCCCTGGAAGGGAAAAAGATTGAAAAAGAACCAGTACTGCGAACCATTTATACCCTGGAAATTTTAGAATTTAACTATCCCTACCTGACATTTAAAGCAGAAGTAAGCTCAGGAACCTATATAAGATCTCTATTTGAAGAGATGGCCGCTGAACTTGGGACTTTAGGTCATCTGGTAGAGTTAAAAAGAACCAAAATCGGCCCTCATGAGATAACCGGTCTGCCTACACATGGAGAGATTGTGCCCAGTGAAATGGCCTTACAAGAGATGTCTCTAGGTCAGGCCCTGCCCTTATGTGAGATTAGATTAAATGAAGCAGCAGAAATAAAGTTTTCTCATGGAAATAATATTTCCCCCAGCGGAATTGATCAGGTAACGGCAGAGGATATCCCTTATCTACCAGGCCATGCCTGGGTTTATGGCCCAAAGGGGAATCTTTTAGGTATGGGGCAAAATAATTCTGCAGGATTAAAACCTGTCTGGGTTTTGAGTTAACCTTTTGCAAATTTCTTTGCTCGTGTTATATTCCACTAAAGTTTAATTATTAAAGAACGCGCTGGGTAAGTTATCCCTATTTTGGAGAGATAAGTGAGCACAACAAGTCTAATTGCTTTAGGTATCGGAGTAATTCTGGCCATCGGATTGGTGGCAACCCTTGGAGTTTTAAGCCTACTTTCAGGTACCATGGAATTCTTTTTTGGCAGTCCCAAAATTTTTATTCTTAAATCCAAACATGGAAAAAATGGTGTGGCCTTTGGTTTTAGATTTAATTCTGAAAAAGAATCGGCACGTTTTGATCAATTTAAAATAAGACTTTTTAATCCCTTTGGAAGTCCCACCCAAATGTCTCTCTACCGTGATTTTGATCCCCAGGGGTCTTCTTTTGCAAGAGATATTGACTTTGGTGAGGAGATGAAAAAGCTGACTTCCGCCAAAGGTTTTAATGATGCCCTGGTCGAGTTATCGGTTTATTCATCCCGTGATGGAATCGTTCATCAGCAAACTCTAAAGGCCTTTAAATTTTTAGAGCGCTCTAGAAATGCCAAAATGAGTGTTGATGATTTCAATGAAAAATACAAAGTGACAAAAAGCAAACCCCTCTACACCATTCCCGGAAAAAGCTTTGTTTCTCCTCCCCTTCCAAAATCTGGAAAGGCGCTTAAAATTGCCACCAACCCAGAATTTGCTAGTGAGTTTGCCGCCGCAGGCGGGGCCGCGGCCGCTGAGGAAAAACCAAATTTTAGTGTTAGCAAAGTATGGATTGAGCCAGGTTGTATCGTCTGTGATGCCTGTGAGGCGATCTTTCCCGAAGTCTTTGAGGTCACTGAAGATACCTGCTTAATCAGACCTGGATATCCAACAGATGACGGACTGAAAGTGGAAGAGGCGGCGGATGCCTGCCCGGTTGAAGTCATTAAATTTGATAAGGCCTAGTTATTTCCTAGAAACGCCAGAAGAAATCGCTTTCACCAAAGGCAAATTCTGAAGTTAAAAAGTCGTCATTTACCAAGTATTTTTCAATATCTACCATTGAAATTTTGGCCACATACTCAGCGCCCTGATAGTCTCTTTTGCGGTTAACTTTATTACAGAGCGGATCACTTTCAAAGTTTGGAAGAAAGTCAGTAGCGCCACTAATAAGGATTCCTTCTATCTCACCCGTATATAAATTAAAAACGGGAGAGCCGGAGTTGCCTCCAAAAGAATCCAGATTAGTCTTATAGGCGTTAACAGTATTTTCAAGTATTTCAGCATCTGCAGATATTTTAGTTGGAAGTCCGTTTGGGTGACCAATGATGGCCAGTTGAGTTCCCACGGAGGCCTCACCATATTTTCTAAATTTTAAAGGTTTTGCCACAGTTACGGCCCTATCAAGTCTTACAAGAGCGAAGTCTCTTCTAATGACTTTATCCTCTTCCCATTCCAGAACTTCTTTGGTGTGGTAAACATATTCCCTCTTAAAAGAAGGTAGAGATTCATGGGCCCTGGTGTGATCATAACCAAAAATCCAGGCCTTATTGTGATAATTAATTTTGTTCACACAATGACCGGCCGTAACCATTAGATCTGGCGCTACCAAAAATCCCGTGCATACCGGAAGGGAGCGTTGACGTTCAAATCTTTCGCCATCGCAAAGTTCCCTGACCGCTTTAAAAGTTCTAAGAGGTCTTTTGGCCATGACAGATCCATCAGTAAAGGATATCACATGCTTTCCAATCTCAACCATTCCTGCTGTTGATCTGGAAAACTCAAGCAGCATCTTGGCCTCATGGTAGTGAATATTGTTGTTTTTGAGTACTTCATCAATTGATGCTTCAGAGCGGTTGTCGGCCAGCTCTCCATCACCATAAATAACCCCTGAGCCAACAGCTTTTAAAGGCCCTGATCCAGTGCCCCCACAAGATGCAAGAAATAAGACTGTAAGAATACTGATTAATATACTCATGTATGGCAATATAGCGTATTTTCGTGGTGAAGCAAATGCCCTACACACTCTAAACCCCTGAAAGTACTAAGATGTAAGAAACTGTTAGTAATTTACATTTTGTCAGATCTTTAGCCCCTTGAAATCACGTAGTGAGTGAAAAATTCACAATTTCTTCCCATAATTTGGGAGGTAGGCTAAACTCCTAATTTCTTATGGAAAGAAAACTTTTTGGAACAGATGGTATTAGGGGCAAGGCGAATGAATTCCCCATGACTTGTGAGGTGGCCACGGCCCTTGGGCGCGCAGTTACGCATTATTTCCAAAAACATAAATCACGCCATAAAAGATCCCTTATTGTAGTAGGTAAGGATACTCGGCTTAGTTGTTATATGCTGGAGCAGGCCTTCGCGGCAGGTGTCTGTTCTCAAGGTGGAGAAGTCATTTTAACGGGCCCTCTTCCCACACCCGCCGTGGCCTTTGTCACCAAATCCATGCGCGCTGATGCGGGGGTTATGATCTCTGCCTCCCATAATAAATTTACCGACAATGGAATTAAGATTTTCGATCACAAGGGAAACAAACTTCCAGACTCGGTAGAAATGGAACTTGAAAACCTTATTAATAATCCTTCACTTCTGCCTCTTAAATATGGTGGAGAGCTAGGTCGCGCGGAAAGACTGAAAGAAGTTTTTGGCCGCTACGTAGTTCATTGTAAATCTGCCTTTCCCGGTAATTATGATCTTGAAGGCCTGCGGATAGTGCTTGATTGTGCCAATGGGGCCGCTTATAAAGTTGCTCCTATGATTTTCAGTGAACTTGGAGCGGAGATTATTCCAATAGGTGTTGAACCCAATGGAAAGAATATAAATTTTGAATGTGGCTCACTTTATCCAGAAAATGCCATCTCCATGGTGGAAAAATACCGCGGGGATCTTGGTATCTGTCTTGATGGAGATGCTGACCGGGTTTTAATGATCGATGAAAAGGGACAAATTATTCACGGAGATCGTTTGATCGGACTTTTTGCCAAGCTACTTTTGGATCAAGGTGTTTTAAAACCTGGAGACACCGTAGTGGGAACGGTTATGAGTAACTTAGGGCTGGAAGTTTATTTAAAAACACTCGGACTTAATTTTACTCGAACCAAGGTCGGAGATCGCTACATTATAGAGCAAATGCACAAGGGCAATGCACTTTTAGGTGGAGAACCTTCCGGACATATAATTTTTAAAAACTATTCGACTACCGGGGATGGAGTTCTTTCCGCTTTAAAGGCCATTGAGGCCATGAGATTTTATAAAAAATCGCTGCATGAACTCACGGCAGATATACCTCTTTATCCCCAACACTTAATAAATGTGGCCATTTCTAAAAAAGAGCCTTTTGTAAACCTTCCCCAAGTTCAACAAGTATTAAAAGAAGTAGAGTCCGATTTAGGAGATAGGGGAAGAGTTCTGCTTAGATATTCAGGAACTGAAAATCTTGCTCGAGTGATGGTTGAGGGAGAGCAGGAAGAAGTTGTTAAAAAACACTGTGATCAACTGGCCCAAGAAGTGGCCAATTCTTTAAGCTAGAAAAGAATTCGAGGGCCTTCCCTGAGAAGGCCTCCTAAAAATATTTAGGGGAGATTAATCAAAATCATACCAATCACCGTGGCCGTTTCCACCACCATGTCTCGGGTTGTACATTCTGAAGCGGTACAATAACGGCAAGGGAAACGGATATTATTGACTCAGGTCCCTCCATGGACCATCACCCTTCGGTTGCTAGGGTGTCCCAATTTTTCTATCCTGAAAAATTGTCTCTCCACCACCCAACAAATGGTGCGTAGTAATCGACTCTCGCCCCTTTGTAGCGGCAGTTTTCAAAAGTTAGTTCAATATTATCAATTATAAAAAAGTTCAAAAATGGCGGGAGCGAAGGGTGGACCTACCCAGAAAAAGACTCCATTCGGGTATTGATTATATGACTCCGATGGAGTATGAAGAATTAACTAAAGCTGCTTAAGAAAGTGTCCACTTTTTCTGGGTAGGTCTACAAGGTACAATTCTAAATGAAACACTTCATAACGACTTTATTTTTATTTTCTATAAGTTTGAGCGGCCAGGCATTAGAAGTTCCCAGACTTTCTTCACCTGTTATGGACCAGGCGGGACTTTTATCAAAGCAGGTCCGTGCGGCTCTTGTTAATGCACTTGTTCGAGTCAAGCAGCAGACTGGTAATGAAATTGCCATTTTGACCGTAAAATCTCTTGAGGGTGATTCCATTGACGGTT
>SMVA01218944.1_pt1 | contig 19912 bp, 15 predicted proteins | sample 2456451 | NCBI WGS metagenome assembly SMVA01 (sample SAMN11095933, study PRJNA526329) | marine sediment metagenome | biome: Marine sediment; feature: Surficial sediment; material: Deep marine sediment; isolation source: Hadal surficial sediment | place: Pacific Ocean | collected 2014-05 | depth... | reverse complement strand
CGGAACTTCCGGCAGACGAGCGCTCTGAATACCTCGCGTCACTCAGCGAAGAAACCGGCCTGCCCTGCGTTGATCCGCTGATCGACGGTTGTGCGGCCATTGTTGACCACATTAAACAACTTTACCCGCAGGAATAAGACCTTGTCTTCAGCGCCTATCATTCAGATTACTGCCGACAAAGGCCAGCGATTGGCTGACCTGGATACGGGCAGCACAATTCAGCGCTTGCGCCAGGCCGGGCTTATCCTGTTACGTGGTTTCAATATCAAGCTGGCAGATTTCGAGGAATTCACTTCACGCTTATGTGACCGATTTCATGACGTCGGCACACGACAGTCGCTTGTAAATCCTGATGGTGACGGATATACCTCTGAAGTACACCGGAAAAACTTCAATCTGTTCGCGCACAGCGAAGGTGCTTACCTGCCCAGACCGCCACCGGAACTGTGTTTTTTCAACTGCGTTCAATCTCCGCACAACAAGGGTGGAGAGACCATGCTGGTGGATGGTGTGGAATTCCTGCAAAGGTTGCCCGCCAGCTTGCGCGAGCGATTTGATCAGCAGGGAATTATTTACCAGGCCATATGGGATGAGCAAAGGTGGCAGTCAGAATTTTCGGTCGATAGCCAACAGGAACTGCACACACATTTGATTGATCACCCCCAATGTGAGTACCGTTTTGTTGGCAGCGAGGTCCAGATTCGCAGCCATGCAGTGGCAACCCGCACTTCGTTGGGTGGATCACCCGCATTTGCCAATGGCTTGCTGGCACACCTGCCACAAATTTCCCACCCTCGATGGCAGGATCTGAACGTATACAGCAAGCCCAGCAACAGGGTGTTTTTCGGAGACGGGAAGGAAATCCCGCAAAATGTCGTTAACCAATTGATTGATATTCAAGACGAAATTGCCCTGAATCATAGCTGGATAACAAATGATCTGCTTGTTTTGGACAACACACGTTTCATGCACGGCAGACTCATGACCGAGGGTGAGTGTGAGCGTGTTATCCGCAGTCGCTTTGGCAGGCTAAGGCAGGAACACCGGAACAGTATTACCTCAACATCCCCTTCAATCTCGCGGTAAACAAGCCGCCGTCGCTATCGGTCATGCGGCATTTGACCCGTACGAGTAAGGTTTCAGCAACCCATTTCTGCCTGACGAAATCCATTTCGACTTTGATGTTCTCCCCATCGCGGATCACTTTTCTATAATTAAAGCTGCACTCTCGCATCCAGGATTCGCGGCATTTGACCTTCAAGCCTGCCGCAACGTGCAGGTAGATGTTGGCCAATTGAGAGATGATTTCCTGGGTGCAGAATATGCTCAGGTGGAAACCATCGGCATCGGTTGGTGAGATAAAATAAGAGGTCATACTGACCCTGGCTTTGAGCAACGTACCATCAATGACGAGATCCTGAATCTGCCAGGCTTCCTGCTTGACGCCCTTATCGATATATACCGAAGAAAGTGCCGCGATCTGTTCAGCGTTCAATTGCACCTAAAGCTCATTGCTCATTGGTTCATCCATTGACTGATTGTAATGTTTTCAAGGTTTATCCTGTCCAGCAGTGGATGAAATTGGCTGGCGGTTATTATAGGCTACATTGCAATAAGCATGAGCAAAGATATCGCAAATATGACATCCATAGATTTCACAACTGATAGCTATTATCAAAACCCCTATCCCACATATCATCGCTTGCGCCAACTCAAAGGCGCCTATTGGCTGGAGCATGAGGATGATACAGGTAGTGGTGGAATGTGGATGTTTTCACGATATAACGATGTGGTTGACATACTTCGTAATTCACAAAGCATCTCGCTTGATACTAAGCGACTGACACCGGAACCAGAGAGGACTGCTTTTGACTATACATTGCTGCATAGCGATCCGCCTGACCACACCCGACTAAGGGCTCTGATCGCCGTACCATTCAGCAATAGCGGTGTGCGCAAACTGGAGGCCGCCATTGGCAAGATGGTCGATTATCTGCTCGACCGCATGTTGGAATCCGGCGATGTGGAATTCCAGCAGGATTTTGCCTTACCTCTTCCAGTTATGGTGATCTGTGAATTGCTCGGTGCGCCCTTCGAGGATGCTGCGTTGTTACGCAACTGGAGCATTGACCTGGTAAAGGGCATGGATTCAACACTTGCCAACGATAAGCTCCTGAAAAGGCGCAGCACGGCCCTGGCAGAAATGTCGGCATACTTCTCAGATTTGCTCAGCAGACAACAACAGCCTGAGGAAACTATTATTGAGAGACTTGCCTCGGCCTCGGATGCTGCGGATTGCTCACCGGAGGAAGCATTGGGCCAGTGTCTGCTATTGCTGCTGGCGGGGCATGAAACAACTGTAAACCTGCTCTGCAATGGCTTGTATACGCTCTTGTCAAACCCCCTGGAACTTGAAGAATTGCGGCGTAACCCAGGCCTCATCGATGCTGCCATTGATGAAATGTTGCGCTTTGAAAGCCCTTTGCAGCGCACATCATTTCGTGTCATCACCGACCGCTGTCGGATCGGTGGTCAGGAAGTTGAGCCCGGACAGTGCATCTCAGCCATACTGGCCTCCGCAAACCGCGACCCTGAACAGTTCCCTGATCCGGACAGGTTCGACATTAACCGTAAACCCAAACGGCATGTTGCCTTTGGCGTTGGCATTCATCGCTGCCTGGGTGAAAGACTTGCTCGTACCGAAGCGAAAATCGCTTTCACACGGTTGTTACAGCGCACGCCCTCGATGGTGCTGCTTACCGAAAACCCCCGCTGGCAATCAAGATCCCTGTTTCGGGCACTCGAAGCGCTGCCATTGCAGCTCGGCTGAGTTGGACTGAGTGCCCGCAAGATGAAATTATTGGAAATGCTCGCGACGCTGGGTCCGAGTCGTCGCGCATCGGTCACGGTCATTGAGATGGTATTGCAAGCCGAATCCGGTGAATCCGCTCGATTGACAGCCATCCTGGATCAACTGCAAGACCGGCTGCTGATGAAGCTGGTATCACTCGGGCTCAAACCAGACCAACGATGCTGGGGCGCTATTACTGACAGGCCGGAAGGCATGGCACAACTGGCCGGGTATGCCTGCCAAACGGCCCTGGCCTTGCAACGCAGGGCCGGCCACATGGTACAGTTCGAAGATTTTATCACCGACAAAGACCCACTCAACCCGCAACATCCGGTGCGTTTTATTTTCGAGCACGACCATCCTTCGACCGGCAGGATGTGCGCTGACCTTGCCATGCGAATTCTCTCGGAGACCAGTCCGTATTTGAAATGGACATCGGAACTCCAGGATACCCCGGCGCCGCTCGATTCAAGTATCGAGACGATGCTTGAGTTTGCCCGCCAGTTAGTTACACCGCCGGATGTTCTTGACCTGGTATCAGCCGCCCGGGAAAGGGGCATCCCCGCCATCAGGCTCGAGCGGGACCCCTATGAACCGGTACAGGCTGATTTCCGCATAGCACCCAACGGTCTGCTGATGCTCGGGCAATCCTGTCACCAGGTACTGCTGGACGGACTATTCTGCATCCAGCGACCGGGTCCCGCTTTCAAATTGATGCAGGACCGGCGCTTAATCTGGCGTCTGCTGGCCAAATTGGGTGTGCCAAGGCCAGTCAGGGATATAGACTTGCATACCTGTACGACCCTTTCCAGGGCATGTCGCTTGGCCAGGCGTGTCGGTTACCCTTTGCGGGTCTGGCCATTACAACGTGATCCTGTAGCTCTCGAAGGCTGGCTCATCAGCGATGAAGACGCACTGAGGGAATTATTCGCGCGCACTGAGTTACAGGAGAGGACATTCATGGTTGAGCCGGAACCAGGAGGGCAAAAGCTTGAGCTGATTCTTGCAAACGGCCGATTGCTTCACGCCAGACTGGAAGGAAAACCAATCGATGTGGGCCCGGCTATCACAGAAATTGCCAGTCGGATCAACGGTGTCGTCAATACCGGACTCTTGTTACTGCGTTTCAGTGTCGATGATGTCGCAAGTAGTGGGGTCTCATCATACCAATTGACCCACTTGGATCCGGCACCAACGTTACACCAGCTGCTGGCTGGAAATGACGAATGCCGCCGACAAATTCTTGCTCACTTCCTTGATTGGCTTATCCCACCCGATGTTCCGTTCAGGGTGCCGGTGGTTGCCATTACCGGCACCAACGGCAAGACCACGACCAGCACCATGATCTCCCGAATTGCAAAAGCGGCCGGGCGATATGTTGGCATGGCTCAGACCGGTGGTGTTCATTTCGACGGCCAGTTGCAGGAATTTGGCGATCTGTCCGGCTTCTTTGGCCATTGCAGGGTATTCGAAAACCCGCAAGTCAACCTGGCTGTGCTGGAAACTGCACGCGGTGGAATCGTCAAGTGGGGTTTCACCTTTGACCGCTGTGATGTCGCCGTTTGTACCAATGTAACCCCTGATCATCTCGGGGAATATGGCGTTGAGACCGTTGAAGACATGGCAGTGATCAAGCGCTCGGTGCTGGAACGGGCTGACCGGGCGGTGGTGCTGAACGGTGACGACCCACTCTGTCTTGAAATGCTCCCGTTCCTTACTGACAAAACCATCTATCTCTCGACCTTTAAAGTAAATCCTCAGCAATTGCGGTCACAGACACAAGCGCAAGTAAATATTGTTAACCTGGAGGAAGTGCATGGCCAGGACTGGATTGTTCTGCATCAACAGGACGAGACACTACCAGTGATCGCCGTCGATGCAATCCCGGCCACTTTCAATGGAACCGCCAGGCACAATATCAGCAACGCGATGCACGCCGTCGCGGCCACCCTGGCGCTCGGCCTGGATATCATCACGATACAGCGGGCCCTGTCGGAATTTGAAATGACGTTTGAAGCCATGCCGGGCAGGCTCAACCTGCATGACAACGGTAAATACCAGGTAATTATGGACTATGCGCATAACGCTGACGGCATTCGGCAACTGGTACGTTTCACCGACCAATATCCTTGTAAAGGACGAAGAATCCTGCGCTTTGGAGTATCGCCGGCGGCTTCGGACTCGGCCATACTCGCAGCGGCAACGGTCGCGGCCGGCCATTTCGATCACTACGTTTGTTCTTGTAAAACAAATGCACAAGAGGGTCCTAAAAACCCGTCAGAAGCATTGAAACAGGGATTAATCGATAGTGGCGTTGCAGCCGAGTCGATCAGCGTTGTCGGGGAGAAGCTTGATTCATTCGACTACCCGGTGAGTCTTTGCAGAGAAGGCGATTTACTCGTACTCGTCACCAGCCGGGTATCGTTAACCGAAACCTGGCAAAAAATCCTTGCCACCTGAGCGGAACCTACAGTACTTGATTACAGATAAGCAAATGACAAATACTAAGCCGGACGTGACCAGGTCCACAGACGCGATGAGCAATCGGGCTTTGTACCTGTCTCAAGGTTTCCTTATTTTGAGGGGAGTACTCGATCCAGATCGTGACCTGACACCACTAAAGAACGCCTACTCAGAGCTTGTCGATGATCTTGTCAAATACGCACTGGGAAACAATTACGCTACAACCGAATCCGAGTACAGGACATTGGATTTCCCACAGCGCTTCGCGTCATTGGTGGGTTTGACACACGGCAGCGTCTTCGACCACCTTGACCCGTCGCTAAACGTTTACTCAACGAGCTATCGTCGGTGGAAAAACGCTCCATCTGCACAGCCTGCTGAATTATTTGAACTGATCAGACACCCGCGCATCCTCGATGCATTGGAAGGATTAATAGGGTCGGAAATCTGGGCCACACCCGCTTATCACAACAACATCAAGTTAGCTTCGAGCCACCTTAAGCAGGCGAAGCGTGCTGAACGCCTGGCGTGTAAGCCGGGTCTTCTGCACGCTTCCGGGCTGTACCGGTCGACATTTTTGGATGATTTCCAAATGCACAGTACGCCTTGGCACATGGACGAGTACCCCGGTTTGGACAGCGAATCAAAGCACGATTACATAAACGTTTGGCTGCCCTTGACAGAGAAAGAACCAGGCCTCGCCGAGCTGCTTGTCCTTCCTGGTTCCCACCTCAACGGTTATCGCAAATTTCCTGTGGAGCGTGAGAATGAAGCCATAGCACTCAATACACAACCCGGCGACATTGTGATTATGGCGGGCAAACTTTTTCATTCTTCCAAAAAGAACCAAACGACAGATTCATACCGCTGGGCAATCAATATGCGCTACACACCTGTCGGACATCGTTGTGGAAGGCGCATCCTGCCGGGTTTCGTGGCGCGCAGCCGGAAACACCCCGAAACACAGTTGCAGGACGCCATACTCTGGAGCAAGTACTGGGACGCGGCTCTCAATTACCTGGATTGCTACTTGTACCCGGTGAAGCACGTGTTCGATTTAAGTGTTAAGCAGGTTGACGAACATGAGAGGCATTGGAAGAAAATTTTGCCTGATCCCGATAGTTGGCTGGACCTGCATCGCCATGGTACGCGAACAATGGCCCTGCGAACCTTGATTCTACGCCGCGCAGAGCGCCTCAGGGGCTACCTGTCTGTGTTGAGTCCAAAATGATAAGGGGCTATTTCTTTCGCCAGGTCCCGCTGGCATCACGGATATAATTGCCACGCAGCGTTTTATTGATGGCAGTTTTACCACCGACTCTTTCAACATCTGCAAGGCGGGTACCTTCCCTGGCGGCAATTTTTTGATAACCGGCTTTACGATTGGCGTTTGCTTCATTGACCAGCTTCCTGACATTTGCCGGCACGTTTTGCGTTACCAGGCCAATATAGCCATTTGCCTGTTCACCGATCAGGCCATCGGCCTTGGGTTTGGCTAAAGAACTGGCGGCGACGGCGACAGATAGGGTCAGCAGACTGATTAGCAGCGCAAGAAATACGTTTTTGGTCCAGTTGTTGCTTTTCATCATCTTGGTTCCTGATTATTCATTCAATTCGGCATCATTCAGTTTCTGTGCGTACAGATTCCCGTCGCCATCAGAAATTGTCGTCCTCAAGCAGTTCTTCGACCTGTTTTTCAACCTTGATCAGTATTTCGTGCTTGATATTGATGTTCATATTGATCTCAATCGGCTTGTCCGGCGCCTCTATCTTGACGGTCGGAGTACATGCCGTACCCATCAGCATTACAGCCAGCAGCATTCCTGATATTTTCATTGTGTCACCACCGCTTTGATTTCCTTAAGTCATACACTAACAGCTTGTGCTGAATATTTCCTGAACACGGTAGCTTCATTCCGGCTGATTGGTTCTGATTTGTTTCAGTATCGATTCTTCAAAATTCCCGGTAATAAACAGGGATTCGAAAAGCTCTGGTAAAGAACCGTTGATATTCAGGTTGAAAACGATAGGGTGACCACCGTAGAGATCGGGATTCCTGCCTTCAAGATGCACACCAATCTGGTAGACGCCATCGGACTGGTAATCGATCGTTCCGGAAAGGTCCTGGTATTCAAAGTTTTCCAATGCTTGTAATCCGATATTACTGCCTGCTATACCTTCCTTTGTATAGGCCAGGCGACCGGGGTGGGTTGATTTGAATGTCCCGTCCTTAATATATATGCCGTTTTGATCACTGCCCGCGGGTAGGGAAATATCCATCTGACCTGTGCCTTCCAGGCCGTCGATGTCGGCAAATGCCAAGAGGTGACCAAGGTTGACATGCGCCAATTCAATCACGGCATTTTCAATCCTGTTTTCCGAGTAGCGCAAATCGCCGAGAAAAAGTTCGCCATCAAAAACATCTGCCTTCAGGTTTTTCAAGGAAAAAGTCTCAGTATTTTCCAGATTCAATTCAACGCTGATGTTGGATATGTCAATTCCGCCAGCCAGCGCAACGGCCTTTATTGACAACGGACCTCTTGCAGAAATTGTCTCGCCATAGCTGGCCTCAAAAGTGAAACTGGCCCTGCTGGCGGTACTTTCCAGCACCGAGGCGCCCATTTCGTAACCCTTTATGGTCACTTCGGCGCCGATTTTTTCATCGACAACGATATCGCCCTGGAAATTGATGTAACCATCCGTCAAATTGACTGATGCCGGCATGTCGAGATGGGCCACAGTTAGCAAGCTTCCCAACTTTGCGAGTTCTATGCTGGTAGCCGGCAAAGTGATATTCCACTTCTCTGTCTGCGTGTTGCCTGCAAATCTGATGGGAATATCAATACCCGAATCGAAAATCACACTCCCTGAACCACTAACCTCTGCATCACTTGACAGCGTATAAGCGACATCAAAATCGAAACCTGTAAACAATTCACCATCAAATTCGGTGGCAAATCCCTGTGTCGTTGTAGTTAACTTTCCGGCCAGCTTCAGTACGTCCAGTTCCTGCCAGCCAACATCAATTTTTGCGGCCGAGGTAGCAAGCGATTGACTCTGACCGCCTGTGAAGCTGCCATTGCCGTTACTCAGAATATTGCCATCACGCAATCTCAACTGTGCCTGGATTTTCATTGCGTCAGCCGTTATTGTCATGGGTGCGGAACTCCCATCATCCAGCGTATAGGTGAATGGCGCGCTTTCACTCCAATCGAGCATCAGCTCGCCGTTGACCGTTGCAGCGTCCGGATTGGAAAAATCCGTGATCTTGATGACCAGCTCACTAGCCTGCAGATTGACAATGCTACTGGCAGAGCTCATTCCGAGCTTGAAATCGCCGTTGAATGTCATTGCCGGAAATTTTCCAGGCTGAATTACAAAATTACTCGTTGGCGCGACTTCCATGACAAGCATCGCATCAGGCTGCGAAGTAAGTTGCAACTCCGGAACCTTACTTGCAATAAATTCAGCGATTTTCCCCGTTGTATCCTGAAATTCAATTTTTGCGTTCCCTGGCAAGCTTACGACAATTTTTTCACCTTCACGTTTTGCCAGCAATTTGGAGTCGAGGGTCAGAATTCCACCTCCAATCTCTGCCCGAAGCTGCCCGCTCGCCAGTGATAATTGTTCAATACCATGGAGTTCCTTCCCCGAAAACGTCGCCCGCAGCTCCAGTTTTCCACTTATATGGGTAAACATACCGCCCGTTTGGATGGCCAATAGCTCGTCAAGCCACTGCCTGTTGGCCGCCTCGGTATCAAGCACAGCCCGTATAAGTGTCGTGGATTTTATGGGCCCTACTTGCTGTTCGATCGAAACAGTTATCCATGCCGGGGAAGCCGTGTCCGCCGGGATACGTAAATTGGCATTCAGGGAGTGCTCATTAGCATCGATATCAATTTGACCGTGAATGTCCGGGTGGTCTTCAATACTTGCCTGTGTGCTGAGGTGGAAATGGTTATCAGCGTCAGGGATCAGTTTGAATGCCTGGAAATCAACAAGTAATGGCTCGTCCTTTGGCAGGTTTGAGTCGGTGTGTATTGAAAGATGCAATTGCCTGACTGACAATTCGGGTAACTGTCCGGTGAGCTTCGTAATGGGAAAAGAAAGATCGTCGAGTGTCAACGTGTCAGCGGTGCTTTCTTCGCCTGCTTGCATATAGACATCAAGCGAGATCAAGCCAATGTCTGTCTTCAGACCGCGATAAGTAAAACGCACTTCAGTCGCATGCAGCACCAAACTGGCTGCCAGCAATTCGCCTGTAACACGCACTACATTGATGCTGATTCCGGAAAAATCCGGATAGCCAACCTGTAGTTCTTCCAGTTTCCAGCCTGGTGGTAACTGGATGCTGAGAACACGGGGCAACCACATCGGTGTGGTAGCATAAACACCGACAATCAGTATAGCCAACGACAGCAATAGCTTAAGCAGCACTTTCATGGCTTAAGTAGCAACGATGAAGACCAGGAATCTGCAATTTGCAAAATGCACCGGCGCAGAGGTTTCAATTAATTACAGGCAAAATCACCGTCAGCCAGGGCACGACATTGCGGCGGAAAACCATTTTGCTGCCAATATGCCATCAGGTGGGTGTTGACAAACTCCTTGAAAGCAGGCGTTTTGCGGAAATAGGCCGTATCGGGCTGCCACATAAGTCCGGCATTGACAACGGTTGGGAAACAATCATCCCGCCTCAGCGCGACCGCCACGGAATCCATATCACAAACATCAAGGTTTAGAGCTGCGCCCCAATCGTTAAAGCGCTGTATACGCGCAGAATGATCTTCATTCGGGTTTTCGATGGCTTCGATCCAGTCCTTGACCGGTGCGTTGTCATTCCTGATCGCCAACGCCGCTATTAACAACGCCATCTTGCGTTGCCCCGAATGCACATAATAGGAAACAAAGGTGCCATCGGTTGAATGAAAGTTGTCTTCTATGGTCGATTCAAACTGCCTGATGGCAGCCTCAATTTTGCCGATGCCCAACAGACCCGTAGCCAGGTACTGGCTACAGATCAGGTAGGCGGGATCGATGACGAGACACTGCTCAAAATCTGCAACCGCTTTTTCGATATAGCCCATGTCTTTTAAGGTGATTCCGCGCCAAAGCCAGGCCGTGGCGTTTTTCGGATCATTTTCCAGGGCAATATCAAAGTTCCTGATAGCACCCGCGTAGCCTTCACCGGTCTTTTGGTGTATCAGCCCAATAACGGCGTAAGCCATCGACAGGTCCGGATCCAGTTCCAATGCCCTGCGTGCGGCTATCAGTGCCAAACTCTCATGGTCTATCCCGTCGCCTGGGAACCATGAGGTTGCGACCGAACGCACAGCTGCAAGCGCCTCCCATGCACGTACAAATTGCGGGTCCATTTGAACGGTCTGATCCAGCAATTCCCAGCTGGTCGGCAGGTTTTTACGGGCAATGAACAGCTCCCTGGCCTTGAGGTAAAGGTCGTAGGCGTCCAGGTTGCTGGTGGCTGAATCCACACTGACCGATTGCAGGCCGACACCCAATTCCTTGGTCAGTGCGGCTACGATCGCATTGGCGATCTCTGCCTGAATCTCGAAGATATCTGTCATTTCGCGGTCGTAGCTGTCTGACCACAGATGACGGTCGTTGCTGGTATCGATCAGTTGTGCCGTGATACGCAGACGATCCCCGGACTTGCGGACACTGCCTTCAAGAATATTCGCAACACGCAGGCTCCTGGCAATTTCGCGGATGTTGCGGCCATCGTTTTTATAAGCAAACGAGGATGTACGTGAAGCAACCTTGAGCCCTTCAACATGGGTCAGCACATTGAGTAACTCTTCTGACAAGCCATCGGAGAAATAATCCTGGCTCGGATCCGCGCTCATATTGACAAACGGCAATACCGCGATGGAGTTTTCCTCTATAACGGGCTCCGGTTCCGGCTCAGCAGCAGGCAGGGTGGTTTTTGCAAGTTCCTCTGCGCCGGGTGGGGTTGGCATATATTGCTCCAATGCCACCATGCCAACAATAACAGCCAACAAGGCCATGGTTATGTAGTCCAGCTTGTGGCCGGTTTTTCGGGTCAAATGCTCATATTTGGCAACATCTGATTCCTTCCTGATTCCATCCGTTGTAATCGCGTACGACCAGGTAAAATAAAGCGCGATGGGGAAACCCGCAATCAGAAAGGTCAAAACCAGGCCCATCACCCAGGCCGGTGCCAGAAAATATTCCACTGCGACGTAGCCGGCCTGCATTAACACCCAGGCTGCGACGATATAGGCCATGGCAATCCGATAGACGTTCCGGTGTTTCAATTCTCCTAAAATTTTCATTGCGACCTCACTCACTCATTGGAACGCACATTCACCTGTGTCGCTCCATCATAGCTACAAATTCCGGATCATCGCGGATGCCATCAAACGCGGGATCCAGATCAATCGTGAATACAGAGGCATCAGTCGGCGGTTTCAACAAGGATTCAAGCATTTCGATGGCTTCAGGCACCATGCCCGCGATGGCAAAGATATGTGCGCCCTCAAGATTAAATCGAATCGCTTCGACAGCGTCGTCCGGCTTTGATGAGCTCGATTTTTGCATCAGTTTCCTGACATCATCAGGACCTGCACCCTGAATGGCGGTGACCCTTGCCACGGCCAAATCAATTCGGTAATCCTCACCAAGATCCATGCGTAAACCTTTCAAACGAAACAATGCCGCGCTGGCCGCTTGCCTGGCTTCATCCTTTCGACCCATGAAGTACAGAATTTGCGCTGCCCAATCCTCACTGAGTGTTATGAGCTGACGCTGGATTTCCAGCGTACCAGATATCTGCCTTGCAGCCTTGAGCGCCTCATCAAAGCGTTGATCCAGAATACGTGAGTATATGAAATTCCAAAAGAACTCATAATCATCGTTATGTTGCGCACCGATGGTTAACTGCACTGCAGCTTGTGTATCACCGCTTTGTTGTAAAGCCAGGCTGGCAGCAGCAACTTTGCCCCAATAACTATCCTCATCAAGTTTACGCGCTTGTAGGGCTGCCATATTTGCCTCTTCGAAACGTTGCAAACTCTGCGCAGTAAAAGCATACTCATACCAGTTATAACTCACCCGCGGGTTTAGCTTGAGTGACCGCTTAATTGATTTCAGGCCTTGTTCCCATAATCCGGCACGACGTGATGCAAAGCCCCGCCACATATGCGCTTCATCGTTACCCGGCATCATTTCGATAGCCTTCTCAAGATTATACAATGCCCGTTCATAATCCAGGTGCCCCCAGTACCAATAGAAGCCTTCGGCCATGTACAACTCGGTAAAGTCAGCATCAATTTCCCTGGCTTTTTCAATCGCAGCAAGAGCCAGGTCCCGATTAACCGGATCACCACCATAAGACCAGTAGTTGGTTAAATGGGCGTCCGCCAGGCGGATCCAGGCAAGTTTGAACAACGGGTCAATTACCAGTGATTCTTCAAGTAATTCAATCGAAGTATTATTTCCATTTATGGATTGGTTAAGTGAAAATCGCCTTGCCTGCAAATACAGATCATAGGCTTCGACATTATCCGTCGGCACATCGGCCACACTGGCCAGTTCGGAATCGGTGAGCGTCGCCTTTAGCGCCGTTGCTATTGCCTGGGCGATTTCAGATTGAATATCGAACAGGTTACTGGTGGTCAGTTCACGGTCATAGATTTCAGCCCACAGGTGTTCGTCGGTATAGGCGTCTATCAATTGCACATTGATGCGTACCCGGTCACCGGCACGTTGCACTGAGCCTTCCATCACGTGTGCAACATTCAGCTCGCGTGCAATTTGTCGAAGGTTTTTGGTGGTGTCGCGATACTCCATCATCGAGGTTCGTGATATCACGCTGAAGGCGTCGATCTTGGATAACTGGGTCAGCAGATCATCATGGATGCCGTCGGTGAAGTAGATATCCTCGGCATTGGCGCTGCGGTTGGCAAACGGCAGCACGGCGATGGAATTTTTGTCAACTTCTCCATTAAAATGGACGATTTGCGGCTCAGGATCTTCAGGCAAAACCTCTTCACTTGATGCCGTTGCTACAGCGGCTTCATACTCGGCCGTTTTCTGCTCAAAACGCGACTCCCAGATAAAATAGCCGAGTGACAGACCCAGTGAAATGATGATGATGTAATCCAGCTTACGGCCGGTTTTGGGTGTGATGGAGGTTTTTCGCTCCACATCCTTTGCCAACTTGACCCCTTCCGGTGTCAGCTCAAATGCCCAGGCCAGAATCAAGGCCGGAACAAACCCTGTCAACAAGATCAGCAGGATCAGTTTCGGGGCCCAATCAGGCAGTGCCAGTATTTCAGAAACCACATCGGTAAGCTGTAAAAGAATCCACGTCGTGACTGCGTAGGCGATGCCTACCTTGAATACATTACGACGCTTAAGTTCTTTGAGGAATGACAAAAGCTGGTTTCTTTTTGTCCGCTGTTGCCCCTAAGCATAGTTGTTTAACCAACAAAAGCCAAAAGAATCATGTTTCAGTCCGGCGTCGGGGGTTTTGAGTCAATACAGACAACCCTGTCTGAAAAGGCAATGTGCGTCAGGATTCGGACTCTTCTTCGAAATAGAACATGCTGATTCCGGCTGTTACCTGGTCATTGCTAACAACATCCTGTTCAAATGGCCGCATCATTTTCCTGGCCTTCTCATCGGTCTTTAACAGAAATTTCTTGACCAGGCTTCTAAATTTTATACTTTCGCTCTTATTCAGACGGTGCGTCCAGCAACCTCGCTGGTAAAACGACTCTTTACCCTGAGAGGAGGCATTCAGATTATAGGCAATCGTGTCAACCAGGTTGCCGACTGCCGCCATACCGATCTTGGCATTTTCGGTTTGATCTGCGTTTCCAAACGGCGTGTAACGCTTGTCAATCATGCGAACGCTGTTGTTGGCTTTATCAACGACAATTGATTGGCTCGCCTCCAGTCTTTGCAGGAATGAGGTAACGGTCACACCCCTGGTTGAATTTGAATCACCAATAAGTGATTCAAAACTGGTCTTTGACCCCCTTATCGCCAATATCTTTGGCTTGCCTGATGTTGGATCCCTGTATTTCGAACTGCTTTCCCAGACATCCAGGACGCTGCACTCCGGGGTGATTTCACTTAAAAAACGCTTTTCTTCATGGAATGGTTTCAGGTAACTATGTTTGGCCTTGATCCTGGTCAGTGTACGGGTATCAAATCCGGTCACCACTGCCAGGGTCGACAGGGGCACATTCTTGCCGGGTTTTTCCAGTTTGAGTTTTGCCTCTGCTTCTTCAACAAAGATTACCTGGATCATTTCCTGGAGTTTTTTCAGAGAAATTTTCCCCACCAGCAGACGGATCAGTTTCCGGAAAACATTCTCGACGGCACGTGTGAGGATAGCTACATCTGGTAATTCAGCTTCGCTGGTGGTGGCCATAAATATCTCCGTGTCATGTACCTGTTCATTCCCTTGTTCTTGCCCAAGCCATTCCCAAAACCATTTCCTGGGCAGGTTTACTGAGTCGCACAAGACAAAGTCCGGCCTGACTCGTGACCGGAACTTTGTTCCCCCTCCTTCTGCAACACTACCCTGACAATCACATCTTTTAGAGATCAGGGTTTAATATCTACCAAATTGACATGTATGTCATTTATTGCCTATAATGGCATTTAATGACATAAATGTCAATCATACAGTATTTTTAGGATGCTTTCGGAACCGAAACAGAAAAAGCAAGCCTGGCATCAGAGAGGAGTTATACGAAAATCTATGAAAGCGGAAGTGCTTTCCTGCGCTTTACTCAGGGTGATGGATCTTCTTCAAAATAGAACATACTGATACCAGCGGTTATTTGACCGTTTTGGGATTTGGTTTCAGCCAACCTGGCGATCAATTCACGGGATTTCTTATCTTCTTTTCTCAGATATTTGTGAATCTCATTACGCACCTGGTCCATTTTCTCTGGATCGAATTGATAATCCCAACTACCGCGTTGAAAATATTTCGCGTCTTCATTCAGATTGTTCTGAATATTGTGACTTATTGTGCTCACCAGGTTCCCAATCGCGGTAAAACCGACATCCAGCAAATCCAGATCATCCTTGCTGATAAAAACATTGTCTTCTTGATTAAGCACCACGGTACCGGCGTGTAAGTCTTCATCCACAACATCAATTTCTTTCAGTCGTTTCAACACCGCCTGGGCTGTTAAGCCCCGCGATTGAATGGCTATCTTGACCAGGGCGGAGAATGTTGCCGTCTCACCTGCCCCTTTGCTTTCAATTTTCAACACCCTGGGCTTTCCGGTTTTCGAGTCAAAAAACCTTGCGTCGTTCATCCACAAATCAAACACCTTGAACAGTGGCATGAAACCATCCAGGAATACATCATCCAGGTGAATGGGGTTGCTGACGGCAATGTAGGTTCTGATTTTTTTAATTGTTCGTGTATCAACACCCGTCTGCAATGCTATGTCGCCCAGGGCAACATTTTTACCCGGCGCTTCCCGCTTCAGTTTTGCTTCTGTCTCCTCAACGAAAAGAATCTGGATCATTTCCTGGAGTTTTTTCAGCGACATTTTCCCGATCAGCATTCGGATCAGTTTTCTGAATACATTTTCGACAGCACGCGTCAGGATTGCGACGTCACGTAATTCAGTTTCGCTGCTCGTGGCCATTAGGCTCTCCGTGTTATCCAAAATCTTTCCCTGATCCGAACTCAACCCTTTATCCGCACAGATTTAAACTGCGGCTACGACCGATGACACAAACCTGATTTAGCTCACACAAGACAAAGCCCAGCCTGTCTCAAGACCGGTGCTTTGCCTTCCCCTATACAAGTATCAAAGACCCCCTCTTGACCCGCCGAAGTTCCCCTTTATCACTTCAGCTTGCCATCTTCAGTACTTGTTGCTCCCCCTCTTCTTATTATTGAATATGCCATTTATGTCACTATTTGCCATACATGTCACTTATAGACAAATATGTCATATTTTGCCATTTATGTCAATTTATTTGTTGTAGGAAAAGTGACCGAAGTGATGTAGGCACTAATAGGGTTCACATAACTCTAAGTAAACGCGTGATAAATAGTAAATTCTGGATCTAGACGGAACGAAAAGACCTGAAAAGTCTTTTGAAAACCTGCAGAAAAACCCACAAAAACGCGATTGGCATCAAGCCGGTTTGAAGGATAAAAACAACACTTAGCTGTATCAAATGCTCAATGACCTCCGCTGCACGCTCCTGCATACGTCTGAGTCTGCCGGACAGATCGACTGCATCAACCGTGTTACTCCAGACACGGGCTATCGAGTCCAGCATACCCGCATCCGGGTTTTCGATTTCCCTACCCGCTTCCACGCTTAACTGCTGCAGCGCTTTGCCTGCCTCGCTCACAATCTCGGTACTTTGTTGGTATCGGGATTCCAGAAACTGCTGGTACAGCAGATCATTACCGATCAGCATGACGGGAACAGCGAAGCGGATAAACAGCAGCAGCAGAAACGCCCGTTTCAATACTGAACGGTACCCATGAGTGCTCTGCCCCGGATACCACAGCCGTACCAACAACCATAACGCCAGGGCAGTGAACAGGGCTTGTATCAGCCACCATGCACTGACTTCCAGCAACACGTTCTGTATACCCAGGGATATGGTCGCAGCCAGCATAATCCAGGAAAAACGCTCCACCAGGTCATTCACCGGATCCAGTATCTCGCCTGGGGTCAAGGTGACACCCACACCCGCTGGTTGCAGCGCGATCTCGGTGCCCTGCACCACTGAAATCACACCATTAATTGTGCGGGCGAGTGCAAAAGTGACAAATGCGCGTTGAAATAGCTGCTCATAATCTGCCGCGGCGCGTTGATCAACAAACGGCGTTACGGACAGCACAGCGGTCAACAGCAGGGCGAGACTGAGCAGCCATTTTTTGAGCGGGCTAATGGTCTGTTTCCGGGGTTCTTCCATACACAAACAGTTTACCGGATTCGCAGCAACTTCATGCCAACATCATCATCAACACACCACCAAGTGTCAGACCGAACCACTGCAGGCTAACAGGTCAAGGCACTGGACAAGGCAAATAACTAACCCCAGCCCATTAATGAACACGATTCCGACTGCATACAGGCAGCGATCAAAGAAAACTGCCTGGCGTCACTCCAGCACGCTGGCACGAATCAATAAAACCGGAGTCACAGGTACATCCTCGGCATCCAGGTCTTCACTGTAACCGGTCTCCACCTCTGCGATAGCCTGCAACACATCCAATCCGGTAATCACTTCACCAAATACCGTGTAACCCCAGTTACGTGAACTCGGATCCAGACTGGTGTTGTCGCTCATATTGAAATAGAACTGGCGGGTGGCCGAGTGCGGGTCCTTGTAGCGCGCCATGGCAATGGTCCCTGTCGTGTTTTTTAAGCCATTTCCCGATTCGTTGAGCACATCTGCATACAGGGTTTTTTCTTCTATTTCCTTGGTATAGCCACCACCCTGCACCACAAAACCCGACATTACGCGATGAAAAATCGTTCCATCGTATTCTCCTTCCAACACGTAGCGCAGGAAGTTATTGACGCTAATGGGTGCACGCATGCGGTTCAGCTCGACTTCTATATCACCCATGCTGGTCTCGAGTTTGACGGTTGGGAACAGGTTATCCGGTATCAGTTCCGGTGGGAAACAGCTCTTGTCAACAGACCAGGAAGTTACTGGCACAGAAATCAGCAGTATAAAAATCGAAAAGACGTACTTGGTTTTCATGGGAACGCTCCGTTGGTGCATAAACACCCAGGCGGTATACTCGCTGGTGCCCGGCGTATTGTTGTTCCGGTATTCTCACATGTCATTCAGGAGTTCACCACATTGAACTTGCTTAAATCGGTATTTATCAGCGGTTTTGTCAGTTGGCTGACCTTGGTCAGTGTTTATGCCATCACCCAGTTGATCAGGGGCAGCGAGCCACTGCTTTCCTGGCTGGGGCTGGCGTTGTCTGCCTCTGCGCCGTTGGCCTTCTTTATTAAAGCATTCCTGTTTAAATCACCACGTACTCCCCGCCATCCTGTGGAATACAGCATACTGAGCGGCTTGGGTTTGGCCGGCACGATGGCGCTATCACACCGATATGGACCAGCCGCAGGGGCGATTCATATCTGGGCCGGCGTCACCTTTGTAGGCTGGCTGGTCTATTTGCGCTGGTACTCGGTGTTAAAAGGCCGCAACGCCCAAGCACTGAAAGTGGGCTCCCCATTACCGGAGTTCCGGCTTGAGTCATTGGAAGGTCATGTCGTTTCTTCCGAAAGCTTCAAAGCAAAGCCGCACTTACTGCTGTTTTATCGTGGCAACTGGTGTCCGTTTTGTACCGCACAAATCTTGGAACTGGCTGCCGCCTACCGCAGGCTGGAAACATTGGGCTTGAGCGTGGTTCTGATCAGCCCGCAATCTGCCGCAAAATCACAGAAACTTGCCGGCCAGTTTGACGTCCCGATGACCTTTCTGAGAGATCGCAACAATGAAGCAGCCAAACAACTCGGCATCCTCCACCAATGGGGTACACCGATGGGTATGCAGGTTTTGGGCTATGACTCTGATACCGTTATGCCGACGGTTATCCTGACCGATGAGCGGGGCACCATTGTGTACTCCGATCAAACCGATAATTACCGTGTACGACCGGAACCCGGGAGTTTTGAAGTGTTGTTACACAAAACGGGGCTGAATACACAAAACCCGGATTAAGGCGATGGCTTTTCATCCTCTTAATATTTATACGACCAAGGACCATATGCCTGAACTCACTTGCCGGAGGGTCCTGGATTTGACCGGGTATATAGGCAAAGGCATATAATCAATTCCGGCTGGATAAAAACAGGAGAACAGCATGCGACGCCTGATGGTCTTGCTTTGTACCTTATTGCCACTATCAGCACTGGCTGATTCAGCCCTGCCTTTCCTGAAAGACCTTGCTGGTGACACCGAGCTGCCCCGTACATGGGGTGTCAGCGTTGATTACTTCGGTATGGACCAGGATTACGACATCAAGAGCCTGGAGTTTGCCTTTCCCGGTCTTTCATTGGGTGATCCTTCCTTGCTGAAGGTGACCAATGATGTTGAGCATTTCGATATTCAGGCAGATGTCTGGTTATTCCCTTTCATGAATGTCTTCGGTTTGGTGGGCAGGGTTGAAACCGACACCATTGTCGACCTCAGCCAGGTAGACATCGTCGGTCTTCCGTTTGCCCTTGATACCTTGCCGGTTTCATATCGCGGCAAAGTCTACGGTCTCGGTTTTACATTGGTCTATGGCACGCAGAACTGGTTTACATCTGTCACCAGTACCTGGACTAATACCAAGGTAGACGGGGCTTTTGACTCCTCCGTGGATTCGCTTGCCGTGCAACCCCGTATTGGATTGCTCAAAAATAACTGGCGATTCTGGCTGGGTGGTATGTACCTGGATACGGATGAAAAACACAGTGGTTTGTTTGAACTACCATTCATCGGTGGTGTGCCCTTCAAAGTGGAGCTGGAAACAAAAGACAAATGGAACTATGCGGCCGGGTTTGGCTACCAATCTAATGACAGGGCGAGCTTTAGCCTTGAGCTTGG